>Ga0209096_1000016_pt1 | contig 342521 bp, 278 predicted proteins | sample AD_UKC034_MetaG_FD_184407 | JGI IMG/M metagenome (GOLD analysis project Ga0209096, IMG submission 184407) | Active sludge microbial communities of municipal wastewater-treating anaerobic digesters from USA - AD_UKC034_MetaG (SPAdes) (version 2) | ecosystem: Engineered > Bioreactor > Anaerobic... | reverse complement strand
TTGGAGCAGGGGCAACGATGATTGTGACATTATCGGAGGCTGTACATCCATAATCATCGGTTACAGTCAGGGTGAGGGTATAGGATCCATCTGGGGCAGGGCCAAAGATAGGGTCTTCGATCGTTGTTGAACTCAGGTATGCCGTGCCCGTACCTGTCCAGGCAAATTCGAGTCCTGTTCCGCTTGATGAGGCAGCGATCTGGAATGTTTCCGAAGCGCATTCGCCAATGGTTCCTCCGGTACCGGCCTCAACTGTTGGAGCAGGGGCAACGATGATTGTGACATTATCGGAGGCTGTACATCCATAATCATCGGTTACAGTCAGGGTGAGGGTATAGGATCCATCTGGGGCAGGGCCAAAGATAGGGTCTTCGATCGTTGTGAAGTTCAGGTAATTGACTCCATCCCCTGTCCATTCATATGTATATGGTTCCGTACCTGTAACTGAAGCATTGATTTGGAAAATTTGATCGCTACATTCCCCAATTATTCCTCCCTCGCCGGCATCAACAGAACAATCATCACCTTTATTGTTACCAAGGTAGTAATCAAAATAATTTATCTTTATTTCTTTTCTTAATCGATCATTAGTAATCCAATTATGTTTTAAAATACTAGAATACCCAAGAGTCCTAGGTGGCAATACTATAAAAATTAAAACTACCCAAACTGAAATAACAAAATATTCCCAACCGATCTTAGTGGATCTATTTCGTCCGTCTGCTCGATTCCCGATTGAGTGTTTCGTATGTTGGGTGGTGGACAAGGGGCGGATGAATTAAATGATCGGCAATCTGCTATCAGCAATATAAATCGGCAATCTGCTATCAGCGATCAGCAATCTAATCTGCAATCTGCAATCGGCGATCAGCGATCTAAATCTGCCAACGGCAATCTGTAATCTGCAATCTGTTAATTCAGATCGCCGATTGCTGATCCTTCGGGCTTCGCCCTCAGGACATGTAGCCGATTGCCGATTTAGATAGCCGCTTGCCGATTGCCGATTGCAGATTAATCGGTTCGCGCGCCGGGCATGGCGGAAACGATCACGCGTGCGTGCAAAAATACTCCACGGGAAAACGATGGGAAAGCCACCGGAAAAACGGGTGCGGAATAAATACCGATGACCAATTTGCCTCATGATGCCTTTCTCAACGACTCCAACGGTAAATACGCTGAAATCACTGAATTGTTGGAAGGCTCCGGCAAATCAAAATGCGGAACGACAGAAGATAAAAAACCGATGTGCGTCCTTTTTTCTTCGATACAGTGCGTTAAATGATGACCAACTTCTTGCCTACTACTGCTTCTGCGATTCTGTCAGACTGACATTTTGCTCCACCATGCCCATGGATGAATAACAAAAATCAACTCATCAATCTTTATAAGTTCGATTCGTGATACTTTCTTAGCCAAAAGTAAGATATTTTGACAACTGATACAAATATTCCGTGATTTTTTTTACGAGCCCTGCTGTTTTTACGGCCAACAGCGGGATTTGTTTCATAAAGCGACGTGCGACATATGTTCCCGGTGTGCCATTCAACATCCTGGCAATAACCGGCTAAAATAAGCATAAGGACGGGCCTCCTTGAATAGCCATTAACGATTACCCAGGTAGAAATAGAGGTTGAAGGCGAGGGAGAGTTACGAAAGGAAGGATGAAAGAACAAGAAATGTATTGAACTTCAGGGCGCAGTTCAGGGCAGCGAAGCCCTGGTGGTACCAAATACCCGGAGCCGTGCGACGGGGATTTGGCAGGGTGAGCTGCCCGGTCCCGACACCGCCAGGTGTCGGGAGAACCTCGCCCTGAAAAAGACTTTTTTGGTACTTTTTTGGTCTCAAAAAAGTACGAATTAAAAAGCGGCCGTGGAGCAAAAAAGAAGCAGCCAGGGAATTTGGATTTTGTGATTTGCTTGGAATTTGGTCCCGATTGCAATCGGGATGGAATTTGCGATTTGCCCACCGGCACTATTGGGATTACACCCGGGATCTTCTCAACGCACCGATATCCGACAGCTCCTTCCCAATTTCCTGTATACCACGAAGGATCTTCTCAGTCTGTCTTGCAGAGGGGTGTTTATGCCCCATGACATATTGTGACAGGAGCGATGCATTCATTCCGATGCGGTGGGCAAGAAACCGGGAATTGATGATATGGTAATATTTAAAGAATTGTTGCAGATCGACTTCCAGGGAGATATCTGGAAGGGAACAGGACTCATGGATGTCTTCGTAGTATAACTGAAGAGCTTCCAGGCAGTTCAGTTTTAACTCATGGAGATTCCGGCCGGTAGTGAATACAGGCAGATCGGCTGCATATGCTGAAAAACCAGTGCCGGTTATTTCAATGATGAATGTTTGTTTCTTCACGTCTGTGATTCTTAAGATTCTTTTCGTCTGGCGATCCCTGCCACTTTCAAAGTCTTTCGTACAAGGCCCTTACCGGCTTCCTGACTGCCATGGTCGGAAAAAACAATGATTCCTTTCTTTACTGGATGCCTCATTTTGATATGCGATCCTTTCCGTGAAATCGCATACCAGCCATCATCTATCAGAATCCGGTATAATTCTGAACATTTCATGCAAAAGTAAATAAAAATTTACTTTATTGATACAAATCCATAAGAAAATTACAAATTCCATCCCGATTGCTATCGGGATGGAATTTGGGATTTTATAGCGCTGCGTGGCAAAACGCTATTTGAACTTAAGTTCCCGGGGATCCTGCCGGGTATCGAAGAGCCGGATAATTTCGATGCTCGTTTCAACTTTCCTCTTCATTTTTCTGATATTTTTCCCTGGCTTCCCTTATGACTTGTTCGTGTGGAACTACCTTTCCTTGTTCCAGCTGATGGATTCCATCGAGAAGAGCTTGTTGTTCACTTCCTGTGAGTGCATCCCACTCCTCCGTGTCATCCTGACTGTTCAGAAAATTGAGGATCTTCCCATAAACTTTTTTTAATCGTTCTGAGCTGAGCGAATCAATCTTTCTGAATAATTCGATTTTTAATTCTGACGAATCCATGACATTTGTAATTTATGCAAAAATAATCAACACCTTGCCTCAAGTGACATTTGAAGTAAAATTCAAAATGGTTACCGGTAGGTTTCTTTCTGTTAATACGAAAAAGGGAAAAATGTTACCCTGCCGATAGCCGATTGTGAGATTTTCCAAACGACGCCCTTGTTCTACAATACGTTAACCGCTACGCGGTAGCACGACCGCTGACTACAATACTTTAACCGCTACGCGGTAGTCCGACCGCCGACTGCTGATCCCTCGTCATCCCGCCGCAGGCGGGATTCCTCGGGACAGGCCGCTGAGTGCTGACTCATAATTCGAGGCAGCCTTCATTTTTGCTCCACGGCCGCAGGGCCCGAGCGAATGTCCATCAACGATTGCAGAGATAGAAGTCGAGGTGGAAGGCGAGGGAGAGATTCCAAAGGAAATAGGAGATCAGAAATATTTTTGATATCTGATCTCCTTTCGCAAATCGCCTTCTACTTCTCGCTCCACCTCTCCCTCGGCAATCAGCTATGGATATTCATCGAGGTGAAGGCCAGGGAGAAATTCGAAAGGAAGGATGAAAGAACAAGAAATGTATTGAACTTCAGGGCGCAGTTCAGGGCAGCGAAGCCCTGGTGGTACCAAATACCCGGAGCCGTGCGACGGGGATTTGGCAGGGTGAGCTGCCCGGTCCCGACACCGCCAGGTGTCGGGAGAACCTCGCCCTGAAAAAGACTTTTTTGGTACTTTTTTGGTCTCAAAAAAGTACGAATTAAAAAGCGGCCGTGGAGCAAAAATGAAGCAGCCAGGGAATTTGGATCTTGTGATTTGTTTGGAATTTGATCCCGATTGCAATCGGGATGGAATTTGCGATTTTTATGTGTCTTCTTTATCCCCTCCGGGGAATGACATGGAATGATCCGACGCTTGGTTCTACAATACTTCAACCGCTACGCGGTAGTTCGGTTTGCTGGCCACCTACCGCTTCCCGCTTCCTGCCTCCCGCCGAACGCTGATCATACACCTGTTGATCTGGAACGAGGGGGTAAATGTTACCCCTCCCTGAATAACCAGCATTCGGACATGCAAGGTCGAAACAGAATTTTTCCGGACATATTTCATAAAAAATTGATTTTATACTTAATTTTGTGTATTAATCATTATTACATGGCCATTATTTCAATGTTCTATGGAATTATTGTTTCGCTTTATTTCTTTGATAACAGACGTCACCATGTTCCTCACATTCATGTAAAATACCAGGAAGAAGAGGCGATTATTTCAATTCCGGAAGGAACCCTGATAGAAGGAACACTTAAATCAAACAAAATGAAACTTGTTCAGGCCTGGATTGAGATACATCAGGAAGAACTTCTGGCAAACTGGGAACTGGCGATGAAAGGTGAAAATATTTTTAAAATAGAACCATTAAAATAATCTGTTCAATGCTCCCAAGAGTTAAAAGTGTCAAACCGCAAATAAACTATCGCTTATTGCTTGTTTTTGATAATGAGGAAGTTAAAATCTTTGACCTGAAGCCTTATCTTGACAGGGGGAAATTTACTGAATTAAAGGATCTTCATATATTTAATTCAGTACGGCCATTTCTTGGCAGCATCCAGTGGAGCAATGAACTTGATCTGTGTCCAGACACATTATATCTTGATAGTGTTCCTGATATTTTTACGAAAGAAATAGTTAATATCCCGTAGCTGTTGGAGTAGTTCTGATAATTTTCTGTCCTTCTCCATCCCCTCCGGGGAATACAAATGGTTGGGTTATTCGCTTTTGCTGCTACAATACTTTAACCGCTACGCGGTAGTTCGGTCGCTGACTGCTGACTACAATACTTTAACCGCTACGCGGTAATCCGACTGCTGACCGCTGACCGCTGACTACAATACTTTAACCGCTACGCGGTAGTTCGACTGCTGACCGCTGACTACAATACTTTAACCGCTACGCGGTAGTTCGACTGCTGACCGCTGACTACAATACTTTAACCGCTACGCGGTAGTTCGACTGCTGATCCCTCGTCACTGCGTTCCTCGGGACAGGCCGCTGACCGCTGACCGCCGACCGTCATTTTTTGATCCTGAATCCAACCGGCTTCCTTTCAGTACTTCTCTGGTGCAGTGCGTAGATCTTGTCCAGCAGGTATTTAAAAAACCCTGTTCAGTTTCTGATCCAGAACGGAAGAAAGCATGGCAACTCCCTGTTCGGTAAATGCCATTGGCGCATACCGTGTCCCTCCGCGTTTTGAGGTCGCAATTTGCGACCTCAAACATTCAATTTCGTCCTTATTAAGCTCAAACATAAAATCCGCAGGGAATCGCTTGAGATTTCGGCGGACCTGCTCTTTTAACCGTTTTGTTTCAACCCCGTACAGAACGGCTAAATCAGCATCCCGCATGACGAACATTCCCCTGAGCTCAAAAATCAATGGAATGTAGTTTCTTGAAAGAATAGCATTTGTCATAATCTTCCGATTGAGTTTAATGCGGAAGCGGGGATCGCCGCCTGTCCCGATTGAAGCCGGGAGTTGGAAAGGGGCACAAAATGTCAACCGCAACCATCTTCTATCTGGTAATAACCGGCCAAAATAAGGATAACGGCGGGAGGGAGGGGTGCGTTTCTTATTCGCTATTCGCAGTTTGAAGTTTAAAACGGTCAATTTCGTTCCAATCAATCTCTATCCGAACTTTTCCTCCAAGTCCGATCTCTACGATTTCGTAAAGTGTTTTAATCGTGATATTGCTTACATCGTTTTCGATACGTGAAATGTAGCTTCTTTTTTTGGACACTCGTTGTGCCAACTGTTCCTGAGTCATGAGTTTTGATTCTCTGGCTTGCCGCAAGAGTATCCCTATCCTGAACGATTCAAAGTCCCGTTCTAACTCATCACGACGCGGTGTGCCGATTTTACCGAACTGACGATCTTTGATCTTTGACCAAGTGGTTACGTTTGATTTTTTATTTTTCATTTCTTGTCTCTTTAAAATACTCTTTTCTAAGTCGCAAAGCCCTTTCAATTTCTCTTTTTTGGGTTTTTGCAGATTTCTTTTGAAAGCCGGTTAGAAGAATCACCAGCTTACCACTGTCAAAAAACAAAACACTCTCCATTGCTGATTCCCAATTGAAACCCTGGTTTCATAAAGACCATTTGTTCCTTCAATATGTTTAATATATTTTTCTGGTACCTTTTGTTCATACTCTATAAGATTTAAGATTTTATAAATCTTAATCCTGACTCTTTCTGGTTGCTTGACAAGGAATTTTTCAAAATGGTCCTTATAAGCGACAATATGCCGTATCCTTTCCAACTCGGCTCCTTTGCAAATGTAACTAATAAGTTACAATTTAACAATAACTATTTTTAAAACGGTGAACAGCGAACTGCAAACGACAAACGTCAAACTTCAATTTGCAATCCCGGCAAGTCGGGATCTCCGATTCGCTTCGATTTGCAGTTTGCTGCTTGTCCTCGCGAAAGCGAGGATTGCAGTTCGCAATTATTCATATCTGTTAATCCGGAAAGATAGAAAATGTTACCCTGAGCCATCCTGATCAGTTGGGCGGATTGACACTGATTTATACAATTTCAATTACCAGGTTTTTTCCCAGTCCGTACTCTACCAGCCTGTGAAAAGTAGATACCTGGATGTCGCTTTTCCCTCTTTCAATTCTTGAAATATAGCTTTTCCTGGTGCCGGTTCGATTAGCAAGATCAAGCTGGGTGAGTTTCGCTTTCTTACGTTCTTCTTTAAGCATAATTCCCAGTCGAAACGCGAGTGCTTCTTTTTCATAAAGCTCTCTTTCCGGTGTGCCTCTGGGTCCGTATTTTCGTGTTAACAATTCTTCGAAATCTGTAATTTTTTTCATTTTCTGTCAATATTGGATTGTTCCATGAAATAATTCCTTCTGATTAAAATTGCCTGTTTCAGTTCACCTGTACGTATTTTTCCTGATTTTTTGACGATGCAATTCATGATAATAATCCGGTCATCCTTGTCAAAAAAACAGAATATCCGGATATTCCGATGGGATGTTGAAATCCTGATCTCATAAATTCCATTTGTGCCTCGGATGTGTTTGAAAAAATTCGCCGGAATTCGTTCCTCATACCGGATTAAATCCATCGTGATCTCGATTTTCCTTTGTGTTTTAAGATCTTGTTTTTCAAAGAACTCCAGAAAGTAATTTTTGAAAACGTAAATAGATCGTTTCATAACAAAATTAACTAATTAGTTAATATCTCATCTGTAATACTTTATTTAAAACTGCGAAATCGAGGTTTGCTGTTCGCAGTTAATTACATCTGTTAATACGAAAAGGGGGGAAATGTGACCCTGTCAATCGGCGATCTGCAATCTGTAATCAGCAAGCTAAATCTGCAATCGGCAATCTGTAATCGGCAATCTAAATCTGCAATCAGTAATCAGTAATCAGTAATCAGCAATCTGGAAATTCAGATTACTGATAGCCGATAGCCGATTGCCGATTTAGATCGCCGATTAGATCGCAGATTGCTGATAGCTGATTGCTGATTACTGATTGCTGACAGCCGATTTATTACCGCTTAAATCCAATCTTTTTACGATTGGTTTGATCTTCCTGCTGTTGCCGTGATTTTTCTAATTGTTTGATATAGTTGAATATCAAGAGAATTTTACGATCATGACCCACAAGTGTGTGCTCAATTTTTTCAAGTCTTAACAAAACATCTTTATGTGTAAGCAGCAAGTGACGTAATCTGCTATAGATGCGCATGATCTGAATATTAACTTTCACTGCTCTGTCGCTGTTCAGGACACTGGATAACATAAGTACCCCATGTTCTGTAAACGCATAGGGTAATTTCCGTTTGCCTCCCCAACTTGAAGTCGCAATTTGCGACTTCAAGTTGTCAAATTCCTCTTGTGTCAGTAGGAACATAAAATCTTCAGGAAATCGATCCCTGTTTCTTCTGACCTGTTCATTAAGGCGTCTCGTTTCAACTTCGTATAGTTGAGCTAAGTCGCTGTCTATCATTACCTTTTCTCCTCGGATGAAGTATATTTTGGTCATTACGACTTCATCCGGTACAATAAGTCGACTTTTATCCTGTGTCATGTTTACAGTTAACAGTTTTATAATTGTTAATCCGGAAAGAGTGGGAAATGTTCCCCGGGGTCAATCGTAATGAAACCTGCAGCTGTAAATAAGGATCTCATTGTCATTCACCCTGTAAACCAGCCGGTGCTCCCGGTCGATGCGGCGTGACCATAATCCGGCCAGGTCATATTTCAGTGGCTCCGGCTTTCCCAGGCCTTCATAAGGAGATCGTTCAATATCCTTAATTAATTCATTGACCTTTTTCAGGATCTTTCTATCCTCCGACTGCCATGAGGTGTAATCCTCCCATGCATTAAGGGCAAAGGTGATTCGCATCAGTCTGTTGTTAAATCTTTGTGAACAACATCGCCTTCCTTCATTTGCCGTATAGATTCATATAACCGATCCGCATTGGCTTTTGAACTCAGCAGATGAACGGTCTCCATTAACGAATTGTACTCATTTAACGAGATCAGGACAGCGCCATCGCCGTTGCTTCGCTTAATGATCAGGATTTCATTATCATTTTCAACCTCATCGAGGTATTTTTTCAGCTGAGTCCTGAACTCTGTGAAATTGGTCGCTTTCATTTTCTTTTTCAATAAGTTATTAAATAAGTACAAATATACGTACTTAAATGATAACTTATTCGTGTTATCGTTTTTTTTCTTCACAGGACTTGGAATAATTGTACCCGGTTTATATTTGTTAATACGGAAAGGGGGGGAAATGTGACCCTGTTAATCGGCGATCGGCAATCTGAATCGGCGATCAGCAATCTGTAATCAGCAATCTAAATCTGTAATCTGCAATCTAAATCTGCAATCGGCAAGCTAAATCTGCAATCGGCTATGGGTAACTTGCAGTCTGTCAATTCAGATTACTGATAGCCGATGGCCGATTTAGATAGCCGATAGCCGATTGCCGATTGCCGATTTGATAGCCGATTGCCGATTTAGATCGCCGATTAGATCGCAGATTGCTGATAGCAGATAGCCGATTTTATAACTGTTAATACGGAAAAGGGAGAAATGTGACCCGATTCTCGTCCTTGTCCGGGATTAAAAGTTTGCGTGGCATCTTAAAATAGAATCAATGTATATTTGTGCTACTGTTTGGTGGAAAACAATATCAAACCAAATTCAAATTTATGCAATTGAATGAAAATCAATATTTTGATTGTATAAATGATGAATTATATGCATTCAGTGTTCATGATTTTGCTGAATTCAGGATGCTGTGTTCGAAAGAAAAAGATTTAATCAATAAAATTGAGCAACTTGAAAATACCCTGTTAGAAAATAAGAATGATCAATATACTTTTAATGGGATTTGCTGGGTTTGCAATGAAGCAGTCGATTTATCTGTTGATTATGAATATTCATTTCTTCGTAATGGGATCTTCATTCCAAATTTAAGAGAGCGGTTAATTTGTCCCCATTGTCTCCTATATGCCAGAGTGCGGTCAATTTATCATTTCTTATGTACCAAAATAAATCCTGACACAACTTCCAGCATCTATATAACCGAACAAACAACCCCCTTATTCAGATTACTGAAAAGAAAATTTCCTTATGTAATAGGGAGTGAGTTTCTGGGTAAGCCAGGGAAATTCATCGCTGACAATTTTCCGGGAATCAGAAATGAGGATCTTTGTGACCTCACGTTCGACCGGGATGCCTTTGACTATATTCTGACCTTTGATTGTTTTGAACATATCTACGATTATAAAAAAGCATTGAAGGAGTGCTTCCGGTGTTTAAAGAAAGATGGCACACTTTTTTTTTCCATTCCTTTTTATCCCTATCAGGAAAATAATATTTTAAGAGCATATTTGGATGATGATGGCAATATTGTTCATATACTCCCTGAGGAATGGCACGGTGATCCAATAAGTACAGGCAGTCTTTGCTTTCATAATTTTGGCTGGCAATTCATATACGACACCAATGCAATAGGATTTGAAAGCGTGGAGGTAATTTTTTATTGGTCATCGAGATTTGGTTATTTAGGAGGGCTCAGGCCTCTTTTTATTGCAATGAAATAATAGCGTCGAAATCCTGTAAGATAACACCTGCACCCTGCGCAATATCCTGAAAACGAAACCCGAAACGCGAAACCAGGTTCTTTCATTATTTTCGTATCTTAGCGCCTTCATCCCCAAAAAACCGCACTGATGAAAGTGGCACTGATCACCGGAATAACTGGCCAGGATGGCGCGTACCTGGCAGAATACCTTCTGAAAAAGAATTACACGGTTCACGGGATCAAGCGCCGGAGCTCGATGTTCAACACCCAGCGCATCGATCACCTGTACCAGGATCCGCACCTGGATAATAAGAACTTCATCCTGCATTATGGCGATCTGACGGACTCGACCAACCTGATCCGCATCGTACAGGAGATACAGCCGGATGAGATCTATAACCTGGCCGCCCAGTCGCACGTCCAGGTGAGCTTTGAAACGGCGGAGTATACGGCGAATGCCGACGCACTGGGGACACTCCGCCTGCTGGAGGCCATCCGGCTGCTGAAATTGGAGAAGAAGACACGCTTCTACCAGGCCTCCACATCGGAATTGTTCGGCAATGCAGCTGAGATCCCCCAGACCGAGGCAACGCCCTTCTGTCCCCGCAGCCCCTATGGCGTGGCCAAACTCTACGCCTACTGGATCACGGTGAACTACCGGGAAGCCTACGGGATCTTTGCCTGTAACGGGATCCTGTTCAACCACGAGTCACCCATCCGCGGCGAGACGTTTGTCACCCGTAAGATCACCCGCGCCGCGGCGCGCATCGCACTCGGAATTCAGGACCGGCTGTTCGTGGGCAACCTTTCGGCACGGCGCGACTGGGGCCACGCCAGGGATTTTGTGAAAGCAATGCACCTGATGCTGCAACAGGACCAGCCGGATGATTACATCATCGCCACGGGCGTCGCTACGGAGGTTAGAGAACTTGTCAGGATGGCTTTCAGCGAAATAGGCATCGAGCTTGAATTCACCGGCAGGGGTGAGGAGGAGACCGGGATCGTCATTGCCTGTCATAATCCTGAATATCAGCTGGATAAAGGCACCGTTGTCGTTGAGGTTGATAAAAAATATTACCGTCCCACGGAAGTGGATATCCTCCAGGGCGACGCCTCGAAAGCCCGCCGTGAACTCGGCTGGGAACCGGAATGCACGCTTGCGGACCTGGTGCGGGAAATGATGGAATCGGACATTGCCCTGATGAAGAAAGAACTGTTCCTGAAAGATCACGGGTACGAGGTGATGGGATACTTTGAGTGAGAGGAGAGAGGAGAGAGGAGAGAGGAGAGAGGAGAAAGGAGAGAGGAGAAAGGAGAGAGGAGAAAGGAGAGAGGAGAGAGGAGAAAGGAGAAAGGAGAGAGGAGAGAGGAGAGAGAAATTACAGATTACCGATTGCAGATTACCGATTGCCGATTGAACATAAGACTGCTATGAATCACAGAAGTAGAATATACATCGCGGGACACCGGGGAATGGTAGGGTCGGCGATCGTCAGGTGCCTGGCCGGCAGCGGTTACGGGAACCTGGTGATGCGATCCCACCCTGAGCTGGATCTGACCGATCAGCAGGCAGTGGCGGCTTTCTTTGTAAAGGAAAAACCGGAATATGTCTTTCTGGCAGCAGCACGGGTGGGGGGGATCGTGGCCAACAATACCTACCGTGCTCAGTTCATCTTTGAGAACCTGATGATCCAGAACAACATCCTTCACCAGAGCTATGTGCACGGAGTGAAAAAACTCCTGTTCCTCGGCAGCAGCTGCATCTATCCCAAATATGCCACCCAGCCGATCAGCGAGGAGCAACTGCTTACGGGACTGCTGGAATATACCAACGAGCCCTACGCCATTGCCAAGATCGCAGGCATCAAGATGTGCGAGGCCTACAACGATCAATATGGCTGTGACTTCATCCCGGTAATGCCCACCAACCTTTACGGCCCGAACGATCAGTACGATTTCGAGCATTCCCACGTCCTCCCCGCCCTCATCCGTAAGATCTACCTTGCACGGTGCCTGGAGGAAGGTGATTTTACCGCAATCCAAAGAGATCTTGCAGGTCAGCGGTCGGCAGGTCAGCGGTCAGCAGGTCAGCGGTCGGCAGGTCAGCGGTCAGCAGGTCAACGGTCGGCAGGTCAGCAGCGGAGCGAAGCGACGTCCCGACGAAAGTCGGGATCAGCAGCCGGAAGTCAGGAGCGTGTCCTGAGGAGTGCAGCGACAAAGGATCTGCAGCATGCAGAAGACATCCTTGTGACACTATCGGCCTATGGCATCCGGAAAGATCCCCGCGGCGCGGTGACGCTGACGCTATGGGGCACGGGGACGCCGCGGCGGGAATTCCTCCACGTGGACGACCTGGCAAGAGCGGTGCTGTTCGTGATGGAAAAGCTCCACGCGGGCGACATCCGGACCGTGATACGGGACAGGGACGGGCGGCCGGAAGCGGTGTACAGCCACCTGAACATCGGAAGCGGCACCGACCTGACCATCAAAGAACTGGCGCTCCTGGTCAGCGAAACCATCGGATTCCGGGGAGAGATCCGTTTCGATCCCTCTAAACCCGACGGTACACCAAGAAAGCTTATGGATGTTTCGAAAATAAACAACCTCGGCTGGCACCCGAGCATCGGACTCGAAGAGGGAATCCGGGAAGTATATCGTGACTATATAAATTTTGATTTTTGAACTTTACTCTTTGCTATTTGATCTTCTATGAAGGATAACGTGATCATCATCACCGGTGCCTCCTCGGGCATCGGCTTCGCGCTGGCCAGTGAACTGGCCCAAAGGGGGGCCGTACTCGCCCTGGGAGCCCGAAACGGCCAAAAACTGGAGGAAATGGTCCGCGACTTCTCCCGCCGGGGCGTCACATCCATTGCCGTTCCAACCGATGTGTCCAGGGAAGACGAGTGCCGGAACCTGGTGCAGAAAACGGTCGAAGCCTTTGGACGCGTAGATGTGCTCATCAACAACGCGGGCATTTCCATGCGGGCGCTGTTTGAGGATCTGGACCTTAAAGTGTTGCATCAATTGATGGATGTAAACTTTTGGGGAACAGTTTATTGTACCAAGTACGCCTTGCCACATTTGCTTCAGTCAAGGGGATCGGTCGTTGGCATTATTTCGGTTGCGGGGTACATAGGGCTGCCGGGGCGCACAGGCTATGCGGCTTCCAAATTTGCCATACGCGGTTTTCTGGATACGCTGCGGTGCGAGAACCGTAAAAAGGGGCTGCACGTGCTGGTGGCCGCTCCGGGGTTTACCAGTTCCAACATCCGAAACCTGTCGCTTACCGCCGATGGAACGCCACAGGGGACGACGCCACGCGATGAAGGAAAGATGATGACCGCGGAAGAGGCGGCGCGGCGGATCGTGCGGGCGATCGAAAAACGAAAACGGTCGCTGATCCTGACATTCCTGGAAGGTAAGTTTACCGTGTTCCTCAACAAGTTCTGCCCTTCCCTGGTCGACAGGCTGGCCTACGAGCATATGGCCAAGGAGCCCGATTCGCCTTTTAAATGATGTCCCATCCTGCACCGCATGACTATTTACGCCACGCGTTAAGCCTGACTGCCGACCGCCAACTATTTCCCCATCCGCTCCAACCCCGACCGCGCAGGCTCGTAGGTGGGATTGATCCGCAGGGCACGGATGTAGCAATCACGCGCTTTACCGGTATCTCCCATCGCCCTGTACACATTGCCCAGACCGGTGAGGCCGGCAGGGGATTCCGGTGCCAGCCGAATGGATCGCTCGTATGCCTGAATTGCCTCCGGGAATTTTTGCATATAATAGTAGCATTCACCAAGCCAGACGAGCCCGTCGGGATCATCGGGCTTGATGGCGAGATACCGGTTGATGGTTTCGAGGGCTTTCCCGAATTCATTCATATGCATATACGCTATGGCCATGTTATGGTAGGAATTGCCATAATCGGCTGCCGACCGGATCGCCCTTTCGTATAAGACGATTGCTTCCTGTGCGCGTTTCAATTTGACCAGGGCTCCTCCGGCGTTGTTCAATGCATCGGTGTAGGCTGAATCCAGGAGGATGGCACTGGAAAACAGATTGAAGGCAGTCTGCAGGTCTCCTTCTGTATAATAAAGATATCCCAGATTATTGATTGCCAATGTATAAGATGAGTCAACCTGAAGTGAATGTTTAAAAGCTTTTTTGGCTTCCCCGGTCCTGCCCATATGCTGAAGCGCCACTCCCAGGTTATTCCAGGGCCTTGGGTTCCGCGGTGATTTTGAAGCACTGTCTTTCCAGAGGGCATATTCTGATTTCCAAACCTGGTTCCTTCGGTTTGATCCGGCGGAACAGGCCAGCACGATCAGTGTCAGAAGGACCACCAGGAGCGTTCTGTGTTTCGCGGCCAGGAAATATGCACCGGCATACACCACGGCAATGTTGAAGCCAATGATGGGCAGGTACAACCTGTGCTCAAACAGGACATCATTGATCGGTATGAACGAAGAGGTGACGGAAAGGGTCAGGAAAAACCAGATGATCCCGAAGGAGATCAGCCTTTTCTTCCTGTAAAGGATCACTCCTGCTGCCAGTAACGCAAGGATGAACAAAAGACTGGCGATGACAGGGAAGCTCCATAAGGTCGTCGAAAGCTCTAAATCGTAGTCAATATTCTGATTGACAGGAACGAATAGAAGCTGGATGTATTTGATGATCACCCGGAACTGGGTCAGCAGGTAATCTTTTCGCGTGATCGTTTCCGTTTCGGAGGGGAGATGACCGGTGATGACGATCAGAAGCAGTACCAGGCCAATGAAGGAAAGGAATGCGGTGAGGTACCTCCGGCAGGGCTTTCCGTCTTTTGTCCGGATGAAGAACAGCTCCACCAGGGCAAAGGCAGCCGGGAACGTGATGGCGTCCTGTTTGGAAAGGATGGCCAGCAAGCCGGAAAACAAGGCGAGAACGAGCATTGCAACGCTTTTGGCCCGTTTCTGATTTTGCAGGTACTCCAGCCGTCCCTGCAGGTAAAGGTAAACTGCCAGAAGATAGAACAACGACGAGAGGATGGTCATTCGCTGGATGGTGTAGCTGACGGCCTGTGTCTGAATGGGATGCGTTATGAACAACAGGGCGATGAAAAGTGCGACAAGGTGCCTGTGCTGAAAGGGTATTTTATCGATCAGTGTTTTAAAAGACAGCAGCTTTGACAAAAGCAGGTAAACCAGCCATCCGTTGAGGATGTGAATCAGGATGTTCACCAGGTGGTAACCGGTAACATTGTATTTACCGAAAAAATAATTCACGGCAAAAGTCAGCTCCGACACCGGGCGGTGGTCGAGGTTCGTCCAGTAGCTGAGTTCGGTGAAGGTTTTGAACGTGGTCAGCCTCGGTTTGGCGGTGATCCCCGAAATGTCATCAAAAAGGAACTCCGAACGGATGGTGGTGGCATAGATCATAAATGCTGCGGCGGTCAACAGGAACAGAACGATCCATTTGTTCATTGCCAATGTCTTAACCACGGTGATCGTTATTCAGAGAAAAGACTGATTATTGCCAATTCATTTACGTCGTGTCAAATGTAAAATTTTTTTGTTTCACTCTGATCGATCACGGGTGAAGGCTTCGCAGGAAATCGTTTACCTCCGCGATGTGTTTTTTGCCTGGCGAAAAAATAATGTTATACCTTTACGTTTAGTTTTCGTGACGGATTTGGAACGATGCATCCTGAAAGTGCCAGCGGAACTTATGATAACCATTATAACGCCTTCCTACAACCAGCAACGGTATATTGAAAGAACTATCCGGAGCGTTTTGGACCAGGCCGCGGATGACGGGGTTGAATACATTGTGATGGATGGGGGATCCACCGACGGGACGCTGGATATTTTAAAGCGTTACGAGGGGAGGATCCGGTGGTTTTCTGCCAGGGACAATGGGCAGTCGGATGCCATCAACCAGGGTTTGGCCCTATCCGGCGGGGAGATCATCGGATGGTTGAACTCGGATGACTGTTATCTGCCGGGGACGTTGCAAAAAGTGAAGGATTTTTTTCAAAAGCATCCTGAAAAAAAATGGGTGTATGGGCGGTGCCGGATCATTGATGAAAATGACCGGGAGATCCGCCGGATGGTTACTTTTTATAAAAACTTGATTTCCAGAAAGTTCAGCTATAAATGGTTGCTGATGGAAAACTATATCTCACAGCCTGCCGTATTTTTCAGGAAAGAGGTGCTGGCAGAACTGGGGCATACCAATCCTGACCTGCATTATACGATGGATTACGAGATGTGGCTGCGTATGGGAGCCATTTATCCTGCCGGCGTGATCCATTCGTACCTGGCCTGTTTTCGTCGTCATGCAGGCACCAAAAGTGAGATGGATTTCCGGAAGCAGTTTCTCGAAGGGTACGAGGTGGTGAAAAAAATGGACAAGGGCTGGTTCGTGTGCTTCATCCATAAGCTGAACACGGTGAAGATCATCGGATTGTATCGGATCATGAAGTTTTTCGGTAGTTGACCAAATACATTGCCATGAATGAGATGCTGATCCTCTCGGAGGTTCAAACCAGCAGGATCCAGTACATTGCCATCGCCGGCAGTATCTTGTTGCTTGCACTGATACTTGTACTGATCCGGAACAAAAAGATTAAAGAGGAATATTCCCTTTTATGGTTGATCTTCGGGATTGTCTTCCTGGTTTTTTCCGTTTTCAGGGAAGCACTGGAGATCCTGGCCCGGGTGGTTGGCATTGCCTATGCGCCCGCGGCCCTGTTCCTGTTGCTGCTGATCGCGATTTTTTTTATCCTGATTCAGTTTTCCGTCATCATTTCCAGGCTTTCCGATCAGAGCAAAAAGCTGAACCAGGAGGTGGGCATTTTGCGTTTAAAGATCAAAGAGCTGGAAGAACGGAAGGGAAGTTAAAACATTCATTCTGTTGATCGAAACCTATGAATCCGATTCTGATACTGGTCCCGGCATTCAATGAAGAGGCAAACATCGTGCAGGTGCTGGAAATGCTCACGGAGGAAGGGAGAGGGTGGGACGTTCTGGTGATCAATGATGCTTCGGAAGACCGGACAGGGGAGCTGGCAGGGATAGGAGGAAAGGCCGGGGTGATTGATTTGCCCTTCAACCTGGGCATTGGGGGGGCGATACAGACCGGTTTTAAATATGCCTGCCGGAGCGGGTATTCGTATGTCGTTCAGTTTGATGCCGATGGACAGCATCAGGCTGAGGAGATCAGCAAGCTGCTGGGGCCCGTGTTGAGTGATGAGGCCGATGTTGCGATCGGGTCGAGGTTTCTGGAAAAGAACGACGGGTACAGGTCCACCTGGAGCCGGCGGTTTGGCATCCGCATCTTTGAATGGTTAGGTTTATTGCTGATCCATCAGCGGATCACGGATCCCACGTCGGGATTTCGCGCCTATAACCGAAGGGCCATCGAATTCCTTGCCGACCGTTATCCCGGTGATTATCCCGAGCCCGAGGCAGTCGTTCTGCTGGGGAGGAATCATTTCCGTATCAAAGAAGTTTCCACTTCAATGCAGAAACGCCAGGGAGGGATCTCTTCGATCACGATCTTCAACAGTCCCTACTACATGACCAAGGTTTCGCTGGGCATGATCATGACGGCGCTGAGACCGGGAATCGCCAGATAGAAATGCTCTTTATCACAGGTTTACCGGAGGAAGGCAGGAGCAGGGCATTTTCCAAACAAAAAGAATACTTATAAAAATGATATCATAAATGTCTAATAAACAATATATTAAAAAATACAATGATCTTATATTTGATGTTGGAATGCACAGAGGTGAAGACACAGCCTATTACCTTAAACGTGGATTCAGGGTAATTGGCTTTGAGGCGGATCCCGACCTCGTTATGCATTGCAAGGCAAAGTTTGCAGAAGAAATTAAAGCTTCACAGCTTCATATTGTCGATGGTGCAATTACGGATATGCCTGCAGGAGAAACGATGGGTACAACTGTAAAATTTTATAAAAACATAAACAACAGTGTATGGGGAACCATTTCCAGTGAATGGGCTGACCGAAATGCTACGTTAGGAACATCTTCTGAAATAATTGATGTTCCGGTCATCAGCTTTTCACAATGTATTGAAGAATATGGCATTCCCTACTACTTAAAGATTGATATTGAGGGTATGGATACAGTGTGTCTGAAAACATTGTTGACTTTTACCCTTAAGCCAAGTTATGTGTCGATAGAATCTGAAAAAGTACATTTTAAGAAGCTTAAGGTAGAATTTGCTCTTTTAAGACGGCTCGGTTACGACCGGTTCAAGGCGATTCAGCAGGAGGGCATTTCAAAACAGCTGGTGCCTTTTGATACAAAAGTAGGGCCTTACGTGGATTACCACTTTCAGGAAGGTTCAAGTGGCCTTTTTGGCGAGGAACTTCCAGGTGAGTGGAAAAATTATAGAAATATTATAAATGAATACAGAGGCATATTCTTGCTGTACAAATTATTTGGCGATTATGGTATCCTGAAGGATTTTAAGGCTGGTCATACTATTCAGAATGTCTTGTCGAAACGTTTACAAAGGCCAGTACCCGGGTGGTATGATACGCATGCGAAGCACATGTCCTCTGAAGGTTAGCAGTAAATCCCGACTTTGACACTTGTTGAGCTTTTAATGCTCTGAAACCCTTGAAAATGCGGATTTCTTGTTTTAATTTTCTGAGAATGCAGTGGACATTTCATTAACAAAATGATTGTTAATAGTACTTTTTGATTATGTCTTATATATTTAAGCATCGTGATAAAATTACAGCAATTTGATATAAAGCAAGCCTATTTTTATGGTTCTTTGCTTCTTCTGGACAGGTTGATGGAGGAGCTTGGCATAACCAAAGTGCTGGATGAAGTGTAAAGGCAGCATAAAAGGCTTTCATATGATCTGAAGAAAGTGATCTTTACCCTGGTATCGTCCAGGTTTGTCAAGCCTGTTTCCAAGCTTGCTTTATACGAGCGATGGATAGAAAGACTTTATCCGGTTATGGTAAATCACCATCTGTCCCTTCAGCATATTTACCGCAGCCTGGATCTATTGGCCCGACATAAAGAAGAAATGGAGATGGTCCTGTATCATTACAAAAAGGATCTCTTCAGTATGCATGTTGACATCGTGCTTTATGATTTTACCACTCTGCGCTTTGAAAGTACCCGTGAAGACCTGGGGCAATTGCGTAAGTTTGGATCCAGCAAGGAAATGCGGACAGATTGAACGCAGGTGGTTTTTGGATTGTTAACCGATACAGATGGCATTCCGTTAAGTTTTGAGGTTCATCCGGGAAACACCTTTGAAAAAGATGGTTTCTTTGGCATTATCACCAATTTAACCAATAATTCAGCCAAAGACATTGTGTTAAATTACAAGCAACTGTGGAAAATCGAAGGCGCTTTTGGAGAACTCAAGGGCAGCCTGAGATCACGCCCGGTTTTGCACTGGACCGATCATCGGATCATCGGACATCTGATGATTTGCTTCCTTTCCTATTTGTGTGAAGCTACTATGACCAAAGCCCTTCGGGAACAACATGACAGATTAGAATCAAAAGCGATTGAAGGACAATCCATTAAAACAAGACCACTGACAGTAGCAATGGTCATGGAAGAATTAAATAACGTCCTGACAATACCTGTAAATATAAAATCGCATACGATCTGGGTGAGGACGGATATACCAGTAAATGCTCAAAATTTATTGAAAGTGATGAATATGAGAATACCCCCTAAAATACTCTGAAAATTCAAAAAATGTAGTAGCACAAACCTGGTTTGGTGGTCCTTCTGTGTTGTTAACAAAATAGTTACAAAATCAAAGTGTCAAAGTCGGGAGAAACGCCAGGGAGGGATCTCTTCCATAACGATCTTCAACAGTCCCCACTACATGACCAAGGTATCGCTGGGCATGATCATGACAGCGCTAAGGAGGCGGGCTGAAGAGGGGTATCCACCGGCAATCGTCTGAATTTGAAATAAATTTACACTTATTTTATTGATGCATTGCTTTTCGCTATTTAAGTGATTATATTTGTATACTAAATACCTGACCTGAATCCGTTCATTGGTTCCTTAATTCAATCCAGATGAAACATTCAATCCTTTCATTGTTTCTGATTGCTGGGCTGGCCTGCTTTTCACAGGCACAATCCTTGATTCCCGAAGTCATTGCAAGTGCCGGGGATATCTTCACCTCAAAAAACGGTTCCTTGAGCTGGACACTGGGCGAGGCGGTGACCGAGACCATTTCTTCTGAAAACAGCCTGCTCACGCAGGGATTTCAGCAATCTTTCCTGCAGATCCTGAAGGTTGACTCTCCGGAAGATCCCGATGTGGGTGTTACCGTATATCCCAATCCCGTGAAGGACCTTTTGACCGTTGAAATCACTTCCCTTGAGAAAGAGCCGCAGATCCAGCTTGAACTGTTCGATTTTGTCGGTCAGCGGATCTATGATCAAACGATCCGATCCCAGACGCACAAAGAACAACTGGATGTCAGTCCATTCAGCTCATCGCTGTTTGTTCTGAGGGTCATTAACCTGAATTCGCATCTTACTCAGTCCTTTAAGATCCACAAGGTCAACTACTAAAATCTTCTTGTTATGAAAAAAGCTTTACTAGCACTCATTTTCACGGCGGTGCTGGCCTTTGCCCTTTCCGCGCAGGCACCCCGCGCTTTCAAGTACCAGGCAGTGGCCCGTGACAGGGCAGGCCAGGTGCTGTCGAATCAGAATGTCAGTCTGCAGATCAGTATTTTGCAATCCGGCAACAGTGGCCCGGAGATTTACAGGGAACACCAATCCGTTACCACCAGTGAGTTTGGCCTGATCAACCTTCAGGTAGGTGCGGGCCGTACGATTCTTGGCAATATGTCGGAGATCGACTGGGGATCCGGAAGTCATTACCTGCGTATCGACATGGATCCGTCAGGGGGAACAGATTTTGAGCTGATGGGGATTTCCGAGCTGTTATCCGTTCCGTATGCGCTGTACGCCGATAAGAGCGGCACCGGTGAGCGGGGCGATGATTACGACTGGGAGATCACGGAGGGCCACGTGGTTACCGGTCACGGCGGGAGCTACCCCTCCGGATATGTCGGTATCGGGAACAATACGCCCGGTACATTGCTTTATGTGGCCAAGAACATGGGTGAGCCGACCATCACGATCCGCAACCTCGGGGGCGGCGGCGGGGCGACCTACTCCATGGTGGATGACTTCAGCGGAGCGAACTGGAAATTCAAGGCGACCACCTACGGTGGATTTAAGATCCGTGACCAGGCCAATGGGCTGGATGTCATTACCATTGAGGCCAATAGTGCAGCGAATGTCCTTTACATCAATGGTTCCGGCAACATTGGCATTGGCGAGGTGAATCCTTCCTCGAAGCTGGCTGTCAACGGCAGCATCACCTGCAAGGAAGTGGAGGTAAAGGAGACCGGCTGGTCGGATTTTGTCTTTGATGAAGGCTACGACCTTCCATCATTAACCGAGCTGGATCAATATATACAGCAACACGGGCGCCTTCCGGGTGTTCCATCAGCCGAGGAAGTGAGATCGAATGGCATAAAGCTGGGTCAGATGGACGCAATCCTGTTGCAGAAGATCGAAGAGCTGACACTGTACCTGATCGAACTTCAGAAAGAGAATGAGGCGCTGAAAGCCAGAATATCCACGCTGAAAAAATAATGATCCTTAATACCTCAGAGGCACTTTTTTTCCTCAATTTAACGTTCCCTATTGCTTTCTGTTTTCAGAGTGATTATTTTTACATACTTTATTTATACCTGATCTGATCCCGTTCATTATTTCCTAAACTCAATCCAGATGAAACATTCAATCCTTTCCTTGTTTCTGATTGCTGGCCTGGCCTTCTTTTCACAGGCACAATCCTTGATCCCCGAAGTCATTGCCAGTGCCGGGGATATTTTTACCTCAAAAAACGGTTCCTTGAGCTGGACACTGGGCGAGGCGGTGACCGAGACCATTTCTTCTGAAAACAGCCTGCTCACGCAGGGATTTCAGCAATCTTTCCTGCAGATCCTGAAAGTTGACTCTCCGGAAGATCCCGATGTGGATGTTGCCGTATATCCCAATCCTGTGAATGACCTTTTGACCGTTGAAATTACTTCCCTTGAGAAAGATCCGCAGATCCAGCTTGAGCTGTTCGATTTTGTCGGTCAGCGGATCTATGATCAAACTGTCCGATCCCAGACGCACAAAGAACAACTGGATGTCAGTCCATTCAGCTCATCACTGTTCGTTCTGAGGGTCATCAACCTGAATTCGCATCTTACTCAGTCCTTTAAGATCCATAAGGTCAATTACTAAAATCTTCTCGTTATGAAAAAAGCTTTCCTTACACTCGTTTTGACGGGGGTGCTGACTATTACCCTCTTCGCTCAGGCACCCCGAGCTTTCAAGTACCAGGCAGTGGCCCGTGACAGGGCAGGCCAGGTGCTGTCGAATCAGAACGTCAGTCTGCAGATCAGTATTTTGCAATCCGGCAACAGTGGCCCGGAGATTTACAGGGAACACCAATCCGTTACCACCAGTGAGTTTGGTCTGATCAACCTTCAGGTAGGTTCGGGTCGTACGATTCTTGGCAATATGTCGGAAATCGACTGGGGATCCGGAAGTCATTACCTGCGTATCGAAATGGATCCGTCAGGGGGAACTGATTTTGAGCTGATGGGGGTTTCCGAGCTGTTATCCGTTCCGTATGCCCTGTACGCTGAAAAGAGCGGCAGCGGGGAGCAGGGCAATGATTATGACTGGGAGATCACAGGCGGCCACGTGGTCACCGGCCACGGCGGGAGTTACCCCTCCGGAAATGTCGGTATCGGGAATAATGCGCCCGGAACATTGCTTTATGTGGCAAAGAACATGGGCGAGCCGACCATCACGATCCGCAACCTCGGGGGCGGCGGTGGGGCAACCTACTCCATGGTGGATGACTTCAGCGGGGCGAACTGGAAATTCAAGGCGACCACCTACGGTGGATTTAAGATCCGTGACCAGGCCAATGCGCTGGATGTCATTACCATAGAGGCCAACAGTGCCGCCAATGCCCTGTACTTTCTGACCGGCGGCAATATCGGAATGGGAACCACAACGCCATCAACCAGGCTGCACCTCTTCCAGAATACGGCGACGACGACTCCACAGCTGCTGATCAATAACGCCAATGCCACCGGTGATGCAGCTCTGCGGTTCTTCAATCCCCCGGCCAACATCAGCCTCGGCATCGACAATGACGATAATCAGTGTTTTAAGATCACCAACACCAACCAGCTGACCGGTACACTGTACGGTGATGGCAATACGATGATGCGGATCCACAGTACCTCGGCGAACAACGGGATCGTCGATTTTAACCATCAGTCAAGGGCAAGGGCTTTTATGCCCGCGAATTTTCCACTCGGCATGCCTGGGCCTCCGCTTTTTTATTACTGGGACTGGTACGGCCGGCCCTGGCTCCCGATTCCATTTCAGGTCATAGCTCCTCAGCCTGCCTTTGATGAACACTCGGAGTTTATCATAATGGTGCCTCCTCCAGTTCCACCCATTCCTCCTCCTCCACCCGGGTTCCTGACTTCCTTCTTTATGCCTAAGGAGGAAGGATATTATCAGGTCAATGCCCGGTTTGAGATACCCATCGATTCCTCAGGGTGGATCTGGGAACTGATCCCCGAGGGCGGTGGCCCCATCCGCGAGGACGGCGGAGGCTCCCGGTTGATGACACCTCCGTGGCCCATATTCTTGTCGATCGGTATATTCCTGAATGGACAACTGTACGCTCAGGGGAATAATTTCCAGTTGAATTCAGAGTACCAGGTCTTTTATCCTGGAATGATGGAACCCACGCACGAATTCTCGGCTTTTTGGTTCATGAACGCCCCCAATGTCAGCGATGTGGTCTACTGTAACGGTCAAAACGATTATATCGAGATCTGTGTCTTTCTGGTGGGATTAGCCGGACCGGGTCAATGGTGGGTTCCCTTCCCGGTCTTTGTCAAGGGTGACCCGCACGGGGTTTTTACCTATGTCTCCATCCATAAAGTCAGCTAAAATAAAAAGAATGAATGAAAAAGCTGGCCTGCTTCAGGTCAGCTTTTTTTATTTCCGGACGTAATTTGCATTTTTTATTTCCCAAAAACCATAGTTTTCTTAATTTTGACTACCAAGATGCAAGGCTATGACGCTACGGACCATTCTTGCCGAAACCAGGGATTTCATTCACCAGATCTATGTCAACAAGGATCTGATCCTGGAGTTGACACGGCACGACTTCCTGAACAAGTACATAAAAAATTACCTCGGCATCGTCTGGGCCATCTTTGAACCGCTTGCCTTCATCCTGATCCTCTATTTTGTCTTCTCCGTACAATTCGGCAGCAGCGACGTCGAAGGGACTCCGTATGTTGCCTACCTGATCACCGGCTATATTGCCTTCAATTTCTTTTCGGCCACACTCGAACAGGCCACCGACAGCATCAGCGCCTATTCGTTCATGCTCAACAAGGTCAACTTCAGGGTGGCGATCCTGCCCTTGGTCAAGATCCTGTCGAACCTGATGCTCCACGCCGTGATCCTGGTCATCGCCGTGATCTTTTTGCTCTTCAATCATGTTTACCCTTCCTGGTACTGGCTGCAGGTATTCTATTACATTCTTTCACTTTTTGCCTTCCTGCTGGGTCTGGCCTGGATCACATCCTCCGTGAGCCTTTTTTTCCCGGATCTGAAAAATATCATCAGCATCGTTACGATGCTGTTATTTTTCCTGACCCCTGTCTTCTGGTATACCTGGGGATTTTCGGAGACGTATGTTAATATATTGAAATTGAATCCGCTATATTATATTGTGAACGGTTACAGGGATAGTTTTCTGTTCCAGGTCGGTTTCTGGAAACACCCTGTGCTGACGCCTTATTTCTGGGGACTGACCTTCCTGTTTTTGGTCATTGGCACGATGGTTTTCAAGAAGTTACGGCCCCATTTTGCGGATGTAGTCTGATAGTGCATCGATCCTTAGCCTGTACAAATGAACGAACAGCCCATCTACGAAGACACTTACGCCGTCCAGCTCGAGGGAGTTTTCAAGAAGTACCGGCTGTATCAAAACAAGACCGACCGGCTGAAGGAAGCGTTCAATCCCCTCAAGAAGAAATACTACAGGGATTTTTACGCACTGAACGACATCAACCTCAACATTAAAAAGGGTGAGATACTGGGCATTGTCGGAAAAAATGGCTCCGGAAAATCCACCCTGCTCAAAATCATCGCCGGTGTACTGACTCCAACCACCGGGAAGATAACCACCAACGGAAACATTGTTCCTCTGCTGGAGCTGGGATCCGGATTCAACCCTGAATTCACGGGTATGGAGAACATCTTTTTCTACAGCTCCCTGCTTGGCTTTTCACGGAAGGAAATTGAAAAAAAGCTGGACGATATTCTCGGTTTTGCCGAGGTTGGCGAGTTCATCAACCAGCCCCTGAAGACCTATTCGAGCGGAATGAAAGCCAGGCTGGCCTTTGCCGTGTCGGTGAACATTGATCCGGATATCCTGATCCTGGATGAGATCCTGATGGTTGGCGATGAGCTTTTCCGCCGGAAAAGCTTTGCCAGGATGGAAGCATTCTTTCATTCGGGGAAGACGATCATCTATGTATCCCATATGATCAATTCCATCAACGAACTGTGCACCAGGGTGATCCTTCTCGATGACGGGGAACTCATTCTGGACGGTGAGCCTAAATTCGTGACCAACCAGTACCAGAAGCTGCTTTTTTCCAAAAAGTCCGACAGGACACGGATCAGGCAGGAGATACGTGATCTTGCTGCCGACGGATCGGCACCCAAGGTCATTTCCTCGGTCAGTGAGAAAAGGAGGTCGGGATCACCTTTTTCTACCACAGAGTCGTTCCGGCTTGCTGATAATGACGATGGATACGTTCAGTCGCCGCTTTATATCCCGGATTTTCTTTCGAAGGAGCCGGTCGTGACCCGGAACTATGACGTGGATATTGAGAACATCGCGATCCGTACACTGGGAGGTGAAAAGGTGAATGCACTGGTGATGAACCGCGAGTACGCGATCTCCTGCCAGGTGAAGTTCGATGTCACGGTCAGGCAGGTCAATTTCAGCCTTGCGATCAGGACCGAAACGGGACTTTTGATTTCCGGTGTGAACACACCTGCGGAAAATAAGTATATGGATGAGATCAACGCGGGTGAGGCCGTGGAGATTGAGTGGAACTTCTTTTGCCAACTGTTGCCGGCCAACTATTACATCAACATCGGCGTCAGGAGCCACGAAAGCGGTGAACCGGTCGTACTGAACAGGATCCTGGATGCCTGTGTATTCAAGGTGCTCCCCGACGGGGAGAGAAAATTCTGCGGCATTACCCATTTCCACCAGTCGGCTACCATAAAACGCATTAAAATGTAGGTCAATGCGGCAATCCAATGTTCACGGTAATATGTTCTCGTTATGAATGAACGGACGATGGAGGACAGACCCGTTTTTGTCATCGGTGCCGACCGCTCCGGAACCACGCTGCTGAGGTTGCTGCTGACTTCACACCCGCTGATCTGCATCCCTCCGGAGAGCCTGTTCTTCCCGCTCAATGAGTCCCGCTTCGCCGGCAGCCTGCAAATGAGCGGTCAGCTGGAAGAATTCATCACATCCCTTTACCAGGATGGGAAATTCAGGGATTGGAAACTGGACAGGGATCGCCTGGCAGAAAGGCTTCACGGCCTTAGCGATCCTGATTATGCGACGGTCGTTAAGAACGTTTACCTTTTATACGTTGAGATGAATGCCCCCGGGGCATTGATCTGGGGCGACAAGAATCCGTACAACCTTTTCCACGTATCCGTCATTAAGCGGCATTTTCCGGAAGCCAGGATCCTTCATATCATCCGGGATGTCCGTGCCGTCTATCATTCACTGAAGGATGAGACCATCCGCAAGCAATGGGAGATCAGTGAGCCCTTGACCGATTTTGTCCGGCAACGCTATCAGCAGGTTCACAAAGTTCATACGGGCCTGTTGGGTGACCGCAATTATTTCAGTTTGCATTACGAGGAGCTGGTTCGACATCCTGAAAAGATGATGAAAGAGGTCTGTTCGTTCCTCAGGGTAGATTACGATCCTTCGATGCTGGATTTTCACAGGATCAACCGTGAAAGGGAACTGGTGCCCAGGCACCGACTTGGCTGGCACGCAATGACCCTCAAGCCCGTTTCCGGACGAAGGGCAAATGCCTGGAGGAAAGGGCTCACAAGTGAAGAGATCCGGGAGATCGAACACGAAAATGCGTTGTACCTGAAGGACCTGGGATATGCACCGGCCGCCAGGCGTTGTGTTTTTTCATTCGCAAAGTGGTTCAAACGATGAAAAATTGCCTGATCATGGGTTCCGGCAGAAGTGGCACCAGCCTGATGGGTGGACTGCTGTACAATGCAGGTTATTATATGGGAGAGGAACTGTACGCCCCCCTGGAATCCAATCCAAAGGGGTTTTTTGAATGTGCCGAGATCAACGGCATCAATGAGGATATCCTGGCGAAATACAATGTCAGGCCCGACAGGAATTTCTATTATTCAGTGTTTCCAAGGTCCCGCAATAAATTCCCGGTCAGGGACCAGCGCTGGCTGACCTCGGTCCCTCCGGCCGTTACCATCACCTGTGAGGATGCTTCCATTGAAGAAAGGATCCAGTCGGCTCTCCGGAAAGAGCCCTTTTGTTTCAAGGATCCCAGATTCAGTTATACCTATCCGGTCTGGGAAAAATTCCTGCCGCAGGGTACACGTTTCATCTGTGTGTTCAGGGAACCGGATGTTACGGTGCAGAGCATACTCGATGCATGTGCCAGACATGAATACCTTGGCGATCTATACATCACAAGAAAGAGCGCATTCCGATTGCTGTATAATTTGTATTCGCATATTCTCAGTAATTTTACTGGACGTATGGATATTCTCTATGTTCATTACCGGCAGTTGCTTTCAGGAGATATATTGCCTAAAACAGAGGATTTCCTGGATTGTGACCTTCAAAAGGATTGGATCGATGAAAAATTGAACCGGACGGTGGCGTCGGGGAGGGTGCCGGCCCGGACAGTGTCTGTTTACAGAAGATTATGTGAACTCGCGAATTACTTGCCCTTGGGTACAGATCCTGACTGAATGAAAGAAGAGATGACCGAGAGCATAAAGAGTACGACCGTTAAAATCCGTGAGGGGATCTCGTTGTTCACCGCCTGCAAGAACCGTGGCGAGAACCTTGAAAAGGCGCTGAAAACCTGGCTGAGGTTTCCGGAGATCGATGAGATCATCCTTGTCGACTGGGCCTCCGATCTGTCCCTGGAACCTCTGGTTGAACGTTACCAGGACGGCAGGATCGTCCTGGCCGTTGTCAGTAACCAGAAAAAATGGATCCTCACCCAGGCCTTCAACCTTGCAGCACGGCTCACGACCTGCGATAAAATCTTCAAGATCGATGCAGACGTTGAGATCCTGACCGGATTTTTTGAACATCACATTCTTCAGCCGGGAATTTTCTATGCGGGCAACTGGATCAACCAGCGGAATGAAAACGAGCAGTACCTCAACGGAATGGTCTACTTGTACCGGGATGATTTTTTCAGGGTGAACGGGTACAACGAGTTCATCCAGATGTACGGGTGGGACGACGACGACCTGTACGGGCGGTTGCAGGCACAAAGACTTAAACGTGTGGACATCAGCAACGATACCTTGCACCATATCGAACACGAGCACCGCACCATTCACCAGGATGCAACACGGGCTCTGTTTTCGCTACCCGACTCCGAACGGGCTGTCATTCAGATCCTGATGAACCGATACATCAGCCGGCAGATGGAACCCTGGTCGTCAAAACAAACGATGAGGGATTTCAGAATGGAACAACGGGGGGATAATCATATTCTATGCGATCCTCTTATAGATGACAACAGGGTGATCCCTCCTGAACTCTGGGAGATCAGCAGGGTCGTTGCAGTCAAAGACCGGATGAACCAGCTGGGATTCAGCCTTTTGCCTGAAATTTTTTCCGGCGATGAAGATGGCGGTCTTGAAAAGCTTTATCACCTTTACATAAGTGATGAAAAAGGCGGCACCGTTAAAACGGTTTTGCATGCCATTGAAAATAAGCTTCACCATTACAGCCAGGAGGCTGCCACGCTCCAACAATTGTTGAAAAGTGTTGAGCGTGAACTGAAAGCTGTCAGTGCTGATTTTGAAGTGGAAAAAGAGAGGGTCGTGAACCTTGAAGATCAAATCAACCAGCTGCATCGGTCCTGGACGTGGAGGATCGGTCGTGTCCTTGTCAGCATCATTGCGGTCCCTCTCCGGCTTTTTTTGGGATTGGTTGCAAAAAAAAGAAGGTAGGGCAACCACCTGGCACATTTACGTCCCTTTGTTCTTTTTCGTGTGGTCCGACAGATATTTCAGGGGAGCAAGGATGAGGTTTCCGGTTTTCCAGGTGTAGGACTTCAGGATCGTCTCGATCCTGTTTTGCCTTTCTTCGATCAATGCATTCAGTTCGCCCATTTTCGCACGGATTCGGTCGAGTTCACCTGTTAGGAAGAGATTTTGCCTGCTCATTTTGCTCTGTTCGTCCTGAAGCCCTTGGATATTTAATTGTAATGATTTTATTTGTTCCAGGAGATCGCTCTGTTCGTCCTGAAGCAATTTGTTCTTCTGCTGGGATGATCGTACTTGTTCCTGCAGATCACTGATCACCGCATTTAGGTGATTGGTTTTTTCCAAGCAGGATTTCTGCAGTTTTGCCAGATCATCTTCAAGATCAGAATTTTTTTGTATAAGCTCTTTGATCCTGTCTTGATACGCCTTCTCCCTGTATTGTGCCATATGGTAGAAGAAGGGAGAATCCCGGTCGTACTGTTCACCGTTCCACGGATTGATGCCGAAATAGCTGATCAGGTTCTCCGGAAAGTCTCCCGTAATGGAATCATCGGTTTTGTCTGTTGATATGCCGCCTGCGTGGAAGAAAGCGATGATCCGGTCAACGAAAAAGAATTCATACCTGGTAAAACACCGCAGGTTGTAATCCCAGTCGGCTGTGGTTGAATACTTTGTATTGAAATACCCGACGGTTTGAATGACACTTCGGGGGTAGAATAATGCCTGGTGGCAGATGTTCTTCCTTAGAAGTTTTTCCAGTGTGAAGGGCCCGTCATACACGGCCTGGTCATTTGCCCAGCTTGTCTGTCCTTCAACGTATACATTACCATAAATCACCCTTTCCGTTGCAAACACCCCTTCGCGGGCCAGGTCGTTCAGAACGGTGTCGTTATATAAAAGATCATCAGCGCCCAGGAAATAAAGCCATTCCCCTTTACTTTGCTCCATTCCGTGGTTGATGGCATCATACACTCCGCTGTCTTTTTCGGAGAACAGCCGGATGTGGCTGAACTGCTTCTGGAGTTTACGGATCAGGGCAACTGTTTCGTCGGTCGAATTTCCATCCATGATGATATGTTCAATTGCAGGGTAATTCTGACGTGCAACACTTAAAATGCATTTTTCCAGTGTTTTGGCTGCATTGAAGGTCGGGGTGATAACCGATATTCCTGGCTGGGGCATGTTGTGACGACGAAATGAATCTGGTGCTAAGATAATAAATTGCTGAATTGGACCGGCCGTAGTTTTATCTCGCATAATGTAAAAATTTAGGTATTTTTGAAGAAGGATTGCGTCAGTCTGACCAATATATTCGTTGGATGTCTTAAACCTGTTTATAATGTGTCACCGATCGTTCTAAGGGCATTATACGTATTTTTTCCCTACGGATCCAGGCGGTGGATGCTACTGAAGTCGGCATTCAGGATCCTACGGCACCCCTGGCATTATGTGAAATCATTCAAATGGCAGGATTTCGGGGGGTATATCCGTGCCTTGTTCAATGAGAACAGGATCCAGTACGATCGGAAAGCCACAGAAGCACTGAATCCCGGCAAAGAGACGATGGCGGTTGCAGAAACGGCCCCTGAAATGGAAGACTCTCCAGGGGAAAGACTTCAAATTCCTGACCACGAACAACCGGAAATCCTTTTCATTTATGCTCACCCTGGCTCCGCCAATTCCTTGTTCAACTCGATAAAATCACTGGTGCAGACCGTCTCCATTCCTTACAGGATCATTCTCTCGGGGGATTGCAGGGAATTTGCGCCAGGCCAGGCTCTGAGCGGGATCCGGTACCTTGATGAACAAATGCTGCCATCCTATGTCCTTCATCATCCATCCCTCCACTCAATAGGATTGCTGGACGGGGACAGTGTCCTTCAGCCGGAAACCGTCCAGACCTGCCTGACAACGCTGGGCAGGGACAAAAAGACCGGGATGGTCGTTCCCCGGGTGTTAGTTGATCAGTACACCCTGGAGTCCGCAGGGGCCATCCTATGGAACGACGGCGTTTATACCCGCTACGGGCAGGGAGGGGATCCCGGGGCACCCGAATTCAATTATCTCAAAGAAGTGGATTCCTCCGATCATTTTGCTGTGGTTGACAGGGAGCTGCTCCTGGAATGGATCCAGGACGCGCCACTGCCCTTCAGTGCCTGGCCTTTTTCGGTGCACGATCTGGCCATGAAATCCCGTGCATCGGAAAAAAAAGTCGTTTATCAACCACTTGCACGGCTGCTACTGGGTGATCAGCAGCAAAATACATCAGGTATACAGGCTTCGGAACTATTTTGTAACCGCTGGAAAACCCAGTTGGAGAAACACCATTTGACGGAGGGTCCCGAAAATGTTTTCATTGCCAGGGAGCGCGGCCAGGACAGACAGTACCTGCTGATGATCGATTACAATGTTCCGATGTACGATGTTTCGGCAGGATCAAGAACGATGCAGTGCTATATTCAGCTGTTCACGGAGAAGGGATATCTGATCAAATTTGTCAGCGACTACTTCTATCCTCCTGCCAGGCTGGTATCACCGATGGAACAGCAGGGGACGGAAGTCCTTCACGGGGCCTTTTACGAGGCGAATTTGCGTCAATGGCTTTCCGATAATGGAAAGAATTTTTCGGTCATATTCCTCAGCCGGCCGGTCATAGCCGATAAGTACCTGGGATGGGTAAAAGAATTCACGACCGGAAAGATCATCTATTACGGTCACGATCTTCATTACCTGCGGGCATTTCGACGTTACGAGCTCGAGCGCGGAAAAGGGCAGCTGAAAGAGGCCGAAAGGTTCAGAGCGATGGAAAAGAAACTTTTTGAGTCGTGTGATGTAATCTATTATCCATCGCAGTCGGAAATTGATATCCTTCGCTCGGAATTTCACATAACGCGGCCGGTGAGGGCCATTGTTCCGTATATTTACGATGCGTTTCCCCAGAGGCAAGCCGACTGGAGTAAAAAGAAGGGGATTCTGTTTCTGGGAGGATTCCACCATCCGCCCAACGTGGATGCCGTGAACTGGTTCCTGAACGACATCTGGCCTGAGGTGGCTGCGCAACTGCCTGGAATTCAGTTTTATATTGCAGGTTCCGATCCCCCGGAAGCCATCCTGGAACGACAGTCAGAAACCATCCGGGTTGTAGGACTGGTAAGCGACGAAGAACTGGAAATTCTGTATGAAACCTGCAGGCTCGTGGTGGCGCCACTGCGCTATGGCGCCGGGTTGAAAGGGAAGATCGTGGAAGCCATGTACTACGGAATGCCGGTGGTTACGACAACCATTGGCGCTGAGGGACTGGACGGGGCGCGATCCATTCTCCAGGTCGCCGATGAAGCAGAGGCTTTCGCCAGGAAGATCATTGGTCTTTATGAAAATGAAGGCGAACTGCAAAAGCTCGCTGAAGCCTCGGTGATGTACGTAAGGGATAATTTTTCAAAAGAAAAAGCGTATTCGATCATTCAAAACGACTTAGAGGATAACCCGTGAACAGCGAAACGATCCCCGTAAGAATACTGGCCTTTTACCTACCGCAGTACCACCCGATCCCGGAAAATGATCAGTGGTGGGGAGAAGGATTTACGGAATGGACGAATGTGAAGAAGGCACGGCCATTGTACAGGGGGCATCTTCAGCCCAGGATACCCGCCGGGCTTGGTTATTACGATCTCAGGGATGCTGAAGCCAGGGAGGCCCAGGCTCAGCTGGCGAAGTTATTTGGCATTGATGGATTTTGTTACTGGCATTACTGGTTTGGCGGCGGAAAAACATTGCTGGAGAGACCCCTGCGGGAAGTGCTCGCATCGGGGAAACCGGATTTTCCGTTTTGCGTGGCCTGGGCCAACCAGTCGTGGACCGGCAAATGGCATGGACTGAATGACCAGATCATCGTCGAACAGACCTATCCGGGGAGGGATGATGATGAGAAGCATTTCTATCACCTTCTTCCTGCCTTTGAAGATGCGCGTTATATCAAGATCCGGTCAAAGCCACTGGTTTTTGTGTACATACCTGATCAACTTCCTGATCCTAATTTTTTTACGGAATTCTGGAACGAACTGGCGGTGAAAAATGGTTTTTCTGGAATCTACTTCATCGGTGTCCATTACATTGACTGGGACCATCAAAAGGATGGTTTTGATGAAAAGACCATACACCAGCCTTTCCATTACATTCATACGTATGAGCGAAAGCTGTCTCGCCGGCTTGCTGGCATTGTGAAGAGGCGGGTGCTGCTGGGATGGCCGGAAGTATACCACTATCGGAAATTGATAGAAGCGTATGATTTCAGCCTGCTTTCAGGCAAGGATTTCATCCCCACCCTTATACCGAATTGGGACAACACACCGCGGTGTGGAAGGAGAGGGGTGGTGTTTCAGGGGTCAACGCCGGAATCCTTTAAAAAGCATCTGCTCGAAGGAGTTCAGTATGTTTTGAGGCGGACGGCCGGGGAAAAGATGATCCTTGTGAAATCCTGGAACGAGTGGGCGGAAGGCAATTACCTGGAGCCGGACGCCCTGTGGGGCAGGGGATACCTGGAGGCCATCCGGGAGGTTAAAAACACACCGACCGCAATCTAAATCCTATGAATGATGCGACATAAGATCCTGATCATTTCCCCCACACCCACCCATCCCACGAATGCAGGCAACCGGGCACGGATCCTCGTTTATTCCACTTTTCTGACCGAAGAAGGACATGAGGTGCATTTCCTGTATTCCGATCAGGAAGGAGGGGATCTGCAGGCGATGCAGTCCTTCTGGGGAGAGCGGTTCCACTACCTGCCCTACCAAAAACCTGAACCGAGGCCATATCCCGTATGGTTGACCGCATTGAATTCCAACTACCGGTATTATTCCAGGGTGGATGATCACTACAACGTATCCCTGGATGGGGAGATCCGTAAACTGCATAAGGAACATCGCTTTACAGCCGTGATCGCGGAGTATATCTTCAACACCAGGGGTCTGCTGAATTTCGGCCCTGAAGTGCTGAAGCTGGTCGACACCCACGACAGGATGACCAAACGGCACAAGCTCTGGCAGCAGGCAGGGAAGCAACCAGTCTGGTATTCCACTCCACGTAAAGAGGAAAAAAAAGGCGTTGACCGTGCTGATGTCGTCATGGCCATCCAGGACAGGGAAGCTGCCTTTTACAGGAAGCTTACACGTAAGAAAGTGGTAACGATCGGGCATCTTGTCAGCGTCATTCGTCCCGAAAAAATTGACATTCCCCGAAAAAGACTCTTGTTTCTGGGGTCCAATAATCCGAACAATTATTATGCGATCACGGATTTCATTCAATTCTACTGGCCATCCCTGCTGGAGCATTTTCCCGGGATCGAGCTGTATGTTGCGGGTAACATCTGTGAAAGGGTGGAGGATCGGCCGGGGATCATCAAAATGGGCGAAGTCAATGACATAAGTAACATTTACCGCGTGGCCGACCTTGTCGTCAATCCGATCACCATCGGTACCGGGCTGAAGATAAAGAACATCGAATCCATTGGGTTTGGAAAGGTGCTGATATCGTCCAGTGTCGGAGCCGAGGGGCTTGAATCGGGTGCGGGCAATGCTTTTCTGGTTGCCGATGACCCGGAGCGATTCAGGACACATCTTCAGGAGTTATTCAGCATACCCGGTTATCATTCGGAAATAGCTGCAGGCGCCATCCGGTTTGCTACCGCCTACAACCGGAGGCCCTGTGAGGAACTGAAAAGGATTTTTTCCTGATGAGATCACTTGATTAATTTACTTGCTGCTTTCTGATCCTTGGGCTCTTGCGGCAATTGTTTCTTTGGTTATCTTATGATTTTAAAGAATTCTTTGCCTCGTCGATCAGGTTTCTTACATAGTGTGAACTAACTGAAGGATCAATGGTTTGCAGCGGATTTATTTTCCAGTTATCTTCATAGCCAAAGAGTTTCATATAGGACCCGAAACGAGCTTTGTAATGGTCAACATCTGATGGAGTGAACCAGTCCTTCCAGAATCCGTACGATTTCGAGCGAATAACGCGTTTTTCAGCTACATCATCTGTTTTTTCGATATTCAGACCGAGGTATTTATTTAACCGGTCAAAATTCCCGTCAACATAATCTTCGTATCTAAAGACCATTATATCTGGATGGTGATAATGATAGTTGATCAGTTTTTCCTGTGGGCTTATGCCTTCGTCAAGCAGCATTAGTTCGCGGATTTCTTGTATGGTGACTCCGGCTGGGTTTTTTTCTTTTTGCAGCAATAATTGAACGGCACGGTCCAATGCCCTTTCAAGTTTATCTTCAGGAGTGATTAATTTTCGTGTGATGAGGTTGTAGGGTGTGTAAAGCATTTGGCTAATGATCTGGTCCCTGGGATCACGGGTGATCAGTATTTTTTTGTTAAAATGGTCGTACTCCCGGGCTAAGCCCATAAAGCATTTGACCAGCACGGGAACGGTAATTTTTTCCGGAAGTCTGGCGCCACTGTTTTCCGGTTCGAAGATGCAAACAGAATTTTGCGGCAAAGCATTCTTAATTGAGTAAAATAACGCTGTTGTTCCTGTCTTTGGGTTGCCCGTTAGCAGAATGAGGGGGATCTCCCTATATCTCTGGTCTGATTTGCTTTCAGTGAAATTTTGGTCAATGAAAGATTGTATTCTTTTATCCATCTTATCACCAAAAATAAGAAAAGCACTGAGAATCTCCTTATTCCGGTGTATTTTTACAGACAGAAAATTATTTCGTGGTTCGCTGCCAAATTCAATTTATGTCAGGTATCCGAAAAATGGCACAGATCATTCGGACCATCTGGACCGACCGGCTGGCTGCATTGAAGTACCCCGCAAAGACCTTTGTGGACGTTCATATCCTGCACAAAAAATATACGGGAAGGATCAATCTGCGGGAGCAGGCCGATGTGCTGTACGGCATGCACCGAAGCGGTTGGGGATATGCCCTGCGATCCATCCGTGATCTTCACAATCCGCGGGGCGTTTACCTGGATGCATTCATTGAACGGTCGTTCACCTGGTACGCAAACCGGGAAAAACGCCCTCACCTGGAGCCATGGATCGGATTCCTCCACGTTCCGCCACATATTCCCGAATGGTTTGATCAGCGGCAATCCAACCAGGCGATCTTTCAGCAGGAGACCTGGAAGCAGAGTTTGCCGTACTGCCGCGGTTTGTTTACATTATCCGCTTACCATAAAAAATACATTGAGCCGAAATTCGATCTTCCGGTCAATCATCTCATTCATCCTACCGAAACGCCGGCACTGAAATGGAGTTTGGAAAATTACCGCAGAAGTGGCGAAAAGAAGGTCGTCCAGGTGGGGTGGTGGCTCAGGAAATTGTATTCGATCTATCTTTTGCCTGTAAAGCAGTCGAAAAAGGTCTTTTTGCGGAAAGAGGACGGCGACATGGTGGCGTTGATGAAGGCCGAGCTGGTCAATATGGAAAACAGGGAGCAGATCACGGATGACATTCTCCGCAGTGTGCAGACCGTCCATTATCTTTCAAACAGGAATTACGACCGTTTGCTGGCTGAAAGCATTGTTTTTCTGGATCTGTATGATTCCAGCGCCAACAATGCCATCGTGGAGTGCATTGTCCGTGGTACGCCGGTTCTGGTCAACCCGATCGGGCCCATTGTGGAGCACCTCGGGCTGGATTATCCGTTTTATTTTACAACGCTGAAAGAGGCAGCTGCCAAGGCAGAGGATGAAGATCTCATTTACCGGACGCATCGTTATTTGTTGGAGCATCCACTGAAGGAAAAACTCTCCGGGGAACATTTTCGCAGAAGCCTGTTGGAGTCGGAAATTTACAAGAGCCTTCAGCCTTTCTGAATCCTGACACCCGGAAACCAAATCCTCACTGCCCTGTCGTACCTGAACCAGGTTTCGTGTTTGCAATCTTAAATACACCTCCAAAATTTTGGAATTTTGGAATATTTTGAATATATTGCTTCGTTTTCCTTACACCACCATGAAAAGAACATTATTACTAATTGGAATGGTATTGCTTATATCCGTTCTGATGGCCCAGGCACCCCAGGCTTTTAAATACCAGGCGGTGATAAAGGAACAATCCGGGCAGGTTCTAAGTAACCAGAACGTTAATCTGAGGATTAGCATTTTACAATCGGCAGTTGATGGACCGGAGGTTTACGGTGAACTGCAAACCGTAATGACCAGCGAATTGGGCCTGATCAGCATCCAGATCGGAAACGGTAAAAATCCGACAGGCAGCCTGTCGGCCATTGACTGGGGCGCCGGCAGTCATTATCTTCGCATTGAGATGGATCCCGCAGGGGAAACCAACTTTGAACTGATGGGTGTTTCTCAATTATTATCGGTTCCCTATGCCTTATATGCGGAGAAGTCGGGAAGCGGGAAGCGGGATGCAGATTTTGATTGGGAGGTGATCGGTTACGATGTGGTGACAGGTCACGGAGGAAGCTATCCTCTTGGTAATGTCGGCATCGGGAACAATGCACCCGGGTCGCTCCTGTATGTTGCCAAGAACATGGGCGAGCCCACCATCACCATCCGGAACCTCGGAGGTGGCGGCGGGGCAACCTATGCGATGGTGGATGACCTGAGCGGGGCGAACTGGAAATTCAAGGCGACCACCTATGGGGGCTTCAAGATCCGTGACCATGCCTGGGGACTTGACGTGCTCACGATGGAACCCATCGGTACGGCCAATGCACTATATATTAAAACAGGCGGTTTTGTGGGCATTGGGAAAAATACACCCAACGAGAGATTGGATGTCGCCGGCAGAGTGCATTCTGATCAGGGATTCAATGTCAATGGTACGAACGGATGGAACGACACCACTAATCAGGTGACAGCCTTTGATTTTACAAGTAATAAGTTGAAATACAGGACCTACATCCATTCCGGAGGTATCTTGATGTACGCAAGTGTGGAATCCGCGTGGGTTGACAGTGTGGGTGATTATCTGCTGTCTGTGCAACCTTTCACCTGCGGGGATACGTTGATCGATACCCGTGACCAGCAAGCATACGCTACTATTCTTATTGGAACACAATGCTGGATGGCTCAGAATCTGAATGTGGGAACAAAGATCAACAGCACTCATCCCGGGATTCAGCAATTTAACAATGAAGTCATTGAAAAATATTGTTTCAGCAACACTGATGCGAATTGTGATACCTATGGAGGCCTGTATGAATGGGGTGAAGCAATGCAATACGTCACCACGGAAGGGGCTCAGGGACTTTGTCCTGATGGTTGGCACATACCTACAGATAATGAGTGGAAGATACTGGAAGGAGTTGTCGACAGTCAGTATCCTGTTGGTGATGCCGAGTGGGATGCAACAGGTTTCAGAGGATTGGATGCGGGAGGTAAGCTGAAAGAAGCAGGTACCACACATTGGAATTCACCCAATGAGGGCGCCACGAATTCCAGTGGCTTTACTGGTCTTCCATGGGGGTATCGCGCCAGCTTCACTGGGAACTTCGATAACCTTGGCATTGAAGGTTATTTCTGGTCTTCTACACCTTGGAGTAACTTTGGTGCATATATGCGGAGACTTTACAATGCACAGGCCCGTGTGGACAGGTATTTCTGGTATTCAGATAACGGTTTCTCCATCCGATGCCTGAAGAATTGACGTTGGCCATCAGTGGATGGAGCTTTAAATCCTATGCCACGAAAAGAACACGATTACTAATTGGAATGGTATTGCTTTTATCCATTCTGATAACCCAGGCACCCCGGGCATTAAATTCGTGTGCTACAAGTTGGGATCAATGATCCATTGCAGGAGATCTTCTTTTTGATTCTTCCATTGACCGAATCCATCCCGGCAATGTTCCTCTGCATTTCCTGATAGTCTGGCAGCATCGCTCAGATCGACAGGAACGATCTTTCGGATGTCGTAGAAGATGCCGGTTTCGCCATGCCGTATGTATTCGTTCATCGTGGGCTGACCGGCGGCCACCACTACCTTTCCCATGGCCATCGCTTCAAGGAACGGCATCCCGATCCCTTCAAACAAACGCGGGGCAAAAAAGACATTGGCCCGGTTCACGGCTTCCAGATAGGCATCTCTCCTGTCGAACCAGTGCGTGAGCGTGATGTTGTACTTTTCCATTTCCTGCCGGGTAGGTAATACTTCTTTGTACCACTTTGCATCCAGGGCAAGGTGAATATGGAATTTTTTGAACGGCGTACCACGGATCAGCTGCCGGATGTGATCCCAGGTAATATCATTGGTTCGCTGCCAGAAAAAGCCGTGAAGCTCAGCGAAATCATTTTTACCGGCTGGCAGAAGTCCCGGATCAGGAAAATAGTGCAAATGGAGGGAAGTCAATCCCAGCGATACAAGCTTACTGTGCAGGTGCTCCGAAAAATTGATGAACCTGAAGCGATGGTAGTTTTTCCAGACCTTATCAGGAAAATTATGGGTGTCGTCGTACATAGGGACAAGAACGATGTTTTGGCAGTTCAACTGTTCCAGCTTGTGAGGGGGATGATAATAGAAGGTCTGGAACAGGATGACGACATCGGTTGAGTTGGCATCCAGCCCTTTCCAGTTGACAGCAGGTCCTCCCTTCCAGGAAGGATCCTGGTAAAGGTCAATCTGATGCTTCTGATTCAACAGGCGGATCAAAAAATCTGAGGAGCCCGTTTTCTGATGCAGTGAATGATCAATGAAAGCGATCCTTTTACACGATATTCCCTGAAGAGATGGTTGAGAGGACAGCGTTTCTGATGATCCTGACGACCGGCCTGACATCCGGTTAATGAAACTCATCGCCCGGGCATACAGGATCTTCGCCCGGTAGGAGCGTAAAAGATGCATCATATACATACCACAAACCATGCTTTTAATCCATGACAATGAGCTGTAGTAATTCCTGATATAAGCCCCGGGGCAATCTGTTTGATATCGGGACGGGAATCATTTTCCTGTGTAAGCATTGGAAATATATCCCTCCACCGTCCCCTCCACTGCTAGCAGTGGAGGGGTGCAGTGGAGGGATGCAAAAAGATTTTATCCAATTCCTTATATATAATTTTTTTATCAAAATACTTATTAAATAATTCTTTTGATATTTTTATTTGTTGTTGATATGATGTATTGTCGCTGATCAGCTTATGGATCACCTCCGCAAAATTCTTTGCCTGATCCGCAACCAGCAATTTCTCCCGTACTTCATACGGCATGCCGGTCAATCCTCTGGCCGTGCTCACCACCGGAATCCCGAACGACAGTGCCTCCACCACCTTTACCTTCATTCCCGTTCCATCCAGCAACGGATTGATGCTGATGCGCGACCTGGAATGGACACTGCTGAGATTTTCTGCGTACCTTATGCAGGTCACGTTCGGCTGCTGTGGGATGGATTCCGTAATGCTACCGACGATGAGCAACCGGAGGGAGGGATCCAGCAGCGGGTAAACATCCCTGAAAAACCACTCCATTCCCCGTTTATTGCTGTAATTGGCTGAGCCTATGAAAACCATATCATATTCCGGGTCCTGACTTGCTGAAAAATGCGGTTCCATGAACACAGGAATATGATAGTATTCAGGATTCCTGGCAAACCGGGAGAAGAATTGCATTTCCTCCGCCGAAACGCAGATTACCTTATCAAACAGATTAACGCGCTCAGTTTCCTCTGCCAGGTAATTGCCGGTATTGATTTTCCCGTGCAGTGCGTCAAATTGGGTCAACGTAAGAAAATCTTCAAGTGTCAGAACCTTCACAATACCTTCAGGAACATTTGTTCGTACAAGGTTAGCCCAGTAAACATAACTGATCACAATAAAATGGTATTCTCCCTTTTTCATCAGCGAATCGAAATATTTCCGGAGACTTCTAAAAGCAAAATCATGCAGGTGGTTTGATCGTGTATACACGCTGAAATATTTGCGGAAGAAATCAGGAAAAGACCGTTGAGCTTCCACGGGATCTTTCAGTAATCCTTTCCGGTGATCATAAAGAAAAAGATGGTCAATAAGATTATAATCAGGAGGATAGGATGCCGGATCCCATTTGCTTTCAAAATTTTTCAGGCCAAGAAGATCAACTGAGAAATCCCGTTCTTTCAGGTACTTTATCAGTTCAAAATACCGCTTATGAATCCCGCTTCTCAATTCGAAGGGATTGTGGGGAAAAACCAGGAGGATCTTGCGGAGCAGCATTTGGGATCAGGGGTATTTCAACACTTTGACAGTTTTTGTTTTTTCTCCAATGTTCATCTTCATTATGTACATGCCACGCGGAAAGGAGGATAAGTTGAGTTCAGTTTTCCCGGGGCTCATCATTTCCTGCCGGAATAAAATCCTTCCCCTGAGATCATACAATAAGATCATGAACTTTCGTCCTGGATCCAACGGTTGGACCCCAACGTTGACAAGTCCATTTGTGGGTTTTGGATAGATTATTACTGATCGTTCAGAAGCAGGGTGTTCAGTTCCCAATATGTATTCCGATAGTGTATCACCACCGTTCGCCTGATCATCCATTGCCGAAATGATCGTGACCGGGTTCAGTGGTTCGCTGCAGCCTTCCTCGCTGATATAGGCATGGAAGTAGCTACCGTTCTGGGCGTGGAAGCCGGGTTTGAGAAAGATCTGACTCCCGGCGACCAGGGTGACACTGGTGCCGTCGATAACATTAACCTTATATACCATGCATCCATACCACTGGGTGGAAGATAAATGTGTCTGCCAGCTGGTGGTGGGATAGATATGGTAATTCCAAAAGGGACAGTTCAGGCAGATGGGGTACAATTCCGTAATCATCATCTGGTCATTGTGGTAGTTAATTAATTCATAACCAGCTACGCTCCTGATCGTATACCATGTCGGATTATCATATCCTCCCCAGCCCCAGTTGAACTTGAATTGAAAGAAGGAATCAATATATCTGTATGCATAGCCCACAAATGCATGACCACTGCCATTGTCCCTGGTACCCCGGTAATAAAAGGGGCGCCCGCAGTCTATTTCATTCACCATAAGTCCTTCCCAATGCATCCAGCTTTCATACCAGTCCTTCTCTTTTATATCAGCAACTGATGCAAATTTAAATATATTGACCAAGGCATCCAGCGCTTTATTGATGTTAGAACCCGAAGAGCAATAGACATAATCTGTTTTGGCAGCTTGACCAGCATGAGAAATTAAGAGGGCCACATCATCATGATCAAAATCATTCAACTCATCCGGCATGTTTGAAAAATCATACGATGAAAAGCCAAAGCTTAAGTATCCATAGGATGGATCCGCGAGCTGGCATCCGGATCTGCCGGCATTATCCGGATCCCAATATCCAGTGAACCCCAATGTACTGGTCGGCCAGTCCCAGTAATTCATGATCTGTGCCATGGCGACAGCCACGCAACCAGTTGGAACCCTGTTATCAAAGCCCTCATCGCTCGGAGGGTGAATGCCTCCGGTGTTGGGGCACAGGTGATTATAATACATATTCTGATTCCAGTGCATGCTCTCCATCCCCGGCAGCTCTGATAAAGGATAGTCCCGCTGGACACGGCCCGGCCCATTCTGGTATGTATACCATAATTGCAGGGTCATTTCGTCCTCCGGAAGTTCCAAATCAATGATCATCTCGATCTGATCAGCGTAGGAAAGGATCAGACTTCTTGCAGCTGGGGCTATTTTCTCCATACGGTCATCCGTCCACGTTTCGTATTCATTATGCGCCAGGATCGGATAAGCCCTGGTATCACCCGCGATGATTAAAAATCCGCCGGTTTCGATGTTGACAAAATACAACAGCGGCTTCAGTTCCCTGTTTCTTTTCACAGAATGGATCCGTGGAGTCACCGATTCCAGGGAACTGTTTTTTGCCAATGCGGTGTATTCATAATAAAAATGTTGCGCAACTGTCAGAACCGCAGCGCTGTCCACCGTATGGGCATTCAGGGTGTCAGCAAATAAAAGTATGCCCGGAATGATCCAGCAGAGGAATCGTTTCATACTTGTGGGAACTCATGAACGAATTCATTACATAAATTGACGATCAGCACCATGACTTCATGACCGTTTAACTCCTGGTAAAAATAAAATATTTCCGTAAACTGATCACATCTGACAATGACCAGTGAATAAAAAAGTTTAACGTAAACAGGTAAACGATCGAAGTCAGGAAGATGAGCCTAATCCTCCGTAGATCAATCTTTCAGGCAACGTATGGAATATCCGTTTTCTTTATAATTAGTGCTGGCCCGTCCCGCGAGAGCAGTTTGGTGCCACAGATAACGGTCCCAGGCGTCATTTGAATTATACTGTGTAGAGGACCAAAAATTACCATATTGGCCAAGAGCGCTGAAGTTCCCTGAAACTTTATAGCGAACCCCTCCGGGAAGGCCCGTGAAGCCACTGGTATTGACACCACCTGTGTTGGGCGTAAGCCAATGCGTTAAACCTGCTTCTTTTAGATTACCTCCTGCATCCAATCCTCTGAAACCTGTTGCGTCCCACTCGGCATCACCGACAGGATACTGACTGTCGACAACTCCTTCCAGTATCTTCCACTCATTATCTGTAGGTATGTGCCAACCATCAGGACAAATACCCTGTGCCCCTTCCGTGATTACATACTGCATTGCCTCCGTCCATTCATACAAACCACCATAAGTATCGCAATAGGTTATGTCATTATCGTAACAATACTTTTCCACAGTACCATTATTTGTTTGCAGGGATCCACTGACTGTGCTATTGATCTTCGTCCCCACATTCAGGTTCTGAGCCATCCAACATTGGGAGCCGATCAGAACGGTAGCGTATGACTGCCCGTCGCGGGCGTCAACTAAAGAGCTTCCGCACACGAAAGGTAGTGATGGCAATATATAATTACCCACACCAGAAACCCAAGCCGATTCCACACTTACATATATCAAAATACCTCCGGAATGGATGTAGGTCCTGTATTTCAACTTATTACTTGCTAAATCAAAGGCTGTCACCAGATTACTGGTGTCGTTCAATCCGTTCGTACCATTGACATTGAATCCCTGATCAGAACGCACCCTGCCGGCGACATCCAATTTTTCGTTGGGTGTATTTTTCCCAATGCCCACATAACCGCCTGTTTTAATATACAGTGCATTGGTCGCACTGTTGGGTTCCATCGTGAGCACATCCAATCCGTAGGCCTGGTCGCGGATCTTGAAGCCTCCATAGGTGGTTGCCTTGAATTTCCAGTTCGCCCCGCTCAGGTCATCAATCATGGAATAGGTTGCCCCGCCGCCACCTCCCAGGTTCCGGATGGTGATGGTGGGCTCGCCCATGTTTTTCGCAACATACAGCAATGTCTGGGGCGCATTGTTCCCAACGCCTACATACCCGCCGGGATAGTCTCCCCCGTGGCCGGTGACCACGTCGGGGCCAAGTATCTGCCAGTCAAAGTCGTTTCCACGCTCCCCGCTGCCTGCCCTATCGGCATACAGGGCATACGGGACGGATAATAACTGGGAAAAGCCCATTAGCTCAAAGTTGGTTCCCCCTGCGGGATCCATATCAATGCGAAGATAATGATTGCCCGCACTCCAGTTGATGGCGGTAAAACTGCCTGCCAGGCTTTTACCTTTACCCACTTCAATATTGACCATGCCCAGTTCGCTGGTCGTAACGGAATGCATTTCACGGTATACCTCCGGTCCTTCCGTGTTGGATTGCAGAATGCTGATCTGCAGGCTGATGTCCTGGCCGGGCAGGACCTGTCCCGTCCTGTCCCGCACCACAGCCTGGTACTTGAAGGACTGCGGTGCCTGGGACAGTACAGTGTAACTCATTAAACAGATCAGCAAAGCGATGAGTATTGTGATCTTTGATGCATTTTTTTTCATAATCGAAGGATTTACTCGAATAATGATGATAAATGATTAATCTTTGCTTTCAGCTCTTTGCTTTTTCACCTTCATTCGTCTCTCGGAACCTCAACGGGATCCGGAATGTGCACGATTTCCATCCTTGCAGTTCGGTTTTCGTGGTCTTTTGTCACAATCCGATAATCAAAACTGCAGGAAGCGGGCCTTCCGTCAGGGGTTGTGCCTTTGACCCGGAAGTGGTCGGGACTTTTATGGGTGACGACCAGAAAGACCATTTCTTCCGAAACAGGTGTGAGGAAGACCTTGTAGTCATCCTGCAGATCGACTGTATGCGCAAAAACAGGATCGATGGCGACAGTGGCTTCTCCATTCCTCAGTTCGGAAGAACCGATGTCCTCTATCCAGCTTTCCGTTGCCTGGAGAGAGTTAAATGCCCGATACACATTCTCTTCCCCGGGCATCCTGCTTTTTTTGAAGGTATTGTATCCTCCATCGGCATATACATTCCCGACTCCGGTAATATAGAACTTCAGTGTTCCACCCGGGTAGTCGCCAGCATAGGCTTCTATCAGTCTACCTGAATAACTCCAGGCCCCCACACCGGTGCCGGCATAAAATGCATGCCCGGCCAAACCGTAGGAATCATCGCTATCAGCTCTTCCTAAAACACCTGCAGCTGTTCCATCATTGTCGTCAGCATGAAAATAACCTGCAGCTCCCTCTGTGGATTCATGCAACCCATATATGCTGTAGTTCGTGCCTGTAGTCTGATAGACTGTAAGTTTAGCAGGTGGATTTAGCCCTGTTGTTCCAATACCTACATTGCCTCCTGCTTTGATATAAATGCAATTGGCAGCGCTGTTCTTCTCAATGGTGATCACATCCAGTGAACTGGCGTGGTCGCGGATCTTAAAGCCTCCGTAAGTGGTTGCCTTGAATTTCCAGTCAGCGCCGCTGAGATCATCCGTCATCGAATAGGTTGCACCCCCGCCTCCTCCCAGGTTATGGATGGTGATGGCCGGTTCGCCCATATTTTTGGCTACATAGAGCAAGGATCCGGGCGTGCTGTTCCCGATCCCCACATAGCCGGAATTGGTGTTGTAAATGTTAACCCCGTTATAGGACCATTGGGCACGGGCCTCCTTCGTGCACAAGGCAGCAACCAAGACACTCATAATGATAAGAAGCCGTTTTGTTTTCATGGATTTACTTTTTTAAGAAATACGACCACGACAGAAATGACTATCGACCAGTCTAATCAGACCATTTATTTTCCGAGCGAATTGTGATGGTCACGAAAATGAAAATAATTGATAAAAATACGATAAATAAAGGCTAAAAGCAATACAAAAGTAAAATATTTTTCAGTCTGGTGTCAGCAGCCAGCAGGATGCGGGAAGCGAGTGGCAGGTTTGGAATTTGGCTGCTGGAATTTAGATTTTATCAGGTTCCTTCCGCCTATTTATACCTTGGATGGTAACTGATGATCGTGTCCCGCAGATACCTGCGGTCGAGGTGGGTATAGATCTCGGTCGTCGTGATGGATTCGTGCCCCAGCATCTCCTGCACGGCCCGCAGATCAGCTCCCCTTTCCACCAGGTGGGTGGCAAAGGAATGGCGCAGGGTGTGGGGACTGATGGTCTTCTGAATTCCGCATTTCGCCGCCAGGTCCTTGATGATCTTGAAGACCATGACCCTCGACAGTTTGCCGCCCCGCTTGTTCAGAAACAGGATATCTTTCGCTTCTTTCACCACCGTTTGATGGCGGCGGGTCTCTTCCTGGTAGATCGCAATGAACTTGATGGCCGACTGCCCGATGGGGATCAGCCTTTCCTTGTCGCCCTTCCCTGTGACACGGATAAATCCCTCGTTGAAGTAAAGGTCAGTGATGCGGAGGTTGACCGATTCGGAGACCCGCAATCCGCAGGCGTACATCGTCTCAATCAGTGCTTTGTTGCGGTGGCCGGCCGGTTTGCTCATATCAATGGCCTCGATCATCCGGTCGATCTCCTCCACCGTAAGTGTTTCGGGAAGCTTGCGCCCGATCTTTGGCGATTCGATCAGTTCGGTGGGATCTTTTGCGATTGCGTTCTCCAGAAGCAGGTATTTGTAAAATCCTTTGAGGCCCGACAGGATCCGTGCCTGACTCCTGGCTTCCAACCCTATTTCATTGATCTGGTTCAGAAAATCTTTCAAATGGTCGTTGGTGACCTGTGCTGGTGAAACATCGGCAGCGACAAAACCGATATAGTGCTGCAGCTTTTCAATGTCGTGCAGATACGCTTCCACCGAATTTTTTGAAAGCGACTTTTCCAGCTGCAGGTACGCCTTGTATCCTTTGATATACGATTCCCAGGATCCCATGGCGTAAAAGTACGACAAAGTGCTTAATAGTCATTTGTAGTTATTTGCCCGGCGCTTCGCGCTTCGCGTTATTCATAGTCATTAGCTTGAGGCTTGAAGTTTGTAGCGAAAAAGTTATTCTGTAAATTTTGATATTTCAAGTAAAATATATAATTTTGCCGCTCCAAAAAAAAGCTGAAAAATGGCGAAGAAGTCAAAAGATGCCCGCATCCAGGTGATCATGGAATGCACCGAGCATAAGAACAGTGGTCTGCCTGGAACGTCAAGGTACATTACGACCAAGAACAAAAAGAACACACCCGAGCGGCTGGAACTGAAAAAGTACAATCCCATTCTCAAGCGGGTAACCGTACATAAGGAAATTAAATAAGCGAAGCCATGGCAAAGAAAGTTGTTGCAACACTGAAAACATCCACCGGCAAGGATTTTGCCAGGGTGATCCGGATGGTGAAATCTCCCAAGTCGGGCGCATATAGTTTTAAGGAAAGCATTGTCCCCAACGACCAGGTAAAGGAATTCCTTTCAGAGAAATGATCCATCCCTGCTCCGGGAACCTGAAAAGCTTTTTCTGACGCAGAAGGAGCTTTTTTTTTTACCTCTCTTCAGCCCCTCCCCTTAAGGGGAGGGGATAGGGGTGGGGTCATGAATAACGGTATATAAATTCATCATGGGTATTTTCTCCATTTTCAATAAGGAAAAAAAACAGCAACTCGACCAGGGTCTATCCAAGACCAAGGAAAGCGTCTTTTCCAGGATATCCAAGGCGATCGTGGGCAAATCCAAGGTGGATGACGATGTGCTGGACAACCTGGAAGAGATCCTGGTAACATCCGATGTGGGAGTGGATACCACGCTGCGGATCATCGACAGGATCCAGGATCGGATCGCACGGGATAAGTATGTCGGCACCGCTGAGCTGAACACGATCCTGAAGGAGGAAGTCGCCGGACTTTTGGCAGAGAACGAGTCGCGGCGGTTTACGGATTTTTCCATTCCATCCGCCGACCTACCCTATGTCATCCTGGTGGTGGGGGTCAATGGTGTCGGGAAAACGACAACCATCGGTAAGCTGGCCTACCAGTACAAAAAGAGCGGTTACAAGGTGTTGCTGGGCGCAGCCGATACTTACCGTGCTGCAGCCATCGACCAGCTCAGGATCTGGTCAGAAAGGGTAGGGGTGCCGATGGTTAGCCAGCAGATGGGCTCCGACCCGGCATCTGTAGCCTTCGACACCCTTTCGTCGGCCGTTGCGCAGCAGAAAGAGGTGGTGATCATCGATACGGCCGGCAGGCTGCACAACAAGGCACACCTGATGAACGAGCTGGGCAAGATCAAGCGCGTGATGCAGAAAGTGGTCGCCACGGCCCCCCAGGAAGTCCTGCTGATCCTGGATGCGTCCACGGGACAGAATGCTTATGAACAGGCCAGGCAGTTCACGGAGGTCACGGATGTCAATGCACTGGCTATCACTAAGCTCGACGGAACCGCCAAAGGTGGCGTGGTCATCGGCATCTCAGATCAGTTCAGGGTTCCGGTGAAATATATCGGCATCGGGGAGCAGCTGGAGGATCTGCAGATCTTTAACCGGGAAGAGTTTGTAGATTCGCTGTTTAAATAGGCTCATGTTGCAGGGCTCAGAGCACAGGATTGAGATCCCCGCATACGCGGGGATGACGCAGTTAATTTGTAGAGAGAAAAGGCAGGGCTATAAAGTGCTTGTACTTTAAAGCCCTGCCTTTTGTTTTACATCCTGGAACCGTCATCTCCGCGAAAGCGGAGACCCACTCTCAGCCAGTTGCCTAAAGTACGCCATAAACTCCGGATTCAGCAGCCTCTCCTTATTATCTTCCAATACCGCGTCCCGCCTGCCGCTTCCTGCAACCTTAAGACCCGGAGACCCGAGAACCTGAAGACCATCCTACCGGCTCCCATACGTAATAAAACCCGGATTTAATAGATTCTGCTTATTATAGAGCATGTATTTTCCGCTCCCTGCCTCACAGACCCGTCCGCCCGCCGCCTCAACGATCGCCTGTCCCGCACCGGTATCCCACTCGCAAGTCGGACCAAACCGTGGATAGACATCGGCGGAGCCTTCGGCTATCAGGCAGAATTTCAGCGAGCTTCCTCCTGATTTTATTTCAATTTCACCGTGTTCCCTTCGCAGAGCTTCAAGGAATGTCTGAGTCTTTTCGTTCGAGTGGGAGCGGCTGGCAACTGTAGTGAATTTTTTACCGGGCTGCACCAGTGGCAGCGCTTCAGCTTGCTGTTGAAAATGGTCCAGGTCAAATCCGGCAGGCGCTCCGGACGCATTCGTCATCCTGTAACTTCCTTTGCCTGCAATGCCAGCGTAAAGGAGGTCCGGCACGGGGGCGAAGATAAGGCCTGCAACAGGATTCTGTTGGTGAATCAGCGCAATGTTTACGGTGAACTCCCCGTTCCGGCTGATGAATTCCTTTGTGCCGTCGAGTGGATCGACCAGCCAGAAAAGTTCCCAGTTTTTTCTGGTCCCATAAGGGATCTCTTTCCCTTCCTCGCTCAGGACCGGAAGGTCGGTCCGCCGGAGATGATCCGTGATGATTTGATGTGATCTGCGGTCTGCCAGGGTGAGCGGGCTGCAATCGGCTTTCATCTCCACCTGGAAGTCACCTTGCCGGTAGATGTCAAGGATGGCCGCCCCTGCCTTCAGGGTGGCAGTCAGGGCGACATTGAGGTATTTAATGTATGACTTATCCATTCGTCTTGATGTACCCCTCCCCTGCCAGCAGGGGAGGGGACGGGGGTGGGGTATGAAAAGTACAACAAAATCGGGGCTTTAGCCCTGGGCTTTTTCCCCCTTCAATCGCTCCTCCAGCGCGAAAACCTCATCCCTGTATTTGGCTGCGGCGATGAAATCCAGTTCCTTCACCGCGGCTTCCATCGATTTGCGGGCCTTGTCAATGGCCTTCCGGATCTGGCCTTCATCCATATAGCTGATGACCGGATCGGCGGCAGCATCCGCATATTCCTTTTCGACATAAGCCCTGGATAATTTCCCGCTCACATCCATTACGGCAGTCTGGCCAAGGATGGATTGGGTGGATTTAACGATCTGCCGCGGTGTGATATGGTTCTCCTCGTTGTATCTCAGCTGCTTTTCGCGTCTGCGTTCGGTTTCTTCGATGGTTTTTTTCATCGAGTCGGTCACCGTATCTGCATACATGATGACCCTGCTGTTCAGGTGACGTGCTGCCCTTCCTGCCGTTTGGGTCAGGGATCGGGCCGACCGCAGGAATCCTTCCTTGTCGGCATCCAGGATGGCCACCAGCGACACCTCAGGGAGATCCAGTCCTTCGCGCAGCAGATTCACGCCCACCAGCACATCAAAGGCCCCCAGGCGCAGGTCACGCATGATCTCCACCCTGTCGAGGGTTTGGACTTCGGAGTGGATATACCTGCATTTGATGTTCATCTTCAGGAGGTATTTGGTCAGCTCCTCGGCCATTCGTTTGGTCAGGGTGGTCACCAACACGCGGTCACCCTGCCTGATGGTCAGGTCGATCTCTTCCAACAGGTCGTCGATCTGGTTGAGGCTGGGACGGATCTCAATGGTTGGGTCAAGCAACCCGGTTGGACGGATCAGTTGTTCAACCAGAACGCCCTCGCTCATATTGAGTTCATAATCCGAGGGTGTCGCTGAGACAAAGATCACCTGGCTCAGGAGGGCCTCAAACTCATCGAATTTCAGGGGCCGGTTGTCCATGGCCGACGGCAGACGGAAGCCATATTCCACAAGGGCCTGTTTTCTGCTGCGATCGCCGCCATACATGGCTCTGATCTGCGGAATGGTGGCGTGGCTTTCGTCAATGACCACCAGGAAATCGTCGGGGAAATAATCCAGAAGGCAGAATGGGCGGGTTCCCGGCTCGCGCCCGTCAAAGTACCGCGAATAGTTCTCGATACCTGAGCAGTACCCCAGTTCCCGCATCATTTCAATATCATAGGTGACCCTGTCTTCCAGCCGCTTGGCTTCAAGGGGCCGGCCATTTTCCCTGAAGTAGTCCGCCTGCCTGAACAGATCCTGCTGGATTTCAAAAAGGGCCTCCTTCATTTTTTCCTTGGAGGTGATGAAGATATTGGCAGGGAACACGGTCTTGCTTTCAAAGCTGTCGATCCCCTGCCCTGTCACCGGATTGAACGATTCGATGGCTTCGATCTCGTCGCCCCAGAATACCACCCGGAACGCGTAATCCGCGTAGGCGGGAAAGATGTCGACCGTATCGCCCTTTACCCGGAAGGTGCCCCTGTGGAAATCCACCTCGGTGCGTGCGTACAGCGCATCGACCAGGTTGTGCAGGAACCGGTTTCGTTCTGTTTTTTCACCAACCTGGATGTAGATGACATTGGACGAAAAGTCATCCGGATTGCCGATGCCATAGATGCAGGAAACGGACGACACCACGATGACATCCCTGCGTCCCGAAAGGAGGGAGGATGAGGCGCTCAGGCGCAGTTTCTCGATTTCGTCGTTGATGGAGAGGTCTTTCTCGATGTAGGTGTTCGTAACGGGAAGGTAAGCTTCAGGCTGGTAATAGTCGTAGTACGAAACGAAATACTCTACTGCATTATCCGGGAAGAACTGTTTGAATTCACCGTAAAGCTGCGCCGCGAGGGTTTTGTTATGGCTGAGGATCAACGTGGGCCGCTGGATCCTGGCGATGACATTGGCGATGGTGAATGTTTTCCCTGAACCGGTCACACCGAGCAGTGTCTGAAAGGGATCTCCGCGCTCAAGCCCCTCTAAAAGCTGCTGTATGGCCTCAGGCTGATCGCCGGTGGGATCAAATTCGGAAGTCAGACGGAATAGCATAAGGCAAAATTAGCTTATTTGCCGGAACGATTTCCCTCAGGGATAAAAACCCGAACGGAAATGGGAAAATGGTCCGAAATGGAAAATTTTTCCGTTTTATAACCACAGCAGGAAAATGACCTGTCGGTGATGATGAAGTCGATCCGCAGGGGTATGAGGATGGAATTCCGGAACGTTCGGGCAAATCCCTGCCCGCATTCGCAGAACATGTCTTTCATTCCCTTTTTGATCTGCCTGTATGTATAGGAGGTTGGCGTGACATTGAGGTCACCGCATAACAGGATCGGATAGGGACAAAGGTCCATATGGTCCCTCAAAAGCCCGACCTGTCCTACTTTTCTCTGAAAGGCCTCTCTCATCTTTTTTAAAAGGGTGACGGATCGCTTCCTGATATTCTGGTCAGTCCGGCCGGGTGTCGTGATGTCTTTTACGAGGTCATAATCTTCACGCTGAAAATGGACCGACTCAAGGTGGACGTTGTAGATCCGTACGGTATCCCTTTCGATCAGGATGTCGGTATAGATGGAAAAAGCCTTGTTCCTGTTATCGCGCAGGGTTCCGGTGTTTAAGACCGGATAGCGCGAGTAGGTGATCAATCCGTTTGTTTTTTTGGGATTGCTTTTATAATAGTTGCACAGGTAATGGTAAGGCAGTTCCATGCGTTTGCCGAGCGCCTTGATCTCATCCAGGTGACCTGCTCCTGTTGTCGTAAATTCCTGAAGACACACCAGCTGGGCATCGGCCAGGTCCAGAAAATCATAAATGGCCACCTTGGAAGGATTGTCGGATGCGGGAAGTGGATTCTCCGTCAGGTTATGGGTGTTGAAAGACAGTATTTTAACTTCCGACCTGACCGGGTCAACCGTGCATTTATGCTCGAACCGGACATAGAGTGCGTGTTGCGGGATTCCGGCAAGGAGGGTGATCAGTGAGATCAGAAGCTGCCATTTTCCTGCGATCATCCAGATCAGAACAAAAAGTCCATTGAGCAGTGCCAGGTAGGGGAAAGCCAGTCCGAAAAAGGCAGGGACCCATAATTTCTCAGGATTGATGAAGGGAGCTGCGTATGCGACCAGTAAAGCAAGAACAAGAACCAGATTGATGGAGAGGAGAAGTCCTTTCAGCACTCCCTTTTTTTTATGCTGTTTTTTTTGCCTGGTCACTGATCTTTATTGCTTGCCTTGAAAAGAAGTTCTTTTTCTTCCCTGGAGAGGCTATCGTATCCTGAACGGGAAATCTTTTCCAAAATTATGTCGATCCTTTTTTGTTTTTCCGCGCGCATACGGTTGTATTCCTCATCGGTCACCGGCCTACCGCCTCCTGCCTCCTGCCTCCCGCTTCCCGTCTTTTTATGGTAATACGTTACTCTTGGTCCCCTCCTGAACCACCTTGTCATGTTCCTTATCCCGTACCAGTTGATCAGGAGGGGATTCGGATGTCCTTTTTTGAGGAGGATGATGGAAAGATAGCCCCAGAATGCTCCTCCGAGATGGGCAATATGCCCGCCGGGATTGCCCCGGTTGATGCTCAGTATATCCAGCACGACAAAAAGGATGGCGATGTATCTGAGCTTTATCCTTCCAAGAAGCAATAAGTTGACACTGTAGTCTGGCACAAAGGTGGCGATGGCAATTAAAATGGCAAGGACCGATGCGGAGGATCCCAATGCCACCGAGAGAACAACGCTGTCGCGGAAAACCGGAAAGATGTTGAAGGCCGCAATGTAAAATAAGGCTCCGACGAGGCCGCCCCAGACATAGGTGTTCACGAGCCGTTTTTCGTCAAGGTATTCCAGAAAGATACGGCCTCCGAAATAAAGCATCACCATGTTCAGGAGGATGTGCATGAAGTTTTCCTGCGTGAACATATAGGTGAAGAGGGTCCACGGTTTCTGCAGCAGGGCATCCAGGTGCGAGGGAACGGCCAGCCAGCGCGTGATCCGTGTTGCCCCGGTGATCCCTTCCATTTCAACGGTTATGGTGAACAGCCATAGAAAAAGGTTGACCAGGTTCACCGCAATGAAAACCACAACATTGATGATGATCAGGGTCGACAGTGCGGACCTTCTTTTAAAGAAGGTCCTGATCGAATCAAAGGGGGAAGAATAAGGAGCAGGCATGGTTTTTATCGGTACCGGATACGTTTGTTCCAATATTTGATCAGGAAAAATCCGAAGACCATTCCACCCAGGTGGGCAAAATGTGCCACATTGTCACCTGGATTATTGGCAATGCCGAGATAGATTTCCAGTGCTCCGTAAGCCATCACGAAATACTTTGCCTTGACGGGTATGGCGAAAAAGACGTAGAGGAGGGAATTGGGAAACATCATGCCGAAAGCCAGAAGAACCCCGAAAATGGCACCGGACGCGCCAACGGTGGGAATGTCCATTTTCAACTGGATCAGTTCGTGAATGTATTGGATGGAATTCTGGACCATTGCGCCATCAGCAGGGTTCGCATTCCAGGACGAAACAAATCCGCTGATCTGATTGTAGTAGAGCGGAAAGTGCTCATTGACAAAAGCAACAAATGCGTCTGGCCCCGGTGACACTAAATAGTTGCTGACATCCCGGTCAATTCCGTTGAATCCAAGCCAGGTGACGAAGGTCTGAATCAGCGCAGCTCCAATGCCTGTCACCATGTAATAGGTGAGAAAGCGCTTTCCTCCCCAGACATTTTCAAGCACGTTGCCAAACATCCACAGGGCAAACATATTAAAGAAAATATGCGAAAATCCCCCGTGCATGAACATGTAACTGATGAACTGAAAGGGATTGAACTTTTCCGACTGAACATAATGGAGGCCAAGATAATCGACCAGATTGATGTCGAAGGCATAACCCACGGCGTAGGTGCCCATGAACATCAGCACATTGATGATGATCAGGTTCTTTACGACGGGCGGCAGGACTCTGAAACCCGTTGGCCGGTATTGTTCGTATGCCATAGCGTTCGGTCTCTCTTATTTGAATCGCCGGGAGAGCTCATCAAAGCTCAGTGTGATGTAGGTCTTTTTCCCGTCAGGTCCTATCTCCGGTACATCACAGGCAAACAACTCGTCGATCAGATTGTTCATTTCTTCCTTTGAAAGTTTTTTCCCTGCCCTCACTGCCTGCTGCCGTGATAAGGAGCGAGCAAAATTAATCTTTTTATCCTGTACCAGGTCGTCTTTATTTTTTTTGAAATTTTCCAGTACGGCTTCAATCAGCTCTTCTATGTTCTGACTTCCCATGCCTGCCGGTACGCCGGTGATCACGAACATGTTCCTTCCAAACTCGCTGATCTCAAAGCCAATATGCCGGATCTCGGCCAGGAGGGAATGGATCAACTCAAAGTCCTGGGGTGACAGGTGCAGGGTTTGGGGATACAGAAGTTGCTGGGATACAGCTTTTTGCTGAGAAAAGAGGTACAGGTAACGCTCAAAAAGAATCCGTTCGTGAGCTACCTGCTGGTCCATGACCAGCAGACCGGATTTTATGCTGCTTACGATGAACTGGTCCTGAATCTGCAACGTCCTTCTGATGTCGTCGGTTTCCTGGTCCTGCTGCTGATAGAGCTGCTCCCAGTTACGTGTGTCCTGCTTTTGAAAAGTGCCCGGTGCCGTTTCGGCCGGCGATGGCCTGTTAAAAGGATTATAATCCGGGTTGATGGTGATCCCGGGTTGTTTGATCGCACCTCCGGATGGTGCGGAGGTAAACGGCAGGCTTTGTTCTTGTTCAAAATCGAGTGATGGTGTGAGGTTATGGATGCCCAGTGCTTTTTTGACTGCAGCCTTCAAAACGGAATAGATCACCTGCTGGTGCAGGAAATTGACCTCGATCTTGGTGGGGTGGATGTTCACATCAATGGTCTCCGGAGCAACTTCCAGCATTATGAAATACGAAGGGAATGATTCATCGGGGATCAGTTCCGCGTAGGCTTCATCAACGGCGTGATGAAGATAGGGGTGCCGGATATAGCGGCGGTTGACGAAAAAGTACTGTTCTCCCCGGGTTTTCCTGGCAAACTGCGGCTTCCCGATGAAGCCCCCGATCCGGATCAGTTCGGTGTCTTCCTTCACCGGCACAAGGCGTTCATTGTAAGGGGACCCAAAAATGTTGACCAGCCTGGTTTTGAGGTTGGAAACCGGCAACCTGTAGGTGATCCTGTTATCCTGATAGAAAGAAAGGATGATTTCCGGGTGTGCGATGGCAGCGCGCTGAAATTCCTCCATCAGGTTCCTCAGCTCCACTGCATCTGATTTCAGGAATTTTCGCCGGGCCGGTACATTAAAGAACAGGTTCTTCACCGCGACGGAGGTGCCGTTGCCCATCGCGCACAGGGCCTGTTCCTTCACGCGGGACCCTTCGATCAGGATGCAGGTTCCGGTTTCGTCTTCCACCCGCTTGGTCTTCAGTTCCACCTGGGCGACTGCGGCGATGGAGGCCAGGGCTTCACCCCGGAATCCCATGGTCCGAATGGCAAACAGGTCATTCGCATCCCGGATCTTCGAAGTGGCGTGCCGTTCAAAGCACATTCGGGCATCCGTGGGACTCATTCCGCACCCGTTATCGGTCACCTGTATCAGTGTCCGGCCCGAATCACGGATGATGACCTGAATGTCCGTCGCGCCGGCATCAATGCTGTTTTCAAGGATTTCTTTCAGGGCCGATGACGGTCGCTGGATGACTTCCCCTGCTGCAATCTGGTTGGCAACGCCGTCGGGTAGCAGTTGAATGATATCGGGCATTATTTCCGGATGAAAAGGAGATAAATCAACAGGAAGGCAAGCAGGATGAAGAAGATCAGCCGCTGGGAACTGGCCTTCCTTTTTGTTTCCCTTCGGTCATTTCTCCATTTTTGCTGCATCTGAGACCTCAGCCTTGATTCCGCATCACCCGTGCCCGATAGTCCCAGCGCTCTTTTGCGCTGCTCAAGTTCTTCTTTCTTCGGATCATAGTACCTTGGCTTGAACTCGAATTGCTTTGGTTTTGGGGTATGGAAGAATGTAAAAGCCATAGGTCAGCCTTTTGCCAGTGCAGGAAACCGTTGTCCCAAAAGGTAAAGGCTTCCGAACAGGATCGTGTTGTAGAAAAGGCTGCCGGCCACTTCATTCAAAAAGAATGAAATACCGTAACTGCCGTTATTGAAGAAGGCCAGTCCGGCAACGTAGCATTGAATCAGTCCGGCAAACGTATCCGGGTAGAAGGGGCTTGCAAGCCAGGCGCCGAAGTTGGTTACAAGAAAGAACAGCACGGAGGAAAGCAGCGAAGCACCGGCAATGTTCAGGACGGTGACATTTCTCCTTAACAGAAGTCCGATCCCAACGGTGACCGTAAATCCAGCGTAGACCCATCCCATTACCGGATGGAATCCAAGGATCAGATCACTGATGAACAACGCTGTGAGCGGCACCAGGAAAGCAAGGTATTTCTTATGGAGATACGTTCCTCCGAAAAGGGCGATGGCCGCCACAGGCGTGAAGTTGGGCCAGTGAGGGACCAGACGGAACAGGGCCGCTGCCAGAATGATGCCTGCGATGACTGCCAACCGGGTGGTGAAGATCTTTTTGAACATACGTTTTCTGTTTTTTTGAATGAACAAATATAGGAATCATTTACGATATCGTGATGCCTGCCCGTGAATTAAAAATTCACCGTTCAGGTTTAATGACTATTTTTGATCCCCAACATTTATGGATATGAATCGAACGGCCCTCCTTGCAATTTTTGTACCCTTATTTTTTTCCTGCAACGAAATGAAGAAAGAAGCTGACCTGATCCTGCATAACGCAACCCTGTACACGGTTGATTCGGCATTCTCGACCGCTGAAAGCATTGCCATCCGAAACGGAAAGGTGCTGGCCACTGGATCGAACCGTGAAATCCTGGATCAGTATGTTTCGGTCAACCAGGCCGATATGACCGGAAAGTTCATCTATCCGGGCTTTATCGATGCACACTGCCATTTTTGCAGTTATGGCCATAAATTACTCCACACGGCCGACCTGGATGGAACGAAGTCGTTTGAAGAGGTTTTGCAACGTCTAATGGAACATTACCGGGAGCATCCTTCCGAATGGCTGCAGGGGAGAGGCTGGGATCAGAATGACTGGCCGGTGAAGGAATTTCCGGACAACGCACGGCTGGACAGCCTTTTTCCGGGCGTTGCCGTTTACATCCGCAGGGTGGACGGACACGCTGCCCTGGCAAGCTCCGAAGCGCTTCGGAGGGCAGGTATTACACCGGAAATGAAGATTTCCGGCGGTGAGGTGGAGGTTAAGGACGGCAAAATGACCGGCATTTTGATCGATAATGCGATGGACAGGGTGTCAGCAGTGATTCCCTCCCCGGATCAGCAGGAACAGGTCAATGCCTTGCTCGCAGCGCAGGAAAACTGTCTGGCAGCGGGGTTGACCGCCGTTGTGGATGCCGGACTGGATAAAGACATCATCGGCCTCATTGATTCCCTTCAGCAGTCCCTGCGGTTGATGATCCGTCTGGATGCGATGCTGAGTCCCGGTGAGGACAACCTGCAGGCGTATTTTCCGGGAGGGATCTATCGCACGGAGCGGCTTCGGGTCGGATCCGTCAAATTGTACGCCGACGGGGCGCTGGGTTCGCGGGGTGCCTGTTTGCTGGAACCGTATTCGGATTCGCCCGGAAAGACCGGATTGATGGTTACGGACCCCGCTTTTTTCCGGGAGATGTGTCAGAGAGCTTATAATAGTGGTTATCAGGTTAATACGCATGCAATCGGTGATTCGGCCGTTCGGTTTGTGCTGAATGTTTATGCTTCCTTTCTCCAGGGGAAAAACGACCGGCGCTGGCGGATCGAACACGCGCAGATCGTCCATCCGGATGATTTTGCCCTGTTCGGAGCGCATTCCATCATTCCTTCGATCCAGGCCACCCATGCCACTTCGGATATGACCTGGGCGGTAGAGCGCGTCGGAGCCGAACGGATCAAGGGTGCGTATGCCTACCAGCGTCTGCTGGGTGAAAATGGCTGGCTGCCCAATGGCACCGATTTTCCCATCGAATCCATTGATCCCCTCCATACATTTTATGCGTCGGTCGAACGAAAAGATCATCAGGGTTACCCCCCGGAAGGATTCCAGATGGAAAATGCACTGACCAGGGAGCAGGCACTTCGGTCCGTGACGATCTGGGCGGCCAGGGGAAGTTTCTGGGAAAACGAAATCGGGAGCCTTGAGCCGGGAAAATGGGCGGATATGGTGGTTCTGGACAGGGATATCACGACCTGTCCGGGGCAGGATCTCCTCAGGACACAGGTGCTCAAGACATTCATTGCAGGTGAGGAGGTGTATGCTGCGGACTGAGGCAAAGCGGGCAATCTTTCTTTCTTAGATTGTTCATTTCGGCTTTGCGCTTCAGTATCCCTGTTTATTCTGCGAGTTGTTCCATTCATCGAAGATATGGCTTGCCTCATCGCGGAGGATCTGTTTGACTTCCGTTTTTTGTTCCGGGTAGGGGAGGGCGATCTGCTCGTAGAAGGCTATGTCGTCGAAACCGGCTTTGTGGGCGTCTTCGCCTGAGGCGGCAAAGTAAACGCGCGGAATGCGCGCCCAGTAAATGGCGCCCATGCACATCGGGCAGGGCTCGCAGCTGGTGTAGAGCTCGCAATCGTCGAGGTGGAAGGTGCCGAGTTTGGCGCAGGCCTTGCGGATGGCGACGATCTCGCCGTGGGCCGTGGGATCGTTGGTGCGGACCACGGCGTTGGCGGCGCGGGCGATGATGGTGCCGTCCTTGACGATGACGGCCCCGAACGGGCCGCCTTTACCGGTTGTGACGTTTTCTTTGGCAAGGCGCAGCGCCTCGCGCATATAGGTTTTTTCTTTTTCGTTCATTCTGCAAAATTATCTATTCCTTTTTTACTTGCTTTTCTTTACTTTGTTGCAATTAATGGGAAGAGTTTATTTTTAAGCATGTACTTTTCTTTGTCTTGGAACAAAGAAAAGTACCAAAAGAAAATTCAAGGCTGGACTTCTCGGCGACCCACATACGGCTCAATGACTAAATGAAAATAAACTCGCCCCTCCTTTCAGTCGGGGCTCAAACATATTTTCATTTGCCCTTCGGCCACGTCATTTTCGCCGTGTGGGTACCCCGCCTGCGAAGTCCAAGGCCGTTTTAAATACAAATACAAAAGAAAAAAAGGACCGGCCTCTTGAAAATTGCCGCCCGGAAATTCAGTGAGTGGAGCGTTAAAAAATTCAGGCTGTTTGAACGAGCGGAGCGAGTGAGTTCCTGAATTTTAGCGACACGAACTGGATTTCAGGCAATTTTCAAGCAGCCTTGAATTTTCTTTTGTTACTTTTCTTTGTTTCAAGACAAAGAAAAGTAAGAGGTCTAAGAATAAGATGAATGGACAAATGTTAAAACATTGAAATATTTCAATATCGAGATCCAACTTCATCCAAACACTCCAAAATAACCTTACAGACTTCCCTGATTTGATTTTCTTCAATGATCAAAGGCGGTGCGATGCGGAATGCAGCGGGGCGAAAAAGAAACTGGTCAACGACTAAACCATTCTGCGCTAACAAATGCACAACCTTATTCGTAATTTCCTCATCACCAAGCTCCACCGCCATCATCAATCCCTTAAACCGTATCTCCTTTATCAGGGGATGATCGTTCAAAAGCTGATAAAAAAGTTCCCCTTTGGATTGTGCCTGCCGGATGAGATCTCCGGATGTCAGCACCTCCAGGCTGGCCAGGGCTGCAGCGCAGCATACCGGGTGCCCGCCGAAGGTGGTGATGTGACCGAGTTCGGGATCACAGGACAGGGATTGCATCACCTCACGTGATGAAACAAAGGCTCCCAGCGGCATCCCGCCGCCCAGGCTCTTGGCCAGGCAAAGGATGTCGGGAACGATGCCTTCGTGCTCCAGGCAGAATAATTTGCCGGTCCGGCCAAAAGCCATCTGGATCTCGTCGTAGACCAGCAGGGCTCCCGTCTGGCTGCATTCCGCCCGGAGTGCCTGCAGGAAACCGGGTACGGGAAGAATGATCCCCGCTTCGGCCTGGATGGGCTCCACCACCACGCAGGCCGTTCGTTCCGAAATGCTGTCCAGATCGGTGATCGAATTGTAGGTCAGCATACGGATATCGGGTAGCAAAGGCCGGAAGGCGTTCCTGAGCGATTCGTGCCCCAGGATGCTCAGCGCTCCCTGCGTGCCGCCGTGGTAAGCATTCCTGAAAGCAATGATCTCCGTTCGGCCGGTGTATCGCTTGGCCAGCTTCAGGGCACCCTCGATGGCCTCGCTGCCGGAATTGACGAAATAGCAGGTCTTCAGGTCCTCAGGTAGCTGGTCGGCGAGCCGTGTGGCGAGCTTTACCTGCGGGGACTGTATGTACTTGCCGTACACCATCAGGTGCATATACTTTCCGAGCTGATCTTCAATGGCTCTTATGACAACGGGATGCCGGTGACCGAGGTTGCTCACGGATATGCCCGAAACCAGGTCGACATACCGTCTGTCCTCCGTATCGTACAGGTAGATGCCCTCCGCCCGTTCGATCTCCAAAGCCAGAGGCCTGCGGGAAGGCAGCCCGACGTGCCGGAAAAATAGTTCGCGCTGGGATATCATGGCGTTCTTTTTTGTAAAAATACGTATCTTCGTTTAAACTAAAGGAGTCAGGATGATTTGTATTAATTTTTACTTTTGTTGCCTTCTTTAAAATTAAAACGTATCCTTAAAAATCAACATCGCTTCTTATGCACGATACATTACTATATTCAGTTTCTCCGGAGGGACAAAAATTCCCTCTCCCTGTCGGATCCGATTACCAATCCGAGTTCTCCCGCCTGGAACAACTGGTCAAAGATGCCCGGGAGGATAACAAGGAGATCGTTGTCGTCATGGGCCTGGGCTTTGTCGGCGTGGTGATGGCCGCCATTGTGGCAAATACCACTGATGCTTCGGGCCGTAAGACCAAATTCGTGATCGGCTGCCAGCGGCCGAGCACGCGTTCCTTCTGGAAGATCCCGATGATCAATAAAGGCATCTCTCCGGTCAAGGCCGAGGATCCCGAAGTGGCCGTGCTGATAGACCATTGCGTCGTTCATGACAAAACCATGAGCGCCACCTTCAACGACGATTGCCTGCAGTTTGCCGACTGCGTGGTGGTTGATGTTCAGTGCGACTTCGTCAAGAAGGAGCTGGGCAACATGCGCACCGGTGAAGCCGACATGACCGCCCTGGAAGACACGATTCGTACCATCGGCAAAAAGATACAACCCGGTTGCCTGGTGTTAATTGAAACCACCGTGGCACCCGGTACGACCGAGTTCGTTGCCTGGCCCATCCTGAAGACAGCGTTCCGTGACCGGGGCCTCAAGGACGTTCCTCTGCTGGCCCACAGCTTTGAGCGGGTGATGCCAGGGAAACATTACGTATCGAGCATCCGTGACTTCTGGCGTGTCTGTTCAGGCTGCGATGACGAGGCCCGTCAGCGCGTTGAGAAGTTCCTTCGTGAGGTGCTCAACACCCGCGACTTTCCCCTGACGGTGATGGACCGTCCCATCGAATCGGAAACCACCAAGATTGTGGAGAATTCCTATCGTGCAACCATTCTCGCTTTCCTGAATGAGTGGAGCCTCTTTGCCGAGCGCAACGGCGTTGACCTGATCAAGGTGATCAATGCGATCAAAATACGCCCAACCCATAGCAACATCATCTTCCCCGGCCCCGGCATCGGAGGCTACTGTCTCCCCAAGGACGGCGGGCTGGGCTATTGGGCCTACGAACACATCCTGGGTTTTGACGATGGTGACAAGATCTTTCGGGTTACACCAACTGCCATTGACATCAACGACACCCGTTCCCTCCACGTGGCCAGTCTTACCCGGGATGCCCTGCGCAACATGGGCCGTCACATCGCCGGACTGAAGGTGCTGCTTTGCGGCGCCAGTTATCGACAGGATGTGGGCGATACACGGTACAGCGGCAGCGAGCTGGTGGTACGCAAGCTCACTGAAATGAACGCTGAGGTTAGCGTCCATGATCCATATGTGGACCACTGGTTTGAGCTCGAAAAGCAAGATGAATACCCGGCATCGGGATCAAGCTGGAAGCGGTTCTTTTTGAACCAGGAAAAGCTGAAGGACATCACCGTCCAGAAGGACCTTCCTGAAGCCTTGAAAGGCGTTGCTGCAGTGATCCTCGCTGTGCCGCACAAACATTACCTTAACCTTAATCCCGATGATATCGTTGCCTGGGCAGGTGGGCCGGTGGCAGTCATTGACGGATTTGGCATTCTGACAGATGCACAGATCAGGCGGTATTTCGAGCTTGGCTGTGAAATTAAAGCGTTAGGGCGGGGGCATGTGGCCAGGATTAAGAGGGGAGTGCTTAAAGGGTAGCGGGAAGCCTGTCATTGCAAAGCGGGAATCACCCGCACCGCATTCCTTACGCGCTCCTCCTGCATCCCTGAAATAATGTAATAATCTACCCCCAATTTGTCAAGTTCCGCCTGGTACAGGCTGAATAAAAATTCCCTCCTGTCGGGATCCTCGCGCTGCGGATCGGGCTCCCACGACAGGTCGGTGTCCATCAGCAGGTAAAGATCGTACCGGTGATGCAGCACCATCTCCTGGATCCACGGATCACACCGCTGGAACTTGTCGATGCTCCATATCTTCAGCACAATGAAATCCGTGTCGCAGAACAAGTAGCGGTTGGCCTTCCTGGCCATCTCCTGCTCAAGACGGTATTGCTCCCGTGCGATGAGCAAAAGATCATCGTAGGAATAGGACCTCCCGAGTGAAGCCAGATACGACCTTGCTGCCTCGGGTACATAGGCTGTATGATAACGCCCGGCAAGCTGCTGCGCCAGCATCGACTTGCCTGTCGACTCGGGACCGGTGATGGAAATGCGCCGCATCATCTGATGTCTGCTGAACGTAGCTTCCGGCGCCACGAAATGAAACCAAGGATGGCAATGACCAGAAAGATCAAAAACTGAAGACTGGAAAAGATGAGCCCCTGGTGGGCGTACAGTGGAATGCAAATGACGTCCCCGATGATCCAGGCAATCCAGTTTTCAACCTTCTTGCGCGCCATGAGCCACATGCCAATGATGAAAATGGCCGTGGTAAAGGCATCAATGCCGGGAACCGTGCTGTCCGTATGGTGCATCAGGACATACCGGAGCAGGAAGAAAAAAATGATCAGCAGGGCCATCATGACCACACCATAAGGAAGGCTGCAACGTGAAATGGCAAGCACCTTTTCATTTGCATCTTTCCTTGTCCAGGCGTACCAGCCATAAACGCTCATCCCAAAATAAAACACGTTGATGCCCATATTGGCGTAAAGGCCGGCATCGTAACACAAGTAGACAAAGATCAGCACATTGATGATGCCGGCAGGGTAGACCAGGATGTTCTCCTTCCGGGCATACCATACGCTGAGGATCCCGAAGATGACGGCAACATACTCGATCCAGCTGGTATCGAGGATATTTTGAGTCAATTCACTGATTATATCGTTCATCTAAGTCTGATCAATGTACCCTGCTCCGGCACCTCTCCACTGCTCGCAGGGGAGGGGACGGGGGAGGGGTATAGGTATTGAAAATTTTCACTACCTTTGATCCATCAAAATTACAATCTTAATTTAAATTCCTCCCCATGAAAAAAACAGGCTTTCTTCTCATGCTTATCGCACTCCTTGTTTTCACTCTCAGCGGATGCCTTACGGTTGAACAGAAAGAGTACACCTTTGAGCTCACGGGCACGAATTCGGGGAAACTTACCATCAAATACATCAACATCATGTCGGTGATGGACGACACCCTGGATGTTTCCGGCGAAGATTTTGAAGGGCTGCTAACCAATTACCTCTACGGTGAGACCATTGAAACGGATTATCCCGATGCAGTACTCGTCGATAAACAGCTGTTCGTGGAAAACGGTGTCCTGTGCGGAAAGCTCGTCATGGAATTCAACGACCTGTCGGCGGTGAAACTGTTCCGCTACAAGTCGGCCGGCCCATTTATGCTGAACATCGGTTCGTTCCTCGATACGGAGACCTTCATTGCTTCCAACGGTGATTTCGGAGGCGACGCTATGCCGGTGGTCTTCTGGCCCGAGGGATTATCCCTGATGACGGTGACTACCGGGGTGACACAGCCCGATGAGACCACCGTCAGTCTGGCGGGGGATTATGAAGCGTGGAAGAAGAACCAATAGGAACTTTTACCACCGCTGTTCAGGTTGCTGCGGTACCCTGGGTGACCGGTCCTCACGGATCTTCCGAAGCAGCTCGTGCTGAAAATCCTTTTCAGCCTGGTACAATTTCAGTACTTTCTTGATCGGAAGAACTTCCTTGAAATGAATGTAATACTCTTTCTGGACATCCAGGAGTTTCTGTGATTTAATGATCTGATTATCAGCGATCTCTGTTGCTTCTTCGTCTGTCAGCGCATCAATGTCCAGGCCCCGGATGTCATAACCTTTGAACATTTCTTTCATGACCATTTCGCGTTTGTCCTGGTATTCGTTGTAAACCGGCCAGAACCGCTCGGCTTCCGCCGGGGTCAGGGATAGCCGGTCCGTCATAAATGCGATCTTGTGTGTCTGTACGACCTCCCGCCTGGTGTCGGGTTTGTCGCTGGTCTGACCGGCAACGGTGACGGTCAGTAAGAATGACGCCAGGCAAAACAGGCCGGGCATTGCGGTTAAAAAGGCTCGTTTCATCTTATTTTATCTGTTGTTGGTTAAGTTTCAGTATGGTTCTTCAATCATCAATTCCTCCGGTGCGTACGCAGAGAGCAGGTACTCTTCGATATCATCGCTAGTCAGTTCGTCAAGCCCTTCCATGGAGAGCATTTCGGCGCTGACTTGCTCTCCCTTTTGGGCGATCCAGTCGTCAAACAGGGATTCGTCCAGGTCCACCAGGTAGCCGTCGAACTCCATCAGCTCCCTTGCGGTGATCTGTTGAAGTTCACTGATCAGCGGCTGTAGGGGTTGAGGTCGCTGTGCAATGTAGGCGATCGTAAATGCGATGAAGATCACGGATGCGGCCAGCGCAACCTTATAGGGCCATTTCCATTCAATGACCGTCCGGATGACATCCCTCCCGGTATCATCTTTTTCGGATATGTTATCCAGTATTTCAGCAGGAAGCCGGTCGAAATAACCTTCCGGGACAGCGAACGGATCTTTTCCGCGCAATCCTTCAAGGAGCGGATACGGATTTTCATCCTTGTCCTCTTTCCTCAAAATGGCCTTGTCTTCTGAATTCTTCATTTCTTTGTTAGACATTGGATCTTCCCCGGGGTTTAATCCTTTTTCAGTGAATCCTCAATTTTTTTTGCAGCAATGTGATAGGAGGCCTTCAGCGCACCAACAGATGTTTTCAGTATTGCCGAAATATCCTCATACGGCATCTCATCGTAATAGCGCATGTTGAACACGAGCCGTTGCCGGGGCGGAAGCTTCATCAACGCTTTTTGCAACTTCAGCTGGATCTGGTCACCGGTAAAAAAGGGATCATCGGCCAGGGATTCGGCTTTTTGCCGGAAGGGCTCCAGCATAGGCAACACCGTTTGCAGCCTTTTTTTCCTAAGGAAGCTAAGGCATTCATTCGTGGCGATCCGGTACAACCAAGTGGACAGGGTGGAATCCTCCCTGAACGTTCCCAGCCCTTTCCACACTTTCATAAAGACCTCCTGCACCAGGTCGTTGGCATCCTCGTGGTCCATCACCATCCGGCGGATATGTCCGTACAGCTGCTTCTGGTACTGCTGCACCAGAAGCGAAAAACCGTAGCGGCTCGTTTGCTGGTTGCGTATAAGAGAAAGAAGCTCGGTATCTGTCATACTCAGTAAGCCTGGTAGATCTTGAGATTCAACGTCACCCCCGGTTCGATCCTGAATTTTTTCTCGATCGTGTAGAGTGTCTGGTTGAGGTACTTTGACCGGAAGATGATCCGGTAACTTCCAGGTTGCAGGACGAGCGATTCCTGCAGTTTGTTTTCTTTCAGTTCATAGATCCACTTCAACTCATTTCCGTCTTCCAGATAGAGGCTTCCGTACCCATTGACGGATTTCGACACGACCAGGATGCCGGGCTGTGGGATCTCCACCTGGGTGTTATGACTTTGCCTGATGGAAACATTTTTGATGTGGATGCGCGGGAGAGAAAGTACTTCCAGGTCATACAGGCCGGTCAGGTAGTTCGATGGGACGCCGAAAGTTTGAATGTTGAGTGTCTGCATATCTCCTGCCTTTCTCACGATGCAGTACAGGTCCTTGATCGTCCGGTCGTTTTTTCCGACCCGCAGATCCAGTGTGCCCTGCGGAGCGTCCAGTGCAATGATCGTATGTTTGCCCGGGGTCAGGTTGATGCTGTCGAGCGTGACCGGGGGAAGCGTGTGGACCACCAGGTTATAGGTCAGCAAAGGGTCAATTCTGACCGTATCGGGAAGACCTTTGTTGTTAATGGTGTGGATGAAGTTATACTTCACCTGCCCTGAAACGTGGTCGTAGAAGGTCATGTTTACGTTGGTTTCCGTCGGGTTGCCCTGCGTGTCGAGCAGGTTGACCTGTGCTGTTGTTGAATTCAGGACCTGTGAGATGACGATGTTCAGGGCACTCTGGAATTCTTCTTCATTGGAGGCATCATAATAGGTCCCCACGCATTCAAAGTCACTCCGGAAATTCCTGCCTATGCCAATGATGAAAGGTTTCATTGCGATGCCATTCTTCTGGAGAGCCTGTGAAACGGCACAGGGATCTCCACCGCACTCTTCAATGCCGTCGGTGATCAGCACGATGATGTTCCTGCAATTATCGCAGGGGTAAAAGTCGTTTTGTGTCTGTTCCAGTGCACGGGCAATGGGTGTGCTTCCTTTTGGAATGAGTGTTTTCAGCACATTGATGATCTTTCCGGCATTATTTTGCCCAAAGGGCACCTCCAGCCTGGTGTCGTCACAATCCTGCGGCGGGTATGGCTTCTGGTGCCCGTAGACACGCAGGGCCATCTCCAGATTCGGGGTGGTCCTCAGGCTGTCGAGGATGTGGATCATCAGTTCACGGGCGATCTTGATCTTTTCAGCGCTTTGCCACTGCCCGTACATGCTCTGGGAAGCGTCAAATACGAACAGTATCCTGGTCGTGGGTTTTGGTAATTCCTGTCCGGGCTGAGTTTGCTGCGGCCAGCACACCATTGCCGAAAGTGTTAAAATAAGAACCAGAACATACCGGGCCAGCTTCATCACAGCAAAATGAGGTTTAATATAATAACGGTCTGCAAATTACAATATTTCGTAGAATGGCAGCAGGGAAGGTATTAAATTTTTCATTCCTCCCCCTCCCTGCCCGCAGGGAGGGGGATTGAGGGGGTGGGTACGACTCGAGGGGGTGGGTAAAATTTTCCTACCTTTGCACCAAACCTGACCTGTATGAATCTTAGATCCCATAACATCCTGTCGCTTTTATTCAGTGCACTCCTGATGGCACTTTCCCAGTCCTCCACCGCCCAAACCACCTGGTTCGCATCACCTTCGGAACAGCACTGGGTGGATTCGGTCCTTTCGACGATGACACCCGGGGAAAAAGTTGCACAGATGATGAGCGTACGGGCTTATTCCAACAGGGATCAGGATCACATCAATGCCATCGCTGACCTTGTGCGCAACTATGGCATCGGAGGGGTGACCTTCTTCCAGGGTGGACCGGTACGGCAGGCCCAGCTCACCAACTTCTACCAGGGAATTTCCCGCATACCGCTGCTCGTCTCACTGGATGCCGAATGGGGACTGGGCATGCGCCTCGACAGCACATTCAGCTTTCCGTATCAGATGACCCTCGGCGCCATGACCACCGAGGAACCCTTAGCTCTTATGGCAGCGGCAATTGCACGGCAGCTGAAAAGCATCGGCGTCCACATGAACCTGGCGCCGGTGGTGGATATCAATAACAACCCCGCCAATCCCGTCATCCATATTCGCTCGTTCGGGGAAGACCGGTCCAATGTCGCGCGGAAAGGCATCGCTTATATGAACGGTCTGCAGGACAACGGCGTCATTGCCGTGGCCAAGCACTTCCCCGGGCACGGGGATACGGACTCCGACTCGCATCACACCCTGCCGGTCATACCTCATACCCGGCAGCGGCTCGATACGGTGGAATTGTACCCATTTCGCGAACTGATACACCACGGCCTGGAGGGAACAATGGTTGCCCACCTTTCCATTCCGCAGATCGACACATCATCGGGGATTCCATCTACACTTTCTGAAAAGATCGTTACCGGCTTATTACGTAATTCTCTTACATTTAACGGATTGATCCTGACAGATGCCATGGATATGAAAGGTGTCACCGGCGCTTTTCCGGGTGGGGAGGTGGAACTGAAGGCACTTCAGGCAGGCAACGACCTGCTGGTGCTGCCTGCTGATGTGCCCCTGGCCATCAGCCGAATCCTGAAGGCTCTCAAGGATGGCGAGGTAACGCTGGAAATGATCGAGGGACACTGCAGGAAGATCCTGCAGTACAAGTACAGGGCAGGACTCAGCCAATATCAGCCTTTAGTCATCACAGGACTGAACGACCGGTTGAACGGCCCTGAGAACGTAATGATCGAACGGGCCGTTTACAGAGAAGGGGTCACTCTTGTCTGGGATCCCGATACAATGCTTCCACTGAACAATCTCAGCGATCTTCACCTGGCTTCCCTGAGCATCGGCGCTTCCAGGATCACCGCTTTCCAACGGATGATGGATCACTATGCGGATGTGGAACATTTTGTCCTTCCGGAAGGTTCAGCTCTCTCGCTGAATGATCCGCTCATACGCAACCTGCCTACCTGCGACGCGGTCATCGTCGGACTGCATAACCTGTCGGCCTGGAACAAGAACCTTACTAATCAGGTACTTACTGTCCTTCAGACCCTAACCAAAAGAAAACCGGTCATTCTGGTCGTATTTGGTCATCCGTACTATTTATCTTCTGTCAGGGATCTCGATAACATTTCGGGTATGATTGTGGCTTATCAGGACGGAATCGCCGCACAGGAGATCACAGCGCAGATGATCTTTGGCAGCCTGCCGTTCAGGGGTAAGTTGCCGGTCTCTGCTTCAGGACAATTCCCTGTCCAGACCGGACTGAGCACGGCTGCGAACGGCAAGATAACGTATGTTGAACCTGAGGAACTGGGCATTGACCTGGACACGCTGCGCAGGATTGACTCTGTATTGGCACAGGCGATCCGGGAAAAGGTATTCCCCGGTTGCCAGGTACTCGCGATGAAAGACGGGAAGGTGTTCTACGACAAATGTTTTGGATACCACACGTATGATGGCGACCGTAAGGTGCAGCCGACGGATCTTTATGACCTTGCCTCACTGACCAAACCTCTGGCAACGACCCTGGCGGTCATGAAACTCTACCAGGAGGGCAAGATCGACATTGACCATATGCTGGGAGAGTACCTGCCCTATTTGAGGGGTACGGATAAGAGCCAGATCATCATTCGTGATGTGATGGCACACCAGGCACAATTCGTTCCCTGGATACCGTTCTACAGAAGCCTTCTGAAGGACGGGCTGCCCGATACCAGCGTTTTCAGCCATACGATCTCGGAAGAGTTTCCCGTACGGGTCTGTGAGGGACTTTACATCCACAGGGACTATTCCAATATGATCTTTGATTCGATTGTCAGGTCAGACCTGCTGAAAAGTCAAGGCTACAAGTACAGTGACCTGGGTTTTTATCTTCTGTTCCAGATCATTGAGAACGTGACGAACATACCGTTTGAGGATTATGTAGACCGGTATTTCTATGCGCCGCTGGAACTTTCGACGATGACCTTTCGTCCAAGGGACCGGTTCCCGCTCTCCCGAATCGTTCCGACCGAGTTCGACAGGGAGTTCCGGCACTGCCTGGTGCACGGTGATGTTCACGATCAGGGTGCGGCTCTGTTGGGTGGCGTTTCGGGCCACGCAGGATTGTTTTCCAATGCCAGTGACCTGGCTGTCATCCTTCAGATGCTTCTTCAGAAAGGCGAGTACGGAGGGAAAAGATACCTTGATGCGGAGGTCATCGAGGAATTCACCCGTTATCAGTTCCCTTTGAACAATAACAGGCGGGGACTTGGATTCGATAAACCGGAAACTGACAGGCTTACAAACGGTCCGGCGTGCCCGAGCACTTCGGATAGTAGTTTTGGCCATTCAGGATTCACCGGTACCTATATCTGGGCTGATCCTGAGAATAACCTGGCCTATGTATTCCTGTCAAACCGCGTGTATCCTGATATCTCCAACAACAAACTGATTGATCAACAGTTACGTACAGGGATTCACGAGCTCTTTTACCATTCTCTTCCCAGGAAGGATCAATGATTTTTGTGCCTTTGTGCCTCAGCGGTGAAAAATAAGTTGAATGCCTAGTTGTAAAGGTTCCCCTGGTCATCCTCCTTATCCTCCAGCAGCGGCACGAACCTGAAATATCCGTGGTCTTCCGTTTTGTAACTGCCATCGGGAGCCTTGATGATCCTTGTCATGATCTGCACATCGGAGTTTCCCAGGGGCAGGACCAGGATCCCGCCGACGGTGAGCTGAGTGATGAGAGCGTCGGGAACATAGGGGGCTGCGGCGGTGATCAGTATCTTATTGAAAGGAGCATAGGCCGGCAAACCTTTATAGCCGTCACCATAAAAGACCTTGACATGCGTACAGCCGATGGTTGGCAGGAAGGCCTTGGTTTTCAGGTACAGGCTCTTGATGCGTTCGATGGAATAAACACGTCCCCCCATTTTTGACAGGATCCAGGCCTGGTAACCCGAACCGGTACCAATTTCCAGTATTTTGTCTCCTTTGCGGACGTCGAGTAATTCGGTCTGGAAGGCTACGGTATAGGGTTGAGAGATCGTCTGCCCTGCACCGATGGGGAACGGTTTATCATCATAGGCAAAGGAGTGAAAAGAGGAATCAAAGAAAAAATGACGGGGGACGCTTTCCATGGCCTGCAGCACTCTTTCATCACGTATTCCCTTGCGCCGAATAAGTTCGATCAGTTGTTTGCGCAGTCCCTGGTGCTTGAAGGAATCGATCATAACCGGGCAGGATTGACATTTTTTGGGCGAATTTACTAATTTCAAGGAGCAAAAAGGTACATTTGTAAAAAATTATAAACATGCTGAAGATTGGTGTTCTGGGTGCCGGACATCTTGGGAAGATCCACCTGAAGTGTATCCGTGAGATTGATAAGTATGATCTGCTGGGATTTTATGACCCGGATGAGTCGAATGCGAAAGAAGTTGCCGGGGAGTTTCAAGTTAAGCCGTATATGTCGCTGGAGGAATTGATCGCGCAGTCGGATGTCATTGACATTGTCACGCCCACGGTCAGTCATTTTCAGTGTGCTTCCCTGGCGCTGAAGCAATCCAAACATGTTTTCATTGAAAAACCGGTCGTGACCACTCCGTGGGAAGCCATGGAGCTGATCAAAATAGCCCGGGAGGCCAATGTCAAAGTGCAGGTGGGTCACGTTGAACGCTTCAATCCTGCTTTCCTGGCGGCCCGCCCATTCATCCAGAGCCCTATGTTCATCGAAACACACCGGCTTTCACCTTTCAATCCCAGGGGTACGGACGTACCCGTGGTTCTGGATCTGATGATCCACGACATTGACATTGTTTTGAGCGTCGTGAGGTCGAACGTGCAAAAGATCAGTGCCAGCGGAGTGCCCATTTTAAGCGACACGCCCGACATCGCCAACGCGCGGCTGGAGTTTGACAACGGATGTGTGGCCAATCTTACGGCCAGCCGGATTTCCATGAAGAAAATGCGAAAATCACGCTTCTTTCAGCGTGATGCCTATATCTCGGTTGACTTTCTGGAACAATCACTGGAGATCATCCGCATGAGGGATATGGACCCCGCAAACACCCATCCCCTGGCCATGGTGATCGACCTGGGTGCTGACAGGGGCTCAAGGGAGTTGCTGATTGAAAAACCGGAAATCAAACCGGTCAATGCTATCCGGTACGAACTGGAAACATTTGCACTTTCCATTATCAATGACACCCCTCCTCCTGTGACCATCATTGATGGTTACAACGCACTTGAGATCGCACACCGGATCATGGATAAGATCAACCACGCCTCCATCAGCCTATGAACAGGACAAGAATTTCATCAACGGCTTCATTCAGAGCCCTTTGCGTGGCGATCTTTGCAGCAACAACCCCCTGGCTGGTGTCCTGTAACCAGGATGATGATTCGCTCATTCCTTCATATATAAGCGTCAACGAGGTTGTGTTGCTTCCCGATCCTTCGAATCAATACCTGCATGGTTCGCTGTCGCACCAGATCACCGATATCTGGGTTTATGTTGAAGACCAGACAAAACAGGAATTCATCGGTGCCTTTGAACTACCGGTAACATTCCCCGTGCTGAAAGAGGGGGCCTGGACACTCCTGATCCGGGCAGGGATCAAGGTGAACGGAATCGCCGAAACCAGGGGCGAGTACCCGTTTTATACGGATTTCAGGACACAGGTCAATCTGGTCAGGGACAGTATTCTTGACATACGGCCTTCTTTTAAATATGCTGATTTCTGCTCATTCGTCTGGCTCGAAGATTTTGAGGACGCCACTGTGTCGGTCCAAAGCTCAAGCAGGAGCGATACGGCATTGACCGTCACCTCTCAACCCGGGGAAGTCTTTGAGCAGGAGTACTCCGGAAAGGTTTCGCTGGACAGCGAGCGGTTCTTTTACGAAGGTTACTCCTCCCAGGCCTTTGATCTTCCCGGTCAGGGCACCGAAGTCTACCTTGAGATGGACTTCAGGACCAATACGGAAGTTGTGGTTGGGCTGATGGTCAATTTTCTGACGGAATCCACCCTGGCTCCTGTCGTTATCCTGAATGAGACCGACGAGTGGAAAAAGATCTATGTCAGCCTGAGAAATGCTGTCAGTACGTATACGACGGCTATTAGCTTTAATGTATTTTTTTCAGCCCAAAAACCGGATGAGCTGCAGGCGTCGCTGATCCTGATCGATAATGTGAAACTGATCCATAAATAGGGGAGACGATGAGCAAGAAAGCACAGGTTGCAAAATATGTGATTGCTGATTTCATTGCAGCAGTCCTGGCATGGAGCTTATTCTTTATTTACAGAAAATATTCATTTTATGCGTATGTTTTTAAGGAACCTGACCTTATTTTTTCGGATCCGAATTTTTACCTGGGTATTGTCATCATACCGCTTTTCTGGCTGATCCTGTACATTCTCAGCGGCGCCTACAAGGATGTTTACAGAAAATCACGGTTGCACGAACTCGGTCAGACCTTGCTGACCACGCTGGTGGGGGCCATTTGCATCTTTTTTGCCTTCATCCTCGACGATTTGATCATTTCCTACCGGACCTATTACCAATCTTTTCTGGTGTTGTACGGGCTGCATTTCTGCTTGACGTATTTTTTCCGGCTGATCCTGACGACCATAACGGTACGCAGGATCCATAACAAGAAGATCGGGTTCAATACCCTTCTCATTGGGAGCAGGAAGAATGCGGTGAATATCTACCACGACGTGGAGAACCAGGTAAAATCAAGCGGTAACAGGTTCAACGGATTTGTTCGGATCTCCGGTGACAAACCCGACCATCTGACGGGCATCCTACCCTGTATGGGTGACATAGGGGATCTCAGGGAAATTATCCGGCAAAATAAGATTGAGGAGGTGATCATTGCCAATGAACGTTCTGAAAAGGACAGTGTGGATGACATCATTTCCCTGCTGGGGGAAACCGGGGTCATTATCAAGATCATCCCGGATATGCGTGACATTCTGATGGGATTTGTCAAGACCTCGGCCATCTGGGGCGCTCCGCTGATTCAGGTTACCACGGAGCTTATGCCCGCCTGGCAGGTGTCGATCAAACGGATCATGGATATTGCAGTGGCACTTTTGGCGATGACGCTGCTCTGCCCTCTTTACATTTTTACGGCCATAGGTGTCCTGCTTTCCTCTCCTGGTCCCATCATTTATTCTCAGGAGCGGATCGGGTTGCATGGCAAACCATTTCGCATGCATAAGTTTCGTTCAATGTTACGCGATGCAGAAAAGGGTACTCCCATGCTTTCATCGAAATCCGATTCCCGTATCACATCCTTTGGCAAGTTCATGCGCAAGGTTCGCCTGGATGAGATTCCCCAGTTCTATTCCGTGCTCATCGGTGATATGAGTCTGGTGGGGCCGCGGCCTGAAAGGCAGTTCTTCATTGACCAGATCGTGAAGCGCGCCCCTCATTACCGCGTGCTTCACAAGGTAAAACCCGGCATAACCTCCTGGGGGCAGGTGAAGTACGGATACGCGGAAAACGTAGAACAGATGATCGAACGACTCAAATACGACATCCTTTACATCGAAAACATGTCCATCGCAACGGACCTTAAGATACTGATTTACACAGTAATGATCGTAATTCAGGGTAGGGGGAAATGATTCTGAGAGGAGAAAGGAGAAAGGAGAGAGGAGAGATGAGAAATAAATTAAATTAAATATATCTCATTTCTCCTCTCTCCTCTCTCCTCTCTCCTCTCTCCTCTCTCCTCTCTCCTCTCAATTATAGGAGTCCTTTTTCTATCAGGCAGACGATCTCTTCTATGTCGCGGTCCTCTCCAAGCGGATCATAGTCTGTCTTAAGGTTATAGCCGAAGATGCGTGCGAAGGATTGCCAGAAAAAGGCCCTGAACTCACCGCGCAATTCCTGCACCAGTTCATAGGTGCAGTGCCCTGTTTCGCGGTCAACCAGCTTGATCAGGATTTTGCCCTGTGAAATGGTCAGCTTTTCAAGTTCTTGCTTGTATTGTTTCTTGAGGTCTTCCTCAGCCTGCTGAGTGATCTCTTTGACCTGTTTTTCATCGGTGGCAGCGGCCAGGATCACGCTGTATTCATTGAGTTTTTGACCGGCCAGATGCGCATAGGGGTAAACTTTCCGGATATTTCGTATTAGTTTCTGATGCTTGCGGCCCCACGCATAGTCAGCATAAATAAAAACAGTGGGCAGGTTCATCACGATGATCGTATCGCCATTTTCAACGGTTGCCCTGGCAATAAGTTGTTTGGTTCCCTGTCCGTAACCTGTTGTTACAATGATCATTGCCATTGAAAGAAAAAAGAGTGATCTCTTCATTTGACACTAAAAAAGATTATTAGGACAGGATTACCAATTTTTATGCCACTTTCAGGCGGGATAGATTCGTCTTCCTGAGCTTTTCTTCAGCATAGGCTGCTGTGACATTGAGTTGCCGGATTGATTTGTCGGAAGGCAATTCGAACATGGCATCGGTCATGATGGCCTCAAGAATGGAACGCAAACCACGGGCACCCAGCCGGAACTCAATTGATTTATCCACGATATAATCCAGAACGGCTTCCTCGAAGGTCAGCCGGATGTGATCCATTTCGAAGAGCTTAACGAATTGCTTGATGATCGCATTTTTCGGCTCTGTGAGAATGCGGCGCAAAGATTCTCTGTCGAGCGGGTTAAGGTAGGTAATCACCGGGAGCCGTCCGACGATCTCCGGGATCAGACCAAAGCTTTTCAGATCCGGGGGGGCGATGTACTGCAAGATGTTATCGCGGTCAATGGATTCTTTTTCTTTGCTGACGTTATAGCCGATCAGGTTGGTCTGGAGCCGGGAGGCGATCTTTTTATCGATACCGTCAAACGCTCCGCCGGCAATGAAAAGGATGTCCTGCGTATTGACTGCGATCATTTTTTGTTCAGGGTGCTTACGTCCGCCTTGCGGCGGAACGTTAACGATGGAACCTTCCAGCAGTTTAAGCAGGGCCTGCTGCACGCCTTCGCCTGAAACGTCGCGTGTGATGGAGGGATTGTCGCTTTTGCGGGAGATCTTGTCGATCTCGTCGATAAAAACAATGCCACGCTCTGCGGCAGCAACGTTATAGTCGGCGGCCTGCAGCAAGCGCGTGAGGATGCTCTCCACATCTTCCCCCACGTATCCGGCTTCCGTAAACACGGTTGCATCGGCAATGCAGAAAGGGACCCGCAGCAACCGCGCAATGGTCCGGGCCAGCAGGGTCTTTCCCGTACCGGTTTCCCCGACCAGGATGATGTTGGACTTCTCGATCTCCACATCACTCTGCTCCTTGGCACCCCTTTGCTGCATGATGCGCTTGTAGTGATTGTAGACCGCCACGGAGATGACCTTCTTGGCTTCTTCCTGGCCGATGACGTACAGGTCGAGGTAGGCCTTGATCTCTGCCGGCTTGTGGACTTCCAGCGAGGAGATCTGATCCTGGCTTCGGCTGGTCATTTCTTCGGCAATGATGGCCTGCGCCTGTGCTACACAGTAATCACAGATGTGGGCATCCATCCCCGCTATGAGCATGTTGGTCTCGCGCTTTGACCTGCCGCAGAAAGAGCATTTTTCGTAATCCCTGGCCATAATCCGTAATACGTAAAAAAATGATTAAGGTTCCCCGCCGGTTCAGCTCTTGTTCTTAATGAGCACTTCGTCAATCATGCCATAGACCCTTGCCTCTTCAGCCGTCATCCAGTAATCCCTGTCTGAATCTTTCCAGATCTTTTTAAAGGGCTGATTGGTATGCAGGGCAATGATCTCGTAGAGCTCCTTCTTGATCTTCTGGATCTCCTTCGCCGTGATCTCGATGTCCGAAGCCTGTCCCTGTGCGCCGCCCATAGGTTGATGGATCAGGATACGGGCATGCTTCAGCGCGGTGCGCTTTCCCTTGGTACCGGCACATAACAGGATGGCTCCCATGGAAGCTGCCATCCCGGTACAGATGGTGGCAATATCCGGGGCAATGTACTGCATCGTATCGTAAATGCCCAGCCCGGCATAGACCTGTCCCCCCGGGGTGTTCAAATAGATCTGGATATCCTTGCGGGAATCCACTGACTCCAAAAACAGCAGCTGTGCCTGGATGATGTTGGCAACATAGTCATCGATCGGTACACCCAGGAAAATGATCCTGTCCATCATCAGCCGGGAAAAAACATCCATCGTGGCGATGTTCAGCTGCCGTTCCTCGATGATCGTGGGGGAGATGTAATTCCCGATTGTTGAGGCGTATTTATCTAGGGCAAGACTGTTTATTCCCTTGTGTCCGACTGCATATTTTCTGAATTCATCCTTGTTCATAGGCGTGTGTTTTGATTTTTTGTTTCCTCGGTCAAACGAATAAATTCACTGATAGGTACTTCACTGTAATTGACCTTCAGTTTGTTTTTAAACAGTTCCCTCAGTTTAAGATCGAAGAGGTGGTCGTTGATCTTACGGACTTCCTCTTCGTTTTTCATTACATAATCCACCAGGGAACGATACTTTGCATCGTCATCTTTTTCCCCGGGGCTTATGGATTCAGCTGCCGGTTCTTCCTCGAGTCCGGTTTCATGTTCGTGCCCGTGTTCGTGCTCGTGTTTTTCCTCCGGGTACCGTGCTTTAAAATAGCCCAGGATGTAGTCGCGGATCTCCTCTTCCGATACCCCAAGGTTGTGCTCCCGGATCAGCTTGTTTTCAAGCAGTTGCCATTTAAGGCTTTTGGCGTATTTATCGTAATCTCTTTCAATATCGTCCTTACTGGCTTTATTTTCGTTGGCTTCAAGCAGGTAACGTTTCAGGAACTCATCGGGCAGTTGAATATTCGATCGTTCCATCAACATCCGGATGACGCCGTTCATGAACTGCTGGTCGGTTTCCGGTGTCATCGACCGGGCGATGTCTTTCCGGAGCAGTTCACGGAATTCCTTTTCCGTGGCGATTTTTTCCGCGGGAAAGAGCTGTTGATATAATTCCTCATTCAGTTGCGCGGGTTGGAGGCGCTGGACCTGGTCGATCGTCAGCCGGAAATCGGAGGTAAGGATCTCTGCATGCTCTTTCTTGATCCCGAGCATCTGGGCAGTTTCAACGGCATCACCCGTCGCTGTCAGCGGATTGAAAACGATCACGTCTCCCTTGCCTTTTCCGATGAACTGTTCCCTGATGCTGTCATCTTTGACATAATTCACTGCAATGATTGTGTTATGAATTATCCCATCCCGTTTTGGCTCCCCGTTTTCATCCAGCTCAGTGATCTCACCCCTGACCGTATCTTCCTGCCCGGCGGTTTCCGTATCCACCAGGGTTCCGTGCCGGCGAAGTATGTCGCTGACGGAATCATCCACCATTTTGTCATCTACCGCTATGGTATGGTACGGAACTTCCAGGCTGTCGTTCAACTCCAGGTCAATTTCAGGGCTCAGGCCAATATCAAAGTAGAAATCAAAGGATGTCTGGTTCTCAAAGTCGATCTTTTCGTTTCGCTCCTGGCTTGAAAGCGGCTGACCGAGGATATCCAGCTGATGATCCTTGATGTACTTTTCCAGGTTTTCACTGATCAGCTTCTGGATCTCCTCTGCCAGAATTGCCTTCCCGTACATGCGTTTGATCATCCCGTACGGCACCATGCCAGGGCGGAAACCCGGCATGGTCACTTTCCGGCGGTGTTCACGCAGCGTTTTTTCGACATTCTCCTGATAGTCGGTTTCTTCAAGGTTTATGTGGATCGTTGCCGTAAGCTGACCGGTTGATTCCTGGGTGATGTTCATGGTATGGGTTTTACGATTTTGTGCATTAGGGGAGACAAGCTGCAAACTACAAACTGCAAACTGCAAGCTAACCGATTACAGATCGCCGATCGCCGATAGCAGCTTTTTTCCCCTGTGCGGATGAAGGGACTCGAACCCCCACGCCTTTCGGCACCAGATCCTAAGTCTGACGCGTCTGCCAGTTCCGCCACATCCGCAAATGATAATGCTGGCTTGCTTTCAAAAGAATTGCAAAATTAACGATTTATTCATTTATGTCAACCTGGGGTGATGGAATATGCAGGTTTTTTAAAATGTTAACAATCTGATAACAACTTATTCTGTTTTGATCTGTTATATTTGTGGCGTATAAGAAATGAAACGATTTCTCCAAAATAGCCTGTTCATTCTCCTGGCCGTGACACTGCTGACGTCGGTCAGTGGATTCAACCTGTACCTGCATCACTGTTCGTGCGAAGGTATCCGGTACGTTACTGCCCTTGCCGGGCCAGACTGCTGTGACCATCGCGAGGACCAGGCCGCCTGCTGTCAGGTATCCCCGAACGCAACCTCCTGCTGCAGCAATGAAAGTACGGATTGCACGGAGGAACATCTGAACAGACCAGAATGTTGCTCCACACAGCTTATCTACCTCAAACTGAATACCGATCTCGATTTCCAGGTTAAGCAGAATCCCATACATCCAACTTCTGTCGCTGTTGCTGATTTATCAGCCGAAGATCCTGCAGCTACTTTCTTGTCAACCACCTTCGTAAAAGATTATTCGTCCATTCCTGTTCGATCATATGGAAAATTCCTGCTGATCACGCTTCATCAGCTGCGAGCAGATTGCTAAATCAATTGGCTATCTGCGATCGGCTATCGGCCATCGAAATCTTCAATTAAAAATCTTCAATCAAATAAACTTTGTGCCTCTGTGCCTTTGTGCCTTTGTGCCTCTGATAACCATGAAACACCTGATCATCACTTTCCTGTCAATCGTCCTGACAACGCAACCAGCCCTTCCCCTCCGGGCCCAGAATCTTACGGGGACGGTTTTTGAGCTGGATGAAAACAGCAAAAAGAATCCACTGCCCGGGGCAAATGTTTACTGGCTGGAAACTCTGCAGGGCAGCGCTACCGACCTGCGTGGGTATTTTGAGATTCCCCGGCCTGATCAGAAGAATGATACGCTAGTGATCAGCTACGTGGGTTACCAGAATGACACCCTTGCCATTGAAGCGGACCAGCAATACGTCGATGTCATCCTTGCGGTAGTGACAAGCCTGCCTGAAACGATCATAACCGGCTGGCAACCTGATAAGTACATATCAAGGATGAACCCGGTCGCCACCGAGGTCATCACCAGCAGGGAACTGCTCAAAGCGGCCTGCTGCAACCTTTCCGAAAGTTTTGAGACGAACGCATCAGTGGATGTGAATTATGCGGATGCCGTTTCCGGCGCCAAAACCATTCAACTGCTTGGGCTGGCAGGTATTTACACCCAAATGATGTCGGAAAATTTTCCCAATCTTAGGGGACTGGCATCTGCATTTGGACTCGGGTACGTTCCTGGCCCCTGGATGGAGTCCATCCAGGTTTCCAAAGGTGCGTCTTCTGTCTTGAATGGCTATGAGTCCATCACCGGGCAAATCAATGTTGAGTACAAGAAACCATCCGGCAGTGAAAAATTTTACCTTAACCTGTTCGGAGATCACATGGGGAGGTTGGAAGCCAACGCAAACGGGGCTGTAAAGCTGAGCGACCACTGGAGCACAGCAGTCTTCGGACATTATGACGAGCGTTTTGTGAGGCAGGACATGAACCACGATGCGTTCATTGACCAGCCGCTGGTGAGGCAGTTCAGCTTTTTCAACCGCTGGGAATACCAGGGTTCCACCCCCTGGCATATCCAGTTCGGCGCAAAGATCCTCGACGAAGACCGGTTAAGCGGCCAGATGGAGTACGACAAGAACCTTCCTCAGGAGGAACAGCCGGATGTCTATGGAATCGAAATCGATACCCGACGTTATGAAGCTTTTGCCAAGATCGGGCGGGTTTTTGAACAACGGAGGGAAACGAGTTTTGGCTTCATTAACAGCTTCTCTTATCACGACCAGCAAACGCGTTCCGGATTGAACACCTACGTTGGTGACCAGGTGAGCTGGCATTCCAATTTCATTTTCAGTACGTTTATCCGTACGGCTGACCATAAGATCAACGCAGGCTGGAGCGTGAACTACGACGATTTCAATGAGTCATACAACGACAGTATCTTCCGGAGCAAAGAAGTGGTTCCGGGACTATTTACGGAGTATACATTCCTTGTTCCTGACAAATTCACTCTGCTGGCAGGGTTGCGCGTTGACTTTCATTCGCGCTACGGTACATTCTTTACACCGCGCCTGCATCTGAAATACCATCCGGATGAGCATACAACGCTGCGGATCTCGGCTGGACGGGGCTCCCGTACGGCCCATATTTTTGCTGAGAATACATCCATTCTGTTCTCTTCCCGATATGTTACCGTCAGTGAACCACTTAAGCAGGAGATTGCCTGGATTGCTGGTATATCCGTCAACCGGCATTTCGAGATCGGCAGCAGGGAACTGACACTGAGCGCAGATTTTTACAGGACCAGCTTCGTGAACCAGGTCATCATGGATATGGAAAGGGACCGGCAACATATCTATTTCTATAACCTCGACGGGAAATCGTATTCCAATAGCCTTCAAATCGAGGTCACGGTCAATCCTGTGGACAGGCTTGACATAACAGTTGCCTACAGGTTGAATGACGTGAAAGCGACGTATGACGGTGAACTTCTGCGTAAACCATTGGTCAACAGGTACAAAGGACTATTCACTGCCAGTTACAAAACGAATCTGAACAAATGGCAGTTCGATGTCACGGCGCAGCTCAATGGCGACAGCCGTCTTAATGACACGCAGGGCAACCCTGAGGAGTATCGGCGACCGGGGGAATCGCCTGTGTATGTCATTTTGAACTCGCAGGTATCCAAATTCTTCCGGAAGTGGGACCTTTACGTGGGGGTGGAGAACCTGACCGGTTTTACACAGAAAGATCCCATCATCGCTGCAGATCAGCCTTTCGGGGAATACTTTGACGCCTCCCAGGTCTGGGGGCCGATCGTGGGCAGGAAGGTGTATGCGGGGGTGAGGGTGAAGTTTTAGGCACAAAGGCACAAAGGCACAAAGGCACAAAGGCACAAAGGCACAAAGTTTTTTGATTTTAGATTGCAGATTGCCGATTGCAGATTAATGATAACACACAGTAAAAACATATCTAAATAAAGCAGATTATGAAAAACAGATTAGTTATTTCAATGATTATTATTGAATTATTTATGATGATTTCAGGAGATTTGTATGCTCAGAAGGAGGAGAAGAATGAAAAAATTATCGTTAAAACATCACTTCAATGTGATATGTGTAAAGAAAGGATTATAAATGATTTATCATTTGAAAAAGGCGTGAAAGATGTTCTGGTGAATGTTGAAGAAAAGACGGTAACTGTTCACTATAATTCTGATAAGACGACACCAGAAAAGATCCGGGTAGCCATTTCAAAGATTGGTTATGATGCTGATGACGTTCCAGCGGATCCCACCGCCTATGCAAAACTTCCAAAGTGCTGCCAGAAAGGCGGACATTGAGAGAGGAGAGAGGAGAGAGGAGAGAGGAGAGAGGAGAAATAAATGATGATTTCTCATTTCTCATTTCTCCTCTCTCCTTTCTCCTCTCTTTGACACAGCCGCAGGTTATTCTTGCATATTTCAAAGTCCGGTTTTAGCTGCAGGGCAGTTTGAAATTCCGCCACCGCTTCATCAACCTGCCCCAGTCGAAGATAGCAAACACCCAGCGTGTTGATGACATCTGCATTGCCTGGTTTGTACTGAAGATAGGCTTGCAGATCAATAATACAGCGAACATAGTCCTTCAGGTTCAGGTAGGTCACGCCACGGTTTAGCAATATATCAGGATCGGAGGGTTTTAGCCGGTGCGCCCTTTCCAGTGCTTTCAATGCCTTTTCATATTGCCCTTTCATTCCGTAGACGGCGCCAAGGTTTGTAAAGCCTTCCGTGAACCAGGGATCGACCCGTGTGATCAGCAAATAATCCTGCAGCGCGCTGTCAAGTTCGCCTCTGCTGCAATAGATCCTGGCACGGCCGTTATACGCCCAGTAGCAGGCCGGATCAAGCGCAATGGCCCGGTTGAAGTCATTCAATGCCTTAAGAGTGTCTCCTTTTTGGTTGTAATAATTGCCCCTTCCGTTCCAGGCAGCCGCCTCTCCGGGATACCTGTCCAGCACGTGTGACCACAGGGTTTCCCCGTTCTTCCACATATGGCACAGGCGATGGGAGGAAATACCGTACAGGACAATGACGGACAGGCAGGTTGCCAGAACAATGGGACGAAGCTTTGTGTTCATCAGAATCAAATGACCTGCAATCCCTGTCATTGATGCCAGAATGCCGATCAAGGGGATGTAGGTATAACGATCCGGGATGTAAACGCCCACCCCACGCTCATCAATGGCCAGACCAGGGGTTAGTGTGATCAGGAAAAACAAGAATCCTATGCACAAGTAAGGCGACTTTTTTCTGTACAGAAGGGTCAGGAGAATGATGACCATCAGTAAAAGCGGCAGAAGGTGGATCCCGTAGCCCAGCATTTCAACGATGGTTTTCTGCATATATAATGGCGAGAGTTTGACCGGCAGGATGATGTGCTGCAACCAGAGCATGATCCTGGTGGAGATGACCAGCACCCTTAAATAGCCGGGTGACAGACCGGCCAGATGGGTGGGATATGCTTTACTGCCGTCATTCACGATGCCATCGGTCAGACCATTGGCATAGGCGGTGAAGTTGCCCAATAACCCATAGAGAAACAGTGCCGTGATAAGCACTGCCAGGTGGGGGAGTTTCTCGAAAATATATCCTGCGGAGAATTTTTTATCAATGATCAGGTCAACAAGGAAAAGGACGGCAAACAACGTTATCCCCATTGCCTTTGAACCAATTACCAACAGGTAGCACAAAGCCGAGAGGATCAACAGGACCGGCTTTTTGGCCAACCCCTGTCGGGTGTAGAAAATCAGTGACATAAGGTAAAAAAAAGTGCAGAGCAGGTCTTTTCTTTCCGATGCCCAGGCGATGGATTCCACGTGGAGAGGATGCAGCGCGAACAAGAGTGCCATCAGGAAAGGAAGACCCTTATGGAGCAGGTTATGCTCCCGGACTGTCATTTTCCGGCCCCGGTATGGGATCCGGGTGATGAGTAAACGGCTCAGGTACCAGAGGAGAATGACATTGCAGATGTGCAACAGAAGATTATTAAGATGGAAAACTTTCGGGTTCAGGCCAAAGAGCCTGCATTCGATGTTCCAGGAAAGAAAGACCAGTGGTTTATAATGGGGGCTGTACAGGTTCTTTAGAAAAAAATCCTTTACCAGCACATCTTTTCCATTGATTACCAATGGATTGCTGGTTATTAACCTGACATCATCGAAGTTGACAAAGTCGTTGCGGATGACAGGCAAAAAGGTCAGGAGCGTGCAGAAAATAAGGATGCAGGGCAGGAGGGCCGTGAGTGTGTTTTTCTCCACGGAACTTTGAGCTTGCTTCCGGGATCGCTTCGGGGATGTTACAGTCATTACTGATCATTTTGGTCCATACTGGTTAATCCCGAAACACAGGGAAATGTGACCCGGTTTCTTTAAGAAAAATCTCTCTTGAAAAGGCTTGGGGATTTTTTTTATTTTTGCTGAAGAAACCTTTAAAATCCTTATTATGAAATTTACAGCTTTTACAAAGTTCCACGAGCAGCAGGGAGCAAAGATGGTTGAGTTTGCCGGCTTCTGGATGCCTGTTCAGTTTGAAGGGGTGAATGTGGAACACGAAACCGTTCGTAATGGTGTTGGTGTGTTTGACGTTTCGCATATGGGAGAGTTCTGGATCCGGGGACCAAGGTCCCTTGACCTCATTCAGTACATCACCTCCAACGATGCTTCCAGATTAACGGACGGAAAAGTTCAGTACTCCTGTTTTCCGAATGGAAAAGGAGGAATTGTGGATGATCTGCTGGTCTACCGTATGGCTGATCAGGAATACTTGCTGGTTGTGAACGCTGCCAACATCGAAAAAGACTGGAACTGGGTGAAACTGCATGGTGAGAAGATGGGGCTGAAGACCGGTACGGAGATGGTGAATGCCTCTGACGAATATGCACAGCTGGCTGTCCAGGGTCCGCTGGCAATGAAGGCGATGCAGAAACTGACGCCTGAACCTGTCGTTGATATGGAGTATTATACCCATCGAACGGTTGAATTTGCAGGTGTGAAGGATGTACTTTTTGCAACCACAGGGTACACCGGATCAGGCGGGTGCGAGATCTATATGAAAAACGAAGTCGCTCCCCTGATCTACGAAGCAGTTTTTGAAGCAGGGAAAGAATTCGGGATCAAACCCATTGGTCTGGGAGCGCGCGACACGCTGCGCCTCGAGATGGGCTTCTGCTTATATGGCAACGATATCGATGATGCCACCAGCCCCATTGAAGCTGGCCTGGGATGGATTACGAAATTTACGGATTATAAGAACTTCATTGATAAGGAATATCTCCTCAGACAAAAGCAGGAAGGAGTGACACGGCGCTTGAAAGGCTTTGAAATGATCGACAGGGGAATTCCCAGGCAGCATTACCCGATCCTGAATGAAGCAGGGGAAAGGATCGGTGAGGTGACCTCCGGAACGATGGCGCCCACACTTAAAAAGGCCGTTGGAATGGGATACGTGAAAAACGGATACTGGGACCAGGACAAGGAGATTTACATTGACATCCGTGGAAAGTCGCTAAAAGCGAAGATCGTGAAACTGCCCTTTTATCAACCCTAGTCATAAACTGCGGCAAACCGCGAAATCTGCATCCTAATATGGCCACAACCTCCTTTACCATTGAAGTATGTTTCTCTCCCAGGTTGTTCAAGTACATACAAACACGGGAGGACTGCATCGTAGTTGTTGCTGATGTCCTCAGGGCATCTACCTCCATTTGCTCGGCCCTTCGGAACGGGGCCATCAAGATCCTGCCAGTGGCCACGTTGCAGGAAGCCATGAAATTCAAAGAAAAGGGTCTGCTGGTGGCCGCGGAACGAAATGGTGCTAAGGTTGACTTTGCCGATTTCGGAAATTCCCCGTTCGATTTTATACCCAATAAACTGAAGGGTAAAATCCTTGTCTATACCACCACCAATGGCACCCGGGCCATAGAGATCGCCAGGGAAGCGGGGACAGTGGCCATCGGAAGTTTTGTCAACCGTCACGCGCTGAGCAAATGGATCGTACGGCAGGCAAAACCGGTGGTGATCCTGTGCGCGGGCTGGAAAAATCAGTTCAACCTGGAGGATGCCGTTTTTTGCGGTTCCCTGATCGAATCCCTGGTTGCACAGAAAGAGTATGTCACCGGGTGCGATTCGTCATCCGCAGCACTTGATCTCTGGTCCGTTGCAAAAGGTAACCTTCTTCAATACATCGAAAAAACTTCTCACCGGAAACGGCTGAAGCTGCTCGGCGCCGATGACGTCCTGGAGCATACCTTTACGCTGGATAGTACCGATGTGGTCCCGGTACTTGATGGGGACTACATCAGGGACGTTTCCCGCATCATTTAAGTCAGAAGGATTGATTTTCGGTTCTCTGCACTTTTTTAAGTACGTCTTCCAATTCAGTGGGCTTTCTGGTGCCCAGCAGGATCTTTTTCCCATTTTTCAGCTCCAGCTGCAATCCCATGTTTCCGCTTATATTGTAAGCCACACCGGCTTTTTTCCCTCCCATACGGTAGCCCCAGCCGCCATATTCCCCAATGGGACTGTATTTTCTGACGCGGTACTCCTTGATGTCTTCCCACCTCTGGATCCGTGTCCGGTTGATGAACGGGGGGAAACGGTAATGAATCCCATCCCGGCGAATCTCCGTTTCAAGCTTCGTTATAAGCAGCAGGGCACAGCTTCCGATCAGGATCAGGGGAATGAGGATCAAGATGAAGACAGGCGCTTTGTCCTCAGCAGTCGTGGATCCATCCTGCGCAAACATCGTAACGAAGAAAAAGGCAATGATCGCAGCCGTAAGCAGGACGATCAGCCACACCCAGGGTTGCCGGAACCGTTGTGTTTCTTTAAAGTAAAACTGACTCATGACACTGATGTATTTGCCTTCGAAATTAATCAGATCCAGGGTAATTTCAAAAAATTTGTTCTATTTTCGCAGATGCCAACATTTATGTCGATAAGAATGCGCTGTACGGCCCCGTTTGTTAACCGGAATTTTTTAAGATTTTTATTGTGGTTCGGAGTGCTGCTGCCCATCTTGTTTTCAGCCAGGTTGTCCTTCGGCCAGAATCCTGAATTTCCAAAAGATTATTTCCGTTCTCCCGTTGATTTCAGGTTGTCGTTGTCGGCCACCTTCGGGGAGTTCCGTTCCGACCATTTTCATTCGGGGATCGATATCCGGACCGGAGGAGTAGAAGGCCGCTCCATCTATTCCATCGCCGACGGATACATATCCCGGATCAAGATCACCTCTTCGGGATATGGCAAGGCGATCTATGTGACGCACCCCAATGGATTTGTTTCCGTTTACGGACATTTGCGTGATTTTAACCCGGCCGTGCGCCAGTATGTCATCGAAAAGCAATATGATCAACGCTCCTACGAGATTGATGTTTTTCCCGACAGGGAGATGTTTCCCGTTACGAAGGGACAGGTGATCGCATCCTCAGGTAACAGCGGATATTCATTCGGACCTCATCTTCACTTCGAAATAAGGGACGATGCTACTCAGCAACCACTGAATCCTCTTCTTTTCGGTTTACCTGTCAACGATCTGGTCAAACCGGTCATCACTTCACTGAAGGTCTATGCCATGGATGACTACAGTACCATTGACGGAAAAACGGACACCATTGTCATTGCCGCTGAAAAGGCCGGGCAGAGGTACACCCTTGCCGGGCAGGATACACTGAAGCTGAAAGGGAAGATCAGTTTTGGATTGCAAACCTATGATCTGCTGAGCGATTCGGACAGAAAGTATGGCATTTATTCAGTCGAACTCCTGATGGATGATGAACGTATTTTCAAATACACCACCACAACCTTCTCCTTTGAGGAAACCCGTTATGTTAACAGCGTGTATGATTACAGTGAATACAAAAAAAACAGCAGGCGCTATATCCGGACAGCCATTGATCCAAACAATAAGTTCAGTGAATACGATGAGGTAAAAGAAAACGGGATCATCTACTTTGATGATGATAAGATCTATGATTTGATTTTTATTGTCAAGGATGTACAGGGAAATACGTCTCACCTTGAATTTTATGCCAAAGGCATGAAAGTGACTTCAATTCAGCCTTTTATACCTTTTCCGGATAAATTCGACAGTTTTCATTTTATGTATTACTTGCCGAATTCCTATGAAACCGATGACTTCAAGGTTGAGATTCCATCCGGGGCGCTTTACACGGATCTTGTACTGCAGTACGCCACTGCCGGTCCCTGGAAAAATACGGTCGCCAAAGTGCATAAGGTTCACAACAGGTTCACGCCCCTGCACAAATCCATGACCCTTCGGATAAAGCCCCTGGAAAAGGCAAAAGGACTGGAGGATAAGCTCTATATGGTTCAGCTGGATGAGAATGGGAAGGCTGATGCGATCCGCAGTTCTTACGAGGATGGATTTGTGGTCGGTAAATCGGCTCGGTTTGGAAATTTCAGCCTGATGGTGGATACCATCAGGCCAGTGATCAAACCGGTCAATTTCACAGATAAAAAGAGCCTGGCCGGGATGAAGCAGCTTAAGGTCGAAATTAAGGACGACCAGAGTGGAATTGAATCGTACAATCCTACATTGAATGGAGAATGGATCCTGATGGAATATGATGAAAAGAACAACCTGCTGATCTATGACTTTGACCGTTATCTGCTGAAAGGCAGCAATGTGTTCCGGCTTGAGGTCACTGACCGGAAAAACAATACCCGGGTGTATCAAGCCACGGTCACCTATTGAATTGAACCAATCCGCAAACAAATTCTGTTACCGTGAAACATTCGGATGAACACTGGCGCTGGAGGTTACACATGGTGGAGCAGATCGCCGGTCAAATGGATTTTGACCGTTTCGGAGTGATGGGCATCTATGTGCTGGGAAGTACAAAAAATGCAACTGCCGGACCGGGAAGCGATATTGATCTGATGATACACGTCCAGGACGATCCTGGTAAAATGGAGATCCTGAGAGCCTGGATCGAAGGGTGGAGCTTATGCCTGGCCGAAATGAACTTTTTGAAGACAGGTTACAAAACGCAGGGAGGGATCATTGATCTTCACCTGATCACCGATCAGGACATTAAAGACAGAACCAGTTTCGCAGTCAGGATCAATGCGGTGGACGACCCGGCAAGACCTGTGAGATTAAGAAATGGATAAGGTTATGGTCCCATGTTTTTTTGTATCCGACCTGCACGGGCATATTGACCGCTACGAAAAATTATTTCAGCTCATCCGGGTCGAGAGGCCCCTGGCGGTCTTTATGGGCGGTGATCTGCTTCCCCATCGTCTGCGCCCGATGCACTACAGGGATGGCGTGATCAGTCATTTCAGCACGGAATTTCTCATTCCGCAGTTTGAACAGCTCAGGGTGGACCTGGATCAGGATTATCCTTCCGTTTTCCTGATCATGGGCAATGATGATCCCCGTTCAGAGGAACCCTATTTTATCCAGGGTGAATCAAGCTCACTATGGAATTACCTCCACTTCAAAAGAGCATCTTTCCTGGGCTACAGCCTGTTCGGTTATTCATTTGTTCCACCCACTCCTTTCCACCTGAAGGACTGGGAGCGCTATGATATTTCAAGATTTGTGGATCCAGGAAGCATTTCCCCGACCGAGGGCTTTCGCACCGTCGAAGAGAGGGAGGATGTTGAGCACAGCACTATCCGCAAACACCTTGAATTGCTTGCCGGCGGAGAAGAAATGGAACGGGCGGTTTTCCTTTTCCACTCACCGCCCTATGACACCTGCCTGGACCGGGCTGCGCTGGATGGGATCATGGTTGATCACGTACCCATGGATGTCCACGTCGGGAGCATGGCCATCAAGGAATTCCTTGAGAAAAGACAGCCCTGGTTAACCCTGCACGGGCATATCCACGAATCATCAAGGCTGACAGGTTCCTGGAGCCAGCAGATCGGCCGTACGGTGGCGTTTAATGCGTCGTGGGATAAACCGGAGCTGGCGGTCATCAAATTCGATCTGGAAAGGCCCGTGGATGCCCTAAGGGTGTTGATATAAATTTTATCTTTGCTCCCATGCAAGAAATGATCCTGATCCTGGATTTCGGTTCTCAGTACACCCAGCTGATCGCCCGAAGGGTAAGGGAACTCCATGTGTATTGCGAGATCCATCCCTGCCATGCGGTTCCTGCCCTGACATCGGCTGTAAAAGGAGTCATTCTTTCAGGCAGTCCCTTTTCTGTCCGGGATAAAAATGCACCGGTACCCGACCTGTCTTTGCTCAGGAAGAAGGTACCCCTGCTGGGCGTGTGCTATGGGGCACAATACCTGGCGCTTCACGAAGGCGGCAATGTGATGCCTTCTTCCCACAGAGAATATGGCAGGGCGAAACTTTCGCATATCGACAGCATCAGTCCCCTGATGAACGGCATGCACGAAGGCAGCCAGGTTTGGATGTCGCACGGAGATACCATTTTGAGCCTTCCGGCGGCATTCAGATCCATTGCAAGTACACCGGATGTTCAGATTGCGGGCTTTGAGGCGGAAGGTGAACAGACCTTTGGAATCCAGTTTCACCCGGAGGTCTATCACACAACGGAAGGAATGACGCTGCTCAGGAATTTTGTCGTGACCATCTGCGGCTGCCGGCAATCCTGGACCCCCGACTCCTTTGTTGAGTCAAAAGTCAGGGAATGGAAGGCGACGCTGAAAAACGACAAGGTCGTTCTCGGACTTTCAGGAGGCGTTGATTCAACGGTCACCGCTCTTTTGCTGCATAAGGCCATCGGTAAGAACCTGCACTGCATTTTTGTTGACAATGGTCTTCTCCGGAAAAAGGAATTTGCCATGGTGCTGCATTCCTATCGTCACTATGGACTCAACGTAAAAGGAGTGGATGCTGGCAACCGTTTTCTTCAGGCATTGAAAGGAGCGACTGATCCTGAACAAAAACGAAAAATCATTGGCAGGATGTTCATTGAAGTGTTTGATGAAGAAGCTCGTAAAATATTAAATGTTAAATGGTTAGCGCAAGGAACCATTTATCCTGACGTGATCGAATCCATCTCCGTAAAAGGTCCGTCCTCCACGATCAAGTCGCATCACAATGTTGGAGGGCTGCCTGACGTTATGCAACTTAAAGTGGTCGAGCCTTTGAAAAGCCTTTTCAAAGACGAGGTCAGGAGGGTGGGAGCGATCCTGGGCATTGATGAGGAGTTGCTGGGCCGTCATCCTTTTCCGGGACCCGGTCTGGGCATCCGGATCGTCGGAGAGATCACTCCGGGGAAGGTGAAAATGCTGCAGGAGGTAGACTGGTTGTATGTGGAGGGTTTGAAGAAAAATGGATTGTACGGTACGGTTTGGCAGGCTGCAGCGATTCTGTTGCCCGTCAGCTCAGTTGGAGTGATGGGAGATGAGCGTACGTACGAAAATGTGGTCGTATTGAGGGCTGTGACTTCAACGGATGGGATGACTGCTGACTGGTCGCGGTTACCGTATGATTTTCTGGCTTCAATATCCAATGAGATCATCAACAAAGTGAAAGGTGTCAACAGGGTTGTGTATGACATCAGCTCCAAGCCACCCGCCACCATTGAATGGGAATAAGAAGATAACTTCGGCATGAGAAATAAGCTCTTCGCATTCGTGTTGTTTCTTGAATTTCTGTTGGTTCCTGCATTTGCACAGGATAAAAGTCCAACCGCCACTGCCGGTCCGGGTTCTGAATCCGGTGACCTGAACCTTGTGTCGCATCAGGGTGAACTGGTTGAAAAAGATACCCTGGTATATTACCGCAACCATTTGGTTCAGAAAAAAGAGACACTTTATGGCCTGTCAAAGCAGTACAATGTTACGATTGATGAGCTCTTTCTGCTCAATCCCATCTTGCGGAACGGGATTAAAAAAGGGCAAACCATCAAGATCCCGGTCAAAGATCCCCGGCAATTTGAAAAAGCCTCTTCAGGAACGCTTGTCATAAAATCCAGGGCAACTGTACAGCCTGTGGAGGTGCAGGAAGAGATTGCTGTTGAAGCCTCCGTTGCTGATCGTCATTGCGACAAGTATGTTTATGGCGGGGATTATTTTCGTGTGGCCCTTCTGTTACCGTTATACCTTGGCGAAACGGACTTTATTGAAACGGATGACTCGGTTGCTGTTTCCGTAACTGAGAAGGAGTACAAGGCTTTCAGGTTCATACAATTCTATGAGGGAGCACGTATTGCGCTGGATTCGCTGGTAAGATCAGGACTGAACGTTAAGTTATTTGTTTATGATGTCACAGAGGATATTACTCCGGTAAATAACATTCTTTCAGGTCAGGGTTTCGATAAAATGAATCTGATTATCGGGCCGGTTTTCAAAGGACCCTTTGAAATTGTGGCGGATTTTGCACGGAAGCAAAGAATACCCATTGTCAATCCTTTTTCAAAGCGTAACGACGTGATCCTGGACAACCCGTGGGTGTTTAAGGTGCAACCGTCCTTCTATGGCCGGCTGAACCAAATGGCCGAGTACCTGGCAACTACCTATCCGGAAGCAAATTACATCTTTGTTCATCAAACCAAGACAAGGGATCTGGATACACTTCAGTTTTTAAAGGATAAGCTCCTGGCCAGACTTTACACGGATTTGCCCTCCTGGGCCGGAAGGGAGGACAGCCTTGGTGCTAGTGGCAGGGTGACGGACCTGTTTTATCATCTTGAAGGTATCAGCGGACTGACTGCAAAGCTATCTGCAGAACGGGATAACATCCTGATCTGTGTTTCAACCCAACGGGTCTTCGTTGCGAATATCATGTCGTACATTCAGCCGCTGAGCCGAACCTATAAGATTTTGCTGACCGGGATGCCTGAATGGATGGATTACAATCTTGACCTGGATTATGCCATGAAACTGAACCTGCATCTTTTTGCCTCTGAATTCGTTGATTTTTCGGATGAGCAGGTCAAACGTTACATTGTTAATTTCAGGTACGCCTATGAAAATGAGCCATCAGCCGATGGGCATGCTTATGAAGGATTTGACATTGTTTTCTATTTCCTGAAAGCGCTGATGGAATTCGGTCCTGATTTTACGGCTTGCCTGCCGTTCCTGTCTTATGATGGCTTACAGATAGGTTTTGATTTTCACCGGCAGGGAGAAGGTGGATTTGAAAATGAACATGTCAGTGTTTTCAGGTTTGAGAATTACCGGCTGGTCAGGGTCAGGTAAGGATTCATTAACGCATGTCAATGATTTCCGCATCCGGATAAGCCAGGGTGTTGAACGTGAATTTGTCTTCACCGATGGGGATGTCCGTAACGAACCTGCTCATGATGTACGTGAAGGTATTGCCACTTTTATCCAGAATCGCGAACTGAACAATCTCCAGTTTGTTTTTTTCGATTTCCAGGATCATTTTTGAGAAAGATTTCTCCTCGGGTGGGATAAGTTCAATCTTTTGGATTATTTTACCTTCCCTGTTGATTTCTCCGAGGAAAGTCGGCTTGTACGCATCGAAAAAAGAGGTAAAGATCTTTGCTGGTGTTATGGATTCGTCGTCTTCTTCGACTGAGTTTATCTGAACCTCCTGTGCTTCTTCAAGATAGGTCCACGTTGTCGTGCCGTCACAGATCACCAGCTGACCGGCAATGGCAAGGCGGTAACGGTCTCCCTTGATGTACAGGATGCCGGGGAAGGTTTCGTCCAGGTTTTCGTTTGGATTGATGATCGCATAGGTAAATTCGGCTTGAACGGTCTGATACGCCTGGGATTTTTTCTTCAGCGCCTCAAGGATCTCACCGGCTTTGTCACCTTGGGCTGCTGATGACAAGGTAATGGCCAGGAAAGGGATGCAGGCTGCAATGAACCGGATTGATTTTTTCATCTCTTAAATATTCTCCCGCAGTTCTTTCAATAATTGTTCCAAAGCCATTTCATTTTTAATTTTAACTTCTCTGGCCTTGCTGCCTTCAAAAGGGCCTACGATGCCGGCGGCCTCCAGCTGGTCGATGATGCGTCCTGCCCTGTTGTATCCCAGTTTTAATTTGCGCTGCAGCAGGGATGTGGACCCGTGTTGATGCTGAACGACGGTACGGGCTGCATCTTCAAACATTTCATCCCGCTGGGAAGGGTCGAAATCCTTGTTGGCTTCATCTTCCTCATCCAGGTATTCGGGAAGGTAGAACGCATCGGGGTAGCCACGCTGTGAGCCTATGAATTCCGTGATCCGGTCCACCTCTTCGATGTCAACGAATGCGCACTGCAGCCTGACCAGGTCATTTCCGGTGTTGAGCAGCATATCGCCACGGCCGATGAGCTGATCGGCGCCGCTGGAATCCAGGATGGTCCGCGAATCGATCTTCGATATTACCCTGTAGGCGATCCTGGCCGGGAAATTGGCTTTGATGGTTCCGGTAATGATGTTCACCGAGGGACGCTGCGTGGCCAGGATCAGGTGTATGCCAATGGCCCTGGCAAGCTGTGCCAGCCTGGTCAGCGGCGTTTCAATCTCTTTACCGGCCGTCATGATCAGATCAGCAAACTCATCCACCACGACCACGATGTAGGGGAGAAACCGGTGTCCATCATTCGGATTGAGTTTGCGTTCTATGAACTTGTTGTTGTATTCCTGCAGGTTCCTGACCTGTGCATCCTTAAGGAGGTCATAGCGGCTATCCATCTCAATGTTGAGCGAGTTCAGTGTCCTTACCACCTGCCTTGTGTTGGTGATGATGGCATCCTCCACATCCGGCAGTTTGGCAAGGAAATGCCGCTCGATTTTTGAGAACAGGGTAAGTTCCACTTTTTTTGGGTCGACCAGAACAAACTTCACCTGTGACGGATGCTTTTTATAAAGCAGGGATGCAATGATGGCATTCAATCCCACGGATTTGCCCTGCCCGGTAGCTCCTGCCATCAGGATGTGGGGCATTTTGGTCAGGTCGGCAATGTAACTTTCATTGGAAATGGTCTTGCCGATACCGAAGGGGAGATTGAATTTACTGCTCTGGAACCGGTCCGACGACAGAATGGACTTAAGGGATACGATCTCAGGGTTCTTATTGGGGACTTCGATCCCGATGGTTCCTTTTCCGGGAAGGGGAGCAATGATTCGGATACCCAGGGCCGACAGGCTCAGGGCGATATCATCTTCCAGGTTCTTGATCTTGGCGATTCGGATACCCGGGCTGGGAACGATTTCGTAAAGTGTGACGGCCGGACCGATCGTGGCCGTGATCTTATCGATGCTGATCAGGTAATTGTTCAGGGTTTCGACGATCCTGTTCTTGTTCGCTTCCAGCTCTTCTTTGTTGACCCCTGCTTGTTGCTCCTTGTAGTCATTTAACAGACTAAGCGGAGGGAACTGATAATGAGCCAGGTCCAGTGTGGGATCATAAAGGGTATCGATTGTGTAGTGAGGCAGATCACCATTGTCGCTTTTGGCAGCAGATTCGTTTTCGGCTTGTGGAGTCCGTATCTCGAATTCCACCGCTGGTTTAACATCCACTCCGGCAGCCGCTTCCTCTGATTCTTCTTCCCGCTCGCGGATAGGGTCCCATTCCTGCCGGATTGGTTCTTCAGCTGAACCTTCTGACAAAGTATCACTGCCGGGGACCAGCCCAGTGGCAGTGACTTCCTTTCCGTTCAGCCATCCAGATCCTTCCTCACGGGATTTGCGTCTGAAGAATTCTTTGATCTGGAGATTAATGGCCACAATAAGGAAGATGAGCAAAAGCCCGGTCAGCATCAGGATGATTCCCGGATTGCCTATCAGACCTTTGAACCATTGAACTGACCAATAACCGAAGGAGCCTGCAAGTACTGTATACAGCTCGTGCTGCTGATCCATGAAAAAACCGATTGCGATGGAGACATAGAGGATGCCAAACACCGAATAGATGATCGTTTTAGCTACGGGGAGGATGGAAGTTTTAAAGATCAGTTTCAGACTAATGGCGAGAAGGATAAGGATAAACAAAAAGGAAGCGACCCCGAACCATTCCTTGATGAACTGATGCGCCAGTGCTGCCCCCAGACGGCCTGTCCAGTTGCTGATATGGATCGTGTCGTCGCTCAGTATCCGCTTGAAGGAAATATCTCCTAATGCATCATCCCTTACCCATGAAAAAAAGTAGGAGACGAATGCAAAGGCAAGGAAGAGCGCAAATGCAAGCAGGATGACCCCTGCTGCCTGGTGCACCTTTTCATTGTGGAAGAAAGCAGGCCCCTTCTCCTTACCGGCAGACTTTGATTTTCTGCTTTTTGTCGAAGCAGCAGGCTTTTTCTCTTCCCTGAGTGTGTTTTTTCTGCTGTTATTTTCTTTTAAAGCCAATGATATAAGATTTTATGGTGATCCTTACCGGATGACCCTGAACAGTTTGTTCCACCTGACCTTCCCTCCGAAGAGCGGTTTGTTCTTATCGAGCGATAACCAGACAAATACGGCTTTGCCTACGACATGATCTTCCGGGACATATCCCCAGAAACGGGAATCTGCAGAATTATGGCGGTTATCGCCCATCATCCAGTAATAATCCATTTTAAATGTATAGGAACTTTTTTCCTCACCGTTAATGTAGATCTTGTTTCCTGCAATGTCCAGGTCGTTGTTTTCAAAAACGTCGATGATCCTTTCATAAAGCGGCAGGTTCGTCAGATTGATGGACACGGTCATGCCCTTTCTGGGGATGACCAGTGGTCCGTAATTATCTTCATTCCACTTGTAAGCGGAGTCATAAGGGAATATATAGGGTGCCCAATTATCCCTGGGAGCGTTGGACCTAACGATGCTGAGAACATTGGAATAGCCCTTTATCTCCTCCAATGCTTTTTCGGTCAGTGTGATCTCGTACTGATTCCGGCCGACGGTCCGAACCTCTTCGGTGACCCTGAGCTTTTCCAGTCGTTTGGGATTGATGGGGTCTCCATTGGTGGTGACGATAAACTTAAACTGTCTGACTCCCGGGGAGATCAGCTCCTTGCCATTGATATGGACGACGTCGTCAATGATCTGCAGCGTGTCACCGGGGATGCCGATGCATCTTTTAATGTAGTTTTCACGTTTGTCGACTGGCCGGTAGATCACCCTGCCAAAATTCACCTGGTCGTTCCAGATCCTTTTTCTGCCATATTGCCTGGCCAACGCATAATAATCAGGGTTCTGGATCTTGATGGCAACCGTATCGCCGTTGGGATAATTAAAGACAACAACGTCGTTGTTCTGGATCTTTTCCAGTCCGGGAAAGCGATAGTAAGGTAGTTTCATCCATTCCAGGTAGGATTTGGCGGTTTTTGAAAAGGGCATTGTATTGTGGACAAATGGAAAGGAAAGGGGTGTAGTGGGCTGTTTAGGCCCGAAGTTAAATTTGCTCACAAATAAAAAGTCGCCCACCAGCAATGACTTTTCCATGGAAGAGGTCGGTATAGTGTAGGCTTCAATCAGAAACATCCGGATGATCGAAGCTGCCACCACGGCAAAAATGATGGCATCCACCCATTCCCTGGCTGAACTCCTTTTTATTGGCGGGCGCTTGTCGGGATCAAGGTAGGTTTCTTTCTTCGACCAGCCCAGATAGGGCAGATAGATGAACGGGAAAATCACGGCAAGCGCCTGGTTGCCAAGATCGTATTTCTGATAGCACTTGGCGGTTTCCACGTACATAAGGAAAACCATGAAGAAATTGATAAAAGGAATGATCAGAAAGATGTACCACCAGAGGGGTTTCTTGATGACCTTCAGCCAGATATAGTAATTATAAAAGGGAATGACTGATGTCCACCCCTGATAACCTGCATCTTCAAAGACCTTCCAGCAAAAGACAGGTGTAAAGATAAAGATCAGCAACAGAATAAGTGATTGGTCCATTTTATGAGGTTTAAACAGTCAAAATAACAGAGAATAATTCAAACATCAAGTCTCAGACGTGTTAATTTATGTTAACTTCAGGAGGCGTCATTTAAAACGCAGGGTCATCGTGATCCCTGCGATGGGTTGCCGGGGAGCTGTTGTTGGCCGGGCCAGGCCTGGCTGAACATGTACCGACAGATCCTCATTGATGTCATAGTCCATCAGATGCGCATCCACTGTTGCATCCAGAATATTCAGGAGATACCACACGCCTGTGAGAATGCAGGTCAGCTCAAAATTCCTCCGGTAGTAATCAGTTCCATTTTTTAGCTGGTCTGCAGTTTCGTACTTATAAATGTACTCATTATCTATGGGGATCGTGTCGCCTTTGACTTTCCAGAGATAGGCCTCGTGGAATTTCTCGTATTCGTTGAAATTTGTATGAAGAAAATAGGCGAAGGCACCGAAGCCTGCATAAATGATGGGTATTTTCCAGTATTTGTGATTATAGGCCTGCCCGAGCCCCGGCAACACCGCCGAGTAGATGGATGCTTTTTTAGGGGAGTGTGTTTTTTGCAAAGGTGTTTCTTTGCCGGGTAAAGGAGCCGTGAGCGTATCCTGGGCCAGGGAAAGGGATGATGAAAGGCAGAAGGACAGAACCAGCAGAAAAATGATCTGTAATCTGCAGACCGTCTGGCTGCTTCGTGAGCTGGTAACAGGATGATTATTTGGGTAAGCCTTCATCAAGCCGGTCAAAGTTCGTTGAGGCGATCATGAAAAATGGGAGATGATCCTCTCCAGTTCATCATCGGAATCAAATGAAATAACGATCGAACCTTTGCCCTTAGTATTGCATTGAAGATCAACTTTTGCCGACAGCTTTCCGGTAAGGTATTGCATCAGGTCGGCATATTTTTGAGGTAAAGGGGCTCTTGTTGTTTTCACGGGAGGAGTCACCGGGATTCGCAACTCCCTCACAAGTTGTTCCACTTGCCGGACAGAAAGATTTTTTTCGAGGATCACCCTGAACATATTTACTTGATCATCAGCATTTTCAATGCTGATCAATGCCCGTGCGTGGCCCATGGTGATGGTTCCATTTCGCAGGGCCAGTTGAATTTCAGGGGGTAGTTTCAGCAGGCGGATGAAATTGCTGATGGTAGTCCGGTTCTTGCCCACACGCTGGCTCAATTGTTCCTGTGTCAGGTTACATTCTTCGATCAGGCGCTGGAATCCGATGGCGATTTGGACGGGATTGAGCTCTTTTCGCTGAATGTTTTCAACAAGGGCCATTTCGAGCATTTCCTGGTCGTTGGCCACTCGGATGTAGGCAGGTACTTCGTGCAGTCCGGCCCGTTTTGCTGCGAGCAGTCTTCTTTCGCCCACGATCAGCTGGTATTTATCGTACCCAAGGCTTCTGACCGTCAGTGGCTGAATGATGCCGAGTGTACGGATGGATTCAGAAAGTTCCTGCAGGCTGGCTTCTTCCATTGAATCCCTTGGCTGGAAAGGATTTGCTTCGATGTTTGCGATCAGTATGTTCGTCACCGCACCGATGGCAGGTTGTCCTGTCCGGTCCTTTGATGAAATCATTGTATCGGGCACATCGAGGATTGCCTCCAATCCTCTGCCCAGGGCTTTTCGTTTTTCTTTCATTTATTGTGTTCCATGATACCCTGGCCGGGACTGGAAATCAATCCGTTCTTTTGCAGGAGTTCCCGTGCCAGGTTGAGATAATTGATTGCGCCCTTGCTGTCAGCATCATGCATGATGATGGTCTCTCCGAAGCTGGGCGCTTCGCTCAGACGTATATTCCGAAATATGACCGTGTCGAAGACCATCTGTTGGAAATGTGTTTTTACTTCCTGGACGACCTGATTGGAGAGCCTCAGCCGGGCATCGTACATCGTCAGCAGGATCCCTTCGATGTCGAGTTTCGGATTCAGCCTGGTCTGCACGATCTTGATCGTATTGAGTAGTTTGCCGAGGCCTTCCAGCGCAAAATATTCGCATTGTACAGGGATGATGACGGAGTCGGCGGCGGTGAGCGCATTGACCGTGATCAATCCCAGGGAGGGGCCGCAATCAATGATGATGAAGGCATAGTTGCTTTTGATCTTTTCGATGACTCGTCGCATCATCTTTTCCCGGTTGGGCATGTCGATCAGCTCAATTTCAGCGCCGACAAGGTCAATGTGTGCCGGCAACAGGTCCAGGTAGGGTGTGCGGGTGTTCAGGATAATGTTGGCAGGTTCGACTTCATCGAGGATGCATTCATAGATGCTGGTCTTGATGTTCCTGGGATCAAAGCCCACGCCGGAGGTGGCATTGGCCTGGGGATCAGCGTCGATCAGGAGCGTTTTATATTCCAGAACGGCCAGGCTTGCGCACAGATTGATCGCGGTGGTAGTCTTCCCCACACCGCCTTTTTGATTTGCAATGGTTATTACCTTACCCATGGTCACCTAATTGAACGTCCTTGTTGGTTTATGGCATTGCCAGGGGGTTTGAGGTCTCTGGTGCACCTTCATTTCAGCCGATCCAGTTTCGGGAAATGATGATTCAAAAGGGATGCATCTGCCGGGGATAAAATTACGAAATAAGCTGTCCGGAAGGACAGCTGACCGATTAACTTATGAACATTTCAGGCCTTGTCAGGACCACCTTCCAGATCAAGATCCTCAAAGGTTACGTCTGTGTGAGAATCCGGAGGATCATTGCCGGGTTCCTGGTGAACAGCGCTACCTGAATCAAGGTCGGGTAATTCTGGCTTTTTCCCTGTCTGGATAAATTCGATCACTCCCTGAAGTCCGTTCTGGAACTTATCGAAATCTTCCTTGTAAAGAAACAATTTATGTTTCTCATAGAAAAACTTACCCTCTTCGTTGTTGAATTTACGCTTGCTTTCCGTGATCGTCAGATAATATTCGTCGGATCTCGTAGCTTTCACATCAAAGAAATAGGTTCTTTTGCCTGCCCGGATCGCCAACGAAAAAATCTCCTCTTTTCTGCCTGTATTATCATACTCTTCCATACCAATACTTTTTTATCAACCTACAAAAATAAACATTTCCATCAAAAATGAAAGGGATTTTTGTTAATATTTACATTTTTATTACATTTGCCCGGCTTTCAACAGAGTTCATTCACATCATTTATGTTAAGCCGCCGACATATCAGGATCAAAGTGATGCAGGCATTGTACGCTTTTACCCTGAACAATGATCCGGACATTCTCAGGGGGGAAGATGAGCTGGTGCGAAGCATTCAACGGCTTCATGAGCTTTATGTTTACCAGCTGTCGTTCCTGATTGAAATTTTTGACTTTGCACTCCACCGCCTCGAAGAGGCCAAACAGAAATACCTTCCGACGGAAGAGGATCTGCATCCGAATACACGTTTTGTCGACAACCGCATCATCCAGCAACTGGCCGGGAGCCTGGACTATTACCGTCGCTCGGATCATTTGAAAATATCCTGGAAAGAAGAGGAAGAGCTTGTCAGAAGACTCTACCAGTCGATCCGGACCAGCGACCTGTATAAGGATTACATGTCATCTCCCCTCGATTCCTATGAGAGCGACAGGACGTTCCTGCTTGATCTTTTCAGGCAGTTCCTCCAGAACGACGAAGCCCTGCTGAGCTTTTATGAAGAAAAGTACATGCACTGGGCAAACGATTGTAACGTGGCCTACTATTACATTGAAAAGACGATCAAAGCCCTGGAGGAAAATGCGGCCCGGACTGACCTTCTGCCGGGATTGACTCCTTTACCGGAAGAGGAGGACAAGGAGTTTGCCGTCGTGCTCTATAAACAGACGATCAGGCACAACGATGAATATGAAGAATTGATCTCCGCGCGTACACTGAACTGGGACACCGAACGGATCGCCATGCTGGATATGCTGCTGCTGAAAATGGCCCTGACCGAGATCACTGAATTCCCCTCCATTCCCGTCAAGGTCTCCTTCAATGAATACATAGAAATATCCAAAGAGTACAGCACACCCAAAAGCAAGGTCTTCATCAATGGGATCCTCGATAAGCTTATCAGCGAGCTGACCCTGGAAAACCGGATAAATAAGTCGGGCAGGGGGCTGCTCGACCGGTAGATTGTTAAAAAATGCTATTTTTGCATTCAATTACGGCCTATGCGATACCCCTGGACCCTGATATTCCTGATCCTCATGATGTCGTCCCTGGGTGGATGCCAATCAAAGGACGACAGCAAGCTCCCCACGGATATGATCTATAATCCCAATTCTGCTGTGGAGGATGCGAAACCGGATCACTTACCGGTCATTACCTTTGATGCGGATGAACATGATTTTGGCCGGATCATCCAGGGAGAAGTCGTGACGTATGCATTCAAGTTCAGAAACACCGGCAAAAGTGACCTGCTCATTTCCTCCGTCAGCAGTTCCTGTGGCTGTACCGTTTCGAAATATTCAAAAGAACCGGTCAGGCCGGGGGAACAGGGCGTTCTCCAGGTGACATTCAACAGCGAAGGCCGAAAAGGATTTCAGAGCAAGACCGTCACGGTGCTCACCAATGCACAACCCAACAAACATACGCTGACCGTCAAAGCAAAAATTGAGATCCCGGAACGATAATTCATTATAAACCAAAAAATTATGATTATGACAACTCTGTTAAGCATTTTACTTTTTGCTCCTCAGGAGGGAGCGAAGGGTGGGGGGTACAGCTCACTTATTTTCCTGGTGCTGATCATCGTTATCTTTTATCTTTTCTTCATCCGCCCGCAGATGAAGCGGACCAAAGAACAGAAAAAATACAGGGAAAACCTGAAAAACGGCGACAGGGTCGTTACCATCGGAGGCATCCACGGCAAGATCATCGAGGTGAGGGACACATCCTTCATCATCGACTCTGAAGGCACCAGACTGAAAATTGAGAAATCAGCGGTAGCCATGGATCAAGCCGCTCATCTTGACGAAACAAAAAAATAGTCCGCATTCCTTCGGTTAAACCCGCCTGTTTTGAGAAAAGATCAGGAATCCCTGCGAATCAGGCTGAGAAAGTTCATCCGGCATATTTTCAAGGATGATTTTCCGGTGTTCATGGTATGCCTCATCATCGCTTCCATGATGTGGATCGGTGTCATGCTGTCAAGAGAAGATTACTCATTGATCAAGTATCCTGTCAGCTACATTGATCTTCCTGAAGGAAAGGCGATTGCATCTGCATCTGCAAATTACCTGCTGCTGAATGTTGAATTGATGGGCAAAGACCTGATCCGACAGAGGTTTTTCAGGTCCCACGAGCCGTTGCTGATCAGCATCAAGGATTTACCTTTAGAAAAAGCAGGGGCCGTTGATCTGATCCGCATCCCCACTGTTCCCCTTATCAGGGAGGTTGAAAAACAGCTTGGGATGGCCAATGCCATAAACGGGATCTCTCCCGACACGGTCTATATCGGATTGATGAAACGGCAGGAAAGCAATTTGTAATGTCGTATGTTGAAAATTGGACTGACCGGAAGCATTGGAAGCGGAAAATCCACAGTGGCAAGGATTTTCGAAGTAATTGGTGTGGATGTCTTTTACGCGGATGCCGAGGCCCGGTTGCTGCTGCAGGAGCCTGAGGTCAGGTCGGAAATCGTTCAATTTTTCGGTGAAAGGGTCCTGGATGAAAATTCCCGGATCCTCAGAAAACAACTGGCCAAAATCGTTTTCAATGATCCTCATTCCCTGAGGGTACTAAATGAGCTCATTCATCCAAGGGTAAAACAGAAGCTTGCACGCTGGCTGTCAGAAAGGATATCGGTTCCGTATACCTTGCAGGAAGCAGCCATTCTTTTTGAGAGCGGTTTCAGCCGCGACTGTGATGCGGTCATTACCGTGTCAGCACCTGAGGAGCTCAGGCTGGAACGGGTGATGGCACGTGACCGGATTACCAGGGATGAAGTGCTTGCGCGGATGAAAAACCAGTGGAGCGACGAAGAAAAAGCAAGCAAAGCCGATTTCGTGATTATTAACGACGGCGGGCACCTGGTGATACCTCAGGTACTCAGGATACACGAGGAACTTCTTTTTAGATCAAAGATCGAAGATCAAAGATCAAAGATCAAAAAAAATAAATCAAATCGAAAATTATAAATTGACCACTGACAATCGACAATTATTATGGAAGAACTTACAATGGGCATCGGATCGCGGGTTCAGCATCCGGAGTTTGGTAAAGGTGTCGTCATACAAGTGTATGCAGATTCCTATGAGATTACCTTCATCGATTATGGAAGGAAACAGATCCTGAAGACCTTCAGTGACCTTGAGGTTCTGGACTACGTGGCTCCTGAGATGGATCTGATCAGTTATGAACAGGTGGAGAGAAGCTTTATCAAGCTGATAAGGCGGCTGACCGATATCCAGGAAACCGTCAGGATCGGCAGGAAATGGGAGGGAGGGCGCCTCATTCTTGAACCCGGAGACAGGAACATACAGAACAAGGACATGCCCATTGATGCGCTTTTTCACAAGATCGTCCTGATCCGCGACAGGGTAAGGGTGATGGAGCAGAAGATCAACAGCAGTACGATCCCCGAAGTGGAAAAGATAGAGTTGCAGCAGTACATTACACGCATCTACGGCTCATTGACTTCCTTTAACCTGTTGTTTGAAGAAAAAGATGATTATTTTGTGGGAGAGAAGGGTAAATCATCCTAAATTCGCTTAGTAACCAAGTTTCATTCAATTTTTTTACCAACCTAATTTGAAAAACCATGAGTAAAAAATTATTCGCTGAATTCTTCGGTACCTTTTGGCTTGTACTCGGAGGGTGCGGCAGCGCTGTTTTCGCAGCTGCCTTTCCTGAGCTGGGCATTGGCTTCGCCGGTGTTGCCCTTGCCTTTGGCCTTACGGTGGTGACAATGGCCTATGCGGTCGGACACATTTCCGGTGCCCACTTCAATCCTGCAGTGTCTTTCGGACTCTGGGCCGCAGGAAAATTTCAACTGAAAGAGTTATGGGGGTACATCATTGTCCAGGTTCTTGGAGCCATCGCGGCTGCAGTCATCATTTACCTGATAGTGACCGGCAAGGAAGGATTTACGGAAGTCGGCGGATTTGCAGCCAATGGATATGGTGAACTTTCTCCGGGCGGATATTCACTGGTCTCCGCTCTGATCACGGAGTTTGTCATGACCTTTTTCTTTCTCCTGGTGATCATCGGTGCCATTGACGAAAGGGCGCCCAAAGGTTTTGCTCCCCTGGCCATTGGTCTTGCTTTGACGCTGATCCACCTCATCAGCATCCCGGTGACCAATACATCCGTTAACCCTGCCCGCAGCACGAGTCAGGCCATTTTTGCGGGAGGTGCATACCTTTCACAGCTCTGGCTGTTCTGGGTCGCCCCTATTTGCGGCGCGATCGCAGCCGGATGGGTGGGGAGGTACTTGTTCAGGAAGGGGTGATGGGTGGAGAGGAACAAAGGCACAAAGGCACAAAGGCACAAAGGCACAAAGGCACAAAGGCACAAAGGCACAAAGGCACAAGATAGCTGCTGACTAAAAAACACGCTGCATGAAAAAACTCCAGTACGCAAAATTGCCTCCTGTTCTGCTGGCGTACATCGTGATGGGATTTGTGGATATCGTGGGTGTCGCCACAGGTTATGCCAAGAATGATTTTCACCTGAGCGACGGTGTGGCACAACTGATACCCAGCCTGGCCTTCATCTGGTTCCTGGTTTTCTCAACGCCCACGGGCATTCTCCAGGATAAGTTCGGAAAAAGATTCATGCTGAACATCGGAATGGTACTGACAGGGATCGGCATGGTCGTTCCCCTGATCACCTACTCCTTCGCTTCCCTGCTGATCGGCATCATCTTCCTGGGGATCGGAAACACGGTCGTACAGGTTTCAGCGAATCCGCTCTTGATGGATGTCGTCCCGCGGGAGAAATTCTCCAGCTTCATGAGCCTGTCGCAATTCATCAAAGCGATCTGCTCATTGATGGGACCAATCATAACCACAGCGGTGGCTGTCAGGTTCGGTAACTGGAAGATCGTTTTCCTGGTGTACGCCATTACCTCCTTCATTGCAGTCGCCTGGCTCTATCTTACCAGGATACAGGAACTGAAACCGGAACGGGCGCCGGCCACGTTCAAATCGTGCTTCAGCCTGCTCAACCGCAGGTTCATCCTCCTGATGGTCCTGGCCATCCTGTTTATTGTCGGTGCGGATGTTGGAATGAACTCCAACATTGCCAATTACCTGAGCCGCCGGTTTGGCCTTTCGCTGGAGCAGGCCTCCCTTGGCATCAGCCTGTATTTTTTCGCCCTGATGGCCGGCAGGTTCCTGGGTGCGGTCGGACTGAACTTTTTGCCTTCCAAAAAGTTCCTGCTGGGCTCCGCCATCCTGGCATTGGTCGGCATCCTGATGATGATCATCGCACCATCGGTCCTGGTGGCACGGATCGGGATCTTCATCACCGGACTGGGTTCCGGGAACCTGTTCCCGTTGATTTTTGCCATCACCATCGACAAGATGCCTGAGCGGGCCAATGAAATTTCAGGATTGATGGTGATGGCCATTTCAGGCGGTGCACTGATCCCTCCCCTGATGGGATTGGTCAGCGACAGCATTGGCGTTGTGGCGAGTTTGTTCCTGCTGCTGTTCTGCCTGCTCTATGTTCTTTTCGTCGCCCTTTATTCTCAGCGAAAATAATGGCACGCCTCACCGACGGATCCATCACACTGAGACCCTGGAGGGATTGTGATGCACCTTCGCTTGCAGCCATTGCTGACTGCAAGGAGACTGCCGGCAATTTGCGTGACGGATTCCCGCATCCTTACCATGTGATTGATGCCGAGAACTGGCTTCGACTTACAAAGAAATTTCGGCGTAATCCTACCCTTTATTTTGCCATTGAGTTCCACGGTCAGCTGGCCGGCAGTATTGGGATTGTCCCTAAGGACAATGTTTACCGGAAAAATGCCGAGATCGGTTATTTCGTCGGCAAAAAGTACTGGGGAAAAGGCATTGCCACAAAAGCGATCGGGCTGGTTGTAACCTATATCTTTCAGCATTTTGACATCGAACGCATTTATGCCGAGCCCTATGCCCATAATACTGCCTCGCGAAGAGTGCTGGAAAAAAATGGATTTACCTGTGAAGCAGTGCTGAAAAAGTATGTCATCAAGAACAACGTCCTGCTCGACAGCTGTATCTATTCCATTCTTCGCGCTGATTGATCAACTTACCGGAATCGCCTTATTTGGCGATGAGCTGCAGCTATTTCTTCGAAATTCGGGATTCAGTCTCTTCTTCCCATATAGATCATCAGGTAGTACAGCAGTGAAGCAATCGAGCCAAGGGCTGCCACGAGGTACGTACGTGCTGCCCATCTCAAAGAATCTTTTGCCCCGTCGTATTCCTGGGAGGAGACTACGTTCCGGGTTTGCATCCAGGCCAGTGCTCTTTTGCTGGCATTGTACTCCACAGGCAGGGTGATGATTGAAAACATCGTTATCACGGCAAAAAGCAGGATCCCTATCAGCAGAAGGCTGGGGAAGGTATTGATCAGAATGATACCCCCCAAAATCACCCATTGAACGAGCTGGCTGCTGAAACTGACCACGGGCACCATTTTGGAGCGCATGGTCAGCCAACGGTAAGCGGTCGCATGCTGAAGTGCATGACCGGTCTCATGGGCCGCTACCGCAGCTGCGGCAGCACTGCGCTGACTGTAAACCGGCTCGCTCAGGTTAATGGTCTTATTCGTTGGATTGTAATGATCCGATAAATGACCTTTTACCGAAGTCACCTTCACATCGGTAATGCCATTATCAGCCAGCATTTTCTCTGCGATTTCCTTTCCGGACATCCCATTTCGCAATGGAATCCGTGAATATTTTTTGAATTTTGCCTGAAGCACCTGCCCGACGATCAGTCCCACAACGGCAAAAATGGCCCCGATAATATATGCACCAATCATAATTTTAATTTTTTAAATGAATAATTGCACCCACTTAGCAAATTTCGCACCATTTACCCTTCACCTTCAGGCAAAGTGCCTATTTTGCGAATGCAGGTCATAAATTTCTGACAAAATAACAACATTTATTACTTTTGTAGAAATTATATTCGTTAACATCTTCAGCAAACTCTGCATTTCCGTTAAACTTAGTCATCATGGGACAGAAAGAAAAATTCATCAGCGACATCCAGGCAGGCTACACATTTAAAAAGGATTACTTTGTGCTGGGGGGGGCCATGTTCAACCGTGAACCCATTGAAGGAACTCAGATAAAAATACCACTTAAGACCATTACCCGGCATGGATTGATTTCCGGAGCAACGGGAACCGGCAAGACGAAAACCCTTCAGGTCATCGCAGAGCAGCTTTCACTCAAAGGGATCCCGGTCGTGTTGATGGATATCAAAGGCGACCTGAGTGGATTGGCTCAGCCCGGGCAGATTAACGATCACGTGATCTGGCGGCAGAAGATGATAGGAGAGACTTACGAGCCCTTGCCCATGCCCGTGGAGCTGATGTCCATTTCAGGAGAGCACGGCGTCAGGCTGCGTTCCACCATTTCAGAATTCGGTCCGGTATTGTTCTCCAAAATACTGGGATTGAATGATACCCAGTCCAGTGTCATCTCCATGATCTTCAAGTATTGCGATGATCATAAACTGCCACTTATCGATCTGAAAGATTTCCGGAAAATGCTCCAGTTCGTCAGCAATGAAGGCAAGGCAGAGCTTCAGAAGGAATACGGAGCTGTTTCCGGAACAACGGTTTCCACGATCATCCGGAAGATCATCGAGATTGAGGAACAGGAAGCGGACCGCTTTTTCGGAGAACCCAGCTTTGAACCGGAGGATCTGCTGCTTATGGATAAAGACGGACGGGGTGTCATATCCATCATCCGCCTGACCGACATCCAGGATAAGCCGAAGCTTTTTTCAACATTCATGCTTTGCCTCCTGGCAGAGATCTACAATACGTTCCCTGAGCTGGGGGATGTTGACCGGCCCAAGCTTGTGCTGTTCATCGATGAAGCTCACCTGATCTTCAAGGAAGCCACCAGTGCACTGCTCGACCAGCTGGATGCCATTATCAAGCTGATCAGATCCAAGGGCGTGGGTGTGTACTTTTGCACGCAGGATCCCAATGATGTTCCCGATTCTGTTCTGGCGCAGCTTGGACTGAAGGTGCAGCATGCGTTAAGAGCCTTCACCGCCAAGGACCGGCAGATGATCAAGCGAGTGGCCCAGAACTTCCCCATTTCAGAATACTATGAGACAGAGGATCTTCTGACGTCGCTGGGGACAGGGGAGGCGCTGGTCACCGTGCTGAACGAAAAAGGTGTGCCGACACCCCTTACGGCGACGCTTCTCCGTGCACCTCTGACACGCATGGATGTCCTCCGGCAAAATGAAATTGATGCACTGGTGAGTGACTCCCAGCTGGTCAGAAAATATAACCAGCCGCTGGACCGCCAGAGCGCCTATGAGATCATTACCCAAAAGCTCGAAAGGGCATCAGAAGAGGAGTACCGGAAAGCAAAGGAAGCTGAGGTTGAGAAGGCAAGAAAAAGCCTGAAAAAGCAAAAAGAGTCGCCCTCGGTCGTTGAAAAACTCAGCAAGAATACCATGGTGCGTCAGCTGGGAAGAACGGTAATGAGAGAACTGACCAGGGGAATACTGGGAACACTGGGTATTAAACTGAGAAGGTAAATAAATAGGCCGTTCTGGATTGTTGTCCAGCCTGGTCAAAAGGATGATGCAAGAGAATTCCAACACCAGCGGTAAACACATTCTTTTTTACAATGTCGAGAATCTGTTTGATACAAAGGATGATCCGGAAACATTCGACAATGAATACCTTCCTTTCTCAGCAAAAAAGTGGGACAGATCACGTTATGCCACAAAGATCAACCATATCGCCAAGGTGATCGGTTCAGCCGGTGGCGACCTTCCCGTGATCGCTGGTCTGACCGAGATTGAAAATGACACAGTCCTTAACGATCTGATCAATGCAAAATGGCTTAAGCCAGGTAATTATGGTTTCGTCCATTATGACTCCGGCGATGAGCGGGGCATGGATGTAGCCCTTCTTTACAGAAAAGATTATTTTACTCCTGTTTTCTCACAGCCTATTTCCTTGCATTTTCCATTTGATAGGGACGACAAAACAAGGGATGTTCTCTACGTCAGGGGGATGTTTTCAGGGCAGCATGCGGTTCATTTGTTCGTGAATCACTGGCCATCCAGGAGGGAAGGGGTGATGGCATCGGAACCCAGGCGCGTTCATGCTGCCAAAACCGTCAGGCAGTTCATTAACGGCATTTTTTTCGAAGAACCCGATGCCAGGATCCTTCTGATGGGTGATTTCAATGATCCTCCTGAAAGTTACAGCCTGAAAAAGGTCCTTCTGGCAGGCCCCGCCAATAAATCCGGCAACCTCTTCAATCTGGCCTATCCGTTGTTTCGCAAACGCCTGGGAACCATCAACCACCGGGGCCGGTGGCTCCTCTTCGACCAGATCATCGTGAGCCGTTCTTTCGTGAATCCTGATTCCGGAATCCATATCCCGGCCGGCAGCTTCCGGATCTTTGACGCCAGCTGGCTGTTGTTCACCCATCCAAAATACCGCGAAAAAATGCCGAACAAGACCTATTCGGGTAACGACTACCATGGGGGGTACTCGGATCATTTACCGGCATTCGTTACGATAATTCTCTGAGAAAGTCCGATAATTCGTAACTTTGCCACACGAATCATAAACACAAAATAATTTATCACTATGGGAAAACATGGAATTGAGATCCTGAATCTGGATGTCGAAAAGTTACTGGAGATGCTGAACGCTGCCCTGAGCGAGGAGTGGCTGGCTTATTATCAATACTGGATTGGTGCCCGCGTCATGGAAGGGCCGATGAGAAGTGAAGTTGAGCCTGAATTGCTCCTTCATGCCGATCAGGAATTGAACCACGCGGTGATGGTCGTTGAACGCATCACACAACTGGGCGGTACCCCGGTGCTCAATCCTGACCAATGGACAAAACTGAGCCGGTGCGCTTACGAAACACCTACCGATCCCTATGTCGAGGAGATCTTAAACCAGAACCTGACAGGCGAACGATGCGCCATAAAAAGATATCAGGAGATTGCCGACTACACAGCCGGAAAGGATCATTCAACACACCAGCTGGCAACCACCATACTTGCGGAAGAGATTGAACACGAGCAGGATATCGAGGATTGGCTGACCGACCTGGAGCGATTGAAAGAAGACCTTCGGAAGATCAGGTTCTAAGCAACGATCTGCGAACGATCAGTGAACAAATGTGCAGCATGACTGTTCATTTGTACGACGGTGTCATATCATAAAACCATCACAAATCACTATGTTATTTGATCTTGAACTGGTTTCCGGGATTTACCACGACCTTCCTGGTAAGGTTAAGATGGTCAGACGGATCTTCAACCGGCCGTTGACCATTACCGAAAAAATTCTGTACAGCCATCTGTTCGATGAATATCCCGTGCAGCCTCATACGAGGGGGATGGATTATGTCAATTTTGCCCCTGACCGTGTAGCCATGCAGGATGCGACGGCCCAGATGGCCCTGTTGCAGTTTATGAATGCCGGAAGGAAAAAGACGGCAGTGCCGGCTACGGTCCATTGCGACCATTTGATACAGGCACACACCGGGGCGCAGGCAGACCTGGATGTCGCCCTGCAACAGAATAAAGAAGTGTATGATTTCCTGCAGTCGGTTTCAGCGAAGTACGGCATTGGCTACTGGAAACCCGGTGCCGGGATCATTCATCAGGTAGTCCTGGAGAACTATGCTTTTCCAGGGGGAATGATGATCGGGACAGATTCCCATACGGTGAATGCAGGAGGCCTCGGCATGATCGCCATTGGCGTGGGAGGTGCCGATGCGGTGGATGTGATGGCGGGAATGGCATGGGAACTCAAAATGCCACGGCTCATCGGTGTGAAACTTACGGGCCGTCTTGGCGGCTGGACATCCCCGAAAGATGTCATTCTGAAGGTTGCAGGCATTCTGACCGTCAAAGGCGGGACCGGGTGCATCCTTGAATATTTTGGTGAGGGAGCCGATAGCCTTTCGGCTACAGGAAAAGGTACCATCTGCAACATGGGTGCTGAGATCGGTGCGACGACTTCCTTGTTTGGTTACGATGATAAAATGGCTTCCTACCTTAGGATGACGGGCAGGGAAGCCATAGCTGACCTTGCTGATCCTGTCAGGCAGCATCTGCGCTCCGACGCAGAGGTTTATGAGAATCCGGTTGCATTTTATGATGAGCTCATCGAGATCGACCTCTCCAAACTGGAACCCCATATCAACGGTCCCTTTACGCCGGATGCCGCTTACCCGATTTCTGAATTCGGGAAAGTGGCCGTCGAAAAAGGATATCCCCTGAAGATCGATGTCGGGCTGATCGGTTCCTGCACCAATTCATCCTATGAGGATCTTACCAGGGCAGCTTCTGTCGCAAAACAGGCAAAAGAAAAGGGTTTGAAGGTACAATCCGAATTCACGGTCACTCCTGGATCGGAGCAGATCCGTTTCACGGCTGAAAGGGACGGCCTTCTGAAAATTTTCGAAAGCATTGGCGGAGTGGTTCTTTCGAATGCCTGCGGACCCTGTATCGGGCAATGGAAACGCCCCGGTGAAGAGCCGGACCGGATCAATACGATCATAAATTCGTTCAACCGGAATTTTGCCAAACGCAACGACGGGAATCCAAATACCCACAGTTTCGTTGCTTCACCCGAAATCGTGACCGCGCTGAGCATTGCAGGCACACTCACATTCAATCCGCTGACCGATTCGTTGATCAACGATAAAGGTGTACCGGTGCAACTGGATGAACCTGAAGGTATTGAGCTTCCTCCTTCTGGTTTCGACGTAAAGGATGCAGGTTATGTTTCCCCTTCTTCCGGAGATGCTGATGCTGAAGTGATCATCAAACCCGACTCTGAACGCCTGCAGGTCCTGGCGCCCTTCAAGCCCTGGCACGGCGGCGATCTCACCGGCCTTCGGCTGCTCATCAAGGTTAAAGGTAAATGTACCACCGATCATATATCCATGGCAGGTCCCTGGTTAAGGTACCGCGGGCACCTTGACAATATTTCCGGTAACCTGATGATGGGTGCGCTGAATTATTTCAACGGACAAACCAATCTTGTCAAGAACCAGCTAACAGAAAGCTACGACAAGGTGAGCCTGGTGGCAAGGTATTACAAGGCACATCGGGTTGAATCCATAATCGTCGGAGATGAGAATTATGGCGAGGGTTCTTCACGCGAACATGCTGCGATGGAACCCCGTCATCTGAACGTGCGGGCCGTGCTGGTGAAATCCTTTGCAAGGATCCACGAAACCAACCTGAAGAAACAGGGAATGCTCGCCTTGACCTTCGCAGATAAGAATGACTACGACAAGATCCGTGAAGACGACATTATCGCAGTGATTGGATTAGAGGGATTCACTCCGGGCAGACCGCTGCTCATCCGCCTGAATCATTCTGACGGTACCGTGGAGGAGTTCAATGCAAACCATTCCTGCAACAGGATGCAAATCGAATGGTTCAAAGCAGGAAGCGCCCTGAACCTCATCAGAAAGGAGCAAAAATGAACGTACGGCCGAAAATGGTTGCCGGTAAAATATTCGCTCAGGGATTTACGTTTAATGTCATAGCCTTCAAAAAACAGAAAGGTGAGTTAAAATTAAACTGTAGCCTGTGAAAAAGTATCGTCTCATTGTTTGCTTGATCTTCATCGTTGCGAGCTCTTCATTCTCAAAGATTGATGCTCAGACCGGGGGCGATAATACGTATGAGTTTCTGAACCTGACCAACTCGGCCCGCATAGCCTCCATTGGGGATAAGTACCTTGTGGCGAAAGATCATGATATCACGCTGACGCTTAATAATCCTTCGCTGATCACCCGGGAAATGAATAATTTTCTTTCCCTCAGCTTTGTCGATTATTTCTCCGACATCAACTATGGCTTTGCGATGTATTCCCGTTCCTTCAACAAGGTCGGGAGCTTCGTGGGAGCAATCCAATTCATTGACTACGGAACGTTTACTTACGCTGATGCGACAGGCCAGACTGCCGGTACCTTTGGGGCTTCTGAATATGCATTTAACCTTGGATGGGGACGATCACTTGATTCTGCTTTTTCCATCGGTGCAACACTTAAAGGGATCTATTCTTCACTGGAGACTTATAATTCCTTTGGAATTGCAGTGGATGTGGCCGGAACCTATGCTCCGCCGGGTCGTAACTTTGTCGTGTCGCTCATTTTCAGGAACATAGGAACGCAGGTACAATCCTATTATTCGGGACATCCCGAACCCCTTCCCTTCGAGATCAACGTGGGAATGTCGAAACGGCTGAAGCATCTTCCCTTTCGTTATTTCATCAACTATAATCACATCGAAAAATGGGATCTCACCTATCTGGATCCAAACGACCCGGGAATCATTGATCCTTTGACGGGGGAGGTGAAGGACCAGAAAGGAATTGCTGATTTTGCCGACAAGCTTATCCGCCATATTGTCGTGGGAGGGGAGATCATGCCAGCAAAGTTTTTAAGCCTGCGGCTTGGATACAATTACCAGCGCCGCCAGGAACTGAAAGTGTACGAAAAGCCCGCAACGGTGGGAATCTCATGGGGCATTGGACTGAAAATTTCAAACTTCGAATTCAGTTATGCACGTTCTGCCTATCACCTGACAGGCTCCCCGAATTTTTTCACACTTACGACCAACCTTTCCGGATTTCATAAGAACAACAAGTAACCCATTCCTTTGTCATGCAGATCACCATCGATCAGAATGCGGGCTTTTGTACGGGAGTAGAACGATCCGTTCGTATTGCCCAGCAAGAACTTGATAAAGGAAAACAACTTTATTGTCTTGGAGAAATCATCCATAACGAGCAGGCATTGAACCTGCTTCGTAACAGGGGTCTTCAGACGATCGGCTACGACACGTTCCGGCAGTTGAAAAATGCACGTGTTCTCATCCGTGCTCACGGCGAACCACCCGAAACGTACCGGATTGCAAGCGAAAATAACATTACCCTCATCGACACCACCTGCCACGTGGTTTCCAACCTTCAGAAACAGATCCGGGAAAATTACGCCCGGATGCTTAATGAAGGCGCACAGGTGGTGATCTTTGGCAAACAGGATCATCCTGAAATCGTGGGGCTGAACGGACAAGTCAGAGGAACCGCGCTGATCATATCCCTGGAATCTGACCTGCAGCAAATTGACTTCAGAAAGCCTGTACTGATCTACGTTCAGACTACATTCAATCAGCATCGGTTTGATTCGCTCATGAGGAAAGTGGTGCGGCTATCTCAGGGAATCCCTGAACAGGAACGGGGAGTATTGATGATCTATGATACGATGTGCAAACAGGTCAAGCAAAGGGAGAAATCTTTGGGCACATTTTGCAGGGATCACGATGTCATCCTTTTCGTCAGCGATCCGAAGAGCTCCAATGGCAACTATCTTTTCAGCATCTGCCAGAATGATAACCCATCCATCTTTTTCATCACCGGGCCAGACGAAATTCAGGCGGAATGGTTTACAGAGGCCAGATCGGTCGGCATTACGGGTGCTACCTCAACTCCCCTGTGGTTGTTGCAAAGTGTTGCTGCAAAACTCACCGAAATCGTATCTTCGCAGCAGGATTGACCTATGTTCCTGCAAAAAGTATATATCACTGACTTCAAGAATTATAGCGAAGCTGAGCTTGAATTTTGCGACAAGATCAATTGCTTCGTAGGGCGCAACGGAGCCGGGAAAACAAACCTACTGGATGCGATCCATTATTTATCGTTTTGCAAAAGCTATTTCAATCCGATCGATCAACAGAATATCCGGCACAATGCCCTTTTATTCACCCTTCACGGTACCTATTTTAAAAATGGTAACCAACAGGACCTGGTGAGCTGCATCCAGGAACGCGATCAGAAGAAAGTGTTCAGGATGAATAAGAAAACCTATGGCCGGCTGGCGGATCACATCGGCCTTTTTCCCCTTGTCATGGTTTCGCCTTATGACCGGGATCTCATCAACGACGGGAGCGAGATCAGGCGAAAATACACCGATAGCGTCATATCGCAGTTTGACCGTGTTTACCTGGATGATCTGATACAGTACAACAAAGCATTGCTGCAGCGAAATACGCTTTTGAAGACTTTTGCCGAACAACGGTATTTTGACGGGAAGTCACTTGAAATATGGGATGAGCAGCTGATCAACCTGGGCCGACGGATCTATATACGCAGAAAAGAGTTCATTGATCATTTCATTCCCATTTTCCGTCACTATTTTGAGTTCATCAGCCGTGGCAATGAGAAGGTGGATATTGGATATGATTCTCAGCTTCACGGCCGTGATTCCAGGGAACTTCTGAGAGCCAGCCGTGACAAGGATCTGGCGGCCCGCTTTACGACAGCCGGCGTCCACAAGGATGATCTGAATTTTACCATTGGGGATCATCCACTCAAGAAATTCGGGTCGCAGGGTCAGCAGAAATCCTTCGTTGTGGCCATTAAGCTGGCACAGTTTGATTATACCAGGGACATCAAAGGATTCAAGCCCATTCTGTTGCTGGATGATATTTTTGACAAGCTCGACGAAACCAGGGTGGAGCAGATCGTCCGGCTGGTCAGTGAGAATAGTTTTGGCCAGGTTTTCATTACAGATACCCAGCAGGACCGGATCATGAACATCATGGACCATCTTCGCATTGAGCACAGGATCTTTCGGGTAGATAATGGCACGATCAGCCGGCTGGCGGGATGATAAAACAGGCAGTTATGAAACGCTCGAATGAACAGACACTCAGGCAGGCACTGGAAGAAATGCTCAAGAGGTACCATTTGGAAGGAAAACTGGCTGAGATGCGTGTCATCGAAGCATGGGGCACGGTAACAGGAAAAATGATCACCAGGCACACCCGGAATCTGTACATCAGCAAAAAGAAACTTTTTGTCAGGATGGATTCACCTGCCATTAAGAATGAACTTTTTTACAACCGGCAGAAGCTGGTGGAACTCCTCAATCAGAAGGCAGGAGGAGATGTGATCGAAGAGATCGTATTGCTTTGATCTGACAGGACATCTGCACCCTTGGTTTACTTCACCACACACCGAAGCATCCGTTTATTCTCAAGATAAGCTTCCAGGCAATCGCCTTTCCGGATGGCCCCGACACCGGCAGGAGTTCCTGTAAAGATAAGATCTCCGGGTTTCAGCGTGATGAATCTGGAAATATGGGAGATCAGCTCACAAAAAGGAAAGATCATTTCTGCTGTGTTTCCTTTCTGCACGGTTTCACCGTTCTTATTCAGGTGAAAACGGATGTCATTCAGCTCGGGGAATTCATTTTTAGGCAAAAAGCGGCTCAGGGGGGCAGCACCGTCAAACCCTTTTGCCTGTGTCCACGGAAGGCCTTTCTCTTTTGCCTTTTGCTGTATGTCGCGTGCGGTAAGATCCAGTCCGATCCCCACTCCGTCAAAATAGTTGTGTGCATCCTTCAGGTCAATGTTTTTTCCGGCTTTGCCTATTCTCACCACGATCTCGGTCTCATAGTGAATATCCTGACTGAAATCAGGATAATGAAAAGGCCTGTTGCGCCGGAGCAGCGCAGTTTCGGGTTTGAGGAAAAAGACAGGATTCTCCGGCACCGGATTGTTCAGCTCCCTGGCATGCTCACGGTAATTCCTCCCAATGCAAATGATCTTCACGGATGATTATCTTATTAAAGTGGGCAGTTGAGTGTAATCTATCGAAAATCCCTGATTACTTACATTCTAAATCATAAATCCCATATCGGTTCATCGTTCATCAGATATCAGTCCCCCCGCGCGTTTCCCTTATTGAACTCCCTCATTTTGATGGCGGTGATGATCTTCTTGGTATACAGCGGGAAAGCACTCTTCATCATCCAGTCGTAATACTGAGGTTCAACCTGAAAAACTTCTTCAACAGTTTTGCCTTTGTATTTTCCGAAGTTGAAGATTTCCTTTCCCTGCTCATTGAAAATGATTTGCCCTGCCAGGTCGGCATAACGGGTATAAAAGGAGAATCTGCTCAGGGCTTCCACATCGTTGATGATGGGGAACGATTTATTCCCGTTCATGTCGATGTAGGGTGCATCCTGGTAGAGATCCAGTTGTGCTTTAAGCACTTCCAGCGAAACCAGGGTGTCGGCTTCAGCGCTGTGGGCCCCGGAATGTTCCTTTGAGCAGTAAAATTTATAAGCTGCCCGCAGTGTACGGGGTTCCATTTTATGAAAAATGTTCTGGACGTCGATGATGCGCCGGTTCTTCAGGTCGAAATCCACATCGGCCCTGAGAAATTCTTCGGCCAGGAGCGGTATGTCAAATTTGATGATGTTATAGCCGCCCAGGTCACAGCCAGCAATAAAGGCAGCGAGATCCCCTGCCAGCTCGGCAAAGGTGGGCTTGTCGCTGACCATCTCATCTGTTATGTTGTGAATCCGCGAGGATGATTCCGGGATGGGAATCGTCGGGTTGACCAGGTGGGTCCGGATCTTTTCGGAGCCATCGGGTGACAGTTTAATGATGCTGATCTCGACAATCCTGTCCGCGGCAATATCTGTCCCTGTCGTTTCCAGGTCGAAAAAAGCAATGGGCCGTGTCAGTTTCAGTTCCATGATGCATGTATCAGACAGTCCGGTTCATATCGTAATTTTCGAGGTATTCAGCCACGCGCTGGAGGTACATGCCTCCCAGGGCGCCATCCACGGCGCGGTGATCATATGCGAGCGACAGGATACAGATGCTTCGGATCCCGATCATGTCTCCCTCTTCGGTTTCAATCACCACCGGCTTTTTTTTGATGACCCCGATCCCGAGTATGGCCACCTGGGGCTGGTTGATGACCGGGGCGCCGGTCAGGCTTGCAAATGTGCCAAGGTTGGTGATCGTAAAGGTGCCTCCCTGAATGTCATCCGGGTCGAGTTTGTTGTTCCGTGCCCTGTTTGCCAGGTCATTGACCGTCTTGGCCAGTCCCAGCAGGTTCTTCTGATCAGCATTTTTGATGACCGGCACGATCAGGTTCCCGTTTGGAAGAGCCGTTGCCATTCCAATGTTGATATTTTTTTTAAGGATGATGGTATACCCGTCCACCGATGCGTTGACCCCCGGAAAATCCTTCAGCGCCCGGGCAGCAGCTTCGACAATGATGGGCATGTAAGTCAGCTTTTCTTTTTCCCTGCGTAAAAATTCGTCTTTCACCTTATCCCGCCACCTGACCACGCGGGACATGTCAACCTCAATGAACGAGGTGACATGCGGGGAAGTCTTTTTCGACATGACCATGTGGTCGGCGATCAGGCGCCGCATCCTGTCCATTTCCACCAGTTCGTCACCCGGACTTGCCAGCACTTTTGGTCCTTCCGAAACGATCGGTTTTGGCAGGATGGCGGTGACGGGGGTCTCTTTTGCAGCTGGAAGTGATCGTCTGGAGATGTACCTGAGGAGATCATCCCGTGTAAGCCGGCCATCTTTCCCCGAACCGGGTATCTTTTCCAGTTCTTCAGCCGGAATGTTCTCCTGTCGGGAAATGCTTCTGACCAGCGGCGAATAGAACCTGGTAAAGGAGGATTTTTCTTCCGCCGGCTTTATGATTTCTGCAGCGGGTTCAACGGGTGCTTCCTGCTGAGGCACCCCGGACTCGCTGACAGCCTGGCCGGCTATTTCAGATTCTTCATCCATGCTGATAACGGCAATGACTTGTCCCACAGGCACCACGTCGCCTTCCTTGTAGAGAACCTCCGACAGTTTGCCGTCAACCGGTGAAGGGATCTCCGAGTCGACCTTGTCGGTGGCAATCTCTACGATGACATCTTCTTCTTCAATCGTATCTCCAACATTTTTTACCCACCGGATGATCGTCGCTTCAATGATGCTTTCTCCCATTTTTGGCATCACCAACTCAAACCTGGCCATAGTATCTTGTTTTAAATGCAGAACAGATGATGAAATGCAAAAGTAATCAATCCGGTAAACAAATTACATCTTAATATTGTTCAGGCGGAACCCTGACTCAACGTCTGCCGAGGTTCCTGTATCCTCTGTAAAGGATCGTAAATTCATTGGCCAGGGAAAAATTCCGTGCGTAGAGCAGGTTCAGGCGGTTGATCGTCTGTGTGTCAAAGGATGGATTCTTGAAGATGTCTGTCGGATTGAGGATTCCTCGCTTCAGGTGGGGCAGATGGATCGTAACTGCGTTTTTGTCGGTTGAATAACCAACCCAGGTGCATTTGCCCAATAAGACCAGAAAACAGTTTCTGATGAAGAGAAGAGGATTCCTGACAAGGAAGATGCTGACCGGCAGACTGGCCAGCAGCAGGAGGCTGGCCAGCAGGTCAATTACACGTTTGCTCCTCCTGTTCCCGGGTTTATCCAGCGAATTTATGTCAATGATATAGGGATCTCCGGAAGTACTGATGGAGTTGCTGCCTATGATGGCCAGGGATTCGGGTGGGGCAATTTTATATTCCACCTGGGCGTTGTGTAGCTCTGTCATTTTATCAATGATCTCCTGTGCGGAAATGTCCTTGGCACAGAAGATGACCTCTTCGATCTTGTAAATTGAAATGATGTCGTTGATCTGGTGGATGTTACCAATGAATCCCTGTTCGGCATTGATCTCTTTTTTCACGTTGACCAGTCCGATGAATCCGGGATCAGGGGTGGCTCTCCTCAGAAGGTCAGCAACGCGGTTTGCTTCATCTTTTTCGCCAATGATGACATAGCGCCGGCCGGTGTATTGCTTGATCTGGGAGTTTTTTGCCCCGGACAGATGAAGCAGGTACCTTGTCAGCGTCATGATGATCATGGCCCAGAGCGCCCCGAGAAGGATCAGTGCACGGGAATACCTGTAGGTTTCAGGCAGCAGACCGTACAGGACCAGGATGGTGATCGTTCCGAAGAATATTCCCCGGTAAATACGGTTAAGGCGAATGGGCCGGTCGTATCCGCCGCTAAGGTAAACAGCCACGAGCCATATCAGAACATAAGCCGGTATGGCAACAGCCACCAGCTCGATGGGATAGTGGCCTCCATCCAGGTAGATAATGTTTTCCTCCCAGTAAGTTTTAATGACATAGATGCCAAGATAGATGAGTCCAGCATCCACAACCGGAAGGAAAATGGCTTTCAGGAACCTGGAAAGAACGGCAAGGAATGCTCTGAAATAGACGGCCAGGTTAATTAAAAATGAGAACAGACTTGCATTCTGGGGTGAGAAATGTTTTTTGGCAAAAATGACCATGGCATGGTAGAATACCCGCACGTAATTTACACTGCTTTTTTTTGTGCTTTCCCCTTTATAATGTATGATACGGGCTTTGGGATAATAGTAGTTCCTGTACCCGGCCTTCGTAATCCTGTACGACAGGTCGATGTCCTCGCCGTACATGAAAAATGTCTCATCCAGCAGCCCGATCCGGTCCAGAACCTCCCTTCGGAGAAGCATGCAGGCTCCGGATAATATGTCTACCTGATGGACCTGCTCCTTGTCAAGGTAACTCAGGTGATACTGCCCGAAACGGCGGGATTTGGGAAAAAGGCGCGAAAGGCCAAAGATCTTGTAAAAGGCAACGGAAGGTGTGGGAAGCCCTCTTTTGGATTCGGGCAGGAATTTGCCCTTCCCGTCCACCATCTTCACTCCCAGCCCGCCTGCCTCGCGATGCTCATCCATAAAAGCGATGATCTTTGAGAAGGTGTCATCCTCCACAACCGTGTCGGGATTGAGCAAAAGAACATAGTTTCCCTGTGACCGGCTGATGGCTTGGTTGTTGGCCCTGGCAAATCCCTTGTTCTCGTCGTTTTCAATCAGGATGACCTCCGGAAATTTCTCCCTGACCATTTGAACTGAACTGTCCACCGAGTTATTGTCAACAACAAACACTTCTGCCTCAATATCTGAGATGGCTTTTCTGACCGATAACAGACACTGCTCAAGGAAGTATTTCACGTTGTAGTTGACAATGACGACGGATAGCTTCATATACGGTTATGTGTTTAGTGTTGTTGTGAGCTACAAGCTGGGAGCTTGGGGCTTGCAGCTTGTAACTATTTCATCTTTTCCCAATCCCCGAAATGTTCAGTCGCTACGTGCGTTTTTGGTTCGGTTGTACGGAACTCGTTCGAGTTATAGGTCCATTCCATGGTTTCAGAGCCGCCTCCGCTTTGAGTGGTGATCAGGAACCGGTTCGATAGGTTTCCTATTCCAAGTGCCTGGTTTCGAGGCGAATCACTGTCACCGCCGGAAGGATCAACGGGGATCCAACCATATCCGGGCAGGTAAACTTCTACCCAGCGATGAAAAACATCGTCCATGCAGGTGTCATCACCGCGCACGACCACCGATCCGACGTAACGCGCCGGAATACCAGCAGCACGGCACATGGAAATGAACACAAACGTGTACTCAGAGCAGGAACCGTTGCCCCGGCTCAGAACAGTCGGCGCTGTGTTCCACCCGCCGGTCATCTCGTAATACATGTGCGCATGTATGTAATGATAGATCTGGCGTACGGTCCAGTAAACATTGCCCGGCACAATCACCGCCTCCTTCAGCGCCTGCTGGATCACCGGATGATGGATCTGATATTTCTCGTTGTCTTCCAGGTATTTTTCTGCGATGTCAGCTGGAATGTCGGTTATGCCACCAACGTGTTCAGGAAAAATAAAGTATCGGACCGCATAGGTTTTGACTTCCGTCACCATTTTGACCTCGATACGTTCACCGGCGTGAATGTTCTCCATGTGGAACAGCGCTGTGCGCTGACCCCAACGGTCAGTGACATATCCTCCGGGTTCGGGTGAGTATTGGATTTCCCCGATGATATCCTGGTTATCCCTGTTTTCCGGAACTGCCAGGTGAACATCGGATGTCAGGATGCGGCCAGGACCGAAATTGGTCGTGAAGTGGCGGTACGTGACCCGGGAATGACGCTCATTGTAACGGATGAATTTTTCTTCGTCCCGTGCCTTCAGCTCATAGATCTTATTATCCTGATCATCAACCACCCAGAGGGAAATGCCATCGTGACACATATCCATGGCAAATGCACCCGGTGCATCGGTGATCAGCAGGACTGAGCCGGTGACCGGGTCCATCATATAGATCTCGTTGGTGATCCTGTCGGAAACCCATAGATACATCCCGTCCCAGGTGATTCCACGCGGATCGGCCGCAGGGGAAGGGAATGCCCGGATGGTGGTCCCGTCTTCCGGGCTGAACTGAATGATCTCTTCGGCACCGCTGTCGGTACACCAAAGGTAGGCTCCGTCCCACGTCAGCCCGCCCGTGATCCCGGCAGGCGACTGAACCGTATGAAGAATGTTTCCTGTGACCGGATCAATCTTATACACTCTGGCTTCGTAGTTTTCTGATACCGGTAGGCCTCCCTGCAGATCCACGTTCCATAAACAGGCTCCATCCCACGCCAACCCAACCGGCCAGTAACCGGGAGATGGGATCGACCCGGTCACCTCACCGGTGGCAGGGTCCAGGCAAAAAAGCCGATCAAGGTACCTGTCAGCCACCCAGAGGTGCCGATCATCAAAGGTCAGCCCGGTCGGATATTCTCCGGGAGTTGCCAGTGAGCGGATCACTTCACCGGGAAAAGCTTGCAGCGGCAATGTTTTGCAGAACAGGATTGCTGTGAGTAACAACGGGAGGATCAATGTTTTCATCGATGTTTTTTTCAGGATTAAATCAAACAGCTAAGGTAAACAGAAATTTTGTTTCTGAATCCTTCACTTATCGTGAATTAGGTAGATCCTGAAGCCACTGACCCTGTTTTCAATTACTTTTGCACTCTGATTGCCTTTTATGCGTACCAAACCGGAAAAGACACTGACGTTGATAACGCTCGGCTGTTCGAAAAACACAGTTGATTCCGAAAAATTGCTGAAGCAGTTCAGGGAGAATGGTTTTGATGTGTCAGCCGACAGCGGCAACAAAAATGCATCTGTTGTGGTGATCAATACCTGTGGTTTTATTGATGATGCCAAAGAAGAGTCCATTGATACCATTCTTTATTTTATCAATGAGAAGAAAAAAGGGAATGTGGGTAAGGTCATTGTAATGGGTTGTCTGGCAAAGCGTTACAGAGAGGAGCTTCTTGAAGAGATCCCGGAGATGGATGGCATTTTTGGGGTGAATGAAACAACGGAGCTTCTTCAGTCTCTCGGGGGTAATTTGAAGTACGAACTCACAGGAGAACGCATCCTGACAACACCTTCGCATTATGCTTATCTCAAGATATCGGAGGGATGCAGCCATGGTTGTTCGTTCTGCGCCATTCCGCTCATCCGGGGAAAGAATGTATCCAGGCATCAGGATGATATCCTTTCAGAGGCGGAGTACCTGGTGAAAAATGGTACCAAAGAATTGATCCTGATTGCCCAGGATCTCACCTGGTACGGCATGGATCTTGACAGGCGCAGATCGCTGCCCTCGCTTTTGGAGAGTATGGCCTGCATTTCAGGACTTGAATGGATCCGGCTTCATTACACCTACCCTGCAGGTTTTCCGCTGGATCTTCTGAGGGTCATGAAGCAATTTCCCAATGTATGTAATTACCTGGATATTCCCATCCAGCATATCAGCGACCGTGTGCTTCGTTCGATGAAGCGAGGCATCACGGCCGGGCAGACCATCGCCCTGCTGGAAACCATCAGGAAAGAACTTCCCGGTGCAGCCATCCGAACCACCGTGATCGCAGGATACCCGGGCGAAACGGAACAGGAGTTCAGCGAGCTGACGCGTTTCATCGAACAGTTCAGATTCGACCGGCTGGGTGTTTTTGTTTATTCCCACGAGGAGGGAACACCTGCGCACAGGCTCCGTGATGATATTCCATTGAAGGTGAAAACGCAACGTGCAGATGAGATCATGCACATTCAGGAAGATATTTCCTATGAACTGAATGTACTTAAATTGAATAAGACACTCCCGGTCATTGTCGACAGGGAAGAAGGAGGGTATTTTATCGGGAGGACTGAGTTTGACTCACCGGAGGTCGACAACGAGGTTCTGATCGAAAAAGATCAAACCACGGCCGTACCTGGAAATTTCTACAGGGTTCTGATAACGGATGTTGAAAGCTTTGATATATTTGGTAAAATTGTACCCCATCCCCTGTCCGTTTCCCTATGAAGGGAGACAGGGGTAATATATTCATTAAAATTTACGCTATGTTCAAAAAAGTCTGCATTTTGATCCTGTTTCTGGGAACAGGCATCCTCGCAATCGCACAGCCACTTTCCGGACTTGATACCTTGTTGAATCAAACGGATGATAACGGCCTTAAACAGGGCACCTGGACCGAGAAGTACGCTGATAAATCAAGTAAAGGGCGTTATGTGAACGGAATGAGGGAAGGAACCTGGGTTACACGGGGTGATGATGGGTTGATCGCCAAAATCGAACATTATTTGAATGGCGAGAAGGATGGTCTGCTTATCGAGATTGATTCCAGGGGTTATGTCTTCAGAGAAGAATGCTATAAAAATGGATTGTTGGACGGAACAGCGGTCAGGTATCTCAGGGGCGGCCAAAAACAACTGATCGAGAATTATAAAAATGGAATCTATCACGGGACCAGAACAGTCTATTATGATCATCTACCCGGGAAGATCATGGAAGAGACCACTTATGCCGAGGGGTACAAACAGGGCCCCTCGAAGTGGTTCGACAAGGAAGGGAACCTGGTGGCTGAATACAATTACCTTCACGGAGTGCTCGACGGGATCCAGCGGACATATTTACCGCAGAGGAAACTGCTTACGGAGGAAGAATACGTAAATGGAATTCCTTCAGGTATTTATAAAGAATATCACGACAATGGGAACATCAAATTATCCGGTAGTAACAGGGATGGCAAAAAAGAGGGGAAATGGCTGGAATTTGATGAAAATGGGAAACTGGTCAAAGAAACCAAATACGTCGGGGGATTGGAGAAATAATTCGTTCAGAGCATTTCTGTCAGCCTGTTGCAGAAATTTGCCCAGTCTATCCCACTGTACGCTTTACCGAAACGAAGCAGGATTAGATTTTTGGGCCGGTTGACGAAGATATACTGACCCAGCATACCCTTGGCGAAGAAGGATGCTCCATCATCCAGGACACGCCAGTTGTAAGTGAACGGGTAACCGTCCCCATCAAGTGAATCATTGATAACACGGGTTGAGCGGATGATCCATTCCTGTGGAATGATCTGTTTTCCATTCCACAGGCCATTTTTCAGATACAAACGTCCGAACCTGGCAAAATCCCTCGGTGTGGCGTTCAGGCATCCAAACATTTTAATGTCATCGTGTTTTTCCGAATCAGTGTTCCAGGTAGCATTTTGTTCCATCCCAAGGGGCTTCCATAGCTTTTCCTCAAGGTACTTGGATATTCTTTTTCCTGTGGCAGCCTCCAGGATATAACCCAGGATCTGCTGGTTGGCGCTGTTGTAATGGTAACGAAGGCCAGGAGGCTCTTTGATTTTCAGATGCCTGACATATTTGCGGAGGTTTGTACCGTAATAGAATTGGGCGGCATCACCGAAGGGATTTGAATAACTTTCATTGAACCGGATGCCGGAGCGCATATTCAACAGGTGCTCAATGGAAATATGCTGAAACCCGTCTCTTTTCATCCAGGGCAGGAAATCGGTCACTTTCTGGTCGGTGCTTTTGATGATCCCTTCACCAATGGCTATGCCCGTAAGGGCAGAAACAAAGGTTTTTGTTACCGAAAAGGAAGGAAAGATCGTTTCAGCCGTGTAGCCGTAGAAGTATTTTTCATAAATGATGCTGTCATCGCGGATGATAAGAAAGCAAGTGGTCTTATGATTCTGCAGGAATTTTTCAAAAGGCATTCCGTCCCTGGTAGGATAACTGTCCGGAACGGATAAGTGAACCGGCTGGGGTGAATCTTTAAAGTGAAATGAAGCTGTGCCTTTTTCAATACGGTGATAGGGGAATCTCCATAAATCATCAACTCCGGCAAAATTCCAAAATATAAAACGACTCAGGTGGATAGGTTCCATAGGCACAGGTCAACAGATCACCAGGGCGGGGATGTTTTGCGTGAATTTGGGATGATGTAATTCTTTTCAAGAGGATAAGTTTGCTTGGCCATTGGCCTGGAGTAATTCCTGCTGACCTTTTTGGACTTGGACGACATTGCTGGTTTTGTCGTAAACCTGACTTTTTCAGGAGAATATTTCGAAGAGGCACACCCTCCTGATAATAGAAGCGTTAACGAAAAAATCGCTATCAGGAACAGACTGATTTTATTGAATTTCATTGACCGTGACATCATTCCGGTAATTGACAGTAATTGCAAAAATAATGATTTTCCTTTAAAACGAATGTTTAATTTAAATATTTTAGCGTGCGCTAAGCGACTATTAATGTACCCCTCCCCAGCTGGCAGGGGAGGGGACGGGGGAGGGGTAAAGGGGTAAATTCCCCGGGGCTTGCCTTGGGGTTCATACCAGTGATTAACTGTTTTTCGGTATTTTAAAGGATTTAAATGAGTATTTATACCTTGAAAAGGGTGCTTTTGGTTTGGGTAATCCTTGCACTTTTTGCTCCTGCCTATGCACAGAAGGGGCAAGGAGCGGATACAGCAATCATGCTGCCAGAGGTCTCGATCAATGCTTCCCGGCTATTTGATAATACTACCGGGTTGACTGTCAGGATGATTGATTCCGCTGTTTTGTCGAGTTATCAAAACCGGATGCTGACGGATCTTCTGACTCAGCAAACTTCCATTCAGGTGCAATCCTATAATCCGGGAAACCTATCGACATTGACATTCCGGGGCACGTCATCCAACCATACGGGTTTTTTGTGGAACGGGATCTCCCTGAATCCGGTCATCAATGGCCTGACCGATCTTTCCCTTCTGCCAGTTGCGCTCTTCGACAGGATCTACATTCTTCACGGAGGTGCCAGTAGCGTATTTGGTGAAGGGAACATTGGCGGAGGAATTCACCTGGTGAATGAACCGGACTTTCTGAAAAGAAAGACATTGAACGCAGCCATTGAATATGGCAGCTTCCAGTCATTCCGTTCAAGTCTGACAGCGGCATTCTCCGGTCCGAAATGGAGCCTGCGGGCGGGAGGCTTTCTGATCTCGGCGAACAATGCGTTTCCTTATGTCAATGATACAAAACCGGATAAACCGACGGATACACTGGACAATGCGAGCCAGGATGGGATGGGTTTCATCGGGACATTTTCCGGCAATTTGAAGAAGAACAACGTGCTCATTCTTGATCTCTGGTACCAGTTCATGGATCGGGAGATCCCCGGAAGCCTGGTTTACACCATGGAAAATGCCGACCAGTATGACCGGTTTCTGCGTGGGATGATCACCTGGCGAAAAACATTCAGCAGTTCCGTCTTGCATTTTAAAGCAGCTTATTTTAATGATTATCTTCAATATACGGAATGCTATGAGGATTTTCCTGAATATGATCTGGATGTAGAAAGCAGGATGCAAACCTGGACGGGAGAAATTAGTGGCAAGTATGGGTTGTCGGATAGAATTGAATTGCACAGTGCAGGCGTCGTAAGGTATGCAAAGGTTCGATCCGGATACTTTCCCGAAATGAAGGATCAGCTGCAGGGCAGCATTCTGCTGGCTGCCATCTATAAATTCTCAAAAGCCGGATGGAAGGTGGATATGAATCTGCATCAGGGATGGACAGAGTATTATGACGAGCCTTTCACGCCGTCCTTTGGAGCAGAGGGCTCCCTGGGCCGTTTCCTCCTTATGAAGATGAATGTTTCGCATAACTTCCGAAGTCCGACCCTGAATGAGCGCTACTGGCAACCCGGAGGAAATCCGGATTTGAAACCGGAAAAAAGCTGGAACGAAGAAATCACCCTATGCTTGAATAAGGATAACGAGGATTTACCGGTCATCAACACATTGTCGGTCACCGCATTTCATTCGATGATCAACGATTGGATTCGCTGGGTGCCTGAGCCGGATGACCCCTACTTGTGGTCGCCCCAAAATGTTCAGAAAGTACGTGCTGCGGGACTGGAAGGCAGGGCAGGTATTGAATGGTCAGTTCGTAAAATGACTACACACCTTCAGGCATCATATTCATTCACCCGGTCGGTCAATGAAAACAAAGAGGCATCCAACTATAAGAAGCAGCTTCCCTATGTTGCCGAGCATACCGGAACGATCAACGCTGGAATAAGGTATGGCAGTGCTTTCCTGGAATATACTCAGTCGTTCGCAGGCTCCAGGGCCACGGTCGAGGATCATTCCAATGCATTGCCTCCGTACAGCATTGGCAGACTGAGGGTTGGCTATGCCTGGAGCCTGACAAAGTGCATCCTGGATTTCCATTTCCGGATCGATAATCTATTTAATGTTGATTATCAGGTAGTTCAATATTACCCCAATCCCGGACGATCGTTCACCGGTGGGGTGAACCTGAAGATGTAGCGATGGAGCGATATAACGATTTAATGAACTAACAATTTAACGATAAATCCCATGAGTACCAAAGTAACGATCAATTGGAGCGGCGACATGGCTTTTGTTGCCGAGGTGAATGGTTTTGCGGTCCAGTTGGATGCTTCCCGGGAAGTAGGGGGCAAGGGCAAAGGGCCGCGCCCCAAACCGCTTACGCTTGCGGCGCTTGGAGGATGCACGGGGATGGACGTGGTCTCGATCCTGGAAAAGATGCGCGTGTCTGTTGAGGCATTTGACATGCAGATCGAAGCGGAGGAAACGGAAGAACATCCCAAAGTGTATCGCAAGATCCATTTGGTCTATATCTTCAAAGGCAAAGACCTGCCGATGGATAAACTTGAAAAAGCCGTAAATCTGTCGCAGGAACGATATTGCGGTGTTTCAGCAATGCTGCGCAAGGCGGCGGAGTTAACGTATGAGATCACGGTGGTTAGTAGCCAGTAGCCGGTAGGCAGTCGGCGGGTGTTTAGGTCTACAGGTCTTCAGGTCTTCGGGTCTTCGGGTCTTCGGGTCTTCGGGTGTTAAGGTCTTCGGGTCTTCGGGTTCACAGGTCTGCAGGGGGTGGGCGGCGGTCGGCAGATAGCTGATTGCCGATCATGAATTAATAACTTCCGCCAGTTCCGCAAGGATCATCGCCGTTGCTCCCCAGATCGTCGCTCCATTGATCGTGTAACACGGTGCAGTAAGGGTGATCCCGCTGACGTGAATTTCCCGGATGGTTATGCACCCCGGGTCCAGTAAACTGGAGATCTCCACCTCAACGATATCCTTTACTTCAACGGGATCCGGATGAAAATCAGTTTTTTCAATGAGATAGCCAACCACCGGATGAACCAGAAAGTTACTCGGGGGGATATAGAGTTCCGACAGTGTTCCGATGATCCTGATGGAGGAGGAAGGAATACCCAGTTCCTCGCGTGTTTCGCGTAATGCCGTTTCGATCAGTGTTTGATCCGACTTTTCCTGTTTTCCTCCGGGCAGGCTGACCTGACCACCGTGCGTTCCCTCATAATCAGGACGCTGTATCAGGACAAGCTTGGGTGTTCCGTGGTCAGGATAGAGCAGAATGAGGACACCGCTCTTTTTTGCCTTAGAAATGTCCATTCCCTCCGTGATCCATTTCAGTCGCGATTCAGAAGCCATTCTCCGTTGAGCACTCAGTCCGGGTAAAGGCTCTTTCAGCCTTTTGCTGATATGCTCTATGAGATCATTGAAAAGCATTTTTCGGCGAAGTTTTGATCAAAGTTAAGCTGAAAAGGAATTGAATTCAGTGATCATTCAAATATATGTTATTTTTGTGCTTTGGTATAAAATATGATAATCTCCCATTTTTTTAGTATTTTTGATTGATTGAAAAATCTTTAATCTTTATTCAATTTAAAAAAATGAAAACTCATTCTGTAAAATCCGCATTTTTCTGGATGACCTTACTGCTGTTAGTGGGCTGTACAACTGTTCCAATTACCGGAAGGAAACGTGTCAACCTCATTCCCTCTGAACTGATGATCCCGATGGCTCTGCAAGAATATTCAGCATTTTTGCAGGCCAACCCTGCTTTGCCTGCAACCGACGAGCGCGTTATCCCCGTTAAAACTGTTGGCAACAACATAAGTAACGCGGTGATGCAGTTTATGTACGACAATGACATGAAAAAGGAAGCTGAAAAGTTCCAGTGGGAATTCAATGTGGTGAATGAAGAAACCGTCAATGCCTGGTGTATGCCCGGAGGTAAAATCGTTTTTTATACCGGCATTCTGCCCGTTGCGGGCGATGCCAATGGAATTGCCACGATCATGGGGCATGAGATCGCGCATGCGTTTGCCAAACATGGAGAGGAGAGGATGACCCAGCAGCTTGCCATTCTGGTAGGTGGGCTTGGACTGGAGTATGCCCTGAGAAACGAACCGCAGACCACGAATGATATTTTCCTCACGGCCTTTGGAATAGGATCACAACTAGGCCAGCTCGCCTTTTCACGCAAACACGAATACGAAGCGGATAAACTGGGGATGGTCTTCATGGCCCTGGGTGGATACGATCCTTCCAACTGTATCACGTTCTGGCAAAAAATGTCACAACAGAGTGGTTCATCCCAATTACCTGAATTCCTGAGCACGCACCCCAGTGACCAGAACCGTATTGCAGCCATGCAGGAATATCTTCCCACTGCCCTGAAGTATTATACAGGCCAGGCCAAAGGTAGCGGAACGAAAGGCAGTGGTACAAAAAGCACCGGAGGCGGAACGATAAAACTTTAAGAGTAATAATGTAGTATGAAGAATGAATAATTAAAAATTTATTTTACATCCTTCATTTTAATATTATATGACCTGGACACTGATCGTTATCCTTCTGTTGGTTGGATTTGTACTACTGCTGCTGGAAATGTTGGTGATACCCGGCATCACCGTAGCAGCCGTACTTGGTTTTGTTTCCATTGCCCTGGCCGTCTGGGGAGCTTTCGCATCCTATGGCACGACTGCCGGTTTCATAACGCTTACAACGGGCATACTGGGGTCTGTTGTTTTGCTTATCGTCGCCCTGAAAGCCAAAACCTGGAACAGGTTTGCCCTGAAGTCATCCATAGATGGTAAGGTCAATGTGATCGGGGAAGCAGCTGTACGGTCAGGAGATACGGGCAAAACGGTGTCCCGTCTGGCTCCGTCCGGAAAAGCCCTGATCAACGGCGAATACTACGAAGTGCATACCATCGGGGAGTTCATTGATCCCGGATCAGAGATCGTTGTTACAAAAGTTGACTTCAATCAAATTACCGTAAAACCTAAAAACACTTAATCATGGGAAATAATTTGCTAATCATGCTGCAGGCAGCAGGATCGAATATGTTTATCATCGTCGCCATTGGAATTGCTGCCCTTGTAGGCCTCTGGATCATTTTTTACTTTGTTCCTGTCGGCTTATGGTTTACAGCTCTATTGTCGGATGTCAGGATATCCCTGATCCAGCTCATCCTGATGCGATGGAGAAAGGTTCCCCCTCAGGTCATCGTCCGTAACCTGATCGCTTCAACAAAAGCAGGCCTGAAGCTGAACAGGAATGAAATGGAAGCCCATTACCTTGCCGGAGGTAACGTTCAGGCAGTGGTCAAAGCACTGATTTCAGCAGACAAAGCCAATATAAATCTGGATTTTAAAACGGCAACAGCCATCGATCTGGCCGGTCGGGATGTATTGCAGGCCGTCCAGATGTCGGTCAATCCCAAGGTGATCGATACTCCCCCTGTTGCTGCTGTGGCTAAGGATGGTATCCAGCTTATTGCCAAAGCAAGGGTAACTGTCAGGACGAATATCAAGCAATTGGTCGGAGGAGCAGGAGAGGAAACAGTGCTTGCCCGTGTGGGTGAAGGTGTGGTATCCTCCATCGGTTCTGCCGACTCACATAAATCCGTTCTTGAAAATCCCGATTCGATCTCTAAAGTGGTTCTGGGAAAAGGACTTGATGCGGGTACCGCCTTCGAGATCTTATCCATCGATATTGCCGATATTGACGTTGGGAAGAATATTGGTGCCGTGCTTCAGATGGACCAGGCTAATGCGGATAAGAACATTGCACAGGCCAAGGCCGAAGAGCGCCGGGCCATGGCTGTGGCCAAAGAACAGGAAATGAAAGCCAAATCGCAGGAAGCACGCGCCAACGTGATTCAGGCCGAAGCTGAAATTCCTCTGGCTATCGCCGACTCCTTCCGGAAAGGCAACCTGGGGATCATGGATTATTACCGCCTGCAAAACATCCAGGCCGACACCCATATGAGGGAATCCATCTCTGAACCGCCCGCCAAGCCAAAAGAAAGACTGGACGAGGATAAGGGGAGGAAATAGCGGTTATTGAGAGGAGAGAGGAGAAAGGAGAGAGGAGAGAGGAGAAATAAAAATATTCCTTCATCTCTCATTTCTCCTGTCTCCAATCTCCTCTCTCCTCTCGAATGGACATCACGGCCAAATACAGTTCCGAGTTTCGATCTCAGTATCGCGATCTCCTGAGGGCTTGCCATCCGGATATAGTACCTGATGACAGGATAATGATTCGCAGGGCCTTTGAGCTGGTTCTGGAAACCTACCGGGATAAAAGGATGGAATCCGGCGAGTACTATTTTGTCCATGGGGTGAATGTGGCCAAGATCGTAGCCGGAGAGATCGGTCTTGGAACCGACTCTATCGTGGGCGCCCTTCTTCATAATGTGCTTTACAAAGCAAATGTCACTCAGGAAACCGTCAGCGAAAGGTTCGGTCCAAGGGTGGCTTTCATTCTGCAGGGGCTGACCAAAATCGCCGGCATCTCCACGCAACGCTCCTCCCTCAACTCGGAAAACTTCATCAAACTGCTGCTTACACTCTCTCCTGACGTTCACGTCATTTTGATCAAACTGGCCGACCGGCTTGAGTTTATGCGGAAGATCGATCTTCTTCCACAGACACTGCGCCCCCAGCTTGCCTCTGAAACATCCCTGCTGTACGCCCCCATCGCTCACCGGCTGGGACTTTATCATCTAAAGACCGAGCTGGAAGAACTTTCCATGCAGTACGCCTACCCGGAAATCTATTTCGACCTGTTGAAACGACTGGAAGAGACTCAGGAATCAAGGCAGGCATACATCAGGAATTTCATTGAGCCCATCGAAAAAGAACTGACCCGCCAGGGGTTTCAGTTTGAGATCAAGGGGCGTTCAAAGTCGGTTTCCTCCATCTGGAACAAGATGAAAAAGCAGGGAGTTGATTTTGACGAGGTCTACGATCTATTTGCAGTCCGTATCATCATCAACCAGATCCGAGAAGGTGAAAAAGCCGACTGCTGGAGGATCTATTCCATCGTGACCAATTTGTACCAGCCCAATCCAAAGCGCCTGCGCGACTGGCTCACCACACCGAAAGTCAGCGGATATGAATCGTTGCACACTACGGTGATGGGACCTGAGGGAAAATGGGTTGAAGTTCAGATCAGGACAAAGCGGATGGATGAAATTGCTGAACAGGGCGGTGCTGCCCATTGGAAATACAAAGAGTCCGCCCTGGAGAAAGATCAGGACACATGGGTGTCGAAAATACGGCAAACCCTTGAGAAACCGAATCTTCCGGAAGCGGAAGATTCGCAAAAGGCAAAGCTGGAACTTTATACCAAAGATATTTTTGTTTTTACGCCCAAAGGGGATATCAAGAAACTTCAAATGGGTGCTTCGGTGCTTGATTTTGCCTATGAAGTCCACTCCAGCATTGGAAATTCCTGTACGGGCGGAAAAGTCAACCATAAGATCGTCCCCCTGCGGCATATTCTGCAAAATGGTGACGTGGTTGAGATCATCACATCCAAAACGCAAAAACCCAAGCCCCACTGGATCAACATTGTCGTGTCGGCCAAGGCTAAATCCAGGATCAAGCGCGCGATAAAAGAACTGCAATTTAAAGAAGCGGACCAGGGCAAAGAGATCCTGAAACGGAAATTCAGTCAGCTGCGGCTGACCTTTGACAATGAGAAAATTGACAGGCTGGTGGATTTTTTCAAACTGTCGGACCCCCTTGAGCTCTATCATAATCTTGCCATCGGCAAGATCGATCCGATGGAGATCAAGAATTGCTTTGCCACGGTCGAACCTGAAACGGAAAAAGGTAAACCGGCCGATGCAGGCTTGATGGAGCGGATCGAATCCGAGATTCAGCAGACTGTCCAACCCGGTGACCTTTTGTTAATTGACGGGCAATCCGATATCGGTATCTATAAATTTGCCAAATGCTGCAATCCTGTGTTTGGGGATGAGATCTTTGGCTTTGTGACCGTGGGAAAAGGGATCAAGATCCATCGTGAATCCTGTCCCAACGCTGCCCAGATGAAAATGCGGTACGGCTACAGGATCATCCATGCAAAATGGGTGAAAGCGGATGACAAAGGACCGTTCTGGGTAGATCTGCTCCTATCGGGCGATGACCGGATCGGGATCGTGAACCAGGTCACCCACCTGCTTTCCGATACCATGAGAATCAACATACGGTCATTTTCTTTTGAATCGAAACATAATAAATTTGAGGGAAATATTCAGATCCTTGTGAAAGACATCGGGCAGCTTAACTTTGTCATTAGCCAGATCAAAAAAGTAAGCGGCGTAAAAAAAATCAAGAGATTGAAATAACCTTCTAATTATGAATCACCCCAGGCTTTAGCCTGGGGTGTCAAGTAAACTGTTGTAAGTCAGGGCTTTAGCCCAAAATTTGTCTTGAGTAAGGAAGGTGAAAAACAGAAGGATACATTTGTTACTTTTGTTTCGGGCTAAAGCCCTGCTTCTTATTGACCTTAAAGAACCCCGGTCTTAAGACCGGGGTAACTTAAAACATGACTATTATGAGGGACTGCATCGGATGTAAACTAATTTTCAATGACCAGGTCCTTTCGAAGGATCTTTTTAACAAGACCTCCTTCATGTCGGGCATTATTTTGTATGAGGTGATTGCATTTTACAATAAAAAATACCTTTACCTGGAGGATCACCTGCAGCGCCTTGAATCTTCTTCAAAGCTTGCCAGGCTCCCGCTCTGGATTCCCATCAGTGAAGTTCGGGCCAGGTTGCTTAATCTGCTGGAGATCAATGATATAAAGGATGGGAGTATCAACCTGGTCTTCAATTATACTAATCAGCCCAACACCTTTGTGACGTATGTCAACAAACCGCATGATCCCTCGAAAGAGGATTATCTGGACGGGATCAGAACGGAGTTGCATTTTGATATACGTACGACTCCGAACATCAAGTTCTTTCTGCAGGATTTCAGGGAGAGAGCAGGGAAGGTCATCCGGGAGCATGACCTCTGGGAGGTCATCCTGGTGGACAAGAACGATTACATCACCGAAGCGAGCCGCTCCAACGTTTTCATGATCAAGGACCGTGAGGTCATTACGGCTCCGGTAGAGCTGGTGTTGCCCGGGGTGACGCGCAAGCACATCATTGAGATCTGCAAAGAACTGCATATTCCAATCCGGGAGAAATGTGTCACGCACCAGGAGCTTAAAGATATGGATGCTGTTTTCCTTACGGGAACCACCTCAAAGGTTTTGCCCGTCAGGTATGTTGGTGATTGGGAATTCAATGCTGCTCATCCTGTCCTTGTGCAGATCAGGGAAGCTTATGAACAGGCCATCGCAAAATATATTGGGATAGCATAACTCTCCTGCTACATATTTCCTGCGAGGTCGTTTCAAGAGTCTTTTAATTAACCACAAAGGTACACAAAGTACATCACCAAGGAACACTAAGTAATTGATAATCAATTAACACCTTCGTGCACCTTTGTGAAATCCTTCGTGTTCCTTAGTGGTTAGGGACACAGGATACAAACTCTAAGAACTATAATTTTTTCAAAACCACCGCCGTCCGGTTCGTGATGTAGATCTTCAGCCGGTTTACGTTCCATATCCCGTCAAAATAAGAGAAGTGCTCCACGCTTTCGTCTATTCTTCCGTGCCCTCCGAAGAACTGGTTGTCCGTGTTGAGAATGATCCTGTATTTTCCCGGTTCGGGAACCGTAAAAGTATAATCGGTGATTGAATTGGAGGGATGCCAGTTGAAGACAAAGACCAGTCCGTTTCGTTCAAAGACGATCGTCCTGTTTTCGTCATCCATATGCAACTCCCGGGCGAATTCCCAGTTCAGGACACGGTTTTCCCTGATGATCCGGATCATTTCCCTGTCGAAGCTGGCCAGGAACTGGTATTTCAGGTTCGGGTCGTCCACCAGCGACCATTGTCTGCGCGCATACCGATAGCTCCAGTTGTTTCCTTCCCTCGGAAAGTCGATCCATTCCGGGTGTCCGAATTCATTTCCCATGAAGTTCAGGTAAGCCTGCCCGCCAAGCGCAATCGTGAACAGCCGGATCATTTTGTGCAGGGCCATTCCCCGGTCGATGACAAGGTCCGGGTCATCTTTGTGCATGTGCCAGTACATTTCCTTATCCATCAGCCAGAAGGCCAGCGTTTTGTCGCCCACCAGCGCCTGGTCGTGTGATTCAGCATAGGAAACCGTTCTGACGCCCGGCACGCGGTCATTGAGCACGTTCCACATCTCATGGATGTTCCATTCCTCATCACGTTTCTCTTTCAGGTATTTGATCCAGAAATCGGGGATGCCCATGCCCAGCCGGTAATCAAAGCCAATACCGCCGTCGGGGATCGGTTTGCAGAGCCCCGGCATGCCGGTGACATCCTCAGCGATGACCACCGCATGTTTGTTGATCGTATGGATGAGTTTGTTGGCAAGTTGCAGGTAGGTGACCGCGTCCCATTCCACGCCTTCGTTGAAATACTTGTCGCGGCTGTCAATCACGTCGTTGCCATGATGGAAGTACATCATAGATCCCACCCCGTCGAACCGGAATCCGTCGAAGTGGAACTCCTTCATCCAGTATTTGAGGTTTGAGAGCAAAAATTGCAGCACCTCCCATTTGCCGTAGTCAAAGAGCTTGGAATCCCATCCCGGATGTTCTCCGCGGCCGCCCGGGTGGAAATACTGGTGATCAGAACCGTCAAATTCGTTGAGCCCCTCGTTGAGGTTTTTCACGGTATGCGAGTGGACAATGTCCATGATCACAGCAATGCCCATCCGGTGAGCGGTCTTGATCAGGTTCATCAGGTCTTCCGGTGTGCCGAAGCGCGAAGAGGGGGCAAAGAAGTTCGAAACGTGATAACCGAATGACCCGTAGTAGGGATGTTCCTGGATGGCCATCATTTGGATGGCGTTGTAGCCGGCATTTTTGATACGGGGGAGGACGTTGTCCGTGAATTCATTGTATGTCCCGATGCCTTCCCGTTCCTCTGCCATACCCACGTGGCACTCATAAATGAACAATTCCTGAAGCGTAGCTGCGTCGAACCGATCGTTTTCCCAGTTGAATTTTCCCGGCAGCCATACCTGTCCGGAGAAATCCTTGGTCCGGTCATCCTGGACGACTCTCCGGATATAGGCCGGGATCCGGTCGCGCACTTGACCGCCGCCTTCCACAACGATTTTGATACGGCTTCCGTGCACAAAAGAACGTTTGTAGACATCTCCGTCAATGTAAATTTCCCAGACTCCGTTACCGACCGGTGCCAGGGGGTGGGAATAGGGATTCCAGTTGTTGAAGTCCCCTTTCAGGAACAGCGCGTGGGCTTTTGGTGCCCATTCCCGGTAGATCCATCCCTTTCGGACCGGATCGCGGGTGATCCCGAAATACTGGTAGGCATCGGCGAAAGCAGAAAGGCTGCCAGCCGCCTTTTCGATATGCCGGAGGCGTTCCTGATAACGCTGGTATCGGGCATAGACATCGGCTGCGGCAGGTTCCAGCCAGGGATCGTCTTTTACGATTTGCAGGATGCGGAAATTCTGGGGTGACATACCTTTATGTATAAAAATATGGGACAAAGGTACTTTATTGTCAAATTGTCAAATGGTCAAATTGTTAAATTGTCAGATGGTTTTTATATACATCCATGGAATGAGTGGTGAAGAAAGCGTCGTTTAATTAAATAGTAATTTTATTGCATAATTTTAGTATAAATTATTCAGCTGATTGCATAATTCTGTATTTTTGCTATGAATTAATGAATAAAAGTATGCTTAACAGAGAATCAATCAAGCAAATACTTCTTGAACAGCGGTTAGCGTTTTTAAATAAGGAAACTGGTATCAGGAGATCGGTTATCGAATCCATTGAATCGAAACTTCACTTACCCCACATTCATGTGATCACGGGCATAAGGCGTTGTGGGAAGTCAACATTGCTTCGTCAGGTAGCCAGGGAATTTTACAATGATGAAGCTTTTTTTTACATAAATTTTGAAGATGAACGATTAATAAATTTTAATCCCCAGGATTTTAATGATTTTTATGAAGTGTTAGTCGAGCTGTTTGGTGTCAAAAAGACTTTCCTCATTGACGAAGTTCAGCATGTCAGGAATTTTGATTCCTTCATCAGAAGATTTTATGACAACGGATTTAAATTTTTCATAACCGGTTCGAATGCAGGTCTTTTAAAGGAAGAGATCAGCACCCGTTTGACCGGTCGTCATATTGATTCTTATCTGACTCCCTTTTCTTTCAAGGAATTTCTTGATTATCATCAGTTCTCTTTGACTGCCGAAAGTATACATATAAGTGAGAAAAAGGCTCGTATAAAGAGTCTGTTTCAGGAATATTTTGTCAGTGGTGGCATGCCTGAGTTTGTCAGGTATAAGGATACTGAAATACTAAGACACATTTATGATGATATCGTCACCAAGGATATTTTTATCCGTAACAAAGTGGAGAATGTCATTTTGGGGAAAGAATTGTACCGGTTCCTGATCAGCAACTTTGCGCAGCGGTTCAGTTATAATTCATTATTGAAATATATACCATTGGGAAGTGTTAATACAATCAAAAGATATGTTCATTTTTTAGAAGATGTTTATCTGGCTCTTCTGGTCAGCAAATTTGATTACAGCGTAAAAAAACAATTTGCGAACGAAAAAAAACTATACATCACTGACAATGGATTTATACGTGTTTTGTCGATTAAACCTGGAGCTGATCAGGGGTGGCTGCTTGAGAACCTTGTCAGGAACAATTTGTCATTTGCAGAGGAGGTTTTTTATTATTCTGGCAAGAAAGAATGTGATTTCGTGTTAATGAACAATAAAAAAGTAGGATCAGCAATCCAGGTCAGTATGACGCTGGATCGCACAAACAAGGATCGTGAAATCAAAGGGCTTCTCGAAGCGATGGGATACTTTAACTTAAAAGAAGGCCTGTTGCTGACATTTGATCAGGACGGATCGGAAGACATTCAAGGCAGGCATATTATGATCAAGCCTGTGTGGAAATTTTTACTGGAAGGACAAGTTGGAACTACATGACGGTTGACCGGACGTGTTAAATGAGAATCATAACCATTGGTGATCTGCACGGTTCGCCGGTTTGGAAACAGATCCAACCGGAGGAGTGGGACCGGATGGTCTTTATCGGAGATTATGTTGATTCAGGGGATTTCACTCGTGATGAGATCATCCTGAATTTGATGGAGATCATTGACCTGAAGAAGAAACTTCCGGACAAGATCGTCCTGTTGATGGGAAACCATGACCTTGCTTATTTTTATGGAGGGCACGGGCGGCATTACTGTTCAGGCTTTAAAATGAGCATGTTATCAGCGCTATATTCCCTATTCACTTCCAATCGTAACCTTTTTCAGGCTGCTTCTCAGGTAGGTAATCACCTGTGGACACATGCCGGGGTTGTGCAGCGGTGGTATGACACGTATATTCAGGAGCAGGTGAAGCCAACGGATGAAAACCTGGCCTATACGTTCAATCGTCTGTTCAGGGAGTATTTTCAGCCGTTATTTCACGTCAGTGCTCTTCGTGGGGGATTGTACGAGGATGGAGGAATTTTCTGGGCGCATCGTGCGGAGACCAGCGATGATCCAATGCACGGGTATCACCAGATCGTGGGGCATACAAAGACACGATCAGGGATAATGGTGACCGGAGATCCATCGGGGGAAACTTCAGTTACGTATGTGGATTGTCTGGATACGAATGTTGAGTTTTATCAACTGGATCTACGTAATGACTACGTACAAAGATTGCCATGCCGTAATATTTAGCAAGCATCGTATGCAGAACACGCAGACATATTTTGGGATAAGGTTTACCAGTGAATTTCCTGCCGGGAAAAAAGATCGATTCAGGCTGGCGAAGGTTTTATTTTCCAATCCTGCGACCAGCCCGCAGGATGCTTTCCGGATGCTAAGCAATATTGACTTGTGGCCACTGATAGATGCCTTGATCTCAAGGTTGGAACAGGAAGCAGATAAATGGAAAAAAGGAAGAAGTCCCGCCGAGATTGAGTCGGGCTTCCAGAAGAAAGTCAATGAATGGGTGAAGTTTTACTCGTTTCCATCTCTGGATGAACTGGAAAGTGTTGCAAATGAACTTGAGATTTCCTCATCGGGCATTATTGAATTCATCCTTGATCAAGTTCAGTATCTTCCCCCCTCCAGCATAATGGATTTTCTAAAGAAATACAAGAAAGTGATCCGGGAAAACCAGGTGAATGTGATCCTGGATCATTACAACGATGCAAGGCGCGGGTATGGAAAGGGAGATGGACAGATGCGCTTGAAGGAGGGAATTCAAGAAATGCTTTAATTGAATCATTTTCTGTTACAAGGCAATCATTTTGCGGGTAATGATGCGCCCGTCATCCAGGGTGATCCTGAGCACATACAGGCCGGTTAACGACTGAGGAATTTTGATCTTCATCAACGGATCCCGGGATCCGGGAAGGTAGTCCGATACTTTCCTGCCATCGGCCGTATACAATGAAATGTTTTCGGCGCTGGCCTTTCCGGCAAATTCAATATAGAGAACCTCGCCGGTAGGATTGGGGTAGAACTGTGCAATAAGTTCATTTTCAATGATCCCGAAAGGCGTTGCCCATTGGTTTTTTAATTGCCCGACCTGGGAAACCGGAATTTCCTTATCCCAGATCCTGACTTCATCCACACTTCCACGCAATGCATAGAGTGTTTCTACCTGATCCATCCGGCCAATGGTCAACGGCTTGGTCGAGGGCAGGATCGTTCCTGAGAAGCCTTTAAATGCATCCAGAATGCCATCCACGTATAATTCCATGGAATAGCCCGTATAGAGTGCGGTAACGTGGTAATAGCGGTTCAACTCGATGGGGGAGGAGCCATCCAGGTCCGAAATGCCCGTACTGGTTTTAACGGTCCAGCGTAACCGCCCTTCAGGTGTGATGGAAAGCTTGTAGCGCTGCTGCCAGGAGCCGTGTGAGATGATGAATCGCTCTGATTGAAGCTGCTCACACTTAACCCAGCAGCTCAGGCTGATGGCGCCACTGAAATTCAGATCTGCGTCGTTTTCCGCATAAATGATGTCCTGTCCCGTTGTAAAGCGATAGGCCAGCGAAGGTGCTCCCCTGGCATCCTGGGTTTTGGCAACACCGACGGCCGTGGCGTGGAAGCGATCGGCTGCCGCGTTTTTAGTATCGGAATCAAAAGGGTACCAGATCAGAGGTGCCTGGGCTGCCAGGCTTGTGTCTTTTACCAGTACCGGCGTTGAAACGCTGGTTGAGAGCGTATACTGGTTAGTCACCTGAACCGTAATTTCTCCGACCACCGGAACATCAGGAGCCTGCCAGGTGACTGAACTGCCTGTTGACGGATCAAGGACACCTTCGGTAACTGTCCATGAATAATTCAGATCCTCACCGGGCGCCGGTTCGGCCAGCGCTGTGAACGTATTGGTGCCCCCTGTTGCGGTATATTTTGTTTCTGCCAGAATGCCATTCACAACCGGCGGGAGAGGGATGTACTCCACAACCTCCAACAGCAGGGTGTCTGCTGCCACCTGTCCATTGGAACTGACCCTGCACTTCAGGACAAGTTGTCCCGGAAGTGCAGGAGCAGTAAGTGTTGCCTGTGACTGGTCCTGCCCTTCAACCAATACTTCATTCAGGAACCATTCAAACTGCACCTGACCTTCCGGATCATGGTTTCCCGGTTCACAATAGGCAGTGAATAAAGAATTGATGATAAGTGGGCTTTGATCGGTTGAGAGTGCTTTGATGCGCAGGTTCTCAGAAAAGTCATACTGATAATGATAATCAAGCACATCTACTCCAACATAGAGGCGGTTTTGATCCTGCTGGGGCTCCAACCCGGCCGTAAATAACCTGATCAGCCTTACTTCTCCTGATGGAATTGGCAACTGGAAGGAGCCAGTGGCTTCGGAAAACAGTACGGACTCGGTAATTGCTTCGTATACAGCAAATTTTCCCGGGGGAAGGTTCACCTGAACCTGTTTGCTGTTTAAAGCAGGATTATAAAATAACCAGGAAGTTAGTGAATTATCCCCGTAAAAATCTGTTTTATTGAGATCGATCTGAAGAATCTCAGGGACATTGGTCGATTTCACGACAGCCGCAAGGTATCCGACACTTGATCCACTGTAGAGGGACAAATTGGTGGCCGCCCAGCTTCCATTGATGGCATCACCTGTGGCAAAGGGTGTTTTTCCCTGCCATACTTCTTTCATGGATTCGTGAGGGATACAGGCAGCCGGATCATAGACTGAAGCCCAGGCATACGAATCCTGTAAATCCTGGGGAAGGGCGTTCCAGTAGAAAAGCCTGCTGGCATTCGTGACATTCAGCAACCATTTGGCAATGGCGCGTGCATAGCGCTTGTCATACTTGGGAAGCGGTGCCAGCGCAGCGGCTTGTTGAAAACCATTCATCACAAAAGCATAATCATCACCGTTATCGTTAGCTTCTCCGATCAGTCCCGACACATCATACCCGCCCCAGGTACCCACGATGGCACCCCAGCCCCTGAGTTCCCCCCGGTCAAAGCACCAATTCAGCATTTTCTGCAACGGGTAACTCGTTCCCTCCACTGCATTCATCCGGGCTACTGCAAGTGTTCCGTAAGGTAATTGGAGCTCATAGGATGGATTGGATTCAAATCCTGCCAGGAAGTCCATGGCCAGCTGGGCGCCTTCGAAATATTTCCTGTTTCCCGTTTCAAGGTAAGCGTTGTACAACAGCCAGGCGATGCTGCCTGCTGCTTCGGGCTCGGGTACCCCCGTGGCAAGCGGCAGTCCGGTGGCCAGGTTAAAGGCGCGGTAATTCATGTCCGGGATCGCCCACGGTGTTGTGCTTCCTCCCAGCTGGTTTACGCAGTACAGCCAGCGGTCGGCAATAGAGATGAACTGGCTTCCGAATTCGGGCGCCGCATCAGGATATAGGTTTCTAAGCTGATAAAAGTAAACGTTGGGCATGACATCATACCACCAATCGCTGCCCGATTTCGTTGAATAGTTGTTAAGATAGACGTTCTGACCGTTCTTTTTATTATAGAAATCTTTAGCCATAGCCACCCAGTTCATCCCGTTCTGGTTGCTTTTATCAACACCAGCAAGAGAGGCGCCGATAATGGCCGGCAGAATATTGATGGCTTCTGCCTGGTTGGAATGATCATCTGCACCGACATAAGAATCAAGAAAGACAGGAGTGTTGTCGGGATAGTTGAACTGCCCCGGCGATCCAAGCCGCGACAACGGAAGGTATTGTCCGGTTTTATTCAGATCGAAGATGAAGCTGTCATAGTCCAAAGTCACTGAATTCCAGTCTCTGATCTGGAGAGGGGAGGGTGAATCGGGCATTTGACCGATCCGGGAAATGCTTAATTGCCCAGGTTGGGCAAATGCCTGCACGAAGAAAATGCAAAGCGGCAGTAACAGTAAATTGCGGTTCATAGGTCGTCGGTTCATTGTGTACTTTGAAAATAGCGGTATAGGAAGTTGTTCATCGTTTCGGATAGTCAGGATCCATATCGGGCGTGCGCAGACCGACGAGCTCATTGGCCATCAGGATGAACACATTCCAGCAGAGCCCTTTGGTCGAAACCCACCAGGAATCCGTGCTTGTCCATTTGGTAGGGATGAATTCCTTGCTGAAGGGCCAATCCGGATGCAGGTTGATCTCGGCCCAGATCCTGTTTTCCATAAGTTTACCTGCCTTTTCCCAGCCGTGTTTCATTCCGGCGGCATAGGCAGAGTATTCTGCCCGCAGCCAGCTCCCCCCGTTGTAGTAGTATCCGTCATTTCTCCCGTCGCTGTAGTTGGCCTCGCCGAATTCTGCAAAGGGTTGGTAATCCCCTGAAAGATAAGCAAAGCTTTTTCCGTCGTTGATCAAACGTACACAAATGGGTGCGGTGGTGCCATATTCCGGATGAGGTGCATCCGGAACCCTGTTCAGGACAGGCATCTGATCCAGGTGGTTGATGACTATTTCATCGGTCAGCAATGGCCGGCCGAACAACCAGAGGGAAAAGAACTCGGGCTCCAGGTCGGTCAGGGAAATGATGTCGGGATAATTCCGGTCGAATAGAAGGTGCCGTCTCTGCGGATCGTAAAAATTACGGTATGCCTGCTCTGCTTTTTCAAGATAGGCTTCTGACAGTTCAAATCCCAGTTCTTTGATCGTGCGCAGGGCAACGGCCAGCATTCCCTGATTCACCGCAAGACGGTCCGTTTTGGGATCGAAATCCACAATATCCACCTGGCTGAGCGAGAAGCGTGACTTGCATATCGCGTTGCGGTCCGGGTCAAATTCGTTCAGGACATAGTCCACTGCTTTCTTTATCTTGTCTTGTGGCAGACTGATTCCAAAACGTCGTTTGTTAAGCATCGCCCAGATCAGCCATTCAATAGTGGCCTCATTGTCCTTGACCTCCACCGAACCCATGTAGGGTGTGATGATCGTGCCAATCCCGCCTTCGGGCGTCTGTGTTTTGCCCCATTGTTCCCAGAGAGCCAGGTTTAGTTCCTTTTGATAGGTGGCGACCGCAGAAAAGAATGAATCCCGGTTGTACATGTCGGGTGAATAATTCTTGTTGGGCACATTGAAGGGGGTCATGTCGTGTACGGAGGTGATCCAGGTCAGCATCTGGAGGTTGGCGTAAAGCATTTTTTCGATCTGCGATCCTTTGAATCCTTTGCCTTCTGCCAGGCGTGTCTGGGATGCGATCATAAATTCTTTGTGATTCGTATAATGTTCAGCAAAGATGTAGGTGACCTTTTCTGCGGACTGGCCCAGGGGAAGAAGATTGTAAGGCTCTCTTTGAGGCTGATGCTCTGTAAACTGCAGGTTTTTTATTTGCAGGCGGGATTCCATTCCGGATTGTGTGCCGATAAACAGGGATACCGAATCGTGTCCGGTATAGGGTACCAGGATGCTGCCCTTGAAAAAGGTCCAGTCCTGTTCGCCGGCAGGAAACTGATCGATGTATTTCACACCCTCTTCAAGTTCGATGGTCTTCATCCCATTGCGTATCCTGAACAGCTTGAGGGCTACCGGAGTGTTGCCCCTGCAGTCGAAAGAGATGGTGTAAACCTTCTGGTCTTCGAACGGGGCAATATATTCAATGCCAGCCCTGTCGCACGGATGGCAGATGAGCGTGATAAGGCTGTCGTTCTGCTCCACTTCAACCTTTCCGACTTTCCGGCTTATGGTGACGGCAGGGATGATCCGGGTGGAGCCGGCATCCAGGTTGTACATTTCACCAAAGGTCAGCCTGACATATTCATTTTGCTCTTCCTGTTCTTCCTGAGTTGACACTGCATAAAGTTCCGGATCCGGAAGTTTCCGCATGCCGACAAAACCGCCTCCCCTGCCGCTAAACCGGCGTCGGGTAGTGCGGGTGAACTGGTTCAGATAACCGGCGTCCGTCAGTAAACCGACTACCTGATGATCAGGAGTCACCCAGCCGGCAGCCGGATACATTTCGTGCACAAGACCACCGGGAAAGCTATCACACTCAAATGTTGTATATTTCAAGGGCTTTTGGGCAGGGCGCGCTGTCTCTTTCAAAATGTAGTACATATCGGTCATGGAGGGTTGAAAAAGCCGAATGGTTTTTTTCACTACGTTCGTATTGATGACTTCATAGCGGACGGTCACTGATAGCTTAGCATCCAATTCCTGCAGATAAGTATCTCCCATCAAAATGACCTCCTCGTCGTTCCCTGACCATTGAGTACCTTTCCAGTCCCTGATTTCCGCCGTGGCACTCATGTCCGTATTGTGGAGTTGCATGGTGAACTCACCGGGATTTGTGACCAGTAACCGGTTCAGATCAAACAGCTCAACATGGAATCCGTTCTGTTCATCCCCAGTTACCTTAAGCTTCAATTGCTGACCTTTGGCCGGGATTTCAATGATGAAGGCTGTCAGGAAAATCAGAAAGATGGAGCGTTTTATACCGGTGATGGATATTTCAGGCAAATGTACGTATGTTATAAAAGCCCATTTATTAAAATAAAGGAGGCTCAAAAGCCTGCTTCCACTGGCAGATCTCCTGAGCCTCCCTGCTTCTGTTTAAATTACCGTATGTAAGGCTTACGGTTTCTCGTCGTTATAGAGTTTTGAGACCTGGCCATCAGAAAGAGCGATGTTGTAGATCTTCAGTTCATCGATAATACCCTTGAAATAGCCAAGGTTATCTGCCGTTGTCCACGCCATGAAATTGGCAGCCAGTTCTGCATCCGTTGCCACACCACCGATGATGAATGGTTGGGGATCCGGTGAAGCAAGCGTCTGAGTGAGGGGGCCAATGCCTTTGTCGGTTTCTGTCCAGGTCTTGGTAAGTGTTCCGTCAACATAGAACTTCAGCTCTTTGGTAGTACCGTTAACGGACACGACAACGTGGTTCCACTGTCCTGCTTTGATAGAGTTATCGGTCTCATTATCAGCATCAATGATGTTGCCATCCACTTTCTTGTACGTAAAGAAGGGTTTTCCGCCTCCCTGGGTCTGTAATTTATATCCCTGCCAGTAGTTCTGTGAGACAACGTAATTGTGTTCATACAGTTCTTCCGGCTTTATCCATACCGAGATCGTAATGTTGGCCGGCAAAAAGCTGGTGGTGTAAGGCACCTCAAGGTGTGCGCCTTTATTATAATAAATTGCTTTCCCGCCATTCAGGCCTTCGACCCAGCTGGGATTCATGGCTTCATTGCCAAGGATGACCGTATTTCCTTTGAAAAAGGTAGCAACATGCTTTACGGGTGAAAAGGCCGTAGCAGTGGTTCCGCTTCCTTCGTCAAAATGCCAGCCGGCATTCAGGTACAACGATTCATCAATGTAGCCGTAGGCCTGAGAATCAAAAGTGGCCATGGCTTCAATCAATTGAATTTCCAGGTTGTCAATCTCAGCCTGGGTGAGCTTTTCTGCAGCGGCAGTTTTAATGTTTTGCAGGGTAGTATTAAATTGTGTGATGGCAGTCTGAGGGTAATCCTCTGTGGTGGCGGCAGCGGACATGGCATCGGCCTCCGCGATCAAGGCGTTGAGTTCGGTTTTGTCTCCCTCAACGATGTCTTCATCGTCATTGCACGATGTAAAAGTCAGAGCTGAGCTTACTAATACCATAAGCAGCAGCGTGTACAATTTCATTAAATTTTTCATTTTCATTCTGTTTTTTTTGATTTATAGACTACGAATTTATATCCTTGTTACATTCCCTTAATTTATTTAAATCATAAGATTCATAAAGAACGTTCAGTTCGGTGAATAAATTGCCTCAGCATTTCAGTAAGGTAGATTTGCATTTTTTACAAATATACAACATATTTATTATATATAATGGATTTATTGATATCTTATGGATTTATTGCCTGATTGGCATCAATTTCCGCCTGGGGTATGGGCAAATACCTGTTCCTTTCATAATTAAAGTCGGGACCCAGTGCGGCTTCAGCAACTGCTTTTCCCCAGCGCATCAGATCAAAATAGCGATGAAATTCCTGCCCGAGCTCCACTCTGCGTTCATTGCGGATGGCGGTAATCAGTAAATTCTGATCAGATGTAGTGACATCCGTCAGCAGGTCAGCCGGAGGTGTTCCCTGAAAGCTTGCCCGGGCGCGCTGCCTTACTTTGTTCAGGTTTGATCTGGCTGAATCGGCCTGGCCGGTTTCAGCAAAGGCTTCTGCTTTCATAAGCAATACATCGGCATACCTCAGATAAATGTAGTTAAGGTCACCGTCGCCTTTCAGGGAGGAAGGTATTTCGTCCAGAGGCTGCTGGTGCTTTTTGGTCAGGTAGCCGGTAGGGGACCAGGATGCGCTGAAGATCTCACCGTTCAGCCAGGGCTGGCCATCGCGGCCGACGGTTGCGTCAAGCCGCGGATCCACCTCGCCCGTTGCACTCTTTTCAAACGCATCGATCAGGCTTTGCGTAGGAGCGTCAAAATAATACCCGCCCTCCGCAGCGGGCGCAAGCCATTGGTTCAGAGCGCTTCCTGTTCCGGGATTCTGACCTGCCAGGTGTTGAACCTCGAAAATGGATTCTTTGCTGTTTTCATTGGCCAATTTGAAGTTATCAGCATAATCAGGCAACAACCCGTAGATGCTCAGGGCTTCAACCTGGTGAAAATAGCTGAGAGCCGTTGCCCAGTTCTGCTGATACAGGCTTGCCTTTCCAAATAAGGCCAGGACGGCACCGCGGGTTATGCGTCCGGCATCCGATGTTCCGTAGGATTCCGGCAAAACGGCGGCAGCATCGGTCAGATCCTGCTCAATCTGCTGATAAATGGCGGATTCATCACTCAGCGGAACGTGGATCGTTTCATGGGTCAGCTGTGGATACAGTTTAAGGGGTACCTTCCCAAAAATGTTCACCAGGTTGAAATAGCTGTATGCTCTCAGGAATTTTGCTTCACCGACAATCCGGTTCCGGAGCACTTCATCCATCTCAACAGCAGGAACGCTGGCGATCACATTGTTGGCCCGGGCAATGGCTTCATAAGCAAAACTCCAGTAGTTGTTGATGATCCCATTGTTGGCATCGGCCGTGAACTCATCAATATAGGTTATTTCTGCCTGATCGCCCGGATTTCCTCCTTTAACGGCATCATCGGAGGCAACATCGCCAAATACCCATATGGCATTGTTGAAATTCAGAAAGGTGATGGCATTGTAAACCCCGTTGATTGCCTGAATGGCCTGCTTGTCATTTTTATAAAAGGTATCCGTGGAAAAAGTCCCTTTGAGGTCTTCGGTCAGAAAATCGGTACAGGAACTCAGTGCGATCAACATCAGCGCAAGTCCTGATCTGCAGGTTTTAAGATAAGAAATCCCGGAGGCTGTATGTTCTCTTTGCCTGCTTGGGCAGAAGAAATCGACTATTCTATTTTTCATGGCTGAATATTATTAAAAAGTGATATCTATTCCAAACATAATGGTCATTGCCGAAGGGTAGGTCCCCCAGTCAATTCCGGCAGCGCGGTCACCTTCATTTTTGGAGTTGTCGCTAACGGTCATTTCAGGATCGAGACCCGGGAATTTGGTCAATGTCAACAGGTTTGTCCCTGAAATATATAATCTTGCCATCGTTATGCCCAGCCTTGCCAGAGCATTTTCGGGAAGAGTGTAGCCAAGCTGAAGGTTTTTCAGCCGCATATAGGAGCCATTTTCGAGGAAACGCGAGGAGGGCCTGGCATTGTTCGACTTGGCCGACCACGAAGCCCTGGGCTGGGTGTCGGACGTGCCTTCACCTATCCACCGCTCATCAAAATAGCGCTGGGTTACGGTGAACCCCCTGTAGAATCCCTCGATGTCCTGATGGATTTGCACATAGATTTTATTGCCAAAAGCTCCCTGTAAGAATACGCTTAAATCGAAGTTTTTATAATTGGCAGCCAGGTTAATGCCGGTAGTGAACCTGGGGATGGAGCTGCCTATATACACACGGTCGTTATTGTCGATACGTCCGTCATTATTCTGATCCTTGAATTTGACATCGCCGGGTTCAATATCGTTCCCCTGGAATGCAGAAAGCAAGATATCGGTTTCGTTCTGGAAGATGCCTTCCATTTCGAGCAGGTAGAAAGCGCCAATGGGCTGGCCTTCTTCCGTTTTAGTGGCATAGACGCCCGACTCGACCCTTCCGCCAAAGAGCGGGGCATCCAGTTCAAGCACTTTGTTTTTTAAGTACGCTACGTTACCACCGACTGAATAACCCCAATCTTTCTTCATCTGGCGGTAAAGGACTTCAAGTTCAACTCCGGTGTTCAGGACTGATCCGCTGTTGATCCAGGCGGCTTCGGCATAACCTACCGAGGGTGGATTGGGAGCGCTCACCAGCATATCGCCCGTAACTTTATAGAAATAATCAGCAGAGAATGCCAGTGCTCCTTTCCAGAGTTCGGCATCAAAACCGGCATTGTACTGGTAACTGGTTTCCCACTTCAGATCTTCATTACCGAGCGCAGTCTGTGCATAGCCACTGTTGGAGATGCTGCCGAAGGGATAGTTGAAATAGGGAGAGATCCTGTCGCTATAAGCATAGAGTCCAACCTCCTGGTTTCCGATGGCCCCATAACCGGCACGCAGCTTAAGGCTCTCGATCCAGGGCACATCCTTCAGGAAATTTTCCCGGCTCATCACCCAACCGGCTGAAAGAGAATAGAACGTTCCCCACTTGTTGTCTCCTGTAAACCTTGACGATCCATCGCGGCGGAGGGTCCCCGACACGTAATACTTCCCTTTGAAATCATAGTTTATTCGTCCGAAAAACGAGGCCAGCGTGGATGCATATTCACTCTGGCTGGCAAGCTTTGTTCCGAGGCCATTTCCAATATAGATCAGCTCTTCCTGCTGGATGGGGAAATCCATGTCGCTTGCATAAAGCGCATTTCCCTTGTTCTTTATCGCTTCAAATCCCAGCAGGGCCGAAAAAGTATGCGATTCACCGAAAGTCGTCTGATAGTCCAGCAGGTTGTTGACCGTCCAATTTGCTATGTGTTCTGTGCTGACACTCAGATTATTTACAGCGTTGATACGATTCATTGTTCCCCATGTACGGTCGAAGCGACGGGAGTCCGTATTCCGGAAATCAATACCGAAATTGGTCGTGAATTTGAGTTTTTCGGTCAGTTGTGCAATGAAATAGGTCCTGCCCAGAAAACTGTTGTCTTTCCGGTTGTTTTCGACATAATCGGCCATTCCGATAGGATTGTAGCCATCGCCAAGGAACGAATCGTAGATCTGGTTTCCGAAGTATTCGGCAGGGCGGTCAACATAGGTGCCATCATCGAATCGTATTGGTATAGCCGGATTGCGGAAAAAAGCATACCTGACGACACTCCCGCCATTGCCACCATATCCGTCGCCTGAGCTTCCAATGATATCGTTGTCGGAAAGACCTGTAAGCATGCTCAGCCCGACCGTGAGCCATTTCGTTGCTTTTGTGTTCACATTCAGCTTAGCTGTCCCCCGCGTGTAGCCCGTGTTTTGTATGATCCCTTTCTGGTCGAAGAACGAGACAGAGATCATGAAATCAGTCAGGTCATTACCGCCTGAAACGGAAAGTTCGTGGGAGTTGACCGGAGCTGCTCTCAGTAATTCCTTTACATAGTCTATGTCGTCAAAACGCGCCGCATCTTCGGAAGTGATCAGGGGGCGCTGCAGCGTCGGCGGCAGAAAGGCATTGTCGTTGGTGGCCGCTTCGTTGTAAATGGTGATGTAATCGGATGTGTTCACCATTTTTGTCAGCCCCGTTGCCTGCTGGAAGCCTGTCTGTCCGTGGTAGGCAATCCTGGTCTTTCCCTTGGATCCTGTTTTGGTGGTTATCAGAATCACGCCGTTGTTGGCCCGGGACCCATAGATGGCAGCCGCCGAAGCATCCTTGAGAACGGAAATATTTTCAATGTCACCCGGGGCCAGGATATTGAGTGCATCGGCCGTGGGTATTCCATCCACGATATAAAGGGGATCATTGCTCGAATTGATCGAACCTGCGCCACGGATCCTGACCGCCACTCCCTCACCGGGAGCACCCGTGTTCTGTGTGACCTGCACCCCTGCGGCCCTTCCCTGCAACGCCTGATCAACGGTAGCAACAGGCGTCCGGGTCAGCTCGGTATTGCTTACCTTGGTGACAGACCCCAGCACGTTGCTCTTTTTTGTGGTGCCATACCCGACAACGACCAGTTCGTCAAGTGCATAGGCCTCAGGTTGCAGGGGAACATCAATGACCGTCCGGGTTCCCGGAATGTGCTCCACCGTGGTGTACCCGATATAAGAATAAACAATTACGGATGAAGCGGTCAGCTGCGGCGATTCCAGACGGTAATGACCGTCAAGGTCGGTGACTGTCCCTGATGTGGTGCCTTTAATGCTTACCGTAACACCAATCAGGGTTTCATTGGTCTTGGCATCCGTTACGGTTCCTTCCACAACCATCTGGGCATAACTGAGCCCGGCTGCTGAAAGCATCACTACAATAAATAATAGTCGTTTCATTATGCTTGTTTTAAAAAATTTTATGATCTTCAGATTATTCTTTGCTTAATGGTATCCTATCACCATATTACCGGCCTTTAATTTTGTGCCGTCTGTCTTAAGCCGCAGTCCTGCCGGCAGGGCCACAACCAGCACAGCTTCACCGGATGGTATCTCAATGCCCGCAGTTCCCCTGGCATTTTTTGCAAGGTATTTTTTTGAAACAAGATCAAAAAGATCCAGACCATCCGCCGACGGATAGGTGACCGTTTTTGTTTCAGGATACGGATTGTAATACAAATGAACAGGGTATATGTTTGGGGCGTAAAAGTCAGTGACATTGCAATCGAGTGCCAGGATCCCTTCCACATCCGTGGTATGGACGATGGCGCCGAACACGCCCGCAATGGCTGTGCTGTAAAGGCTGAACATGGATTCCTCCGGCTGGCCGGCTACCCATTTTGGTCCATCCCCGAGGGAAACGGGGGAGATCCCTTTCAGTTCGGGCTTATTGTAATCATCCGTTTTGCGGATGCCTTCGTATCCAATGATGCCATGGGTGAGATCCTTTAATTCGGGGAGCCATTGATGTGCATCATCCACCTGATCAGGATAGAACAAGCGTGAGGCGTTGACCGCATTCAGCATATACTTTCCGATGGCCTTTGCATACTGTGGCTCGTATTTCACCATCGGCACCAGTGGCCAGGCCATTGCAACGGAATTCATAAAGAAACCAAACCCTCCGCCATCTGTGATACTGCCCTGAAGTCCGTGAACATCATAGTCGCCCCAGCGCTCAGCAATGACTCCCCAGCCCGTGCGTCCATCCTTTGCCTGGCATCCGTCGAAGGTCCAGTTCAGCAGTTTTGTGACGTCGTAACTGGTTCCCTGTTCCGCGTTGAGCCGTGCAGCAGCGTAGGCCCCGAAAGGTAGCAGGATTTCGTAGAACCGGCTTTCTTGTTGGCCCAACAAGGCCTCCGTTGCACTTTTGGCACCTTCCAGGTACCGTACGTCCCCGAATTGATGATAGGCTGAAAGCAACACCCAGGCGTGGCCGCCGGCAGCATCCTGCTGCCAGGGTATGTTGTTGCGCATCCCTTTCATCTGGGCATAATCGAAATAAGAGTAATCGTAATTTCCCTGCAGGACCGAATCCGCCCTGTAAAACTGATCGGCAACGGTCCGCTGAATATATTCCGTGTTCTCCACTCCGGGAAAGAGAGCAGCCACGCCATAATACAATACATTGGGATAAACATCATACCACCAGTCGCGTCCATAGCCGCCCCCCGCCAGGGCAACTTCCGGATTGGTGTTGTTCATCACAATGTTCCATCTGGTATCACTGTTGAAATAATTCTGGGCCATTTTTACAAAATTATGGCTGTGCTGGCTGGTTTTGTCGATCCCGAGCAATCCGGCGCTCAGCAACGCGCTGAGGGAATTAAGGGCTTCGTGGAATTCCCCGTTGTAATGCTCAGTGCCCTGACGTACATCTCCTATAACGGTGTAAAGTCCGAAAGTAACCTGGTCGAAATTGCGGCGGGCGCTGTCGAGCCAGATCAGCGGGGCAAAAGATGCGGTATCATTAAAATTGAATGCCAGGCTGTCAAATTGCAGTGCTTTCTTTTTCCAGTCGATGATCTTAAAGGGCTCAGGCATATCAGGCATCTGGTCAATGCGTGTGATGGAGGTTTGCGAAACGGGATTGCCCGGATCGTTTGTGCAGGAAACTGCCAGCGTTACGGCAATGATAAGAATGTAAAGAGCTGTGTTTTTCATTTTTCTGCCAGATAGGAGTGTTTCATGATGTTTTTAGCCAGAGGAATGGAGAGCATCTGTACTGTTGCCACGATGATGAGCGCATACCGGAGCGCAAAGGTTTCGGAGGCGTAAAAAGCCAGCAGGATAAACAGTCCCAGACCCAGTACCCTGCCGGCATATAACCCGAATTCGTGGTTCAGGATGTAAGCATACTGGTTCCGGTTTTCGCGTTTGGAGACAACATCAATGACTTTCAACATGATTGGATAATAGGCAAGGTCGTGCAGGGGCTGGAAGAAGACCTTGCACAGGACAAAGATCATCACGCCCGCCATCGAAAGCTCAATGCCGTTGACAATGGTGCCGATCAGGAAAATGGTGATGCCGACACCAAAAATGTAGATCCTGTGTTTGGGTTTGGCAAAGCGGCCCAGCAGGTAAAGGAGGATCGCCGTCAAGCCACCGCTGATTCCCTGGATAAGCCCCAGAGATCCTTCTTTGCCAACATATTTCATGATCAGCATGGCAGGGGCGGTGACAAGGAAACCCTGCACCAGCCCTTTCAGGGCAGCCAATAGGATCTGCTTGTTCCAGAGCCTGTCGAAACGGAAATAAAGAAAATCTTTCTGCACGGGATTCTCAAACTTGCCACGGGAAAGGGAGAAGCATGCCAGGATCGTTATGGCGCATACGATGAGGGTTACGATCTGATATCCATTGTAAATGTCAAATACCCTACCGAAAATCCGCAGCCCTTCCACCGAAGTCAGCAGTGCCCCAATCGCAAGCGGCACGCCGATATTTGAAACCGTAAAGAAAAAGGATTCAAGTCCGAAAAAATAGTTGCGGTTCTCATCCGTGGTGGTGCTCAAGGTCATCATGTAACGGTTGGTCCAGAAGAAGCCAGAGGCTGCCCCGATCAGCGTACCGGCTACAATCAGACCAGGCAGCTGAATATCTTTCACGAACATCATCCCGACCATCGACAGACCGCTCAGCAGGATCCCGAAGCTGTAGAGGTGGGCGACCTTGAAATTTTTAAGCAGGAATCCGTTGGTCAGGGAAGTGATGATGATGCCTGAGTACATCCCGACCTGAAAAATGGCAACATAGCTCGTGTCGTTGAAAGAACGCATGATATAGGCTGCCATGAAAATCTCGACAACAGGCAGCACCAGCGAGTACAGCATGTTGGTGATCAGCAGCACCCGCATGTTGCGCGGTTGTGAAAGGAAAAAGCGGTACTCGGAAGTCAGTTTCTTTATCATATACGTATTTTTAATTCCGGGGCAAGCCCCGGGAAGTTTATACAGTTACCCCTCCCCCGTCCCCTCCCCTGCTGGCAGGGGAGGGGTGCAGGGGTAGGGTACATTAAAGTAGGGCGGAAAGTAACTCAGCCTTTGAAAACCGCGCGCCGCAAATCACTTCGTCGCTGGCTCCATAGTATACATAGATGTCATCACCTTTTACATAGTGGCCATTCGTAAACACCACATTGCCAAAGAATCCGGTTTGTTCGTAAGCCTCGATGGGCTCCATGACAGGTTCGCTGCTCCGGGCGATCACGCGGGAGGGATCGTTAAGATCCAGCAGAAGCAGGCCAAGGCAATAACGGTGGTCGCTGTTGGCTCCGTGGTAGATTTCAAGCCATCCTTTTTCTGTTTGGATGGGAGCCCCGCCGGCGCCAACCCGCGCCGAATCCCAGCTGCCGGCCCGCGTGGTGGCAATGCACGTATGCCTTCCCCAGTGCATCAGGTCGGGCGATTCGGCCAGCCAGATGTAATTACCGCCCAGTTCGGGACTGCTCGGACGGTGCAGGGCGTAATACTTCCCGTTGATCTTTTCCTCGAAAATGGCACAATCCTTATTGTGGGGCGGGAAAATCATCCCTTCCCGCCTGAAGTCCTTCCAGTCGGTGGTCCTGATCAGGCCGACCCCAACCCCAAACTCAGAAACCTCGGTGAACGACAGGCTGAATCCATCCTTCATCGTGGCAACGCGACAGTCTTCGATGCCAAAAGTCTCAAGATTCCCCTGGCCGAAAATGGGCGGATAGCCCTCCGGCTCATAAAAATGAACACCATCTTCGCTGCAGACCAGGCGCAAATAGGAGAGGGTGGTGAGGTAGTCTTTCTTTTTGTAATTGATTACCCGTGGATCAGAAGCATCCAGGTCGGGATCATTTTTGTCGAAGTTCAGGATCTCGATTTTCCCCTGATCATTGTAAATGGGAAAACTGATCTTGCCTTCGATCTGTTTGGGCCTTTCAGCTACTCTCAGCAGCAGCCATATTTTTCCGTTGAATATAAATACCCCGGGATTGAGAAGGCAGACGATTTCCATGCCTTCAATGCCGGGCTTCAGATCCGAAGGACGCAGAAGCGGATTTGAGGGGAAGCGATGTGCAATATCCATTTTAAATATGTTTATGATTTACAAATATATAAATTACTTGATTACGACGCAAAACATTTCACAATTAAGGGAAGGCTGTAAGGTCGCGTTTAGCTGCTGCATCACTTCATTGAAATCCGATGCAAGCAGAAGCCAGGTGGGCGGATCCGGTTGGAATTCAGTGAATGAAACCAGAGGAGTTCATTCATCAGTCCTTCCCGCTCTCAAACCGCTCCCTCAAATAATGCCACATAAAACTTCTGTACGGATAGTTGTATTGCGACACCACTGCCTCCACATAGAACAGGGCAAACGACCGGTGCCGGCGGATGTAATTCATGAAGTGTCTTATGATGAAGGGATTGTAAAGGATCTTGTTCAGAAGATAGGCATCCCGGATATTTCTCCGAATTTTTCGTGTGTTCTGCAGATAGATGTCCCGGTATCTGCCATCGCCCGTCCGGATAGCTTTCTGTATGGAGTCAGCCGCTGCTTTGGCCGACAGGAAGGCAAAATAGATCCCCTCGCCGGTAACGGGATCGGTGTAACCGGCTGCATCACCAACCAGCAAAACATTCTGCCGCATTTTTTTCAATTTTACCTTTCGGCCCGACGGGATCAGCGCTCCCTGTATGGAATGAACCTCCTTCCGGATGATGTCCCTGAAAAAAGGACCGGAGATCCTCGTTCCTTTCTCTTCTTCCAGCGTCCCGACCGTGGTATGGTCTTTTTTGGGAAAGTCCCATCCATAACCGCCACGGACAAAGCCAAAGTAAATCTTCACCGTTTTTTCCGGCGAATCTTTGTCAGTGTGGCCTTCCATACAAAAGCAATGATCCAGCTCGATGGAATGCAGTTTGGCCAGCAGACTCCGGCACCCGTAGGCGCCGACAAGCACATCATAGTGGTAAATTCCTGTGTCCAGGTTTATCGTATTGGAGGCCAAATCAATATGGTGGGAACGAACGGTGGTGTTTTCGAACACGGTACCCCCCAGTCTCTGGTAGAGCTTAATCAGTCTGTCATCCAGGACGGTTCGTTCTGTCAAATAAAGAGGTATACGTGTTTTAAAACGGATGACAGGTTCGCCCCTGTAATAAAATTCCACAGAATCAGTTACCTCAACGACATATTCATCAGGTCCGATCTCCGGGCAATAATCTTTTAGCAAGTCCACCGTCTTTTTCGTCAGCAATCCGCCACATACTTTATTCCTGGGAAATGAGGCCTTATCGAAGATGCACGTGCTGATCCCCGCCCGCTGCAGCTCAATCCCGCAAACCGCCCCTGCCGGCCCGCCACCGATAATGATTACTGGAAATGATTTCATTTGTCAATTGCTGACTGCTGACTGCTGACTAAAGAACACATCTCACCCCTCCCCGGTCCATCTCCGCCACGCAGATATTACAGTGGTTGCATTCCGACACGCTTACCCTGCCATCCCTGATCTTTAGCAGGAAGTCCGGATCGTGGATCACAGCCCTGGCCAGGGCGATCAGGTCAAAGCCAGCTGTCATCGCCCGTTCAATCCCTTCCCTGGAGGATACTCCTCCAAGGTAAGCCAGCGGCATGGTCACGGCCTCCCGGATTTTGAGCGCCATTGGCATGAAGAAATTCTCCTCGAAAGCGAACCTGCGCATGATGAACTTGCCGAACAGCGCCATGGCCATCTTCTGCGCAACGTCCCGCTCGGCTTTGATCATCTCCCGCATCGGCACATCCCCCCGCATCAGGTAAAAGGGCGTAATGCTCGTAAATCCGCCGCTCAGCACCAGCGCATCCACGCCTGCCTTTTCCAGGGCCTTTGCAACCTCCACAGCATCATTGATCGTGAGCCCGTTCCGAAATCCGTCCTCAAGGTTGATCTTGCAGAAGATGGGGTAATCCTCTCCAACCGCACGGCGGACAGCTTCAACCACCTCCAGCGGAAACCGTAACCGGTTGGCCACTGAACCGCCATATTCATCCATTCTTTTGTTGATCCCCGGACTCAGGAACTGGCTCAACAGGTACCCATGTCCCATATGGATCTCCACAGCGTCCAGGCCGGCATTCCTGGATAATAGGGCAGCATTCGCAAACCGGTTCGCCAGGTAATGCATGTCCTCTTTGGTCATACTCCGCGAAAAAAAGATACCCCCCAGGATCCCGTAAAGGTTGATCCTCGCACTGGGAGCAAGTGACCGCTTGAAACGTAACTCCTGGTTCTTGGTGAAATAACCGCAGTGTGTGAGCTGCAGCATGACGGCACCTCCCTCTGCGTGAACAGCGGCTGACAGATCCAGCAGCGGAGGAACAGCACGGTCATCAATAAGAAGCTGCCTGCGGTTGGTCCGGCCTTCCGGACTCACCGCACCGTAAGCTACGGTGGTCAGACCAACTCCTCCCTGCGCCAGCCGGCGGTGATGCTCCACAAGCTGCGCTGTGGAGTACCCCTCTTCGGTCATCCCCTCAAAAGTGGCCGACTTAATGAAACGGTTGCGAAGCTCCAGTCCCCGGATGCGAATGGGAGTATATGCTTTTTCGAATGTATTTGTTGCCATGAAGTGTAAAAGATGTCCGGCAAAAATAAAATATTTACAGAAATGACCAGGATTTGCCTTTGAGTTGCAGGTCTAAAGGTCTGCAGGTCTACAGGTCTAAAGGTCTACAGGTCTGCAGGTCTAAAGGTCTGCAGGTCTGCAGGTCTACAGGTCTGCAGGTCTGCATAAGAACCCGAAGACCTGAGAACCCGAAGACCTGAGAACCCGAAGACCTGAGAACCCGAAGACCCGAGAACCCGAAGACCCGAGAACCCGAAGACCTGAGAACCTCTAATCGACGGAAGAAACTTCTGTCCCAAACATTTTTTGTTTATTTTTGTTAAACTGTCAGGATGAACTGATTGTAAAACGATCATAATGAAAAATCGAGCGATCATTTATTTCTTTCTTTTCGCCCTGGTCCTCTTCCTTGCTTTTCCGCTGGTGACACTTAGCCAGAATGTTGAACCAAAGGAAGTTAAGCTCCTCAAATATGACAGGAGCTCACTTTTCTCTTCCCACGACCTTATTGAAATGAAGCTATTCACGGATTTTAGGAGCATGTTCAGGGAAATCAGGACGAATGCGGATACGGTCAATCACGATGGCACCGCCGTCTATAAGAGGCCTGACGGATCCTGGGACACCCTGGGCGTTGAAATAAGGCCCAGAGGCAACTACCGCCGTGATCCCTCACATTGTGTATTTCCGCCGTTATCCGTGAAATTCAATAAAAAGCAATCCAAAAATACGCCTTTTGAGGACTTGAAACGCCTGAAACTGGTCACACATTGCAGCAATACGGAAAAGATATTCGAACAGTACGTCCTGCGTGAATACCTGGTGTACAGGATCTTTAACGTACTGACCGACACAGCTTTCCGGGTCAGGCTGGCAAGGATCACCTACGTTGACACGGAAGGGGAGATGGATACTTTGCAGCGATTCGCCTTTTTCATCGAAAACGATGACCAGATGGCGGAACGGGTAGGGGGGAAGGTCATTGAAGTAAAAAACATCCACCAGGACCGGACGGATCAAAAGCACACGGATCTTCTGGAGGTGTATATGTACCTGGTGGGCAATCCCGACTGGTCGGTTTCCGTTCAGCATAACGTAAAGATCATCCAGACCAGCCCGTTCCTCGAACCCATGGCCATTCCCTACGATTTTGATTACTGCGGCATTGTCAACACTTCCTACGCTGCACCGGCGGATGAGCTCGACATTGCCTCGGTCACCCAGCGTGTGTTTTTGGGTTTTTGCCGGACAAAAGAAGAGTTTAATGCGTGTTTCGACCTGTTCAGATCCAAAAAGGAAGAAATCTATGCACTTTACCGGGATCTTCCCTACCTGGATGAACGCAGCCTGAACTGGTCATTGAGCTACTTAGACAGGTTTTACGAGATCATTGATGATCCTAAACTTGTGCAGAAGGAATTTTTGAAGACCTGCTGGCCGCCGCGGTAATCAGTTGGCGGTTGACGGTTGACAGTCAGCATGAATAAAAATTCAATTACCCCGAAGGGGTTCAAGTATTGTAGTAGGCAGAAATACAAAAAATTCAATTACCCCGAAGGGGTTCAAGTATTGTAGTAGGCAGAAATACAAAAAATTCAATTACCCCGAAGGGGTTCAAGTATTGTAGTAGGCAGAAATACAAAAAAATCAATTACCCCGAAGGGGTTCAAGTATTGTAGCGGTAGCATAAAATTCGTTCGTTGTTAATGCCCAGATTCATCATAATATTAATATTATCCATTTTATTCAGATCATTCGCCACCAGCCAGCCCGATGACCTGGAAAAGTCCCTTTTCAAGGCGATCAGGGATGGCGATACCGCTTCGGTGGGAGCCCTGATCGCTTCGGGTGTGGATATCAACGGATATTATGGCAAAAAAGCGGACAGGACCCTGCTGGATTTCGCAGTTGATGCTGAAGAATACGAAATGGTCCGTTTCCTGGTCAGACAAGGAGCTGATATTGAAAAACCATCCGGCGGCATCACGCCCTTAATGGAAGCTGCCATTAATAATGATCTTTTAATATCCAGGTATTTGCTTGATCAGGGAGCCAGCGTGGATCCCGTGGACAAAAATGGCAACACGGCCCTGTTCTATGCTGCCAAGTATGGCACCCTTCGTTTGAACAGGCTCCTGGTCCAGCGTGGCTCCGATGTGTCCCATAAGAATTGCCGGAAATGGATGCCCCACGATATGGCCTTTTCCAGCAATAAGGATACGATCGTCACCTACCTCAGGACAATGGTCGTAAAACGGGATTCAGCCTGCCGAATTCCTGACTTTGCAGATGGCCCCCACATCATCTGGGACAACCATACCCGGATTTTCATTGTCTACCTGGAGCGGGATAGCGCCATCAACCAGACACTTATGGTCGACCATATGATGGACATGCCCGACACTGCCCTGACATTCCAGGGATTTATGTTTGATACAGGCAGTTACACCCTTTATCGCAATCCGGTACATTACCCAAGTGAATTCGATCAGGTAGAGAAGATCTTTGTGGTTGGAGACATGCACGGACAATATGACTCCCTGGTCAGGGTACTCCAGGTGAGCAATGTCATCGACCAGGACCTGAACTGGTCCTGGGGAACCGGCCATCTGGTCTTTACCGGCGATATCTTTGACAGGGGAGACCAGGTGACGGAATGCCTTTGGCTGATCTATAAACTGGAACGCCAGGCCCTCAGCGCCGGTGGTTTTGTTCACTTCATCCTGGGGAATCATGAACTGATGAACCTGACCAACGACCTTTCCTATCAGTCCGCTAAGAATAATTTCTTTAGCCATTACTTCGATTTCAGTTATTTGCAGTTCTTTACACCCTCCACCGTACTGGGACAATGGCTTCGGTCGAAAAAAACCATGCTCAGAATCAATGATATATTGTTCACCCATGGAGGGATATCCTCACAGATGCTCGCAATGCACCTTGAACTTGACTCGGTGAACCATATGGTAAGGAGGTATTTGAACCTGGAATACGATAAACGTAACAGCGAAGCACTCGACCTGCTTTTATTTTCGTACGGGCCGTTCTGGTACAGGGGCTATTTCAAGAATGGACATCTGCCACCGGAAGCCACCCAGGAACAGATCGACAGGATACTGGCTTATTACGGTGTTTCGCACATGGTCATCGGTCACACCGACGTACCCTTCATCGCACCGATGTTTGACGGAAAAGTGTTCCCGATCGACATTCCCTTTCATCATCCTGATTATCATCAGCAAAGTTTGCTGATAGAAGGGGAGCGGTTTTACAGGGTATATCTGGATGGGAAAAAGGTGCTGCTGAAATGATAATTGTCAACTATCAATTATCAACTTTCCATTCTTCATGACCTACTTTGTCAAGTTATATGCTTCTGGCCTTTGAACCCTATTGACTTCGCTGTTTGTATTTTGTATTTTTACATTAAATTATCTTCAGGTGAATCATCACTTTTTGAAGGTTAGACATTTCTTGAAGTATTCATCCTAAAACCCTTGTACATGATGGCAACACTTCCTAAACTCTCGCTGACCGACTTCGATTCCAATGAGAACATCCTGCTTTACGAAAAATTTCTGAAAAATGAGATCGCCTGGCTTTTCAACGAACCGTATCCCCCTGAAGTCCTTTTTATTCCGCATGCCTACAATGGTAATTTTTACAATACCTATGTTCAGAGGGTTCGGGGAATATTCCGGGATCTGGGTATGAATGTAACGCTCATTACCGCGGGTGATCCGGTTCAATTGATTAGAAGTGCCTATGGTATTATCGTGGGAGGTGGTGATCTGTCGAGGTTGCTGACAGGTATTGCCGGTTATCTTGATGTTCTGAAAGAAAAAATCCAATCCGGCACTCCTTACCTGGGATGGAATGAGGGCAGTGTAGCCGCATCCCCTTATTATGTCGTTCCCTCCATCATTCCCGTCAGCCCCAGATGTATTGGCGCCATCGGTAAACAGATCTATTGTCATTATGTTGATACGACAGAGAACAGGATCGAGATCGAGAATTTTCTGATCAACCATGCTGGCGACACACCTCCGGTAACCGAGGTCGTCTGCACGAAAGTGACGCCCGGCGGATCAGGCATACGGCTGGAAGATGATGGATCAACATTGCTGGACAGCTGTATTCTGGGAACGGTTCCGCCTCTCCGGTTCATTTATTCAAAGGGAGTCATGCAGGTTCAATAATTGAATGCGAATGCGGATAAAATGCCTCCTGGGACTTGTTCCCGCACTTCTGATACCCCTGGCAGGCTTTTGCCAGGGCCAGCCGAATCCCGATCAGATCTTTGATACGGCCTACTCTATGATCGAACGGCAGAATTACAGGGAAGCGATCGAACAACTCAAGCTCTTCATTGAAGAAGAGAGAAAATTGGACGATCCTGACCAGGATAAGATCTCCGGTTGCCTGAATGATATCGGAACCTGTTACCATAAACTGAATGATTTCCAGGAAGCTATCCATTGGTATAACCAGGCGCTGACAGTGGACAGGGAGATGGGCAGCATCGTGAACATCTCCACCCGCTACAGCAATATTGGATTTGCAAACCGGAAACTGGGTATCTGGGACAGCGCCCTGGTCTATTACAAAAAAGCCCTGACGATCGATATTGAAATAGGGGATAGTGCTTCCATTGCCAAAACGCTCAACAACTTTGGCGCATTATACCAACAGATGGCTAAATATGACAGCACGATACACTATTTCCAGCGCTCGCTTGAAATAAAAAAGAACATTGGCGATTCATCTGGTATGGCGGTAACATTGAATAACATAGGCATGGTTTACAATAGCTGGCAGAAATACGACAAGGCAATTGAGTATTTCAACGAATCCATGCATCTCGATAGCCTGATCGGTGATAATCAGGACTTTGCACACCGGTTCAACAATATCGGAACATCCTACCACCGGAAAGGAGACTACAACAAAGCCATCGAATACTTTTCAAAAGCGTTGCAGCTTAGCCTGGACAGCCAGAACGAGGACATGGTCGCCAAACTGAATAACAACCTGGGCATGAGGTACCTCAAAAAGAAGGATTATGTTCAGGCGAGCAACTATATGAACAAGGCGCTGGAAAGCTACCGCAAATACGACCAGATAGCGGATATGGCGACTGTCCTGGGCAATTTGGCGGAAATAAGCTATGCTCTCGGCAATTACAACTCATCACTCGACTATCTTTCCAGGAGCAACGAACTGGCCGAAAGTCGTGACCTTCCTGAACTGGCCAAGAACAACTACCTGTTGTTCTCAGATATCTATTCTTCCATGGGTAACTACTCTGAAGCATTGAAGTATTATAAAAAACATATTGCCATTAAGGATACACTTTATTCAGAGGCCATTTATAAGCAAATAACTGATTTTGAGATCAAATATGAATCAGAAAAAAAGGATAAAGAGATCACGCTTTTAAAGCAAAAGGAAGAGATTCAGACATTGACCATTAAAAAGCAGCACATCCTTAGGAATTCGCTTTTTGGAGGCATTGCCCTTTCACTGGCCCTGGCTGCGGTGATCTTAACAAGCCTTTCGAGGCGCAGAAAGGATAACAGGATCATCGCCAGCGAGAAGGCCAAGACGGATAAACTGCTGCTCAATGTGCTTCCGGCCAGTATTGCCACTGACCTTAAGGAAAAAGGATTTACGGAACCGAAACTGTACGAGAATGTTACCGTGTGCTTTACGGATATGGTCGGATTTACGGAAAAAGCTACCACCATCGAGCCCAAATCCCTCATCGAAGAATTAAATGCCATCTTTACGGCTTTTGATACGATCGTTGAGAAAAACAATTGCGAACGCATCAAAACCATCGGAGATTCCTATATGGCCCTTTGTGGCTTGCCGGAACCCGATCCAAACCACGCTGAAAATATCATCCGCAGTGCAGTGGAAATGATCCAGTACATTGAGAAGAAGAACCTGGAATCAGACCTGGAATGGCAGATCAGGGTGGGAATACACTCGGGTGATGTGATTGCGGGCGTTGTGGGTATAAAAAAATATATTTACGACGTTTTCGGAGATACGATCAATACCGCTTCACGAATGGAAAATGCCAGCCTCCCAATGCGCATAAATGTTTCAGAAAGCACCTATCAGCTGGTGAAGGATAAATTTAAATTCGAAGAAAGGGGAGAGGCACCGGTGAAAGGAAAAGGAATGATGAAAATGTATTTCATTAAAGTGCAAGGAAATACACTATCCTGATTCATTCATAACATTAAGAACTTGCTGCTATGTTTTTGACAGGACGAAAGTCGTTCCGGATGATTTCCCATTTATCCGGATATTTCTCAAAAAGATCAAGTATTTTTTTTCGGTGCTTGTCCAGTGCGTCGGTGATGGCTGCAGCTGAAATGGGCCGCTCACAACATTGTCCCACATTTTTTCCAGTTAATTTTTTCTTTGATGTAACTACTTCTTTTGCAGCTGTTTCAAGCCTATCAAGTAAATAAATGGTTTTACTGTAACGATCTTCCGGATAGGACGATGGTTCTTCTTTTCGCTGCTCAGGAACATATGTTTCTGTATCCAGATGCCAGTCGTGGATGTAGCATAAATCCGATTTTAAACCCCGTTCAAGATACTCGGCAAACATCACCCCGTTTTTAATGATCGTTTTCAGGTACTTGATCTCACCGGCGTATTTTTGGATTTTTTCAATGGCAGAATCATGCAGCTTATACCTTCGATCAGATTCTCCCTGGAATTCTTCCAGGTAATTCTGGCAAAGACCTACAAGGCTCTGGCCATAATAATGCTTTGTCCGTTGGAGCTCTTCTTTCGACTGGATGAATGTGGATATCACTGATTTTGTTGTCTCTACCAGAGACTGTGTCGCCCTGGCATCGGTTTCGCTGATTCGAATGAAGGTCAGGATGAAATGATAGAGCAGGTAACCAATGATGCTCTTATAATCGGTTGACAAAGTTCGTGAGGTCAGATTAATCCCGAACATGCTCATGGATTCCTGAAAATAAAAGAACAGGATATCCTGTAGTCCATCGTACACGTTTGAAAAACGCAGGACAAGAACTGTTTTGTTCCGTTCCTCAAATAGTTCGACCTGCTTATTACCAATTGCTTTCAGATCATAAGGCAATTCCTGTCGCGTCAACCAGGCTGTCGGCGATTTACTCATCCGGGATTTCTGAATGAGAACTTTATTTTCACCGAGTGAAACAGGATCCACTTGTCCGGGGTAGGAGCGAGGCAGGGTACAGACAGAGGTGATGTCCTTTTCCTCTCTGTCATAATAAACGGCTACGATTTTTTCCATTCCCGGGAAGAAAAGATGTCCATTTTCCAGTATCCTGATAAACGGATTTTTTTGAAAAGAAAGTTCCCGCAACATTGGATGATCATTGATCTGGCAACAAAATTAATTCAATTATTAAGCAAAATCAATTTTTTTAAGAAAATTATTAAGCAATACTTAAATCAATTGCTTAAAAATAATTAAGTAAGCTTAAAAATTTCGTTAAGTTTTCTGGAATTGCTTAATTCTATTGAAGATTCGTGCTGAGTGAGTTAATATTGCATACTTGTTTACAAGGGAATGATTTTCTCCGGTTCATCAAATACGAATTAAGTAACTGCTTAAAAAGCCATTTAGTAATGATCCCTATAGAAGTGTCCTATTTAAGAACCATTTTCAGCAAGTCGGGTCAGGGGAGATATTTTGCGAAATTACCAGCAAACTGCAGGGAATTATTAGCTTACCTTTCCATCCATTTTTTTATGGATCGTTTAACAGACGTGATCATCACCACAAGACGGCCTGCATTAATCTCTGCGGGCAATACCATTAGCTGGGATTTGCGGAATGATCCCGCAGTGGACATAAATCCGGATCTTAGCGAAGATATTTCAATCAATACTTTAAATAATTTATATAGTAAACTGTCAGTCAGTAAAATAATAAGAAATATTTTTCTAAGTTATTATGCCGGAGAAATTGAAATTTCCGAGCAGGGTCCAGCAGGACCATCAGGAGAAGCGAACCAATTTAACCATTTACAACTGAGCGATGCGCCTACTTTAGATTTGACAAGGGATTGCTGGTTGTATGACGGTCCGGAAACAGGAGCAGAGAAATCCGAAGGTGAGACTTGTGTCATTGAAGATGCAGTGAGCCAATGCATTCCTGTCCCAACGAAAAGGTCGGGCGGCTTTCAGAACCTAAAAAAGCACTTACAGTTCCATAAGATGAACAGGTGGATCTATTTCCTGTTTCATCCTTACTATGACCGGATATCTCCGCCAGGATTCGTTTATTATTATGATGTGAACTTCCCGTGTTTGAAACAGGACCCTGGTATTCGGGCAGGGCCTTCGTAAAGGATGGTTTCTGCGTTGTTGCGGTGTTAAAGTATCAAGGGAATGAGCGCTTTTCTTTCTGCTGGATAATCTGTAAATGTTCGTTTATACCACCGGTGATGATCCAGTGCCCGAGGGACAAGGTTAAATAATGTCCAGAGCAGGAACGACAGGGTGGGAAGGCACCAGGTCATCAGGGCAAAACCACCCCATTCGAGGATCTCTCCAAAGAAATTCGGGCAGGAGACATAACTGAACAAACCGCCATAGGGGATAAAATACCCACTGTTACCACCATTGCGCAGCCGCAAAAGTGTCTGGTCTGAGCGAACGTTGATGAGCATTCCTGAGAAGAAAAGCAGAATCCCGAATATGAAGCGGGGATCCAGCAGCCAGGATATTTCGTAGGCGGGGGAGAGGTAACCGAACCAGTAACCATTGATGAATCCATTCATAATATTGAAACAAAAAGCCATCAGCATGATGGAAACTGGCATTTTCTTACCCTTGGTCTTTGTCCTGAAGGGATAAATGAACACCCGGTTAATGTAGTGAAGCAGAAACAGGGAGAAGAACAACCAGGTAAGGGGAGATTTATGAGCGGGTCCTGCAATGACCAGCCCAGCAAATAGCGCAAGTACCGGAGCTTCCATGATGATCCATCCTGCCCGGTTGCTGATCAGGGGTCCCCAGCCTTTTTTCGTATGCCGGCCATAGGGTGCAGTTATGCTGAGAGTGAACGGGAAAATGAGCAATCCGGCAACGATCCACCAGATTACGACGGTATTGAAGGTTGATAATGGGATCATTGGGAGCAATTCCATTGTTTGTAAATTTCAGTCCTATTTTAGATTCCAGGCGCGCTTCTGCCAGGTGAACGTGTCGACCAGCGTTTCCTTGAGTGGCCGAGGTGTGAACCCGAGCTCTTTTCTGGCTTTGTCATTTTTGATGTTAGGATTGCACTCTTTCAGGATCGTAAGTGACTCGGCTGTATAAAGGGGTGCCTCCTTCTTTAGCCTGGCATAGAGCTGGATGAAGGGCAGACCCAGCCTGGCGACCTGTGTCGGGACGACACCTTTGGGTGTTCGGTGCGGCGAGATTTCCTGCACCATCAACGAAAGCTCTTTCAATGACCTATAGGTTCCCGACAGGAGATAGCTTTCACCTTTCCGGCCCATCCGGATCGCATTGATGGCTGCCTGAACAACGTCCCTGACATCCACCCAGTCGTAACCTCCGGGTACCAGCGTCGGTAAACTGCCCTCATAAATGTACCGTAAGGCCTGACCCAGGTAAGAATACCGGTAATCATACGGTCCTATGATTGCAGTTGGGTTAATAATCAATGCATTAAAGCCTTCTGTCTGAACTTTTTCTTTAATGATTCGTTCACCATCTGCCTTTGATTGATCATACAGGCCGTGGCTGTTGGTGACCAGTGAACGGTGTTCATCCAGGGGTTCATCCAGCGGGAAGGGATTTAGGGCATGGATGCTGCTGAAATGAATCAGCCTGGAAACGTGGTTCGACAGGCAAGCGTTCACGACATTCCTTGTACCTTCAACATTGGTCTTATAAACCAGATCCCTGTATTTCTTATCAATGGCAATGATTGCTGCCAGGTGAAAGACAACATCCACATCCCTGCACAGTTCATCCAGTGACCTGGTGTCAAGGACATTCCCTTTAACTGCAACATAATCCAGCCCTTCAAGACCCTTTTGATCTTCGTGGATGAGCAATTTCAACTGGTGTTTTCCACCATTCAATTCACGCACAAGGGTGGACCCTATGTGCCCGCTGGCTCCCGTAATGGCAATTCGCATCGTTGCTTAAAATTGGTCGGCAAGTTACAAAAGAATTAATAATAACTTTCTCTGAACAATTATTTATGAATGTTTGTTTAAAGTCTAAAGGAACGAAATCATCATGCGATTATTTAAAGTGTTTGTTTATATAATAGTTGTATTTATTTGTTATAATGAAAGTTATGCATTTATCAATCAAAGAGGAGATCATAGGATGAATCAAGTGAAGATGCCTGACGCCAACGTTGACACCATCACACTGGGAGCGGGTTGTTTCTGGTGTGTGGAAACCATCTATGAACAATTAAAAGGAGTATTTTCTGTTGAATCGGGCTATTCAGGAGGAACCACGATCCATCCCACGTATCGTGAAGTGTGTACGGGAGAGACGGGGCATGCAGAAGTCTGCCAGATCACCTATGATCCGTCCATCATCCGTTTTGAGGATATTCTGGAGGTTTTCTGGTCGATACACGACCCGACAACCCTGAACCGGCAGGGAGCTGATATTGGAACCCAGTACCGGTCCGTAATTTTTTACCATACAGATAACCAGCGGGAAATCGCTGAGGCGTTAAAAAAGAAACTGAATGGATCCGGGGAATTCAGGAATCCCATCGTGACTGAAATTGAACCGTTCGTCAGATTTTTCAGGGCTGAGGACTACCATCAGGATTATTTCAACAACAATCCTGCGGCTCCTTACTGCAATGTTGTCATTTCACCGAAAGTTGAAAAATTCCAGAAAATGTTCCGGGAGATGATCAAATAGTGACAAGGTCATATTCTGCATTAGATGCAAGTCTTTCTGAGATACTTTTCAACTTGCATAAAAGGCCTATAATAGATATTATGTTAACTAATGTTGTTTAAAGAAAAGAGGATGCTATCCCCCTTTCTTTATTGATCAGTTTTCAACGGTGCTGATACCCTTTTCTTTTACCAGGATAAAACCGTAGCGAAATACCTGCTTAATGGAAGATGATTACTCCTGAAGCTTGGCATCCACATCCTTCAGTTTTTCATACATTCCCAGGCGTGCGTAAATTTCTTTGAGTGAAATGAGTGCATTCTTGTCTTCCGGATTCAGCGATGCGGCTTTTTCAAGGTAAGGAATCGCTTTCAACAGCATTTGGTCGGCTTCCTTTTTCAGGGGATCATAACCAGGATCCCCCAGCGGCAAAGCATTCGCTTTTTCAACGATGGATGCAACCTTATTCACATAAAGTGCTCCCAGGTTGTAGTTGGCATCGTAGTAGACCGAATCCAGCCTGATGGCGTCAAGATAGGCTTTTTCCGCCATCAGGAACGATTCCTGACGAACAGTTTCAGATTTGGTCGTGTCGTCTGAAATAATGTTATACTGCACCCCTACCGCAAAATAAATGGTTGGATTGTCCTTAGTCTTCTCCAGGGCACGCTGCAAGTCCTTGATTGCCATTTCAGAGTTACCGTTGGCCAGGTAAAGATTGGTTTCAGAAATGATGATATTGAAGTCCTCCGGGAACATTTCCAATCCTTTGGCGCAAACCTCAAGCCCTTTGTCGTACTGCTTTAATCCTTTGTAAATATTGGCCACGGACGCATACAGGTTTGGTTCCTTGTACCCTGCGTCGATAAGCGACTGGTATAAATTCAGGGCTGTCGTTGTATCTCCTCCGTATTCAGCGGAAATCCCGCCATAATACGTTGACAACGTGTCAATTCCACCATAACTTTCATTGACTTCCTTTGCTGCCATGAATCCATCCCTAGCCTTGAGGTATTGTGTTTCTTCAAAGGCCCCCACCGCTTTGTTAAAGAATTGTTCTGCAATGATAAGGGTATTGATTTGAAGTTCGTTTTTGAACTCTTCCTTCGTATCCAGTTCCTTTGTTTTCTTGTAGGCATTATAGGCAATCTCCAGTGCATCCGGTGCAAGATTCTTGTAGGCTTCATCCGGGGACATATAAATATTCAAATATACATTGCCATAATAAAACAATGTTTTAGCCTTGTCCATGGTTGCCGGGTTCGTCATGGCAGCGTCGATGTTTTCCTTTGCTTTATCCAGCTTGCCATTCCGCAAATAATTGATGGCGCTTTGAACTTTGGCACTCTGCGCATCTGCAGAAAAATACCCCAGGATGGCCATCAGTACAAAGATTAGTCTTTTCATTTTTTAAATAGTTTTGGGTTTAATTATTCTTGATCAAGTTCGCCGTTCATTTCATTTAAATATTCCATTTCCAGGTCCTCTCCATCATCCATATCCAGGGGCACTGCCGTGACCGCTGCGATGGCATCTCCTTCGCGCAGATCGATCAGTTTGACACCCTGGGTCGCTCTCCCCATCACCCTGAGCCCTGCTACTGCCAGCCGGATTATCAGTCCCGACTGGTTGATGATCATAAGATCATCGTTGTTGGTAACATTCTTGATAGCGATGAGCTGACCGGTTTTGGATGTGATATTGATCGTTTTTACACCTTTGCCTCCTCTGTTTGTTACCCGGTAGTCTTCGAGTTTGGAACGTTTACCGTACCCATTTTCAGAAACCACCAGAATATCGTAGGTGCCGTTTTCAACACAAATCATACCAACCACCGCATCGTCGGTTCCAGTGAGGGTAATGCCGCGTACACCCGATGCATTTCGCCCCATCGGCCTCACTGTTTTTTCGTGGAACCTTATGGCCCGGCCCGATTTTAGGGCAACAAGCACTTCATTGTTACCGTTGGTAAGCCTGGCTTCCAAAAGTTGATCGTCATCCTTAATGCTGATGGCATTGATTCCCGATGTTCTCGGCCTTGAATAGGCTTCGAGGGAGGTCTTTTTGATCGTACCTTTTTTTGTAGCCAGGATGATGTAGTTATTTTCGATGTAGGTCTGGTCCTTCAGATCTTTGATATTGATGAAGGCCCGTATCTTGTCATCCTGCGCAATACTGAGCAGGTTCTGAACAGCCCTGCCTTTCGATGACTTTGTACCTTCGGGTATTTCGTAGGTTCTGAGCCAGTGGCATCGTCCCTTTTCGGTGAAAAAGAGCATGTAATTGTGTGCAGAGGCAACGAACATATACTCAAGAAAATCATCTCCCCGGAGTTCTGAGCCCTTTGCTCCTTTTCCTCCCCTGTGTTGCACCTTGTATTCCGACAAAGAGGTTCGTTTGATGTAACCCATCCGGGAAATGGTGATTACAAAATCAGTGTCGTCGATGGTATCCTCAATGCGAAAGTCCAACGCCGAATGTTCGACGGTTGTCCTGGACGGATCACCGTATTTTTCCTTTACTTCGAGCAATTCTTTTTTGATGATCTCCATCCTGATGTTTACATCTGCAAGGACATCCTTCAGGTACTGGATCAACTTCAACAGCTCCTCATATTCCTGCCGGATCTTATCCCTTTCCAGTCCGGTCAGTCGCTGAAGGCGCATATCCAGAATCGCTTTCGCCTGTATCTCCGACAGTTGAAACGTTTCCATCAGGCCGGTACGGGCTTCATCCGGTGTGCGTGAATTCCTGATCAGCGTGATCACTTCGTCGAGGTGATCAAGGGCAATGAGCAGTCCCTCAAGTATATGGGCTTTCTTCTCCGCTTCTTTTAGATCAAATTCGGTTCTGCGAATCACGACCTGGTGGCGGTGTTCAACGAAGTATTTGATAAGCTGCTTGAGGTTGAGCAACTTAGGACGACCGTTGACCAGTGCTATATTATTGACGTTGAACGAAGTTTGTAACGAGGTCAGTTGATAGAGCTTATTGAGAACAACGTTTGGATTGGCATCTCTTTTCAGCTCATAGACGATCCGCAAACCATTCCTGTCGGATTCATCCCTGATATCAGCGATGCCATCAATTTTTTTATCGTTGATCAGGTCGGCCGTTTTCTTGATCATTTCGGCCTTGTTGACCATGTAAGGAATTGAAAAAGCGATGATGGATACCCTTCCGTGGTCGTCTTCCTCAAATTTGGTCTCGCCTCTCAAGAGGATCCGTCCCCTCCCTGTTTCAAACGCATCGAGAATGCCGTCGGAACCATAGATCACACCTCCCGTTGGAAAATCAGGTCCTTTGATGTACTTCATCAGTTCCTGGATCGTGATGTCATTATCGTCAATATAAGCGATGGTGCCATCAACGACCTCGGCAAGGTTATGCGGAGGCATATTGGTCGCCATTCCGACCGCGATGCCTGAAGCTCCGTTGACCAGCAGATTAGGAATTTTGGAAGGCAGCACCGTAGGTTCCTTGAGGCTATCGTCGAAATTGAGCTGCATATCAACCGTTTCCTTGTCGATGTCCTCAAGCATTTCTTCGGCGATCTTCTTAAGGCGCGCTTCCGTGTATCGCATGGCTGCCGGGCTATCCCCGTCGATGGAACCGAAATTACCCTGACCATCCACCATGGGGTACCGCAATGACCAATCCTGTGCCATTCGCACCATGGCATCATAGACGGAAGAGTCCCCGTGGGGATGATATTTTCCAAGCACCTCCCCTACGATCCTGGCAGATTTCTTATAGGGACGATTTGACAGGACTCCCAGCTCCAGCATACCGTATAAAACACGGCGGTGAACGGGTTTCAGACCATCCCTGACATCGGGTAACGCACGCGAGACAATGACTGACATCGAATAATCGATGTAAGCCGATTTCATCTGGTTTTCAATATTGACACTGACTATCTTTTCTCCTTCTGGCATTTTCTCTTTATGGCTTTTTTTGTGTGGCGAAGGTACGTTTTTTTTGCATTCAAGGCCTTGCAGACAGCACTTTTTATATGAACACGATTGTGTTGATAATAATAGAGTTCAGCGAATTTTTAACTTCCATTTCGATGTAATTTTGAAGCAAACGGACGCGGGCTGAATATCGTAAAAAGTTTCTGTCATTGCCACGCCAAACCTTTTGAACAGTTGTTTGTTTAGTGATAGTGTCCTTCTGCTGGAATGATTTTTGATCAGAGGTCCTCTGATCTGATTTTTTCCAACAGGGAGAAACAGTGTTCCCAATTTTTTGTACTTTTATACCGATGGAAGCAAAGTTCTCGCAACGGGTGAAAGATGTCCTGACCTACAGCAGGGAGGAAGCCCTACGTCTTGGTAATGAATATATTGGGGTTGAGCATCTGCTTTTGGGTATGATCAGGGATGGAGCCGGATTGGCCATACAGATCCTGAATTACCTCGGAGCTGATATCAACGAGGCAAGGTATCGCATTGAACAGGCCATCATCAATAAAGGAACCCGTACCACTACGAATGACAATTTGCCTCTCATCAAACAGGCAGAGCGTGCCCTGAAGCTGACCTATCTCGAAGCCAGGATCTTTCAGAGTGATACGATCGGCACAGAGCATCTGCTGCTGGCCATCCTTAAAGATGAAGATAACCTTGTCAGCAAGACGCTGCGGAGATATGGCATTGATTATGAGTCTGTAAAAAGCGAAATAAAAGCAACCATTTCAGATAAGGAAACCCCCTCCCCTCTTGAGCCCACCGATGAGTTGCCCGGAAGCACGGCTGATGATGATCAGGAGGAAGGCGGAAGGGGATTCAGCAGCAGCTCGAAGAAAGCTTCGGATTCAAAGTCAAAAACCCCGGTCCTGGACAACTTTGGCAGGGACATCACCAAGGCTGCCGAGGAAGGCCGGCTTGATCCCATTGTCGGAAGGGAACGGGAACTGGAACGAATCGCCCAGATCTTAAGCCGAAGAAAAAAGAATAATCCCATCCTGATCGGGGAACCGGGTGTCGGCAAATCTGCCATTGCCGAGGGACTTGCCCTTCGGATCATTGAGCGTAAGGTATCCCGTGCCCTTTTCAACAAGCGAATCTTCACACTGGATCTGGCTTCACTTGTTGCGGGAACAAAATACAGAGGCCAGTTTGAGGAAAGAATGAAAGCTGTGCTGAACGAACTGGAAAAGAACAGGGACATCATTCTTTTCATCGATGAGATCCACACGATTGTGGGTGCCGGAAACGCCTCAGGCTCACTGGATGCCTCCAACATGTTCAAACCTGCCCTTTCACGCGGTGAGATACAGTGTATCGGAGCTACGACCCTGGATGAATACCGTCAGTACATTGAGAAAGATGGAGCACTGGAGCGCCGCTTTCAGAAAATCCTCGTTGATCCCACCTCGCCGGAGGAAACGGTTGAGATACTGAAGAACATCAAGGAAAAATACGAAGACCACCACCTGGTCAAATATGACGCGGAAGCGATCAAGGCCTGTGTTTCATTGACCACGCGCTATATTACCGACCGCTACCTTCCCGATAAGGCAATCGATGCGCTGGATGAAGCAGGTTCCAGGGTGCATATCATCAACATCAACGTCCCCAAAGAGATCATTGACATTGAAAATTCCATTGAGGAAAGCCGGAAGAAAAAGACCAAGGCCATCAACAGCCAGAAGTTTGAAGAAGCGGCTGAATACAGGGACATTGAGCGAAAGCTTCAGGAACAGCTTGATAATGAGAAAAAGAAGTGGGAAGAGGAATCAAAGATCCAGCGACAAACCGTGACAGCCGAAAATGTTGCCGAAGTGGTAGCCATGATGACGGGGATACCTGTACAGCGAATCGCACAGAATGAAAGCAACAGGCTCATCAGGATGGAGGAAGAACTGGAGCATACGGTCATTGGCCAAAATGAAGCCATTAACAAGGTCGTGCGTGCCATCCGGAGAAACCGTGCGGGGTTGAAAGATCCAAACAAACCCATCGGCACGTTTATCTTCCTTGGTCCCACAGGCGTTGGGAAAACGCATCTTGCCAAGGTATTGGCGGAATACCTCTTCGACTCCGTGGAAGCGCTGGTCAGGATCGACATGAGCGAGTTTATGGAGAAATTTGCTGTCTCCCGTCTTGTGGGAGCTCCTCCGGGATACGTCGGATACGAGGAAGGTGGACAGCTGACCGAAAAGGTAAGGAGAAAACCCTACTCCATCGTTCTGCTTGATGAAATTGAAAAGGCCCATCCCGATATTTTCCATCTGTTGCTGCAGGTGCTTGATGACGGCGTTTTAACGGACAGTTTCGGGAGAAGGGTCGACTTTAAAAACACCATTGTCATCATGACCTCCAACATTGGAAGCAGGCAGCTGAAGGATTTCGGGCAAGGTGTTGGATTTTCAACCTCTGCACGTAAGTCGGCCAGCGTTGATTATACAAAAAGTGTCATTGAAAACGCTTTAAAGAAGACTTTTGCACCTGAATTCCTGAACCGCATTGATGATGTGGTCATTTTCAACCCACTTGAGCGTGACGACATCCATAAGATCATCGACATTGAGCTGGCTCAGCTTTTTAAACGGGTGGAAGCCCTGGGCTATACCATCACGGTCTCCCAGAAAGCAAAGGATTTCATCGTTGACAAAGGCTGGGATGCTCAGTTTGGTGCCCGCCCCCTGAAACGGGCCATTCAGAAATATGTGGAAGATCCGCTTGCTGAAGAACTGATCAAAACCGAATTCATCCAGGGTGATTCCATTCTGGTTGATCTGAATTCAACCGGGGAGGAGATCAACATCACCATTATCAGGCAGACTGAAAAAGCAGAAAAAGCCTGATCATTTTCAAATCTTAATTGCTGGGTCATGGGAGTTAAAAAAAGGTTATCCGGAGGCGAATTCCTTATCCATGAGACAAAGGAATCAGAGGTCTTCATTCCTGAAGAATTTGACGAGGAACAACGGATGATCCGCCAGACGTGTGAGGATTTCCTTCAAACGGAAGTCTATCCCATTCTTGACAGGATTGACAGCCAGGAGGAAGGCCTGATGCGAAGCCTGTTGCATAAAGCTGGGGATCTGGGCCTGCTGGGCATTTCTGTACACGAACAATACGGCGGCTTTGAGCAGTCTTTTGTCACCTCGATGCTGGCCAGTGAATCCATGGGATCCGGGTATTCATTTTCAGTGGCCTATTCGGCGCATACCGGCATAGGTACCCTTCCCATCCTTTACTACGGGACCGACGAACAAAAAGAGCGGTACCTTCCCAGGCTCGTTTCGGGTGAATGGGCTGCAGCGTATTGCCTGACCGAGCCCAATGCCGGGTCGGATGCCAATGCAGGCAAGTCGCGGGCAGTTTTGTCACCGGATGGAAGGCACTATATCCTCAACGGGCAGAAAATGTGGATAACCAACGGCGGATTTGCTGACATTCTGACCGTTTTTGCCAAGATAGGAACCGACAGGGTTCACAGTGCCTTCATAGTCGAGCGCAACTGGCCTGGCGTGGTCGTCCTGCCCGAAGAGAAAAAAATGGGCATAAAAGGATCCTCTACGGTTCAGATCTTTCTTAATGATGTCAAGGTACCGGTTGAAAATCTCCTGGGCCGCCAGGGTGAAGGATACCGCATTGCCCTGAACATTCTTCACATGGGCAGGATCAAACTGGGCGGGACCGTGCTGGGTGCCGCTAAAAGGGCCATCACCTTGTCGGTCAATTACGCCAGTGAGCGGAAACAGTTTGGACGACCGATCGGTTCGTTCGGTGCGATCAAGTATAAACTGGCTGAACAGGTGATCAAGACTTTTGTGACCGAATCAGCCGTTTACAGGGCAAGTCATAACGTTGATCAGGCGATTGATGAGTTGCTTGAATCCGGGATGCAGAAAGGCAAAGCATCCATCGAAGGGATCGCCCAATATGCCATTGAAGCTGCCATTTTGAAAGTATTTGGCTCTGAAGCACTTAACTATATTGTGGATGAAGCTGTCCAGATCTTCGGCGGTATGGGCTTTTCATCGGAGACCAATGTTGACAGGGCATACCGTGATTCCAGGATCAATCGCATCTTCGAGGGTACCAATGAAATCAACCGTTTGCTCGTTGCCGACACGACCATCAAAAAAGCACTTCGTTCAGGTTTTGATGTGGTGCGCTATGCCAATCATGTTGTGAAAGAATGGAAAGAGATCCGTGTGGACGATCCCACCAGGTTTCCTTACTATGAAGAGAAATTTTACTACATCAAGAATTTCAAGCGCATTGCCCTTTTCATGCTGGGTGCTGCTTCAAGGAAATTCCAGCGCGACCTGGCAGAGGAGCAGATGATCCTCTTCAACATATCCGACATCATCATGAATGTCTATGCGGCAGAATCCACCTTTTTACGCGTTCAGAAGCTTGAGAGGCTGAATGGTGAGGATGGGATCAGGCTATACAAGGATATTCTCGAAGTGACCATTTATGATGTGGCGCACCTGATCAGAAAAGCGGCTACCGATGCCGTGAATTCATTTGCCAGTGATAACGAACACCGGATCTGGATTGAAAGGATCAACCGTTTTACCACTGTACCGCCTGTCAACGTCAAGGAAGCCAGGCTGAGGATCGCTGACCGGCTTATAGAGGAGAACCGGTATTTCCTCTAAGCATTATTCTTTTAAGATACTTTTTGAAATAACGATGCGCTGTACCTGGTTCGTACCCTCGTAGATCTGGCAGAGTTTGGCATCGCGCATCATTTTCTCGACGTGATTTTCCCGTGAATATCCTTCTCCTCCCATCACCTGTACAGCATCGGTGGTAACCCTCATCGCGATGTCGGACGCATACATTTTTGACATGGCTGCGAGCTTCGAAGCCGAGCGTTTCCCTGCATCGTGGGCCCATGCCGCGTGCCAGGTCAAAGCGCGTGCCGCCTCGATTTCAGTGGCCATGTCGGCCAGCATGAATCCGATCGCCTGGTTGGCAGCGATGGGCTTGCCAAATTGGATACGTTTCTGTGCCCAGTCTTTGGCGATTTCATAAGCAGACCTGGCCACACCGATGCTGAGGGCAGCCACGCCGGTCCGGGTGCGATCAAACGTTTTCATCGCAATCAGGAATCCCCTGCCCTCTTCTCCCAGCAAATTCTCAGCAGGAACCTCTACATCGTTGTATTTAATTTCGTTCTGAACCGATGCTTTCTGTCCCATTTTGTCGAGCCTGCTGACAATTTCAACCCCGGGAAGATCAAGTGGAACAACGAACGCAGAAAGGCTGCGGCTTCCCTTTTCGGGATCAGTGATGGCAAATACGGTGTGGAACAAAGCAACCTCTCCATTCGTGATGAATCGTTTATGGCCGTTCAAAACATACTTATCTCCTTTCTTTGCGGCATACGAACTGATTGCCTGTACATCAGAACCAGCATTGGGCTCGGTGAGGCAGTATGCAGCAACGCCTTTTTCTTCGCAAATGCGGCTAAAAAATTTCTTTTTCTGTGCGTCACTGCCTGCCAGCAACAATGGCGTCAAAGCCAGGGTGTTGGCATCGATGCAGATGCCAATCCCAATGCAACCTGCTCCGAGCTCTTCTGACTGCAATGCGCTGGCCACCTGATCAAAACCATTTCCCCCGTATTCCTTTGGAATGGGACCATTGATGATCCCCTCATCGTATGCGGCTTTGATGATTTCCCACGGAAACTCAGCCAGGGCATCATATTTCAACCGGTTGGGAATGATCCAGCGATGGGTGAAATCGCGGTATTTTTCAACAATGGCTTGTTGCTCAGTTGATAACGAAAAATCTATCATAAAGACCTCCCTTATTGTTGATGAATGATTGGAAGTTGCATTGCACAAATATAATAAAAGAACAAGGTTTAACGTATCGTTTTTTATCATAACATAAAACCTGCCCCAGGTTTTTGTACTTTTGATCCAACAATTGACCTGATGGCGAGCAACAAAGATAAAACACCAGCCAAAAAGAAAAAATTCCTGGCACTCCCCAAGTACCCGGGAGGAAGCAGTGCTTTCAAACGCTTTCTTTCGGATAACCTGTCTTACCCGGATGAAGCGCTACAAAATAAAATTGAAGGAGACGTCTATGTAAAATTCAGGGTCAGTGACCTTGGGGTGGTCATTGAAGCACATATTGAGAAAGGCCTTGGTCACGGATGCGACGAAGAAGCATTGCGGGTTGTCCGCCTGCTCAGATATGAATCGGTAAAGAACAGGGGGATACGGGTTCAGTCAAGCATGAGGACGAAGATCCCTTTCCGCCTGAGCAAAACACGGCCAGCGGTTCAGGTTGTTTATGCCGCACCGGCCGTTGAGAAAAAAAACATCCCGGAGGAAAAAGTACCTGACAAGAAAAGCACCGTTTATTCCTATACGATCCACTATCCGAAAAAGACACCCGATGCCGGCCGGAAAGGGGACTAATCCACCTCCGGACATTCATCGCATTCCAGGCTTCTTGCATACATTCTCATCGCCCGAAGGCTCATACCCATGCTGGAGAAACCTCCGTCGTGATAGAGGTTTTGCATGGTCACTTTGTGCGTCAGGTCAGAAAAGAGCATTATGCAATAACCGGCACATTCTTCGGCTGAGGCATTGCCAAGCGGCGACATTCGGTCAGTGAAATCCATCAGCCCTTTTATGACACGTACACCACTTCCTGCTGTCGTCATGGTAGGTGACTGGGAAATGGTATTGACCCTGACTTTACGTTCGCGGCCGTAGATATAGCCAAAGCTCCGGCAAATCGATTCCAGGAGGGCTTTTGCATCGGCCATGTCGTTATAAGCATAAAGGGTTCTCTGTGCAGCGATGTAGGATAGAGCCACTACTGAACCCCACTCACGGATGGCGTCGAGCTTATAAGCTGTCTGAAGCATCTTATGGAAAGAGATTGCTGAAATGTCGAGCGTCTTCATAAAATAATCGTAATCCAGATCGGGATAGATCTTTTTCTTTCGGACATTCATCGACATCCCGATGGAATGCAGCACAAAGTCAACCTGCCCCCCGTGGACATCCAGGGATTTCCTGAACACATTTTCAATGTCCTGCTCACTGGTGGCGTCAGCCGGGATGATTTCAGCATTGCATTTTTCGGCAAGCTGTTCAATGGTTCCGAAACGCAGGGCGGCCGGTGTGTTGGATAGTGTAAACGTGGCGCCGGCTTCAAAAGCTTTTAAGGCTACCTGCCAGGCAATTGACTTTTCATCCAGGGCACCGAAAATGATCCCCTTTTTCCCGTTTAAGAGCTGGTTTGTCATGGTTGGTTTAACAGATAAGAATGGTTGGTTACAGGTTATGTTTCATCAATTCTTTCGCAGCCATGATGGCTGATTCAGTGACCTGCTGGTCACTGAGCATTTTGGCTATTTCAAGGATCCGCTCCTCTTTGGTCAGTTTTTTCAGAAAGGTCTGTGCTGCAAAAATGTCTGCTGTCTTGTATACCAGGTAATGGGCCTGGGCTTTGCCTGCAATCTGGGGAAGATGTGTAATAACGATCACCTGCATGAAACCTGACATTCGTTTAAGAATGGTTCCCATTTTACCGGCCACTTCCCCTGAAATTCCCATATCGATCTCATCAAAAATAATAGTTGGAAGCAGGTTTTTTTGTGCAAGGAGTGATTTAAGGCTCAGCATAAGCCTTGAGCGCTCACCCCCTGAAGCAATGCCTGAGATTTCCCTGACCTCCCCTCCCCTGTTGGCGTTGAACAAAAAAGCCACCTGGTCCCATCCATCTTTGGTCAGTGATTCGTTCCGGGTTTGTTCCACCACGAACCGGCCATCAGGCATGCCCAAATCCTGCAGCAGTCCGATCACCTCCTTTTCAAGGTCAGGGCAGATCTCACTCCGTTTGGAAGAAATCTCATCCGCCAGCCTTTTTAAAGTTTCTTCCATTGTATTAATTTCTTTTTCAAGGAGTTGAATTCGATCACTCCGTGATTGCCAGGAACGAATTTTTGCCTGTAAACTTTCCTTAAGATCAAGCAGTTCATCAATGGAACCCACTTGGTGCTTATGTTCCAGTTTATTGATCAGGTCGACCCTTTCGTTCAGAATCCTTATCCTTTCAGGATCGTAGTTGATTTTGGTTTCCAGCCGGTCGATCTCCAGAGCGATGTCTTTCATCTCAATGTTAATTTCGTTCAGGCGGTCGGTCAGGGATTGAAGATCCTGACAGAACCTGACCGATCTCATCAATGCGGCTGTTATCTCCCGGAGCTGGTCCAGGATCGTTTGGTCTCCATGCACCACTGCCTGAGCGGCAGTAAAAAGGCTGGATTTGATTTCTTCGGCATTGACCAGTACCTGCAATTCCTTCTCGATAGCCTCCTGTTCCCCTTTTTGAAGCTGTGCCTTTTCAAGTTCCTCAAAGATAAACTGATCGTACTCCATGCCGGATCTCGAACGTGCCTCATCCTGGGAGAGTCGTGCCAGTGCGGCCCTTTGCTGTACAAGCTGATCGAACTGCCGGCGATAAGCGGCAACCTGCTGGATGATCCCCGCATAATGATCAATGACGGTCAGCTGAAAACTGACGTCGTTCAATGTAAGGGTTTGGTATTGTGAGTGGATGTTGACCAGTTTTTCTCCCAGTTCCTTCAGGGTGGCCACGGTGACCGGCGTATCATTGATGAATGCCCTGGATGTCCCGTTTGGGCTGACCTCCCGCCGGAGAAGTGTGGTTTCGTTCCAGTCAAGGTCATTCTTCTGAAAAAAAGATTCCAGGGAATATGTCGTAATGCGAAAGGTGCCTTCAACGATGCATTTTTTATCTTTTTCATTCAGAAGGCTTGCATCGGCACGTTGTCCGAGAATCAACGAAAGTGCACCAAGCAGGATTGATTTACCAGCGCCTGTTTCCCCCGTTATGACCAGAAAACCACCGGACAAGTCAACATCCAGTTCCCTGATCAATGCATAATTCTTTATCGTGAGATGGGTAATCATCCTCGGTTATTTAGCAGCCAGCAAACAAAAATAAAAAGATTATTGCTCAGTTCGTCACTGCCCTTCAGTAGCAAATAATCGCTGATAGGTAGCCGAATTGGAAGGATCGATCTCTGTCAGGATATTCAGGGCCTTTGTTTTATCCATGGGAGAGGCCTCTTTGAAAATATTGCTGATTTCTTCACGTTTGGTTTCCAGAATGACCTGCACCAGGAAAAGTCCGGGTTTGACACGGTTTGCCTTTCGTAGATCTTCGAGGGATTCGGCGATGGTGCTTCTGCCCATCTCCAGATTTCCTGACATTACGTCCAATCCTCTCCTGTGGTATTTATACGAGAATTGCCGGATGGATGAATAGGAAGAGTTCAGCAGGTTTTCGACCAGCCAGTACCTGTTTCGCTGGTTCTCGAACGATTTCCATCCTTTCTCAATGGAGGATTGAGCTGAATTGACAATGCTTTGAGCTTTTTGAAAATACGGTGTTCCTCCGTTAGGAGAGAACGAGTCAAAATCCAGTCCCAGGATGATGTAGACATAATAGGCGAAAAGGGAGGTGATTGCTGAAGTGTATTGATTATCAGAATAATTCAATGTTTCTCCCATGTCGTACTTGAACCTTACATCTTTGTCGATGAAGTTAAACATGGGTGTTTCGTAAGAAGTTTGAAACACGGGTCTTCTGAAGACCACATTCAGGCGGCCTTCATATTCGCTTCCGCTGACCCTGTTGGAGAGGGAGAGCATAAAGGTACATTCAATTCTTTCTTCCGGGCTAAAGGAATAGTTGGTCCAGGTACGTTCGTTGACAAATTCATAGAGTGCAGATTGCAGTTCCTCAAAAATTCTGCGGTCGGTGCCTTCGAGTTCAGAAGCGGATACACTGATGGAAGCTTTGAATTCCTGCGTAAAGGCCTTAACATTGACCATTACAAGGAAGAAGACGATCATCTGTTTCACCAGGAGGGTTCTGATCATTTGGGTAAGATTTTATTTACTAACCAGTCGATGATATCTTTGGCAACTTCCTGCTTTGGTTTCATGGCGAAGGATTGTGGGCTGTGTTTCCGGTCGATGAGGGTGATTTTGTTTGTTTCGTATCCAAATCCGGCACCTTCATCTCTCAGAGAATTAAGAACGATCAGGTCAAGGTTTTTATTTTGCAGTTTTCCTTTTGCGTTGACCAGTTCATTATCCGTTTCCAGTGCAAATCCAACAAGAAATTGATGGGATTTTTTCCTATCGCCCATTGTTTTGAGGATATCCACAGTGGGCTCCAGGATAAGGGACAGGGAATCCCCGTCTTTTTTTATCTTCTCGCTGGCTTTTTTTGCCGGCCTGAAATCGGCCACCGCTGCCGACATGATCGCTATGGAACAAGCGGGAAAGTGTCGGAGGCACTCGTCGTACATTTCGTTTGCAGAAGTGACGTTGATCCTTTGAATGTTTGCATTGGTAACCATCAGGGTTGAAGGACCGGCCACCAGGATCACGGAAGCTCCTCGTGCAGCGGCTTCATGTGCCAGTGCAAATCCCATCGTACCCGTCGAGTGGTTTGCGATATACCTGACCGGGTCGATTGCTTCGTAGGTGGGCCCGGCAGAGATCAGCACAGTTTTTCCCCTGAGTTCGTTACGTACGCTAAAATATCGTTTAGCCACTTCCAGGATCCTGTCAGGTTCCTCCATCCTACCCTCTCCGCTTAAACCGCTTGCAAGTTCACCAACCTGGGGCTCAATCAGGGTGCAGCCCATGCTGATCAGTTTATGCAGGTTCATCTGAGTGGTCGGGTGCCTGTACATATCCAGGTCCATGGCGGGTGCAAAAAAGACAGGGCAGCGTGCAGAGAGGAACGCGGTGACCAGGAAGTTATCGGCGATGCCGTGGGCCATTTTGGCCATGGTATTTGCCGTGAGCGGGGCAATGATCATCAGATCCGCCCACAGTCCCAGGTCGACATGGCTGTTCCAGGAACCATCCCTTGCATCGAATGGATCACAGAGAACGGCATTTCTGGAAAGGGTGGACAGGGTCAGCGGAGTGATAAAATCGCGTGCTGAAGGTGTCATCATCACTTTAACCTCTGCGTTCTCCTTTACCAGTAACCTCACCAGATAAGCAGCCTTGTAGGCAGCTATGCTGCCGGTTACGCCGATCACTATCTTTTTACCTGTGAGCATGCTGATGAAACCGGTCTGTTTGTTAAGAAGTTTTTGGTTTTTTATCCTTTGCAGGATTTCGGTAGTAGATCTGATCATTGAGGAACTCGCTGACAGCGATCAGCGTGGGTTTTGGCAACCGTTCGTAGAACTTGGCGATTTCAATCTGTTCCCTGTTTTCAAAAACCTCCTCCAGGTTATCCGTTGGGGAGGCAAACTCGGCAATTTTCTTGCTCAGTTCCTCTTTCATTTCAAGAGCAATGGAATTCGCACGTTTTGACAAAATGGCAACTGATTCATAGATGTTACCGGTTTCTTCGTCAAAATCACGCATGTTTCTGGTGACCGTGGTAGAATCAGCTTTTGACTTTTTGTAATCCATAGGTTTTCCTGTTTAGTTTTTAACCTGTCTTCTGGAATTTTTACTAAAATTATTGATCTGTTTAAGATACTCGCTTTCCGGAAAAGTTGCAACAAAGGCGTCATATGCTTCGATCGCACTCTGGTGCCTCTCTAGTTTTTTTTCTGCAATGCTTTTCTCGGCATAAAAATAATGAGCCTTTGCCAGGCTGAACATGATCTCCTCCTTGTAATCTGTTCCCGGATAATCTTTCAGGACGTTATTCAGTGCTGTGATGGCTGCATTGTAGTTTTCCATTTTAAGGTAAAGCTTTGCAATCTCAATGGCTTTTTTCTCGAGCTTACTCCGCAACTGGTCAATGAGTTCGTTGCATTCAGTAATTCGGTCACTTTTCGGATAAAGGTCAATGAAAAGCTGTAGTTCATTGATTGCCTCCAGTGTATTGGTCTGGTCCAGCGAATAAGTGGGTGACAGTTTATATTTGCAATTTGCGCTCATGAACTGGCATTCTTCGGCGTACCTGCTGGTAGGAAAATTCTTGGCAAACCGTTTGAAATAGTGGCTGGCCAGTTCGTAATCCCTTTGGTGGTAGTGGCAGTATGCGTAATAGTAGTTCAGATCTTCCGCTTTTTCGCTACCCCGGTAGAAGGGCAGCACGGTTTCAAAAAGTTCCAGTGCCCTGTAATAATCACCCTGGTTATAGTAGATGACCGCCATTTCATAACGTTCACCATAATCAGGATTTTTCAGCAATTTCTGGTAATTACTGCACGAACTGATGATCAGAACAAAGCAAATAAAAAAGAAGGCTTTCGGGCTGTTTCGGATCATGGCCGCAAAAATACAACAATTCAGAATATGAATAACGGGTGACGGCCTGTAATATTATCCTGCCTTGATTTCGGTCACCCCATCGCCGACATCGGCCACATAGAATGAAGGGATGAGACCTGTTTTTTTAAGGTATTTCTCTCCTGCTTCGTTTTGGAAGTGGGCTATCTGATCCTGTTGAACGATGCTTACCGTGCAGCCGCCGAATCCCGCCCCGGTCATCCGGCTGCCGACGACGCCCGGAATTTGCCGGGCTGCCTCCACCATGGAATCCAGTTCAAAGCCAGTCACTTCATAATCGTACCGGAGCGATTCGTGTGATTGATTCATCAGGGCGCCCAGTGCTAAAAGATCGCTCTGGCGCATGGCCATGACGGCAAGAATGACCCGGTTGTTTTCAGAGATCACATGCTGGGCCCTCTTACGGATGGTCTCCTCCGGGATCTCATGCTGGTATTTCTCAAATTCAGAGCGTGTTACCTGTCCAAGGTTGCGGATATCCAGAAACTTCCTGAGATATCCGACAGCTTGGCTACATTCGCTGACCCGTTCGTTGTACTTAGAGTCGGCCAGTGCACGTTTTTTATTGGTGTTGGAGATCACTAACCTGCAGCCGTTCAGGTCAAGGGGGATCAGCTGGTGCTCAATTTTATCGCAGTCCAGGAAAATTGCGTGATCTTTTTTGCCATTTCCGACAGCGTATTGGTCCATAATACCGCAGTTGACCCCCACAAAATCGTTTTCCGCTTTCCGTGATGCCTTGATGAGGCTGAGCATATCCCATTCCAGGCCATAAAGCTCATTCACGGCGAACGCCGTCACCATTTCGATGGAAGCCGACGAGGATAAGCCTGCGCCATTAGGAATATCTCCCTGATAGATCATATCCATGCCTCGGATCTCCGTGATGGTGTGCCTGAACTGCCGGATCACGCCCAGTGGATAATTCACCCATTCCTGTCCCCTTTTGACGGATGCATCGGAGAGGGGAATGTCGATGGAAAAGGGAAAATTCAGGGAGGCGAGGCGTATCCGTCCGAGGTTGTTGAAGCGGATCAGGAGAAGCGTACCGTATTGCAGGGCACACGGCAGAACGTACCCGCCATTGTAATCAGTATGTTCACCAATCAGGTTGACGCGGCCGGGGGCGAAAAAGATACGGATATCCTTTTCGCCAGGTCCGAACCGGGATTCAAAATGCTGATGAAGGTCCTTGATCCTTTTTTGCATGGATGAGCGCTTATTCCTTGGTAATTTCAAGGAGCTCAACATCAAATATCAATGCCATGTTGGGTTCAATGTGCTGTCCCCTTTGCTGATTCTTATAGGCCAGGTCAGAGGGAATGTACAGTGTCCATTTGGAACCGACTGGCATTAACTGAAGGGCCTCCGTCCAACCTCTGATAACGCCGTTCACTTTAAAGGAAGCCGGTTGTCCCCTATCAATGGAGCTGTCGAATACGGTTCCATTGATCAAGGTTCCCTTGTAATGAACGGTGACCATATCATCTGGTCCAGGTCTTTCACCTGTACCCATGGTGATCACCTTATACTGCAATCCACTGGGCAGTGTGATCACGCCATCCTTTTTGCTGTTTTGCTCAAGAAACCGCTGACTTTCAATTTTGTTCTTTTCTTCCTTTGTGGCACGTTCCTGCTTTGCCTTTTCCTGTTCAGCCTGATGTTCTTCCTTGGTTTGTACCTTCAGTATCTGGATGTCGTACAGCAAAGTTGAGAAGGGAGGAATGATGTCACCTCTGCCCGCCGATCCAAAAGCCAGACCCGACGGAACAATCAGGGAGGCCCTGCCGCCTTCGCTCATCAAAGACAGAGCTTCAGTAACTCCTTGGTTTTCAAATATTTTTCCAAATTCAAACGATGAGGGTTCTCCTTCAAAGGAGGAGTAAATGGGTACCTTATCCAGCAAGGAAAGTGCAAAATTGATCTTCACCCACTCTCCTTCCTTAGGTTTTTTGCCGTTTCCCGGAGCAGTTTCCGTATAATAAAGCCCGCTTGCGGTAGGTACCAACTGAAGGTTGTTTGCCTGGAGGTAACTTTGAAGTTTATCGGATTCTTCCCTGGCTTTTTGCTCGTTCTTCATTTGTTCTGCCTGCTGGTATTCTTCCCTGGTTTGCACATCCTGCATCTTTATGTCAAAGAACAGGGCACCTGTACTGTCAATGAAGTCGGGAAGATAGCGGGCACCTGCCGTTACGAGGAAAAAAGAGTCAGCAGCTATGATGAACGTTGCACTGTCGCCTTTCGACATCATGGACATTGCCTCGTAAATATCACCGCTGTATTGCGAAGGTGACAACGTCATGATCATGGGGCGGGGATTTAAGTGACTGTCAAATAAGTTACTGTCTTCTGTCCCATAACGCATAACGACCGTCATAAGATCATTCAGCTGCGGTTTATTCGTGTCGCCTGAACGAACGTGGAACTTATAATAGATGCCGCTGTCCGTCGCTTTATATCCTCTGTAAGGCGATTGATTACAGCCTGCCCAGAGTATGAGCATTGCTGATAAAAGCACTGTTGGGAAAAAGAAAATTCTTTTCATTTTGGTATTTTTTAACATAAATATTAATTGGACTCAGTTAAATATCATTCACTTCCAAAAGATAAACATCGTAAACCAAGGTTGCTTTTTGCGGGATGGATTGATGGTCGCCTATCAATCCAAAAGCGAGGTGCGAAGGTAATATAAATTTTGCTTTATCTCCCACATGCATCATTCGTACGCCCTCATCCAGCCCTGCTTCAATTTGACCTTTACCAACGATGAATTCTTTTCTAACGGCCGTATAGCAAGTGTCTCCGTTCAGCAAAACCACAGAATAATGGATGGTCGCCTTATTGCGTTCCCGGGCTGCGGACCCCGCGCCTGCTGAATAGATCATATAGCGAAGTCCTGTGCCCGTCTTTTTCATATCCCATTCATAACGTTTGATGAATTCATTGATCAATTCGTCTTCTTCCCTGACCAGCTTTTCATTCACAGTGATCAGCCGCTCTTTGTAATTATTTTGTGATGTTTGTGGTTCAGGCGACTTGTGCTGACGATTGCAATTTATTGTCAACACTGCACCCAGGAATCCCGTCAAGATAAGTGTTGGTCTCACGTACCGGAAGAAGCGCATACAGCGAGTGCTAATAGTTCAACTGATCTTTCAGAAGAGGCAAAAGGCCATGGATCTTTTCCAGTGTTTGCTCCATGTTCGCATAGGAATTTCCCCCTGCTGCATTTTTGTGTCCGCCCCCGTTAAAGTATTGACGTGCAAGATCATTCACAGAGAATTTTCCTTTGGATCGCAGCGACAGCCGGATATACTTTTCCCTTTCAATCAGTAAAATGGCCAGGTTGATGCCCTTGATGGACAATGCATAATTAACGATCCCTTCCGTATCACCGATCTGATGCCTGAATTGTCTCAGTTCTTTTTTGGTGAGACTGATATAAGCTGTGTGGTAGTTGCCAAGAACTTTTAATTTCTCACTCAGCGAGTATCCCAGGAGCCGCATTCTGGATTCAGTGTAGGTGTCATAAACCAGCCGGTGGATATGTTCCACATCAATGCCCAGTGAGATCAGGCGGGCGACGATGTTGAACGTGTTTACGTAATTACAACCGAAGCTGAACGATCCTGTGTCGGTCATGATCCCTACAAATAGGCATTCAGCAATTTTTTTGTCAATCAGGTGAGGAACGTTAAATGCGTCCATGAAATCAAAAACAATCTCGGATGTGGAGGATGTTTCTACGATGGAGATCAGGTGGTCAAATTCCTGAACCGGCTGGGCATGGTGGTCAATCAATACCCTGGTGCCGTTCGAATTCCGGACGGATTCCTCCAGTGTGTCCAACCTGTTGAGCGCATTGAAATCAAGACAAAAGATCACTTCCGCCGATTCGATGAATTGAAGGGATTCCTGAGATTTCCCCTTGTGATGAACGATCCGGTCACATCCCGGCAGCCAGGACAAAAATGAGGGAAAAGAATTGGGGATGATCACCTGCACCTGATGTCCAAGGCCAGACAAAAACCAGTATAATCCAAGGCTTGAGCCAACTGCATCTCCATCTGGATTGACGTGGGAAGTGATCACGATCCTTTTCGGGGTGATCAACAGTTGCCGGATGCTCTCAAAAACAGCTGAATCCACTATGTGAATGATTTATTTTTCTGCGGCCATTTTCCTGGTCACTCTTTGTTCCCGGGGAGCCTTCCTTCATCAGGTTTGCAAAGATAGTTTATTTAATGGATCTGTTAAATCAGCAAATTATTCTGAGTTATGAATATATGATTTATTTTTGCGGTTCATCATTCAATTAACCCAAAAGCTTATGACTGGTAACATCACGCTGACAATGGTCAAACCTCTGGCCGTGAAGCAGGGATACACCGGGCCCATTCTTGCGCAGATCGCAGAGGCCGGATTTCGCATCATCGCCTTGAAATATTTGCGCCTGAGCGAAGCCCAGGCAAGGGCATTTTATTTAGTCCACAAGGACCGGCCTTTTTACAATGACCTGGTCAGATCGATGACATCCGGACCCATTGTGGCGGCCATACTGGAAAAAGAAAACGCCGTGGAGGCTTACAGGGCATTGATCGGTCCCACGGACCCATCCAAGGCACCGGAGGGTTCGATACGGAAGAAGTTTGGAACGTCCATCGAGGCCAATGCCGTGCACGGGTCTGACAGTGACGATAACGCGATCACTGAGAGCAACTTCTTTTTTTCTCAGCTGGAACGGTTGTAGAGAGCATGCCGCAGGCTGCAGCAATGTCCCTTCCCCGGGAGGCCCTGATCGTAGTGATGATCCCTTTGTCTTTCAATGCCTGCTGAAAGCTTTGCATGGTTCTGTCGTCAGAACTCTCCAGTGGTGTGCCGGGGATGGGATGAAAACGGATGAGGTTGATGCGGCATTTGATCCCGTGGAGAATGCGTGCCAGTTCGTTCACGTGCCGGGGGGTGTCGTTGAGGCCCCTGAACATGATGTATTCAAAGGAGATCCTGCGTTGGAGCCCAAAATCAAAATCCCGGATCACCTCCAGGATATCACGGATTGGATATTTGTTTGCGGCAGGCATCAGGTCACGGCGTTCGGTCTCGAAAGGAGAATGCAGGCTGATGGCGAGGTGGCATTTGCTTTTTTCAAGAAATTCCTTCATTTCAGGAACCAGACCGATGGTGGAAACGGTAATGCGCCTGGGGCTCATGCCATATCCCCAATCCGCGGTCAAAATTTCCAGGCTGTTGACGACATTTTCAAGGTTGTCAAAAGGCTCTCCCATTCCCATGTAAACAATGTTTGTCACGGTTTCCCGCTCCGGGAGGCTCTGGTACTGGTTGAGGATCTCGCCGCAGGTCAGTTGTCCCTGCAATCCCTGCCGTGCTGTCATGCAGAACCTGCATCCCATTCGGCAACCCACCTGCGTCGAGATGCACAGGGTTGCTCTTTCGCGGTCAGGAATGTAGGCCGATTCGATGGACAGCCCCTCCCCTGCCGGGAACAGGTATTTTTTGGTTCCGTCGGCAGATTCATGCACGGTGAGGGGTAATTTCAGGCCAATGTCAAAATTTTGGTTCAGCAGCTCCCGTGTCTTTTTTGAGAGGGATGACATCCCGTCGAAGGATGACATCCCTTTTTTATAGAGCCATTCCGTGATCTGACGGCCGTTAAAGGCAGGAAGACCCTGTTGCACAGCGATTTCCACCAGCTCTGCCTGTTTTTTCCCAAAAAGTGTTTCCTTCATAATTTCGGAAATTGTTGTACCTTTGTTCTGCTTTTATAATATCATAAAGCAAATACCAAAAATCAAATATCAAAAATAAATCAAAAATCAAATACCGGTTAATCGTTACTCAGATATCACTCCCTTGGTCTCGTAGCTCAGCTGGATAGAGCAGCAGCCTTCTAAGCTGCGGGTCGCAGGTTCGAATCCTGCCGGGATCACACCAAAAGCCCTGTAAATCAGGGCTTTTGGATATCAGATGAACGATAACCGATGGTTGATATATGATTTTGGGATGAATCGACGGTATGGAGGAAAAGACCCGCCTAAAACTCTATCTTGTAACTTAGATTTGGGATCATGAGCAGGTCTTCGACTTTTTCGATCGTCTGTTCTTTATCATTGAATTCATATTCCTGAAAGTCTTTATGTGCAAGGGCATTGATGAACTGAAAGGACCAGATGCTGGCGTGTTTTGGTTTATTGATCCGGTAACTCAGGGAAAAGGATAGTATCACCGCATCCGGGAGCTTTTCATCGTACGCGTGGCTAATATCTTCGACTATTTCGCCCTGCTTTATCGTCTCTTCTATATCCAGGGGGATAATCCGCTCGCCACCCATGTACGTCAACCGAATGTTGGCACCGAATAAATTTTTATCGTACAGGCCTAAATTCCATTCCTTACCAGCCAGGAGATTGATGATGTAATTCCTGTTGTATTTTGTATTCCGTTCTATACCGTCACCACCTGTATATTTTGAGTCGAAAAGGCTTCCGGTTACGAGATAATAGAAACCCTTGTGCAGATATTGTTCTAATGTCACATCAATGCCGGTATTTCTTCCCGTGCCTTCGTTCACGAGAGAATCATTGAAATTCCAGATCTCGTTGATGTTTATCGTTGAAATATAACTACCGGGGACGACCGGAATGTCGAACAACCGCTGATAATAGGTTTCTGCCTTCAGGTTCAAATAATCGTTGAATTTGTATTCATATCCAAGCACAATGTGGTGAGCTTTGTTAAAATCAAGATTCGTGTTCGGCATGATCATCTGGTCAGGCGTTTCCTGTTTCACCATGAAAAGCTGGATCATTTCCATCTGGCTGTGTAATCCGTATGCAAAAGACAGGGTATGATCTGTCTTAAATTCCCATCGCATTCCAAGACGGGGTTCGATTGTAAAATGATCATTCAATGTGAGATACTGTGAATAAATCCCCAGGTTCAGGACCAACTCATCCGTAAAACTGATCCTGGATTGAGAAAAGACCTGCAGCAGGTTACTGCCATCCATTTCGTCGATATAGGTAATTAACGGATCTCCGTATTCTTCTGCATTTTTGATATTCATGTCATACATTAGGCGGTTGAGTATAAATCCCGTCCTGTTCGTATGCCGGGCACTGAATTTATGATTTAACAGCCCGGTGAACGAATATTTCCAGCGATAATCATTGACCTCGCGCTTGGGCGACATGATCAGAGAATCATTGAAACGACTCTGCGACCAGACAAGGCTGTTTTCTGTCAGCGCCAGCGATGATTGAAGGCAGGTTTTGGAATTGATTACCTTTTTATAATTGATGCCGATCGCGCCCATGGTCATTTTAGTGGTAAATTCTTTCCTGTCATCACTGCTGTCCCATTGTGTCGAATCGATCAGTGCCTCTATTCCCTGATAATCGTAAGCTCCGATTCCCCATACTGAAAATGTTCCTATCCTGCTTGGGAAGTTGAGTTTGAATGACAGATCCTGGTATGTCAGTTTGCCCATTTCTTTGGGTAAGATCGGAGCCAGCAGGCCAAGTGTCGAATACCGGTAGTTAAACAGATACGATGAAGGATGTCCTTTTTTGAAGGGGCCTTCTGAGGCAAAATCTATTCCGAGAACACCCGCCTGGAATACATACTCCCGTTTTTCATAATTGCCTGTCCGCATATTGATATCAAACACTCCTGATAACGCATTTCCATACTCAGCCGGGAAGGCACCTGTAAAAAAGTCCGAAGCGGCCATTGTCTGGCTGCTCAGGGCGGTTACGGCCCCGCCTCCCAGCGAAATATAATCACCGAAATGATTTGGATTTGAAATCTGCACCCCTTCCATCTTCCACAGCAATCCTTTCGGTGAGTTACCCCTGATGACGACCCCGTTATTCCCGACGCTGGATGCCACTCCTGCAGTGGAGGAAACCAAGCGCGCAGGATCATCCATGCCACCGGCATAGCGGTTGGCTTCTTCCATGCTGATCTGTTTGGCGCTTAAGGTGGACATGGTATTGATCGGTTCGCTTTTGTTGGAATAAGCCCTGATCTCCACCTGATTCAGCTCCAGAACAGTTTCTTTCAATCCGATCGTCAGAACCACCTCTTTACCCGTGCCTATGATAATTTCCCTGGCAAGAAAGGTTTGATAACCGACATAGGTGACCTGAACCGTATATCTTCCCACTGGTACAGAATCAATCCGGAAATGCCCTTCGAGGTCGGAGACAGCTCCGATCAGGGGATCTGTGCCCAAAACGATGACCGATGCCCCATAAAGAGGATAATTGGATTCGTTGTCATGCACGGTCCCCTTTAAGGTCTGATAAAGATCCTGGGAATGAACTGTGCCATAATAAAAAATAAATATCAGCATCCAAACCAGTAGTGCTCTCATACAATATCTGCTAATGACTGAGTAGGGGGTGCTTTATTTGATCGTAATCGTTATGGTTCAATTTGGATTCAGTTTATTTTAACGTAATTGAAATAAAGATTGGTATATGTCATCGATCATTTAATAATACCGTACCCGAATGTCCTGAACAGATAAATTTTGATATTTGCTTTTTGAATTTTAATTTTTCTTTCAGAGCTGTATTCCATTACCTTTGACATAAATTTGAGAACAATCATCGTTTTTTTTCATCCAAGCGTTTTCGTATGAAAAAAACAATTCCATTTACTCTGTTGGCGCTGCTATTGTTTTTTGTCAATGGTTTTGCCCAGGAAGACACCGTGAAAACCACCGCCAAGAAAGGATGGAAACTGGGTGCCTTGCCTGTCATCGCCTATGACGCCGACCTGGGTTTTCAGTACGGTGCACTGGCTCAATTGAATGATTTTGGTGATGGCACGATCTATCCCGACTATAAGCACATGATCTATGTGGAATGGTCGCGTTATACAAAGGGTACGGGAGTAAACCAGATCTTCTACGACACCAAGTCGCTCCTTCCAAAGCACCTGCGGATGACCGTCGATGTGAGCTATCTCACGGACAAGGCACTGGATTTCTATGGATTTAACGGTTACGACGCAGCCTATCATCAGGAGTATGCCGATGACGAGGATCCGGACGACTATATATCTCGTGTGTATTATAAGTTTGACCGGAAACAGCTCAGGACGATCCTGGATTTCCAGGGAAGGATCACATCGCAGAAATTTCGCTGGCTGGCAGGTCTTTCCTATTATAATTTTAAGACCGGTACGGTGGATATCGACCGGCTCAACAAGGGCAAGGATGATGATGAGAAACTGCCGGATTCCACCCTGCTGTTATATGACAAGTATGTGAATTATGGATTGATCAGCGAGGACGAAAAAGAGGGAGGGAATATTTTTTACATCAAGACCGGACTGATCTATGACACCCGCGATAACGAACCCGCACCCAACAGGGGCCTATGGGATGAAATCATCCTGCAGACAGCGCCCCCCATTGGCTCCGTAAAATCCGCATTTGCACGTTTTGAAGTTACGCACCGCCATTATATACCGCTGGTTGCCGAGAAACTGACCTTTGCTTACCGCCTCGCTTACCAGGGTACGATTTTCGGAAAAGAGCCGGCTCCCTTTTACGTACAATCACTGCTCATCAACTCCTTCTCGAATGCGACCAATAACGATGGCCTTGGAGGAGCAAAATCGTTGCGTGGAATCAAACGAAACCGCGTGGTTGGAGACGGAACCATTCTTGCCAATGCGGAGTTGCGCTACAAGATCTGGCAGACGAGACTGTTCAGGCAAAATTTCTATATTGCGGCTATCGGTTTTGCGGATTATGGAAAGATCGTTCAATACCGGGATCTTGATCTCAGCCTCATCAGGAATACCCCGGACTATGAACAGAACTTTGAACCGGATGCCGAAAAAAATAAATTCGGGCATCTCGGTTTTGGTGCTGCACTCAGGCTTGTACTCAATGATAATTTCATCGTTGCCGTGGATTATGGCTTTGCCGGGGATAAAAGGGATGGATCGAGCGGGTTGTATATCAATATCGGACACCTGTTCTGATACTTCCTGACCAAATCCCCAATCCCTGTTCTCCTGGCTGTTGATCCTGATTTCGCGGAGTTTATCCCGACGCAGTCGGGACTCATCAGGACAGGCTGCCGACTATTTACCTACACCATCCTATACACCATTGCATTGATGTTCATCCCTGCTCCGACCGAGGCAAACACAACATGATCGCCGGGATCAAGTGAATGGCCCTTCAGCTTTTTTTTCCAGAGCAAATCAATCAACGTGGGAATGGTGGCCACGGAATTGTTTCCCAGGAAAGAAATGGTCATGGGCATGATATCCGCCGGGGGTTCCTCATAGCCATAGAGTCTGTAAATACGGTTTACGATTTCCTGGTCGAGCTTCTCATTGGCCTGATGGATGAGTATTTTTTTGACCAGGGAAGCTTCAATGCCGGCTTTTTCAATCGTTTCTTTAACAAGCTGCGGCACGTTGGAAATGGCATATTCATAAAGCCGGTGCCCGTTCATCTTGATATAATAATCACCATTGCCCGACAAGGGATTGTTTGATTTTCCCATCCACATCAGTTTAAAATGTGTTTTCGTATCTGATCGTGAGGAATGTGAAAGGATACCGCAGGGTCGTTCACTTTGAACGGCTTCCAGAATGGTTGCCCCCGCTCCATCCGCATAGATCATGCTGTCCCTGTCGTGAGGATCGCTGACCCGGGAAAGGGTTTCGGCACCGATGACCAGAACCTTCTTCGCATCGCCTGACCTGATGAAATAGTTAGCGGTGATCATTGCCTGAAGCCATCCCGGACAACCAAACGGAAGATCAAAAGCAACGGTAAATGGATTTTCAATGCCCAGCTTATGCTTTACTCTGGCGGCCAGGGATGGAACCATATCCGTCCGGTTGTCCCCAAACCGGATGTCTCCAAAATTATGCGCCACAATGATGTAGTCGAAGGTTTCCAGGTCCGTATGCGAGGATTCAATGGCCTGCTTTGCAGCAAGGTATGCAATATCCGATGCAACCAGTTCAGAGGAAACGTATCTTCTTTTGTGTATGCCGGTTATCGCTTTGAATTTTTCAATGATCTCCTGGATGGATGTTTCGAGTTTATTCCCCCTGGTATCATAGAATTCATTTTCTATGAAATCATCGTTGGATATTGGATTGCTGGGGAGATAACTGCCGGTGCCTGTAATGACGGAACAGAAAGTAGCAGAAGACATATTAACTATATACGATATAGGTGAATTATTTTTTCTGCAAAGATAAATAAAGTTAGTGAAGAATGGAACTTAAACCCTCTTTTCCGTGACGATAATAATGCATACCTGTCAAACCAGAAATGACCGGTGAAATTAATATATTTGCGAAACGGCTTGTTTGCATTGTTTACCGGACAACTCAAATCTTTGCGTCATGACATCATCAATCAGGAAATCAATCTGCCTTCTGTTTGTCCTTTTTCAGGCAACGGTGATGGCACAGCAATCCGACCTTCACCCCTTCAATTGCTTTACGGTCATCGCAGGAAAAAATGCCACGACGGACGGATCCGTGTTGTTTGCACACAACGAAGACGATTACGGGACCCGGATCGTAAACTGGTATAAAGTGGAACATCATATCCACGATTCGACGGAAAGACTAACGATCAACCGGGATGGGACCAGCATCCGTCAGGCGGTGGAAACGAATGCCTACCTCTGGCTGGATATGCCGGAACTGGAATCCTCCGATACGTATATGAATGAATACGGAGTGGTGATCGCTTCGGATCAGTGCGACTCAAGGGAGGACAACCCGGAACTTACAGAGGGCGGAATTGGCTACTGGCTTCGGAGGATCATGGCTGAAAGGGCAAAATCTGCCCGGGAAGCTGTTCAAATTGGCGGGGAACTGATTGACCGGTTTGGTTACATTCACTCAGGAAGAAGCTATTTTATTGCTGATCCCAACGAGGCCTGGATCCTGGCCGTGGTCAGAGGCAAACATTGGGTGGCACAGCGAATCCCGGACGACAAGGTGGCCGTTGTTCCCAATTTCTACACCATTTCCAATGTCAATCTGGAGGATTCAAGCCATTATCTTGGTTCTTCCGACCTGATCGGCTATGCCCTGGCAAAAGGATGGTATGATCCAAAAAAGGATGGCGAATTCAGTTTTCGCAAAGCCTACAGTTCACCCGACAAGCTGGTCCATAAAAGCAACATCAGCCGGATGTGGAAAGGCGTCAACGCTTTGGCAATGAATGAATATGAACTGGATGACGACCTTCCATTCTCTTTCCTTCCTGAGCGCAAAGTGTCCCTTGCCAACCTGATGGACCTTTTGCGGGATCATTATGAGGGCACATCCCTGGATCTTACCAATGGATATCAAAAAGGAAATCCGCATTTTACGGAAAATGACCCCATCTGTTCTTCCACCACGCAATATGGCTTTGTGGCTCAGTTACGGAATTATCTTCCGGTTGACATCGGAGCCGTTCTGTGGATCGCACCTTATCGTCCCTGTGTACATCCTTTTGTCCCCTGGTACTGCGGATTGACAAGCATTCCCGGACCTTATCAGAAGTACCCCCTGTCCGAAGCGCTGGATAACCATTTCAACCCACCCGCAGATCTGTACGCTGTTGCGGATACCCTTGCCTATTGGTATTTCTTTAACCATGCAAAAGAGATTGACGGATCATACGGTGAATTGTCGCCCAAAGCAATAAAAAAGAGCCATTCCTTCGAAAGGAACTGCATTCGGCAACAGTCGGCTCTCGAACGTGAGATTTTGTTCAAACACAGAAAAGATACGGCCGTATTGAAGCAAAAAGCCACTGAATTCACTTCAGAAGCCGCTGTCAACGTACTTAAATTGTTCAAATAACCGTCAACATGAAACTTATTCTGCCTGCCTTTATCGTTGTTCTGTTTCTTTTTTCCTGTACTAATCAAAAAGAGGACCTTACCAGCTTTGTGGATCCTTTCATCGGAACCGGCGGTCACGGCCACACTTATCCCGGTGCAAGCCTTCCTTTCGGAATGATCCAGCTGAGCCCTGATACACGGCTGGAGGGATGGGATGGCTGTTCGGGATACCACCATGACGACACAATCGTTTATGGCTTCAGCCATACCCACCTGAGCGGCACCGGCATTCCCGACTATTGTGATGTTTTGTTCATGCCTGCCGTCGGTGAGATCCAGACCGGCAATGGCCGTGAGGATCCGGATAAAGGTTATGCCTCCAGATTCAGCCACGCTGATGAAACAGCTGTGCCGGGGTATTACCGGACTTATCTCGCCGATGAAGATGTTGCCGTGGAGCTTACCGTGACAAAACGTGCGGGGTTGCACCGGTATACCTTTCCGGCGGGTGAATCCTCCCGGGTGATCATTGACCTTCAGCACCGGGATAAGGTGCTGGAATCCTTCCTTGAAATTTCAGGTGAGTCTGAGGTGGCAGGATTCAGAAGATCTTCCTCCTGGGCAGATGACCAACGCATCTATTTTGTGGCTCAATTTTCTAAACCATTTAAAGCTGCTGCATTATTTTTTAATGACCAGGAAGTTACTGAACGACGGGCTGCAGGCACGAACATTAAGGGTTGTCTGACCTTTGACACAGAGAAAGATGAACCAGTCATCATCAAAGTGGCTCTGTCCTCTGTAAGCATCGAAGGTGCCCGCAGAAATCTTGCGGCAGAAGTGCCCCACTGGGATTTTGACCTGGTCCGTTCGGAAGCGAAAAATGCCTGGAACGGCGAGTTGAAAAAGATACGTGTGGAAGGTGGTACCAAGGAACGGAAAGTCATTTTTTACACAGCCCTCTACCACGCATTCCTGACGCCGAACCTCTTCATGGATGTCGACGGAAACTATCTGGGAAGGGATTTTCAGGTTCACAGGGCAGAAGATCACGAGCATTATTCGGTTTTTTCGCTGTGGGATACTTTCCGGGCCGCACATCCTCTTATGACACTGCTCCAGCAGAAGCGAACCAGTGATTTCATCCGGACTTTTCTCGATCAATACCAGCAAGGAGGCCGTTTGCCGGTCTGGGAGCTGGCCGCAAATGAAACCGACTGCATGATCGGATATCACGCCATACCTGTCATAACGGATGCTTATAAAAAGGGTATTCGTGACTACGACGCCGGCCTGGCCTATGAGGCCATGAAGCACAGTGCGATGCTGGATCACTTCGGTCTGAAATCTTACAGGGAGAATGGCCATATCCCTGCCGAGGATGAGGCGGAATCGGTATCCCGGACCCTGGAATATGCCTACGATGACTGGTGCATTGCTCAAGTGGCAGCTGACCTCGGAAAAAAGGAAGATGATGAAATCTTCACAAAAAGAGCACAATGCTGGAAAAACATCTTTGATCCTTCCACAGGATTCATGCGGGCCAGGATGAATGGCCGGTGGTTCACTCCCTTTGATCCCAGGGAGGTCAATTTTACGCTGACGGAAGCAAATTCGTGGCAATACAGCTTTTTTGTCCCCCAGGATATCTCAGGATTGATGGAACGCATGGGCGGAACAGAGTCATTCTGCGGGAAGCTGGATCAGCTTTTCACTGAATCTTCGGAAACGACAGGGCGTGAGCAATCCGATATCACAGGGATGATCGGACAATACGCCCACGGGAATGAACCCAGCCATCACATGGCGTATCTGTATTCCTACGCCGGCAAGCCCTGGAGAACGCAGGAAATGGTCCGCAGGATCACGACAGAGCTTTACACGGATCAGCCGGATGGATTATGCGGCAATGAGGACTGCGGCCAGATGTCGGCCTGGTATGTTTTCAGCGCTGTGGGATTTTATTCTGTATGCCCGGGTGATCCAGCTTACGTACTTGGCTCGCCCATTTTTAAAAAGGTAACAATCACGCTGGAGAACGGCCGGACATTTGTCATCCGGGCACGGAACAACAGTGACCGGAACATCTATGTCCAATCTTCCACGCTGAATGGGAAGGAATTCACAAAATGGTTCCTCCGACATGAGGACATCGTATCCGGAGGCGAGCTTGTGCTGGAAATGGGGCCCGAACCTGCTGTCCTCCAGCAGGCATCACCTGAAGACCTCCCCTTTTCTTCGATTCAGGATCACCCGATCCTGCCTGCACCTTATCTGTTAAAAGGAGACCGCACGTTCACCGACAGCGTTGAGGTGGTCATTGCAGGCACGGATGATTCGAAAATATTCTATACGTTGGATGGTTCGATGCCTGATGATCAGTCGACCGGTTACGTACAACCGTTCTGGTTAACAGCGTCGTCCGTTCTGAAAGCGAAGGCTGTAAAAGACGGGCTCTCCAGCGGTATATTGTCGGCAGATTTCATCAAACTGCCGAAAGGGAGAAGCATTCAGCTTAAAACCAATTATGCCGGACAATATGCTGCGGGAGGTGACGGCGCCCTGATTGACGGCATCACCGGTCCGTTGAATTTCAGGACTGGCGCCTGGCAGGGATACGAAGGAGAGGATTTGGATGCCATTGTCGATCTCGGGAAAATCCAGCCTATTAAAAGCGTGTCGGTCGGATTTCTTCAGGATAATAATTCCTGGATATTTCTGCCTGTTCAGGTTTCTTTTGAGGTATCATCGGACGGGAAGGAATACGTACCCTTGAAAACCATTACCAATGAACATTCGCCCAGAGAAAAGGACCTTGTCAAAGTGGATTTTCTGACAGAGGTGAGGAGAGAGATCAGATTCATCCGGGTAATAGCTGTGAATATGAGAACCTGCCCCGAATGGCACAAAGGATCCGGTAAGAAAGCGTGGATCTTCGCCGATGAAATCATCATCCGATAAAAGCCGAAAATAATTTGGCTTTATATTTTTCTTATATTTGCATTATGCAAATCAATGAATGTCTAACCAAAAATAACGTATTATGAAAAAAGGATTACTTCTTGTTTGTGCACTGTTAATATCCGTATTAACATACGTGAATGCCCAGCCCTACCAGGACGATTTTGAGTCCTATACGGTAGGTGATTATCTGGCCGTTGAGAATCCAACCTGGTTTACCACCTGGTCGGAGGATCCGGGATCCGCCGAGGATGCCATGATTTCCAATGCCCAGTCACACAGCTCCTCCAAATCCGTCAAGGTGGATGGATCGACCGACCTGATCCTTAAGCTCAATGATCTGGTTGCCGGTAAATACCATGTGAATTTCTGGTTCTATGTTCCAACCGGCTTTGGTGGGTACTATAACCTGCTCCACGATTTCGCAGGCAGTTCCTCGGAATGGGGACTGGAAGTTTACTTCAGTACCAATGGGACAGGTTACATCAATGCAGGCGGAGAGAACGCCGCTACCTTTAACTACCCGAAGGATACCTGGTTCTACATTGAGAACATTGTCAATCTGGATGATGATGAGGCCACGCTTTACATTAACAATGTCCTTATCCATACCTGGCAATGGAGTCTCCAGGCCACCGGTGAGGAAGGGCTTAAGAAACTGGATGCCGTTGACCTCTATGCAGGAGCTCCTACCGGTGAAACCCCCACCTACTATTTCGACGACATGGATTTTGACTTTGAAGTGACAGCACTGTATGAAGATGATTTTGAAAGTTATGCTGTTGGCAATTATGTTGCAGTTGAGAACCCGACCTGGTGGACCACCTGGTCGGAAGATCCGGGATCAGCAGAAGATGCACTGATTTCCAATGCACAGTCGCATAGCCCTTCAAAATCCGTGAAGGTGGATGGATCCACCGACTTGATACTAAAACTGGGCGACAAGCTTGCCGGTCAGTATAACCTGAACTGGTGGTATTATGTGCCAACGGGAAATTGTGGTTATTTCAATATTCTGCATGATTTCGCCGGCAGTTCCTCGGAATGGGCACTGGAGGTCTACATGAATACCAACGGAACCGGGCATATCAGTGCAGGAGGTGCCAATGCGGCTACATTCAACTATCCCAAGGATACCTGGTTTTACATTGAGAATGTCATCAACCTGGATGATGATGTAGCTGAACTTTATATCAATAATGTACTGGTTTACACCTGGCAATGGAGCCTCCAGGCCAGTGGCGGCGACGGGCTTAAGAAGCTGGATGCCGTTGATTTCTTTGCCGGTGCAGAAGGCAGTGAAGTCCCCTTGTATTATTTTGATGACGTCGCTTTCCAGGAGCTGGCAGTTGCCACATTCCCTGTCATTGAAGTAACCCCGGAAGCTCTGACCCCCAGCGTTGTCTCGGGCGAGGTAGACAGTGATGTATTGACCATTGCCAACACCGGTGACAATGATCTTGTCTATACCATCGCCATGGTATATGATGTTGCCAAGGGCTATCAACCCGCAGCTGTTCAGCCGGATTCAAAACCGGTTTCCCTCACCTATGAAAGCGCAGCCAGAAGAGATTACAACCCTGGATCGTATTCACCCTTGAATTCAAGGGATGAGGTCATACTTCATTATGACGGTGATCCCCATTACGGCATTCTCTTCTACAACTGGCCCATCCAGGTTCAGATCGGGGCAATGTTCCCGTCGGCCATAACCCTGGATTATGCGGGCATGGGACTTTCATCCATTGATGTCTTTGTTCAGACTTCCATAGGCATAACTCAATCCAAGGTCAAGGTTTTCGGCATGGGTTCCGAGCTCGAACCGGGATCCTTATTGCACTCTCAATCCTTCACGGCAGATGATGGATGGAATACGATTAATTTCAACAATCCCATCCCTGTTACAGGCGAAGATCTCTGGATAGTCTATTCCTTCATGGAACTTGATTCCGTGTATGCTGCCAGTACCGATGAAGGTCTGGCCCCTGATCCCAATGGAAGGTGGCAGCAGATCGGCACCGGACCCTGGCAGAAATCCTCACTTCCCTACGACTACAATGTTCGCGGAAAACTTACAGGTGAACCCATAGAGCAATGGTTGTTCATTGACCAACTGGCAGGAGAGGTTGAACCAGGTGGTTCCGACGAGATCAACCTGACCTTTGACGCCAGTATGTTACTGGAAGGGACTTACAACGCCACGATCATCATTTACAGCAATGACCTGGCCAATCCAGTCCTGGAAATTCCGGTCACCCTTACCGTGACGCCATCGCCACTTGTTCCTCCGTCAAATCTGACTGCCGAGGTCGACTGCCACGACGTCATTCTGAACTGGGAGGCCCCAGCACAGAACAAAGCCGTGCTGGAAGGCTACAACATTTACCGTGATGCGATCCTGATCAATCCCGATCCCATTGTGGAGACGACCTACGCGGACATGCTTGTTGATCCTGGCACCTATGTATACACCGTGAAAGCTATTTATGACATAGGGATGTCGATTGAATCCAATGAGGCCGTTGCTGATGTAGAAGCCACGGATCCGGTCAACCAGCTGGAAATCAATAACGTAGAAGGTGAAACGGATGTTTATCTTACCTGGATGCCCCCGGGAGAACTTCCGCAATGGATCTTTTATGACAATGAGACCATCTCTGGCTCCATCGGACTGACAAACGGAGGATCCTTCGATGTCGCTGCACTCTTCAGTGCGGACTTCCTGGCAGCTTACGACGGTATGTACATCACCAAGATTGCTCTTTATCCCCGTGGCGGATTGACGACCTATGCCCTGAAGATCTGGGCTGGTCCTTCTTCGGAAGTGATTCTGCAGCAATTGATCGATCCGACCATCGAAACCTGGAACTACATTGAGCTGGATGCTCCCGTTCTGATCGATGCCACACAGCAGCTCTATATCGGTTATTCCTGCATCAATCAACCTGCCGGTGATTATCCTGCAGGCTACGACTCCGGACCAATGGTCCCTGGCGGAGATATGATCAATATTTCCGGAGCCTGGCAGAGCATGCACTCCCTGAGTCCGACCTATAACTTCAACTGGCATATCAGGGCGTATGTCGACTGGATGAATCAACCTCTGAATCCGGGCAAGCCTGTCCAGTCAGAACCGGTCATCTACCCGTTGAATGCCCAGCTGACAGTAAATTCTTTACCGGAACCCATAAGTGCTGTGTTCAATCCTCAAACCCGTTCGCTGGTTGGATATTATGTATGGCGTAATGGTGAAAGAATCAACGAAGACCCAATCACTGAAACTTCATACGCTGACCTTGGCCTTGCCAATGGCTCGTATTTGTATTGTGTTACCGCCAATTACGGAACCGATTGTGAATCTGAAGCCGTTTGCGGAGAAACCGAGATCATTATATCGGTTGGCTTGAAGGAGCTCGATAATGCAATGATCAGGATCTACCCGAATCCGGCAGATGACTTTGTGAACATCATGACCACCGTGCAGCTCAAATCCATCCGGATGATGAACTACACAGGTCAGATGATCTTCAACAGCCAGGAGGTGAATGCCAATGAGCTGGTGAAGATCAATACATCTTCCTTTGAAACGGGTATCTATTTCATCATTGTGGAAACCAATGATGGTACTTATTCGAAGAAGGTTACGATTCAATAACTGAACGGAAGGTTACAAAAAAGAGGGAGCGGTCACCGCCCCCTCTTTTTTTTACATCCTCTCCGGGACCTCTATTCCCAGCAATCCCATCGAGGTTTTAATTACATTGCCGGCAAAACGTGATAATTCAAGGCGGAAATGAACGATGGAATGATCGCCTGCTTTCAGGATGGAATGATCGTGATAGAACTGGTTATATTCCCGTGCAAGATCATAAACATAAGAGGCAATGACAGCAGGGCTGTAGGTCTGTCCGGCTTCTTTGACGACAGAGGGAAAATCGTAAAGTAATTTAAGAAGGGTAATTTCCTTTGGTACAAGATTGAAATCAAGCAATGAAGTGTCTGTGGAAATGAATTCCAAATCAGCGGCTTTACGGAGTACGGATTGAATGCGGGCATAGGTGTACTGGATAAAGGGACCGGTATTACCGTTGAAATCAATGGATTCCTCCGGATTGAACACCATGGTTTTCATGGGATCCACCTTCAGGATGAAATATTTCAAGGCTGCCAATCCCACCTGGCGGTAGAGTTTGGATGCCTCTTCCTGGCTGAAATCATCCATCTTCCCCAGCTCGCGGGTCATTTTTTCAGCCGTGACAAACATCTCCTGCATAAGGTCATCTGCATCAACGACCTTTCCTTCCCTGGATTTCATTTTCCCTTCAGGCAGTTCCACCATGCCGTAAGAAAGATGGTAGATATTGTCGGACCAATCCCTCCCGAGTTTCTTTAAAATGAGCTTCAGGACATCAAAATGATAGATCTGTTCATTCCCGACGACATAGATCAGCTTCTTCGGGTGGTATTCATCGTAGCGAAGCTGCGCAGTTCCCAGATCCTGTGTCATATAGACGGATGTGCCATCGGAACGGATGAGTAATTTCCAGTCAAGACCGTTTTCTGTCAGATCAGCCCAGACCGATCCATCTTCCTTTTGCTGCAGGGCACCGTTGCTCAGTCCTTCTTCAACCAGCATTTTTCCGGGCAGGTAGGTATCGGATTCGTAATAGATCCTGTCGAAGTCCACGCCCATTTGCCGGTAGGTCTCATCAAAGCCGTCGTAGGCCCACTGGTTCATCTGGTGCCAGAGTGCCAGCGTGCCCGGATCTTTCTCCTCCCATTTTTTCAGCAGGTGTTGAGCTTCTGCGATGAGCGGGGCCTGCCGGAGTGCCTCTTCTTCCGTCAGTCCGGTGTGCACAAGATGCTTAACTTCTTCTTTATACCTGGTCTCAAACAGGACATAGTACTTGCCTATCAGATGGTCACCCTTCAGGCGTGTTGTTTCAGGAGTTTCACCCCCGCTCCATTTCATCCAGGCCAGCATGGATTTGCAGATATGGATCCCCCGGTCGTTGACAAGGTTCACCTTTACGGCTTTTTCACCGCAGGCGCTTAAAATCCTTGCCAGCGAGAAGCCTATCAGGTTATTGCGGATATGACCCAGGTGCAGGGGTTTGTTAGTGTTGGGCGATGAATATTCGATCACCACAGGGTCACCTGGTTGCTGAGGGAGGATGCCATAAGAGGGATCCTGGTAATTCCTGCAAAAAAAGTCCTTCCAGTAGGAAGGATTGATGGTGATGTTCACATAGCCGGAAATGACCTGGTACGAACTGACCAGTCCGGAACGCTCCAGCAGGTATTTTCCCAGCTCCTGCCCGATGATCTGAGGGGATTTCCGCAACAGCTTTGTTAATGGAAAAACCACGATGGTCAGGTCGCCATCAAATTCCTTCCTGGTCTTTTGAACCAGGTTCAGTTCTTGCCCGACATCAGCCCCAAAAAGCTCCCTGACAGCCAGAATGGTGTGCTGGGTGAGTAGTTGATCAAGCATAGGATGATAATTCATGCGGCACGGTTGACAAAATTAGCGCTTTTTTTGTTGCCAGACCTGATGAAAAAATTACCTTTGCAAAAAGCGAATTGAGCATTATTTATTAACTAAAATCTGTTTTATGAGAAAGAAGGTCATCATCATTGGAGCTGCAGGAAGGGATTTTCACAATTTCAACACGTTTTACCGTGACAATGAATCCTGTGACGTGGTTGCATTTACTGCGGCACAGATCCCTGACATAGCAGGAAGGAAATACCCTGCGGAGTTAGCCGGAAAACTTTACCCTGACGGGATACCGATCTTTGTTGAAAGTGAGTTGCCCGACCTGATCAAAAGGTTCAATGTTGATTATTGTGTTTTCTCTTATAGTGATGTGCCCTATTCATTTGTGATGAAGATGAGTGCTATCGTTCAAGCTGCAGGAGCCTCTTTCGCACTTTTGGGACCGAACGACACGATGGTCAAAAGCATTAAACCCGTGATCTCGGTATGCGCCACCCGGACCGGATGCGGCAAGAGCCAGACATCCCGGAAAGTGATCGAGTTACTGATGAAAAAGGGGCTGAAAGTGGTTGCCATCCGCCACCCTATGCCCTACGGGGATCTTGTCAGGCAGAAAGTGCAGCGGTTTGCCACGATTGACGATCTGGCTTACCACAAATGCACCATCGAGGAGATGGAGGAATACGAACCCCACGTAGTTCGGGGCAATGTTATTTATGCCGGTGTGGATTATGAAGCCATTCTCCGGGCTGCGGAAAACGACCCCGACGGATGTGATGTCGTCGTATGGGACGGGGGAAACAATGATTTTTCGTTTTACAAGCCTGATCTGTCCATTACAGTGACCGATCCCCATCGTCCGGGTGCTGAAGTGAGTTATTACCCGGGAGAAGTCAATCTGAGGACAGCGGATGTCGTTGTCATCAACAAGATCGACAGCGCAGGTCCTGAAGGCATTCAGATCGTCAGGGAAAACATTGCCAGGGTGAATCCAAAGGCCATTGTGGTTGATGCTGCCTCTCCCATCCACGTGGATGATCCGGCGGTTATCCGTAACAAAAGGGTGCTCGTGGTGGAGGACGGTCCGACTCTTACCCACGGTGAAATGAAGATTGGCGCCGGGATCGTTGCTGCAAGGAAGTACGGTGCTGCCGAGTGTGTGGATCCCAGGCCCTATACCGTCGGAAAACTCAGTGAGACCTTCCGGATCTATCCCAACATCGGTCAACTTCTACCAGCCATGGGATATGGCGACCAGCAGATCAGGGATCTGGAAACGACCATTTCCAGGACCGACTGTGAGGGGGTGATCATTGCCACTCCGATTGACCTGCGCCGGATCGTAAAAATAACGAAACCCAGCACGCGGGTATATTACGACCTTCAGGAAATTGGCGTCCCGGATCTGGATCAGATCATCAATGACTTTGTAAAGGTGCATCGGCTTGAATAAAGAAATATCCTTTTATGAACCCTCTTAAGAACAGAAGTCTTGTATCCATCAACGATTTTAATAAAGAGGAACAGTTATCCATTCTGGACCTGGCAGAGGCTTTTGAACTGAATCCAAATCAGGATCTTTTAAAAGGGTTTGTTGTGGCTACGCTTTTTTTTGAACCATCCACGCGCACACGCCTGAGTTTCGACAGCGCTGCTTCACGGCTTGGTGCAAGGGTGATCGGGTTTTCAGAATCCTCTTCGTCCAGCGTTTCGAAAGGCGAAAGCCTGAAAGATACGATCCTGACGGTTAGCAATTATTCCGACCTCATTGTCATGCGCCATCCTAAGGAAGGAAGCGCGCGTTATGCGAGCGAAATCTCACCCGTACCGATCATCAATGCAGGCGACGGGGCCAATCAGCACCCCACGCAGTGTTTGCTCGACCTTTATTCCATCCGTAAGACCCAGGGCAGGCTGGAGGATCTTAACATTGCGTTTGTCGGGGATCTTAAATACGGCAGGACCGTTCATTCGCTGGTCATTGCCCTTTGCAACCATAAAGCGGCATTTCACCTGGTCTCCCCTGCTGCCCTGCAGTTGCCCCTTTCCATTAAACGGCATATCCTGAAAAACGACCTGACGTTTACGGAATACGAGGAGCTTGAACAGGTCATCCCACACGCGGACATTATCTACATGACCCGCGTTCAGCAGGAAAGATTTGCGGATCCGATTGAGTATGAAAAAGTTAAAAATGCATACATCCTGAAGAATGAAATGCTTCTTGACACAAAACCCAATTTAAGGATCATGCATCCCCTGCCTCGCGTGAATGAGATCAGCCAGGATGTAGACACAAGCGATAAAGCCTATTATTTCCATCAGGCCCTCAATGGCGTTTACGTCAGGCAGGCCATACTAACCTCAATTCTGGGATCAATTTAATGGAAAACAAAAGCCAGCGCAGAGAACTCCAGGTATCTGCCATCGAGCACGGAAGCGTCATTGATCACATTCCGGCTTCAAGCCTTTTCCAGGTTTTGCGCATATTACGGCTGGAAGGCTATACCAACCAGATCCTTTTTGGAACGAACCTCGATAGCCATAAATACGGAAAAAAGGGCATCATCAAGGTCAACGACAAGTTTTTCAAACCCGAGGAGGTTAACAAGATCGCCTTATTTGCTCCTACAGCTACATTAATTGAGATCAGGGACTACCAGGTTGTCAAAAAGACCAAAGTTGAGATCCCGGATGTACTCGTCAACATGGTAAAATGTTACAATCCCCTTTGCATAACCAATCATGAGCAGATGATCACCCGTTTCACGGTGGTGGACAAAATTGAGCTGAAAGTTCAGTGTCATTACTGTGAAAAGATCATGGAGAAGGATAACATGGTATTTTTATAGAAAGAACCAGGGAGAGTTAGCCTTCCTGCCGGAACGATCGCTTTGCTAGTTCACTTTGATTTTCTGACCCGGTTTTAAGACTGAACGGGAGTTGATCTGGTTCAGTTCGCACAGCTTCGTGATCGTTGTATGATAATTTTTTGCAATCTTATAGAGTGAATCCCCTTTCCTGACGATGTAGACTTCAGATTCCCGTTCAGGGGAATCAATGGTTGAATTTTGAGCCGTGACTGTATCGGGATGTATTTCGGGTGGCTCCACCTGCCGAAGTTCCTGTTCTATTTCAAGATAGGGATTCCGTTGCGAAAGTGCCTGAAGGTTCCTTGCATCCTTGGCAGGCTTTGAGGCTTTAAAATCTGCGGGTGTCAATACGGCTGTATCGTAGTAGAGCGATTCATTTTCATAATCGATGATCGAGAGAGGATCGAAGGGGTTATCGAACCAGCGGGTCTCAAAATGCAGGTGGGCTCCGTGAGAGGATGATCCGGTCGATCCACCGGCACCTATGATCTGACCTGCTTTGACCATTTGATCAGGCTGGACGTAGATGGCTGAAAGATGGGCGTAGTACGTCTCCAGCCCGTTGAAATGGCGTATGATGACCAGATTTCCGTATCCGTTGTTATGGTAGCGGGCGAACCGTATTTTTCCGTCAAACGCAGCCAGGACCGGGTCCCCTTTGTCAAGGTCAATGTCGAGGCCATTGTGTGTCCTGCCGCCGCGCCAGCCGAATCCAGACATAATTTTACCGTAATAGGGAAGCACAAAGTCACGGTCGTCGTCGGTGAGGGCAAGAACGATCGCTTCGGGAATGGCATGACCCAGCCCGTTCTGGGAGTAGGCGTAGATCGACGCTTTCTCCCAGTTGCGGGTAAATATTTCTGTGGTATCGGCGATGCGGGCATCGGTCAGAATGTGATCCTCATCCTGCAGTTCCTGCCACACATTTTGCTGGTAGATGACGATCTGTTTTCCTTGTAGTTCAATGGTATCCAGCGGTATCAGCTTTTCCTGGGCGTATAAAGTCTGCATGGAAAGGAGGATAAATATTCCAGCGAGGATAAGTATCAGTTGATCATTCACGCCCCGGGCATCTATGAGTTAGGCATGCAAAGTTAACAAGTTACCTTAAAATCATCCGGTTTCCATTCAGTTAGTAACATTTTTTAACAAAAAAGCGATGGCCCGGCTCCATATTTTAGGTCGTGCCGGTGCTTTATGTTCTTAAAGTTCACTACTTTTGCTGCGGAGAAATGCCGGAGTGGCCGAACGGGACTGACTCGAAATCAGTTGTCCTGCTCAGGTGGGACCGGGGGTTCGAATCCCTCTTTCTCCGCGGCGCGTCATCCTTCTTCAATCATCTTTTATCGGTCGCTGCGGCGGGGGAAAATGAATAGCCATAGCTGATTGCCCAGGTAGAGGTGGAAGGAGAGATAGAAGTTGATAGTCGAAAGGATATCAGAAATGAGAAATATTTCCGGGTTTCTGATATCCTTTCTCATTTATCCCTGGCCTTCCACCTCTATTTCTATCTGGGTAATCAGCAATGGAAATTCATTATCGCCGATTAAATCGGGATAAGATCGGGATATAGTTTTTGACAATTGCTCAGCACCCAGCCCGAGACCAGTAGGGCCGGAAGGGTTTGTAAAACAACAAAGCCCAGAGGGCAGCCAGTGTTAATATTCCTACCAGACCGAACTTGACCTGGTCGAGCAGAAAATCCGCACGGCTGACATTCACCAGCTGGCTGTTATTCAATGCGTTCAAATCCTGGATTTATTCAGTTTCATTTTCTTCTGTGCTTTTTATATGCAAAATTATACAATAAATTTATATCTTTATTGCCAAGCATTCACTTTACGATGAAAAATCTGGCAGCTAACCATACTCGATCTACTTTGCACTTTCCGAACAGGTCTTCTGTCCAGGCAATCAACAGAACTTTCTTCATTCTGACATTCATTTGTTTTTTGACTTTAGTCCATGCCCAAACCATACTGGCTGGCCAGACCACAGGCGACAATGTATATTATTTTGATATTGAAGATATTTACATATACACTGGTCCGAATGAAATGGCCTACGCGACGGTGGATCTGGACCAGGACAATATTAATGACATTAAGTTTGAGGTTAGCTGGTATATCGGTCCTGGTTCTGAAAGCGCCAGATCATCTGCAGAGCCACTCAATGATACTTGGATTTCAATGATGCCTGACCATGACAACTGGGTATCAAAACACTTTTCGGGAGACAGTATTGATTCAGGACTCCTTTGGTCCCGGCAGGAAGGCATTTTATTCGGGTATTTCACCGATTATTGGGGCAATACGACATATTCCGGTGAGTTCAATGGACGGGGATTCCTATCTTTCAGGATTATACATGAGGATACGATCATGGGCTGGATGCGAATTGATCCATCCACATCCGATTTGACCATTTCCGATTATGCATTTTATGCTGTCTTTACAGGAAATGAATCACAGGAGAAAGAATCAATTAAATTTTTATACAACAATCCCTGCTATGACCAGTTGACCGTTTACAATCCCCTGAAGCATTCCGTACCTTATGTCCTGACTGGTCTAACCGGCATGGTCATATCCCGGGGCACCCTACTTCCCGGAAATAACCTGATCAATGTCACATCGTGCTATCCAGGATTGTATATACTCACAATCAAGGAAAATACTTTCAAGGTTTTAAAGTTTGATAATTAATTGGTTATTACTTTAACGCCGAAACGTGATCATTGACCAAATCAACTCCGTGGCCTGAAAATAATGTTTCAAATGAAAATTACCTGGTTAATTCCCTGCTATCTTCTGCTGACAATATCTTTTTTTGGCTGCCATTCAGGCACCAATAAGGATCACGGAAATATTAAAGATACGGTCAATGCTGAACAAAAGAAAGTGATCATGGACGATACGACACCAAGAGTCACAGGCATTGGAGGGATTTTCTTCATTTCAGAGGATCCTGGATCTTCCCGGGAATGGTACGCCAGGAACCTGGGCATGGCGACCGATGAATACGGATCCGTATTCGAGTTCCGCAACGCCAACCGGCCCGATGAGATCAATTATTTGCGATGGAGCCCGTTTGAAGCAGGAACGGACTATCTCAATCCTTCGGAAAAGGAATTCATGATCAATTACCGGGTGCAAAATATCGAAGGACTGGTCAAAAAGCTCCGTGAAAATGGCGTGCATATTTTGGACGAAATACAAGCCTACGACTATGGTAAATTTGTTCATGTCATGGACCCGGAAGGGAACAAGATGGAGCTGTGGGAACCTGTCGACAGCGTTCTCACGCAAATGGGTGGTGTGACCACGAAATGACAATGACCGAAACATGCACTCCGTGCTACCACCTGATATCTCCCGGTGAGGTGATCCGAACCGTTACGACAACATTATATGAGTACATTTTCCGGTAAAGGAAGATGATAACCAGGGATATATGCGCTTCAGAATGAACAATCGGTTTGGAAAAGCTCCGTCGGGTAAAAGGCTTGAACTGATAAAAAAGTCCCTCCATTATAAGAACGGAAGATTTGAAAATCTGAGTGTCACTCTCCAGCTAACGGCAGATTCCAATAAGTGGCGGATATTTTACAGCCTTCTTTTTAAAACGATCCCACGGCGAAGGCCTTCCGGCACACTGCCATCCGTAAAGACCAGCCTGCTGAATCTGCCGGAGGATAGCAATGTACTTGTCTGGTTTGGGCATTCCTCTTACTATATGCAGATTGACGGGAAACGTTTTCTGGTGGATCCCGTCTTCAGCGGACATGCTTCACCTTTACCGGGAATGATCAGATCGTTCAAGGGAACAGACGTTTATTCAGTGGCAGATCTTCCTCCTGTTGATTATCTGCTGATCACACACGACCACTATGATCATCTGGATTATAAAACGATACGTCAGTTAAAACCGAAAACCAGGCTGGCCATTTGCGGGCTCGGCGTTGGTTCCCACCTGGAATACTGGGGCTATAACCCATCGAAGGTCCTCGAAAAAGACTGGAATGAAAAGGTGGACATGGGAGACGGATTCGTAGTCTATGCCACCCCGGCACGACATTTTTCCGGCAGAGGTTTTTCGAGAAATAACACGCTCTGGGTATCGTTCGTGCTGCAAACTCCTTCTTTGAAAATCTTCATCGGTGGCGATGGTGGCTTTGACTCTCACTTTTCAGAAATAGGTAAGAAACATGGACCGTTTGACCTTGCCATCCTGGAGAACGGACAATATAACGACGCCTGGCGTTATATTCACGCCTCACCGGAACAGGTCCTGCGAGCGGCCAGGGATCTGAATGCCAAACGGTTATTTCCGGTCCATTCATCCAAGTTTGCACTGGGAAGACATCCATGGGATGAGCCCTTGATGAAGATCACTGAACTTAACAAGTCCTTTCATATTCCATTGGTAACCCCGATGATTGGTGAACTTGTGAATCTGCAGGATGAACAGCAGCAGTTCAAACAATGGTGGCTTGATGTGTCGTAAGTCAAAATATTGATTTCTAAATAGTACTTTTACCGATGAATAGGTGATCTTAAAATTGAATCATCAAAAATTTCAGGATAAAAGAATGAAAGTCCCGTAGCACATGATATCCAGGAACACGCTGCGTATGGTCAATATAATACTAACGATTTCAATGTTCGTTCCTTTGGTGTTATTTGGCCAGAAAAAACCAGTTCCGGTCAATGTCTCTCTTTTCAGCGAAATGACAGCCATCCCTTTCACGCGGTTTATCGTCACACCGGTTCATCCGGGAATTCAAGCGGGAACCGAATTCAACTACACAGTGAAGAACCACGGGCGGCTTTTCCAGACAGCTAACCTTTCGTACTTCTACCACAGTGATCTGTGCCAGGGGATCGGAATCACGACAGAACTGGGGTATGAATACCGATCGAACTGCGGACTTGCCCTGGAAAGCCTTCTGGGGTTGGGTTATCTGCATACATTCGCCACTGTGAAAGAGTTTGCTTTTAAAGACGGGAAATACGAACGAAGAACTGATTTGGGAAACGCCCGGTTAGTACCCTCCTTATCTCTTGATCTTGGTTATTATTTCAGAAAATCAGATGACACGAGTCCAAAAGCATTCCTCAGGTATCAGGTCTGGGCTGAGTATCCGTATTCACCTGGTTTTATCCCGGTCATGACCCATATCAACCTGCATGCAGGAGTGAAAGTATTCATTCATCCCAAAACAAAGAATAATGAATAAGATCATCAGGTTCCTGCCTTTTATCATCCTGATCTATTCCTGCCAGAAAGGGGAAACCATAGATCCCTCATTTTATACGTGCAACCTCTCTTTTCCGGACAGCAGTGCCAGCAATCCGAAGAACGAAGACTATTGCTCATTGCTTTCTGAGCTCACTGCCAAAGGAGTGCCCGGAATCCTGATGTCAGTATATCATCAGGACCGGGGACTGTGGATTGGGGTCAGTGGCAAGGCTGACCTGTACAACAATGTTGACATGCAACCCTGCAATATTTCCAGAGTGGGCTCGACCGTAAAGATGTTCACCGCTGCCACTGTCCTGATCTTACAGGAAGAAGGAAAACTGGATCTGGACGACAAAATTGCTGACTACCTGGAGGGTGACGTCATCACTAAAATTAAAAATGCCGATAAGGCAACCATCCGGCAACTCCTACAGCATTCCAGCGGGATCTATAACTACATTCAAAGCCTGCAGTTTCAGACCGCCTCACTGAATGATCTTATCAGATTATGGAATGCGGAAGACCTGTTGAAATATGCGTATGGCAGAAAGGCTTATTTCCAGCCGGGAGAAGATGTCCGGTATTCCAACACCAATTACATTTTGCTTGGGATGCTCATAACAAAAGTGGAAGGCAAACCATTTTACCAGGTTTTTAAAGAAAAATTATTCATACCTCTGGGACTCAGCTTTACCCGCTTTGCGGCTGAAGATCTTTGGCCTGAAGGAATTGTCAGAGGGTATATAGATCTGTACAGCAACCTCCAGGTTCTTGAAAGCACCTATTACAGTGGCTGGGACTATTACACGGCGGACGGAGGATTGATCTCAAATCCAGTTGACCTGAGCAATTTCTTCAGGTCCTTGATGAATGGTGAGGTGCTTGCCCCATCATCACTGGCCGAAATGCTGAGCTGGCAGGAACCGGAAGAACAGGACCCGGAGTTCTTTGATATATGGTATGGGCTTGGCATTTTCAAAATGGAAACGCCTTACGGGATAGCTTACTTTCACAGCGGGGATGCAATCGGGTACTATTGTAACATGATCTATTTCCCGGACGATGGCACAACGGTCGTTTATGCCTCAAACGGCAATTATGGCCAGATTGATGAATGCCTCTCCACACGATCGGCTATTGATCACATTTTAAAGGAAACGGTGAATTGACGCCGTATAGGTCGACGATTACCGATAGGACCAATCCTGGTCATCCCGGCTTGATGTATGGATTTTTATCTGACGATCCGGACGTTTTCCAACCAACAGTGATCTTCGATGCAGACACCGGTTGGGCATTTTATAGCTGTACTGTAAACCATCAGGGAAACCTGGTCTTTTTATTTTGGCAAATCCGGATTGTATGCTCTTTGTATTCTCATTCCGTGTATATCCAATTCCAGGAAGTTGTTCATCATTCAAAATTTCTACGCAAAGTTATTTCGCCGCCTAAAAATCGGTAAAGGACGGGCGAATAGCCATTACCGATTACCGAGGTAGAAGGAGAGGTGGAGGGTGAAGAAGAAAACGCACGCTGATACGGGCAGAAAAACTATTGAAAATCAATGTAAAAAGATTATGTTCGCATTATCATTAATAATCTCACTAAGTGAAAGGTGTATTTTCTTTATAATCTGGCTTTTGGTTGCCGACCATGCGTTAGGCCTCAATAAATAATGTTGATTCTAGATTCGTTTTAAGTACCTTTGGGGAAAGATTCATTATGAGGATTTACAAAAATATTATTACGATAGATCCAAATGTTCGGTTCGGCAAGCCTTGTATCAAAGGAACACGAATTACTGTCTATGATATTTTGGGATGGTTAGCTGCTGGCAGGACCAATGAGCAGATTTTAGCAGATTATCCCGAACTTAAATCTGAACATATTAAAGCTTGCCTTGAATATGCTGCTGAAAGGGAGCATAAACTGAAAATTGCTACATGAAGCTCCTTTTTGATCAGAATATTTCATTTCGTGCAATAAAAGGAATCCAGGATTTATTTCCCTTAGCAAAACAAGTTCGCGAGCTTGGTTTAGAGAATTATACTGATCGTCAGATTTGGGAATTTGCACAAAAAGAAAACTATACGATTGTTACTTATGATTCTGACTTTTTCGATTTAAATCTTATCCTGGGCTTTCCTCCAAGAATAATCTGGCTTAGAATTGGAAATGCCTCGACTGAGGATATTATCAGTTTATTCCGACAAAATTTTGAATTAATCTCTGAATTCCTAAAGGATCCCAATTATAGCAAATTAGGGTGCCTGGAGATCGGTAAAGATATTTTCGAGGCCTAACACTTGCGCAGCGCCTAGCCAAAAGTATAACCTTCATTTTCCAATCCCCCCCCCAATTTCTGTTCATCATTCAAAATTTCTACGCAAAGTCACTTCAATGCCTAAAAATCAGCCGGGAATGAATTTCCATTGCTGATTACCCAGATAGAAATAGAGGTGGAAGGCCAGGGAGAAATGAGAAAGGATATCAGAAACCGGAAATATTTCTCATCTCTGATATCCTTTCGACTATCAACTTCTATCTCTCCTTCCACCTCTACCTGGGCAATCAGCTATGGCTATTCTCTTTCCGTTCTGCGACCGATAAAAGATGATTGAAGAGGGATGACGCGTCGCGGAGAAAGAGGGATTCTCACAAGGGAATTTTGACTTCATAACGCGTTGTCTATCTGTTTATTAAATATGCTAAAACCTCGATATTTGACCCATTTTGTCCCGTTTTTGTCCCGGGAATGCTTCGAATTTTTACTTCGCCCCCCCTTGAAAGTCTGCATTTTGAGGTCCCAAATTTGTCCCGATTTCAGTTTCAAACCGGTACTTTGAGCTGTCCAAGACACGAATTAATAGGTTAATTGTCTCCTGTCTTTCCTTTAAAAGCTTTTTCAAATATTCAATCTCTTCTTGATATCTCTGTTTATAAATGGCGATTGTCTTGTTCATTTTGTCCATGGCAATGATATCGGAACGGTCGTACTTTTTTGAAGTATCTGTTTCCGGCAAGCTCACCAGATCATTAAGATCGATATTCAACCTGGAACAGATTTTCTCAAGTACGTCGACCCTCATCGTACGGTTATTGATCATTTTCTGAAGTCCCACCTCTGTAATATTCGCAGCCTGAGCCAGTTCCTTTAGCGTAATGTTCTTTTCCCGGGCTAATGATTTGATAATCTCGTATTTCATACTGCGGGCTTTATGGTTAATAACTATTTTCCGGTAATGGTATAAATGTTTATTTCAAAATCTATATGTTTGTTTACTTATTCAGGTATATGATTTCGCATTATGCGAAGAAAGTGCGAATATAAACATTATAAACATTATATGCAGTATTTACCTGTTTTTTTTATCATAAATGCTATATAAGTTATATTAACCATAAACAATATTTAATCATGCCCAGGAAAAATATTCAGATTCTAAACAAGCGTCAATTAGCTATTCAGAACAGATACAGAGAGTTAAAAGATATCCAGATGAAACGCGAGGTGATTTTCGATACCCTTGTGGAAGAATTCTTTTTAAGCCCATCCCAGCTCTACCGCATCCTTGAAAACGAAAAAGATTTCAAGGAATCGTTTGTTAACTGAGATTAATGAATATAAACATGAGTTTATAAATAAAAGTAATGGTAGATCAGGAAATAGTGAAGAACTTCCATAACGCAATTAATCAATTGCAAAACCGATATAACGATCTTAAAGGAAAACCTGGTGTCAGCCAGGTTTCGCTTTCCAGCTGGAAAAAAATCATTGAGGATCTGTTCGCCTATTTTGATGCTTCCAATGATCTGCTGCTGAAATCCAGGGAATCCAAATTCTACCTGCAGGTAACCAATAATGATTTTGTTTCCGGGGATCTGCAGTACATCAACCACGGTCTGCAAAAGGAAATCGACCGCCTGAAATCCGTTTTGTTTGCCCATGGCTGGACCGAAAGTTTGATCGGCCAGCTGACCAAAGAAGATTACAAGGAAATGGCCCGCATTGAATCCATCCAAAAAGCCAGGGAAACTTGGCCGGAACTCTATTGATATGGCAGAGGATGAAAATGTAGATAACCTGGACGGGTTTCTGGATGGTTCTGCTTTTGATGATCAGTCCTTCATCGTAGAATGCGGGGAAATCATTCAGTCAGCCGGTAAGAATCCGGTTGCCTTGCATGATGCCATCACCCGCATCTGCCATATGCTTATTCCCCTGGAAAATGAAACCCTTGAATCCCTCTACATCTCCTCCATATCATCAAAGCATAAGCTTCCCAGGAAATACTTTGAATCCACGCTTAAGACCATCCGTTCCAATAATGGCCATGCATGCCCGGATCCAGCCCAAACGGCTGAAATGGATGACCTGGACTCGGAAGTGTTTCGCCGGTTTGGTTTCTGGGAGGAAGGCAACCGGTACTATTTCAAGATGGATACCGGTACGTTCAAGGCTTCCAATTTCATTATCAAGCCCCTGTTCCATATCTACTCCAAATCCGATAACAACAAGCGCCTGATCCATATCATCAATGAATTGGGTCAGGAGAAGATCCTGGATTTGCCCTCCAAATCCCTTGTCAGCCTTGACCAGTTTCAGCCATTGGTTTTTTCCGAGGGCAATTATTTGTTTTTCGGATCCCGCCAGCATTTTATCAAAATCCTGGCAAAGATTTCCAATGAGTTTCAGAAATGCAACGAGCTGCGGGTGCTGGGTTGGCAGAAGGAAGGCTTCTATGCCTTTGCCAATGGCATCGTATCGGACAGCTGGCACCCGGTGGATAAATTCGGGATGACCGATCATGAAAAACAGAAATACTTTTCTCCGGCATTTTCTGAGATCTATAAAGATGTACGGGAAGACGACGATGAGTACGAGAATGATCGCAGTTTCATTTTCCAGGTGGCTCCGCTGCCTTTTCATGAGTGGTGCCAGCTGATGATCGGTGTTTACGGCAACAACGGTGTTGTGGCCGTCTCCTTTGCCCTGGCCTCCATCTTCAGGGATTTGATCTATGATACCTACAAGATGTTTCCCCATCTGTTCCTTTTCGGAGAAAAACAGTCCGGCAAGTCACAGCTGGGTTGGAGTCTTTCCTCCCTGTTTTATTCCAACCTGCAGGGATTCAACCTGAACAGCGGCACACAGGTTGGTTTTTTCAGGAAACTCTCCCGCGTCCGCAATTCAGTTGCCTGGTTTGATGAATATACCAATGATATTGATGAGCGCCGGTTTCAATCCCTGAAAGCTGCCTATGATGGCATGGGCCATGAAAAAGGTAAAATGTCCAAGGATCTCCGAACCGAAATCACCCGGGTGAATTCTTCGTGTGTGATTTCCGGTCAGTATCTTCCCACCAGGGATGATAATGCATTATTTACCCGTTCCATTTTGCTTTCTTTTTATCGTCAGAAATATTCCACCCAACAGGTCGAGCTGTTTGATAAGCTCAAGGCCTTGGAACGGGAAACATTGTCGGGGATGCTGCTGGAAATTTTACCCCTGCGCCCCATCGTGGCTGATCGGCTGTCCAGCGTGTATTCAATCATATTTGATGCCCTTAAAACCGATCTGCAGGAGCGAATGGTCGAATTTGATGAGCGTCTCATCCGCAATTTTACAACGATCCTTGCTCCGGTGAAAATCCTGGAATCTCATCTTTCCCTCGGATTTTCCTTTGAGCAACTCTATAGGATATCCCTGGATCAGATCGATTCTATCTCAAAGCAGCTAAGCTCTTCGGAAGCGCTTGCTGCTTTCCTGCAAATGATTGAATTCCTGTTTGAAACAAAATCCATCATGGAAGGCTATGATTTCAAAATCAATACCCGGTCATCCCTGAAGGTACAGCGCAATTCCAGCGAAGCAGAAGAAGTTGTTTTTCCCTACCCGGTAAAAGTCATTTATTTCCGGTTCAACAAAATTCACCCGGAGTATCTGCATGCTTTCCGCATGCAGCATTCCAGGAACGGATTGGATCTGACATCCCTTTTACATTATTTAAAGCACCACAAGGCATACATTGGTTATATGCCTTCCACGCGCTTTAAGGATGCTATCAGCAGTTGCTGGTGTTTCAAGTATGAATTGCTGGGTATGAACCTGGAGAAATTCTCCTCGGATAGTTTTGACACCAAAACTGAAGTTTTTGATGATGATCCCAATAGCCCTGCTCCTGAAAACGATAGACCATTTTAGCGATGAAAATCCATGATCATTTCTACCTGCAGGAATTTGTTCCTGAATCCATTTATTCCCGCTTTGGTCAAAACAGCCTCTGGTTTATCGATCCCAAAGTGATTTCCATAGCTGGATGGATCAGGGATTATTTTGAAAAGCCGTTGATCATCAATACCTGGCACATGGGCGGCAACCGCCAGTATTCAGGATTTCGTCCACCGGCGACAAAGGTCGGCGCCCTTCTTTCCCAGCATCGCTATGGCCGGGCTATGGATTTTTACATTTCATCCATACCGGCCCAGGAGATCCAGCTGGCCATAAAAAAGAACTTTCAGTTTCTTAAACCGCTGGGCTTGACCACAATGGAAGCTAATACAGGTACCTGGACGCATCTGGATGTCCGTTTTACCAACCGGAACGAATTGCTTATGGTCAATCCCTGATGAAGAAAAAAAAATTATTCAGCGATTTTGGAAAATTTTTTCATTTTTTACTCCAACATTCCTACAAAAAGAATATAGTATTGATTATGAATTATATAAGTCTCTTTTTTCTGTTGGAGAATGTTGGAGCATGTTGGAGGATGTTGGAATGTTGGAGTGTTGGAGAGGGTTTTCTGTTTGGAAAATGCAAAAAATATTTTTTTTTATGAGGAAAACAGACGAGCACGGTTTTGAGTATTATGATCAATTACCCTCGGATTTTCGCCTGGCCAGTATGGAGGATTTTGAAAAAGGTTTTATGAACCATGGAAGATCCATCCTGGTGCTTTCATCTACCGACGAAAGGTATGAGTGTTACCAGGTGAACAATCCCTTATCGGACAATCTTCGGTTGTTCACCAATCTTGGGCGGTTGTTCGTACAGGATCCTGTACTTTAATATTTCGATTCTATGTTGTTCATTTGCCGCATGGGTTCTGAGATGATCATTGAGCTTCCCCTGAAGCCATTTTTGAAGGATTATCTTGTCCATTTGTTTGGGCCTGAGCCAATTTTCGCCTCCAATACGGGCATCCTTTTTCCCATTCTTTATCCCATGCTGGAGATTCCTCCAAAAACCGCTCATGTGCTTCCAGCACAATATGAATCCTCCATCAAGATCACCTTACCTTATCAGTGTGTAAGGTTTCCTAAAAATCCGTCCTGCTATTTTTACATCAACGATTCCAATGTCCGCAACTTCCAAAAAATCATCCATTGGTGGTTTCGTCAGGATTTTTATCATTTCATGGAGTCCCGCATTTCCCTGAAAGAAAAAATCCAGAACATGGACAATGAAATACTTGAGGGTCTGGGTAAGAATAACTTCGGAATATTTCAAAGCATCAATGATTTCTGCACGCTTCGCGATATCAATCCCGATCATGTGGATTTTGATGCCCTGTGCAAGTCTTATTTCCGTTACCGGAAATCGTTTTTCAGTAAGTCGTAAACTTTTTTTTGTTGAGTTTTGTCGGTAAACTATAAACCTGTCCGTCATGTTTTTTTTGTTGAGTTTTGTCGGTAACTTCTTCAGCCTATGAAAATCATCGATTTATTCTCCGGTCCCAACATGGGTGGGATCACCCGGCTGTTTTATTGTAGCAAGCATGATGTTCAATCCATTTCTGAGGCAGATACCCAATCAAGAGTAACTATCACATTTAAAGCAGGTTGCTCATGGAATGAAATCATCACCACCCAGGAAACGGTTTCGTTTAAAGATAAATCCATCCGGGGTGCCTCCGGTGTCTATTATGAAAAGCAGCTGGCATTGTTCATCCCCAAGGATCGGGAGGATGTTCAGGGTCATTTACGCGGCCTTTGCCAGGCCCTTATCATTTGCCGTTATAAAGATGCCAATGGAACATATAAGATCATCGGGGATCTTAATTTTCCCCTGCGATTTGAATTCCGGTTGGAGGTTCCGGCCCAGGTGAAGGATTTAAATGGTGTTTATGGAGTTTTTACCGGTGTGGGATTGAATTCTTCCTTCTTTGATTCCAATCAGTCCTGATTGTCAAGTCCTTTATTGTAAAGCGTATCCCAAGTAATATTGCACCAGTTCAAAACGCCCTGGTGCACTGATGAATCTTAGCCTTCTGTCATCCATCCTTCGCAAACCCTGGTTCATCGACCAGCAATCCGCCTACAGCTATCTGCCGGTGATCAATTCCCTGCTGGGTATTTCTCCCATGGATGCTTTCACTCCCTACCCGAAAGACCATTTGCAATCCCTTGCTGCAAATCATAAGCAAGTAAAACCGCTTCATCATTTGTCGGATATTGCCGGCATCCAGCAAGGCAGCATAGCACTGATCCCTGTTCGCGGTCCCCTGGTGAAAGATGATGTTCCCTGCGGGGACGTGGGGATGAATACCTTAACGGAAATGATCCAGATGGTGGATAACACGCCGGGCTTTATCGCTTCGATCCTGTATGTGGATTCCCCCGGTGGAACGGTGGATGGTACGGAAACACTGGCAAACGCCATTTTAAATTCCCAAAAGCCGGTAGTTGCCTTTGTGGATGGCATGATGGCATCGGCTGCACTGTGGATTGGATCCGCCGCTGACTGGATCATTGCCAATTCCCCGTTCGACCAAGTAGGTTCCGTTGGTGTTATCATGTCCATTGTGGATCTAAGACCGGCCTATGAGAAGATGGGAGTGCGGTTTCATGATGTGGTATCTTCCCAGACACCTGATAAGATCAAGACTTTTCAGGAGATCCTTTCCGGAAAATACGAGAACCTGCAAAAGGAGGTTCTCAATCCCCTGGCTGATCATTTCATCAGCCAGGTGAAAGCACATCTGCCCCAGGTATCGGATGATTACCTCAGCGGCAGGCTGTATTTCGCAAAGGATGCACTGGGAACATTCATTCATGAAATCGCCACATTCGATCGTGCCGTTTCCAAAGCAATGGAACTTTCACAAGGCGCTTTTGAAAAATCAATCTCTATTAAAGATCAAAAATCACAAGGAATGAATGCTCAATTTCCCATTCTTTTATCATTACTCGGCCTTGAAGGGCTTGAGAGTACCCACGAAGGGATTTATCTTTCCACCGATCAGCTTTCCCAGCTGGAGGATTACCTGAAAACCACCCAGTATCTTGAATCGGTGAACAAAGAGCTTTCCCTTACCCTGGATCGGCTTTCGAAGGATTACCGGCAGCTTTCATCTACCGTGGAATCCCTTTCAGAAAAGGTGGCACAGCTTGCTGACCTGCCGGGTGAAGAACCTGCCCTGGCTGTTTCTTCGACGGATAATCCTGCGAAAGCTCAAAAGAAAGATGATGACTTCGCAGCGCAGTTTCGCTCTGCCCTTGAGTTCTGGAACACTGTTAATTAACCTTAAAACCATGCATTATGCCTGCAATTGATGTAAAATCATTACACGATACGGCCATCCTTTACCAGAAGGAACTGCTCTGGCTGCCTTTGATCGGGCTGGAAGATTCAATGAAATACCTGAATCTGGTGCCCAACATTCAGAATGAACGCAAGATCACCACGTTTGAACGCACCAACGGGATCTTAAAACCCCATACCGGTGCTGTCAACAAACAGGAAGAGGTGGGTAAGACAGTCACCCGCACCCTGAAGGTGTATCCTGGCGATGTGGTGGTGGAAGATTTCCCGGAAAACTACCGTACTGTGGCCTATGGTCCGGATGTGCTGCTGGGAAAGAACCAGTCCAAGAAACATCCCTGGGAGCTGGTCATGCTGCGTGCCATCATGGAATCCGTCAGCGAAGATCTGAACCTCTCGTTGTTCTGCGGACAAAGGGATGATCTGATCCTGGACGCTTACCATGTGTTCGATGGTTTTGACAAGATCATTGATGATGAGCTGGATGATGGCAACATCTCCCAGGCTCTTGGAAACCTGTATCCTTTTTATTTCACCCTTGGCAACGGTGATCCTTTGGAGTACCTGCTGACCATGTGGAAATCGGCACCCCTGGAGCTCAGGCGAAAGAAGACCATCATGTATGTCTCCCAGGCCCTCTTTGATGAGTATAATAACTACTTCCTCAATGAGATGGGAGCCATGCTGGACATTTTCAACCGTACCATCGACAAGAAGGATTACACGCTTTTACTCGGTACGGAAGGTCGCTGCACCCTGGCCCCGATGATCGGCAAGCAGGGTAGCAACAGGGTGCTGCTGACGGATTACAGCAACCTGGAGGTGGGTGTTGATCAGACATCCGACCAGGAGTTCATCGAAGTGCGCCGGGTGGACAATCCCTTTGTAGTGCAGTTCGTCGTCAAGCTGGTCTTTGGCGTACAGATGCAGTCCCTGCATAAAAAGCGCTTCATGGTGGACATGGGCGATGGTGCCGAGATACCAGTTCCTTCCGGCTCTGGATCCGGATCCGGATCCGTACTTTGATCATTTGATTAACCAATAAAAATCGCAAATACTATGAAGACATTTCGAATAATCACCAGTATGCTTTTCATCCTGGCTGTCACCGTGATCTTTGCTTCGGTAACAGGATTTCATCCCCTTTGGTTTGCTGTGCCGCTGTTAGCCCTGTCCCTTGTGCCTAAGCCAAAGGGTATTGCCATGTTCAACTTTGCCGATCTGCTCTGGGGCGATGGCAAAGAGAACATGGGAGGACTAAAAACCATTGGGTGGTACGCACCCATCAGTTCAATTGATAATTTCCCAGCATTACCCGCTTTACCGGCTTCCCCGGACGATGAGGTGACACTTGAGGCCAGCCCAGGATTTACGTTCCTTGCTGGAGCTCATTTCTTCAGGATTTATTCCACCATGGAAACATCGTTTGTCGCAGATGAACCCCAGGGTGAAGTCGATGGGCAAAGCTTTGTCAATAAGGCCGAAATCTTTTTCCCGGGAACAGAATCTGAAGTGCTGGCATTTGCCAAAGCTGTTAATAATAGCAGCATGGTCTTCATCTTTGAAGAAGTGTCAGGCCGCAAGCGGGTGATCGGCAATGCCGGTTTCCCCGCAAAGTGTAAACCGAAAATCACCACGGGCCAGAAAACCGCGGACCGCAAAGGCATGACCATGGAAATCTTTTCCTATGCCTATACGCCTGCTCCGCTTTACGATGGTCCCATCTTAGATGGCACATCGGCATCAGGTTCCGGCATTTGATTTTTGACTGCTGTTTTCGTAATAATAGGTTGTTGTTGGGATCAAAGGGGCTTTCGTGGCCCCTTTGTCCTTTTAATGGAAATTACCTGCTGCTACTTTTGGTAACTTAAAACTGTCGCGCTATGAATGGTAATTCACCAATGGATGTGATCTATGTGCTGGGTTCAGGCAGCAAATGGCAGAACAATGAACTACGGTATTCCATTCGAAGCGTTCAGAAATACCTGTGCGGATACCGAAATATTTATGTCGTTGGAGCTGATCCTGGCTTTTTGACCGGAATTATCCATGTTCCCTGCAATGATTTTTACCGTGGGAATGCAGACGGGAACATGATCCACAAATTCCTTCACCTGATCAAAACATCCGGCATAGAGCTATCCGAGCCATTCATTTACATGTGCGATGACTTTTTCTTTTTAAAGCCCCTTGATGTATCCCAAATCAGGCATTGGTACAGTGTTGACCTTGCCCGGATGCCGGATAGCTACTTTGCCAACCGGATCTGGATGAACCGCCTGAAACGCACACGGGATGTTCTGCTGTTAAAAGGATTACCGGCCTTGCATTATGACCTGCATGTGCCGGTGCCTTTTTCTAAAATCCATTTCCCGGAGATCATGTCCAGGTACGATTATGCCTCTGGCATTGGCTATACAATCGTAAGCCTGTACGTGAACAACCTCCAGGACATATCTCCGGTCAAGCTCCAGGGAGAGAAAGTGGATATCTTTAAATCCCTTTCATCGGAGCAGATCGAAGCGCTGACCAGTTCATGCCAGTTTATGGCCATCAATGACAATGGCTTGAACCAAAACCTGATGACCTTTATCCAGAATCGTTTTCCAGAACCATCAAAATATGAAGTCATGATACAACCCAATCCAAAACACAAGGAAATTCTCTCCTGGCTGCAGGATCCCGAAAGGCAATTCCAGACAGGCCTGGAATTGTATATCAAATACGGTTTGAACCGTTTTTTGAAGATCAATCTCATACGCACCGGAGATACCAGGGCCAACCGTATCCGCCTGGTATCTGCCCTATGTTCATTGGTGAGTTATCCCTATGAGAAAGCAACTTCAGTGAGAACACAGTTTGCAGCCGGTTTTGGTCTGAAGGTAATTGAATCCCTTCCTTCTGAAATCCGTCCGGAGCCTGAAGTCAAAACCAGCAGATCCTATCGCATCAAAAAGCATCCAACGGTCAACTATGACAAGTTGCCCGCGGATCTGAAAGTGCTGTACGATAACAACATCGTCCTTAACCGGGAGATCGCTTCCCGCCATGCCCTGATGGCTGCCTCAGGTGATGCTCAACAGCGCAGCGAACTGATGAAGGAAATGGATGAGATGCTCAGGACAAAACAGGATAACTGGCAAAAAATTGATACCTACCTGGCCGTTGCTCCCAAGGATGAAGAAGGTGAGATCATTGATACCAACCTGGCCGTTGATATTCAAAAGAAGATCACGGCAGCCAGAAGCTATATTTCCAGGTATAAATCCACTGATAATCCTGTGGTCAAAGAAAAAGTGGATGCCAGGATTGCGGAGCTTAAATCCTATGGCATTACGGTTAAGATCTAACAGCCATGGGCATAAGCTTCATAAAGTCCGATACCCGAAGTGTGGATGCTCTCATCAGTGGTTTGGCCAGAGATGAAATCAGGTTTTATTTCTCGCATGGTCACTGGAGTATGCACGATCTGTTCACGGCCCTGATTCATAAAATCGGACCGGCTAACGTGTATCTTTCGACCTTTTCTTTGTCAGAAGTCGCCATCCGTTCGCTGTACAATGCTTCGAAAGATGGCCTTATTCTTAAGCTGGAATGCCTGGTGGATATCCGCGTGAAACGGCATAAGATGGGACTGCTGAACTTTGCCGGTCACCTGGTTGACCAGATCACCCTGGCCAATTGCCATGCGAAGATTCTGATCCTTGAAAACGAGGACTGGAAAGTGGCTGTTGTGGCATCGAACAATTTCACGGTCAATGTTCGCTATGAATCCGGTTCGATCATCACCATTCCCGATATTGTCGAATCCTACAAGCAATGCCTTCTGGAGGCGATTGCCTCCGGAATCCCTTACAAAATATATTCATAAGGCATGGAACTGACCGATGAACAGCTTGCACTGGTTGAAGAATATGCTGCGGCATTTCTCACCTTCCGTGAGATCGCCGTGTTAATCGGTGTAAATGTCTATCAGTTCTGTGAATTGATGAACGATAAGGATTCACCGGCCTTTTACCGGTATTTTGTGGGAAAGACCCGTGCCAAGTTTGAAATTCGGAAAAATATTGTGGACATGGCCAAGAAAGGCAGCCCCCAGGCAGAGGAGCTCACTCTGTCGCTGATGAATGATGCCGAATTTGAAGAGCTGGACATCTGATTCCATGTCGCGTACAAAGCAGGAAATAACAACCTTTGACAAGATCCAGGCGAACCTTTTTGGGCATGATGCCAAAATGGTTCTTTCTGACAAGGAGCAGGAAATATTCCTGCGCTACCGGGCAGGTTTCTCAGCCTGGCTGGAGGATCCCACGATCACTGATAATCAGATGGTCACCTTTTTAATGAACACCTTTGGCATTGCCAAACAGACGGCCTATCTGGATGTGGGAAACATCAAGCGCCTGGTGGGCAATGTCCAGAATGCTTCTAAGGAATTTCACCGCTATACGGTGATCAAAATGCTCAAGGAAGCCTACCTGGTGGCCAAACACAAACATAATCCCGTGGCCATGGTCATGGCAGCTGACAAGCTGGCTAAAGCCACGCAGCTTGATAAAATTGATATGGAGATCCCGGACTGGAATGCGATCATTCCTCCTTCGTTTGAACCTTCTTCCGATGTTAGGTTGATCGGATTAAAATCAATGCAAGACCTCCAGGAAAGGATCAAACAGTTAAAACAGAAATACATTTCCGATTACATCGAAGAAGTTCAGGATGATCAGGTAATCTACCTCGAAGCCACTCCGGATGAATGAACGCCCAGCAAAATTATATTTCAACTATCCTCAGCAGCGGGCCATGTACATCGCTGCCAAAGATGAGTACGTGGTGGCCGGTCGTGGATCCGGTAAGACAGAAGGCATCATTGCTCCCCGGCTGATCCGCAATGTTTTTGCCATGCCCCGAAGCTCCGGAGCGATCATCGGGGCAACCTACAAGCAGCTTCTTACCCGTACATTGCCATCCACTTTCCATGCATTGGAACGCATGGGATACGTCCGGGACCGGCACTATTTTGTCGGACGACATCCACCCAAGAGCTACAATTTCAAGACGCCATACATTGATCCGTTCTCTTATGATCATGTGGTATGCTGGTTCAATGGCTCTATTCAGCATCTGATCTCGCAGGACCGGGTGGGATCCACCAACTCCATGAGCCTGGATTACCTGATCGGTGATGAAGCCAAGTTTTTGAACTTTGACCGGCTCAAGGATGAAACCTTCCAGGCCAACCGGGGCAACATCAATTATTTCAAAAACTGTCCCTGGCACCATGGGCAGGTGTTCACCACCGATATGCCCACCTCGCAGTCTGCTGCCTGGATCCTGGATAAAGTCCAGGAGATGGATCCGGAGCTGATCCGTACCATCGAACAGCTATTCTTTCATATCCACCGCTTAAAGCAAAATCCTCCTTGCGAATCTTTGAAGAAGCGAATTACATCCCTGTCCAATGACCTGGCGTTGCTGCGGTCAAAGGCTACGCTGTACCTTGAATTTTCCGCCCTGGATAACATTGAAGTGTTGGGTGAGGAATTCATCCGGCAGATGAAACGGGACCTGCCACCGATGGTGTTTCGCACTTCCATCCTCAATGAACGCATCCGCAAGGTGCAGGATGGATTTTATTCCTCCCTGAATCCTAAGGTGCACTATTACGACCGGTTTGATAATTCCCGGCTGGATGATCAGAGATTTGACTTTGAAAAGATCCAATCCCTGGGCTGCCGGCAGGATGCCGATATTGCTACCAGTCAGCCCATTTCCATTGCCCTGGATTATGGGGCCAACATCAATTGCCTGGTGGTGGGACAGGTAATCGATAATTCTGAGTTGCGTTTTTTGAAATCCTTTTATGTCAAAACGCCCCGGAAACTCAAGGATGTCGTTTCCGATTTTTGCGATTATTATGTGTACCATCCTGTAAAGACCATCAATTTCTTTTACGACGCCACAGCCATTGCCCAACATCCGGTCATGGAATATTCATATAAGGATGAAGTAATCCGCGTTCTGCAATCCAGGGGATGGTATGTGGATGAAAAATACATAGGCAAACCTGTTGCACACAAGCTCAAACAATTCTATTGGGACCTGGCCTTGAAAGGTCAGAAATACCTTTTTCCCACCTTCAATCGATACAATTGTGAGTACCTGATCCTTAGTATGGAACAAGCCGGGATCATTTATGGACGGAATGGCTTTGAAAAAGATAAATCCAAAGAACGAGATCCGGAATATCCCCAGGAAGAAGCAACGCATATTTCAGATGCGGTGGATACTATGTTCATCGGTTTTAATTTTTACCCTTCAGAATCATCCACTCTTTCTTCTTTATCTACATGTTTTGATGAGTATTAAAAACTCATTTTCAATATTCATAAAGTATCCACCTTTATATCATTGATTTTTATTAATTTTCGTATATTTGGTCATTACGCATATATTTAGTTATCCAAAGAGTGCAATTTTGTTGAAATGAATGAATTATTTGAAAAAGTCGAAGCATTTCAGAACATGTTAATAGAAATTGCAACAGGAGGAACATTAAGGAATGACGATTATCAAAATTATCGTCAGGAATTGATTAATAATCATTATATTAAAGGTCAGTTACCTGAATTTGTCAGAGATAGCCTTACGGCTGTTCAATTTTGGCATTTTATAAAAAATAAGTTCCAACATTATAAAGAAAGAAAGGATTTTTTATGGGATGCATTTAAGCCAATTTTACTTAAACTTGAAACCTTTGAATATAGTTATAAATTTGAAATCGATTCGACAATAGAAAGGATAAATTCAGAATCAATACTTCATGATTGGGAAAAAGCCAACGATCGTAAATTTACAGATCCTGAGGGTGCAATAACTATGGCTAGGACTCTCATTGAAATAACCTGTAAGCATATTTTAGTGGGAAAAGGAATTCAATACGAAGATGATATTGAGTTGCCAAAATTGTATAAAATGACTTCACTATCTTTAAATCTTTCACCAGAGCAACATCATGAAAAGATTTTTCATCAAATTCTAGGAGGAATAAAATCAGTTGTTGAAGGTTTAGGATCACTTAGAAATAAATTCAGTGATGCTCACGGTAATATTGACAAGGTTTATAAACCTTCGATTAGACATTCTGAATTGGCAGTTAATCTTGCTGGTTCATTATGTAAGTTTTTATTAGAGACATATAAATTAAATCATTAGTAGCGCTTAAATTTGAATTTGTATATAATTGATTATTAAAATACAATGAGTAATATGCATTGGTATTCAATTGTTGGTTTTATATTGATAATTCTAGGTACCTTTTTGTCATTTTGGGGTACAATCTTAGATAATAAAAAAAACAAAGAGCTTGAAACAAAGGTAAAAAAAACTGAAAGAGGCATTGTTTCAATAGTTCAATTTAATGGATCACATCTAATAAAGCAAGGTGGTTCCACAATGATAAAAGGAGATACTAAGGAAAGTTCAATTTTTAAGGAAATCTTGCTGCTTGATAAAGCTAAGAATATTGAAGGAATTATCTTATTGTGCGATAGTGCTATAAAGTCATTTCCAGAATGGTATACACCATATTATTTTAAAGCTGTTGCTTTGATAAACCTAGATCCTTTGAATAAAGATAATGCGATTAAACTTTTAGAGGAAATAGCAGAAAACACTTTAGGTGATCCTCAATATATTTTACCAATTTGCGAGTTATTTTCTAAACTGGGTGAATTTGAGAAAGAAAAATATTATAGACAGACAGTATCTAATGAGCTCATAGATAATTTTATGAATCCCCCGCAAATTAAAAATCAAAAAAATAAAAAACAGAAATAAAATATTGGTATTTCCTAATTATGTTATCAAAAGAAGAAGCCTTCCAAAGGATATCCCATTTAGTTCAACGCTTCGAAGAACAATACGAATCCTATAAAAAATCGGATTATAATGAGACTCAGACCAGACGGGATTTCATTGATCCTTTTTTCAAAGCATTAGGATGGGATATTGATAATGAATCTGGGCATGCGGAGGCATACCGGGAAGTTATTCATGAAGACAAGGTTATAGTTGCCGGTACGACAAAAGCCCCGGATTATTCATTTCGCTTATCTGGTGGGAAACGTCTCTTCTTTGTTGAAGCCAAAAAACCCAGTGTCTCTGTTAAGGAGGATATTCAACCTGCTTACCAGATTCGTCGTTATGGCTGGAGCGCCAAACATCCGATTAGCATAATAACAGATTTTGAGGAGTTTTCGGTCTACGATTGCACGATAAAACCAGATCCTTCGGATAAAGCTTCTGTCGCCAGAATTCGTTTCATGACCTTCCGTGAATACCTAAATGAGTTTGATTTTATTTGGGAAACATTCAGTAAAGAATATGTACTGAAAGGCAGTTTTGATAAGTTCTTACAAAGCACTACCCTTAAGAAAGGTACTGCTACTGTCGACAAAGAATTTTTACAATCTCTGGATAATTGGAGAACTTACCTCGCTACAAGTATAAGCTGGAATAATAAACAGCTCGATGAAGATGAAATCAATTACGCTGTCCAACAAACCATTGACCGAATTATATTTCTACGAATTGCCGAAGATCGTGGTGTAGAGCCTTACGGCAATCTTAAACATGCCATTAAGCAGGGTGATTATTATCATAATCTCTTTGACCAGTTCCGGATTGCAGATGAAAAGTATAATTCTGGATTGTTTGATATTTCTAAAGATCTGATTACCGAAAATTTGAAAATTGACAATAAAGTCATAAGGACCATCATCAATGAATTGTACTATCCGGAATGTCCTTATGAGTTTTCTGTACTTTCAGTTGAAATTCTGGGAAGTGCCTATGAGCAGTTTCTTGGTAAAGTCATTCGAATAACGCCTGCCCATCATGCCAAAATAGAAGAAAAACCAGAAGTCCGTAAAGCCGGTGGTGTTTATTACACACCTCAATATATTGTCGATTACATAGTTAAAAGCACTGTCGGTAAATTAATAGAAGGTAAAACACCTTCAGAAATCAGTAAAATCAAGATCGTTGATCCTGCCTGTGGAAGCGGATCGTTTCTTATAGGTACCTATCAATACTTGCTTGATTTTCATAAAAGGTACTATACCGAAAATCTAAAGCCATCAAAAGGGAAAAAAGATCATCCCTTAACACCAGATGGTCATTTGACGACATCAGAAAAAAAACGCATACTGATTAATAATATTTTCGGTGTAGATATTGATATCAATGCTGTGGAGGTCACTAAATTAAGCCTACTTCTTAAATGCATGGAAGGAGAAACCGAAGTTTCCATCCAGCAACAGTTAAGTCTCTGGCATGATAGAATCTTACCTACGCTTGATAATAATATAAAAGATGGGAATAGTTTAATTGATAACGACTTTTATTCTTCAAATATTGATTTTAATCAAGATAAAAAGATTAAACCTTTCAGTTGGTTTAAAGCTTTTCCCGATATTATTAAACAAGGGGGATTTAATGTTGTCATCGGTAATCCTCCATGGGGCGCAGATTTCGATAAAATAACAATTAACTATATACGGAACAAGTACATTTCAGCTAGAACTGGAAGTTTTGATTCATATTCTGCATTTATAGAAAGATCATTAACAATTCTCTGCCCTTCTGGACTATTAGGATTTATTACTCCGGATACATTTTTGCGTAAGGATGATTTCTTTTCGTTTAGAAGTTATATTCTGAATTACTTCAGTGTATTGGAAATTATCGAAACGGGTCCTGTTTTTGCTCAAGTAAGAGATACTTGGTGTTGTTTAATTTTCATTCAAAATAGAAAGCCTGATTCTTTTTCATTAATTAATCACAAAAAGATAAGTCGTTTTATTGTTTCTGCAGAGCAGCGTCTTATAAACTTCGGTCTATATCACTGGGATTTTCATACGATCATTCCTCAAGATATATGGATGAAAAAGAATAAAATGATAATTGGTTATAAAGCTTCTATTAATGAACAAAATATAATTGATAAATTAGAACAATATACACCTTTAGGGCTTCACAATTTGTTTAGCATTTCAAGGGGCGAAGAAGGCAGCAAATTCAATATTAAAAAGTCCGAATCAAGTAACTTTTTCATGGTTATACCTGCTGATATTGAGATAAATCTGTGTAAAGAAGGTATTCCTATTGATTCAAGCCGTTTAACACCTAATAAATATAATGCTATATATACAAGGCCCAAAATTTGGATTACAAGGATACAAAAAATGAGATGGGAAAGACGAATCGTTTCATCTGTCGATGAAAGAACTAATTCGGCTGGGATGAAAACTTTGCAATCTATAGTGAGTTCTGGAAATAATGTCTCTGATTTATATTTTTTACAGAGTATTCTTTCTTCCAGACTTATCAATTTTTGGTGTGTGAATTATTTATCTGATGATATGAACCAATCTTATTTATCTCGAATCCCAATAATGATCCCTCAGAATGAAGAGGAAGGAGATATTAAAATTAAAAATGATATCGTTGCTGCTTTTGGTCAAATGATACAATTAATAAGGGACAAACAGGATTTAAGATTACAAGCTCAGATTAATCATGTAAATAATAGAATTATACACATTGAGGATTTGTTAAATCAATATATCTATCAGCTCTATCATTTGAACCTTGAAGAAATTAAGATTGTTGAAGAAAGTTATATTTAGTTGTAAAAGTTAAATTTTGATATTTCAGACAATAACTATCAGGTGTTATTTAAACTGACAACCCATTCCATTTCACACATCAGTAACTTAAACCCCCTCGTCTTCGATTGTAACTAGGGCCTGATTCATTACCTATCCCGTTTTGATGAGTTACGACATAATTCTTGGATTTCGCTCTATTTCATCGTAACTTAGCGGTGCACGTTGGTCAATGCGGTTGAATCAGATGAATATCTACTTATCCAATTCCTTTCAGCCTTCACTGTAGATACCTCACCAAAAACAAAGCTTATGAAAAGGTTCTGTATCCTCTTAATTGCGCTGCTTATAGTGAGCGGTGCATGGGCACAAAACCAGCAACCCTGTTCAAGCTGCCTGCCGGAAGGCATCATATTTAAAACGCAAGCCCAGATTGATAATTTCCAGACTAATTATCCTGGATGTACAGAGATTGAGGGGAGCGTGATGATCTGGGAAGATGATATTACCAACCTGTATGGATTAAGCGTATTGACTTCCATCGGGGAAGACCTTTATTTTAATGACAACGACGCCCTGACAAGCCTATCAGGACTGAATAATTTGACTTCCATTGGAAGGAGGCTTCATATTACTGGCAGCGATGCCCTGTCCAGCTTGACGGGGCTGGAAGAAGTGACTTCCATCGGGGGTAGCCTCGAGATTCTTTTTAACGAAGCCCTGGCCAACTTGACGGGACTGGATAATCTGACTTCCATTGGAGGTAGACTTGCTATTTATGACAACGATACCCTGACCAGCCTGACGGGGCTGGAAAGATTGACTTCCATCGGGAAATACATAGAGATTTGTGACAACGGTGCCCTGACAAGCCTGACAGCACTGGATAACCTGACTTCCATCGGGGAATACATTTGGATTTATGACAACGACGCCCTGACCAGCCTGACAGGACTGAGAGATTTAACTTCCATCGGGGGATTTCTTAGCATTCTCGACAACGATGCCCTTATCAGCCTGACAGGGCTGGAAAACCTGACTTCTATTGGCGGAGAACTTAAGATTCAGGTTAACGCTGCTCTGACCAGTCTTACGGGACTGGAAGGATTGACTTCAATCGGGGGAGATTTTTTGATTGGTAGAAACGCCGTACTGACCAGCCTGACAGGACTGGATAACTTGACTTCCATCGGGGATGATTTAGGTATAACGAGTAATGATGCTCTTACCACGCTTACAGGGCTTGAGGGATTGACTTCCATCGGAGGTGACTTGCAAATTGGGAGTGAGTATGGAAATATTTCTCTTACAAGCCTGGTCGGGTTGGTGGGACTGACTTTTATCGGAGGTGATCTTATGATTAGGAATAATAATTCACTGACCACTCTTATGGGACTGGAAGGATTGACTTCTATCGGGGGAGGAGTTTATATTAATAACAACGATGCTCTGACCAGTCTAACGGGACTGGGTAACCTGACTTCCATCGGGGGTGACATAGAGTTTTATTACAACCCTGCCCTGATCAGCCTGACGGGACTGGAAGGAGTGACTTCCATCGGGGGCTTTCTTTCGATAAAGTATAATAGCCACCTTACCAGCCTGACAGGACTGGACAGTATTGATGCTAGCTCTATCTCCAATTTATCCATTTATTACAACCTTTCATTATCAACCTGTGATGTCAAAAGCATTTGTGATTATCTGGCAACACCAAATGGGACAGTGAATATCCACGACAATGCAACGGGTTGTGACAGCCAGGAAGAAGTGGAGGCAGCCTGCGAGGCAACATTCGTTGAAGACATAACACCAGAAGCATCGTTTTCCATTTACTCCAATCCCGCATTGATCCAGATCACCATAGAGACATCCACCCCTCCCCAAAAAAACACACTCCTTACCATCTATAACCTCAACGGTCAACAATTCATAGAACGGCAAATAAATGAACCGACCACTGTGATTGATGTCGGTGTATTGCCCAGCGGAGTCTATGTCGTGAGGATGGTTTGGGAGAAAGGCGTGCAGGTGGGGAAGTTTGTCAAGAAATAAAACGGGTAATAAGATAACAGGCGACGTGTCAGATTATATTAGACTGACTTCATCCGAAATGTAATTTCAAATCTTAGCAACTACAATTTAGTATAAAGAGTGCTCTCGGGAGTATTTATCACTTACATATTTCACGTTGCTTTCTTTCTCGTAATTACCAAATTTCCACAGGGCGGCGCGGGGCATAGCTTGATAAAAAAGGACTTGCAGTCCTTTTAAACCCGCGGAAGCGTCTAAATTCGAGGAATTTAGCCGCTTATTTTTCAGAATTCCGGATCCGAAATCCCGCCGACTTCTTTTTCTAGGTAGAAAACGAAGCAAAAAGAGCCTTAATCCTGGATTCTTGCCCGTTGCTATGCGCTGATTATCCGCTTATTATAAATATCAATTGGTAATTTCCTGCCCATCAGGTTTTCCCTTGTTGCACTCCCGTTGCCATACTCTTCGCTGCTTGTTACTCATAAAATCCTGCAAAGTTACTTCGCAGTCTAAAATTTCGTCAAGGATAACATGCACCGGATCCTGGTTCTTCGTTTTCCGGCTTTGTTACCCGTTGGGTCTGTTCATTTTCTCTTGAATTCGAAATCTGACATATCTCCTTGACCTAATGTTATCCTGCTCGTGGATGTTCCGGCTGAATTTTTTTTTAACCAGCAGCTCTCACCGGCTGCACAAAACGTTTAGCCATGAACACACAACCCTTATTCAAAACTTTTGTGCGCGAGCTTCGCATGAACTACGGAGTAGTTTCCTACACCGACTGCAACAAGGTCTCCTCCAGCCTGGATGCCAGCAAGATCTTCCGCGACATCTGGGCACATGATATGAGCCATCGTGAGGCCTTTTACATCCTTTGCCTGAACCGTGCCAACAAGGTTATTGGTTATGCCCTTATTTCCCTGGGTGGCCTTTCCGGTACGGTTGCCGATCCCAAGGTGATCTTTTCAACCGCTTTGCTTGCTAATGCCAGCTCGTTAATATGCGGTCACAACCATCCGTCAGCCAATACAGAACCATCCCAGGCTGACATTTCCCTCACCAAGAAACTGGTCCAGGCTGGTGCCAGTCTCGATATCCAGGTACTCGATCACCTGATCCTTTCGCCGGACGACACCTACTTTTCCTTCGCCGATGAAAACCTGATGTCCTGAAAAGCGGGAGCCGAAAGGCTCCCTTTTTTTATTCGCACTTAATCTATATTTTTTGTAACTTTAGGGCATCGAGATTGTAATTTCTAATTTTCGACAATTTCTTTTAATTTGTCTCAAACATATTGATTAAATAAGAATAAGAAATTCTTTAAATGTTCCAGGAAACCTACATTTAAGAAAATTTTTTGTGGATATTGGAAGCAAGTATCAAATGATGAAAGAATAACTTCTTATAGTGGTATGACAGACAATAATAGACTTTTTGTTTCAGATCTTAAAATATTTCTCGATTCATCAAATAAATCGGATAAAGTGAACGCAAAGAATATATTAAGGTTCTTGCAATTTGATGAACTTTCAATAATTGGAATTTTTAATTAAAACCAGTGCACAACGATCGAAGCCAGTGTAAAGGTGTGTTTAGCGACCCATTTTGGCTGTATAACACAACCCCATCCTCTGTCCAGATATAACATAACATTACCAAGCGTGTTACTGACACGTTATGCTCAATTTTTTAAAATGAAATTCCTCCTGATCATAATATTTTGCATTTATATTATTGGTTGCCAAAGGGTTTCCCTTAAAACCAATCAAGGGGAAGCTGAAATAGCAATCGAAGAAGATAATATTTTGGGCTCTTTAATGAAAGACGACAGTTTAAATGAGGATTATTTTGGATTTGATACATTATTCATTAAGCAATATATTACAGATAATAATAACGAAATAAAATTAGAAGGAAGTAAATCGAAAGATATATATCGAATTGTTGCAAAGAATAAGAATGGTCTTATTAAAAAATTTCAGATTGCTAATAATTGGTACAGTGCATCTCATTCATCAATATTATGGGATAATGAAGATTTCATATTCATAAGGTATGGATGTGGAACAAGTTGCTGGGGAGCAAAAGTATTGTCATTAAATGATAACCGGGGGATATTAAATTTCCCCATGTACTTTTATTCAGATAGTGTAAGAAATATTGTCATATTTCCTGATACAATTGAACCAGAAAAAATACTAATAGAAAATTTAAATTCTCAAAGGTCGATCGATTTGGAACTTAAACTTTGTGATAAATCAGCAATTCCAATATTAATGATTGATAGTGTATACTTTGATAATTTAAACAACATCAATATCTTATATCAAGGTTCAGATTGCAAATCTTTAACTAAAGTACTGAATATTAATCAAATAAAAAACTGAGCATAACGAACGCGCAGCGCCCAGCCCGGGCTTACTTTACAAGTTGCTCCATGTGGGCGGGTGCTCTTTGAAATACTAACTTGAATATTAACACATTAATCGCCGCACCCGCCCGTATGGAGCAAATATAACCCGGGCCGGGGCGCTGCGCACAACGTTATGGCACATTTAAAATGAACAAAATGATATGTTGAATTATTTCAAAATAACACCTCTTCTGATTTTGATAATTTTCATAAGTTGTCAAAATGAACAAAAATTAAATTCATTAAAGACTTCGGAGATTTATTTTGTTAGGTCCTCAAACTCTTTTAATAAAGGATACTCAACTGAGAATACAATTACATTCAGAGATTTCTACTTCGACTATAACATCATTTTAATCGATAGCATTTCAAGTATATATTACCATATAAAACCTCTTAATTGTATGTCAGGAACCAAACCTAACAATGAATTTCCCAATTTTTGCAATTTGAAACCTGAGAACTTTTTGACTGTAAAAAGCATATCGGATTTAATGAAAATAATCCTGACAAATTCTGAAATCCCTGAAAGAATCTATTTAATATCAAATAATGATACGATCAGAGATATTCGGTACTTTAAGTTAAAAGACCAACTTTCTAATCATGACATAAAAACCTCAACCAGAGTATTAACAGAGGAAGAAGAAGAAATTATGAAGTCGATTTTAAAAAATACAGATTATCGACCTGAAAACATAAATTGGGTACGAACATTAAATGTACCAAGTGAATTTAATAGTGAAATTGAAATAATCGAAGAAAATTAAAACGTGCCATAACGAACGCACAGCGCCCAGCCCGGGGTTATTTAACAAGTTGCTCCATGTGGGCGGGTGCTCTTTGAAATACTAACTTGAATATTAGCACATTAAGCGCCGCACCCGCCCGTATGGAGCAATAATATCCCGGGCCGGGGCGCTGCGCACAACGTTATGTGGCATTTATAAGAATGAAAATGTACATTTCTACAATATTGCTTTTAGTACTTTTTCCCTTTGTTTGTTTCGGACAAGAGAAGAAACAAGAGGCAATTGATTCAATCTTTACTTATGCAGACTCCCCATCAGAATTTAGACTTAAAATGCTGGAGAATTGCGAAAACGCCTTTATAATAGCTGACCAAGACATTGCAAAAAATAAAATTAATTTATTAATAGTAGGTGGAATTGCTCCAGCTGTCTATCCATCAGATCAAACCTTTGAGGAGAAATATCAAGTTACATACTACGACTATGGAGACCTAGCTGCAAAAGGTGAATGTATGTTCAATTACAACTCAAAAGTTTTTGACTACTTGACTGAAAAATATGGAAAGACTTGGAGAAAGGAAGTCAGGAAAGATGTTTATGGTTTAAAAGAGTGGAAGAAAAGAAAAAGGAAATAAAGAATAATGAAAACGCCACATAACATGCCGCTATGCCCCATGCTAAAATATCCCAGGATTCCTGGTGGAATCCTTTATCCAACGCACAGGGCATAGCGGCAGAACGTTAGCGCCCTTCCAAAAGGATAACCTTCATTTTTCAATACCCCCCCCATTTTCTGTTCATCATTCAAAATTTCTACGCAAAGTTACTTCGCCGCCTAAAAATCGGTAAAGGATAACACTTAGACGGTTTTTCCCATCAATCCAGCACCGTCCTGGTTACCATTCTGGTCTCGTCATTTTCTTCACGCAAGGTTTTGAAAGCTGACCGATCTCCTTGACCTATTGTTAGTCGGTCTCGTGTGTGTTTTACAGCGTAAAATTTTTAATTGTTTCACTTTCAAAAATTTAAAGCCATGACACACATTGCCTTAACTCAGTCACCGAATCGCCCGACAGACGCTCGGACGCTCTACGATCCTTACTTCCTGTCTTTCCAGACCTACGATAAGCTCTGCAAGCTCATCGATTGCTCTGTAAGCGAAGCAATGAGCTATGGCCTCACACGCCAGATGATTATTGATCTTCTTACAGAATCTAAATAATCTCCCGGGGGCTGCCGGATCATCCGGCAGCCCCTTTTTTATGCTCATGCTTCACCCCGAAAGAAAAAGAAGGCTATCCTTTTCCACTGAGCAATCCAAGGAAAACGAGCACAAATGAATGCAATTCAATACCGATTTTACCCACCACACGTTTATGCTTGTTCACTGCAGGAAGGGCTACTTTTTATTCAAATAAAAACTCCGCGAAGTTACTTCGCAGTCTAAAAATCCGTCAAGGATAACTCTTGGACAATACCTCATGCTGGTATCCTCATTTGTCCCGGTTACCCATCGGGTCTCGTCATTTTCTCACACAAGGTTTCGAAAGCTGACCGATCTCCTTGACCTATTGTTATCCTGCTCGTGGAGCTCACTGGCGTAATTTTTTTTAATAACCCGTAGCCCTCACACGGCTGCACAAAACAAAATGCCATGAATGCAACAGAAAACACCACTGCCATCGCAGCTCAAAGAGCATCATTGAAAGTCTTAACCCAGAGCTTAAGACCGAAAATCACCGCTGGTGAATTCAAAACCATCAATGATGCCCTGCTGGCGAGCTATGCCACAGCAAAGCACGCCACGTTTAACACCTATGAAGGCTGGGCCAAGGCCGGAAAGGTTGTTAAGAAAAACTCCAAACCTTTCCTCGTCTGGGGTCGCCCGGTGGAGAGAAGGGATGAATACGGAAAGACCTATTCCTACTTTCCGGTACGCTACCTGTACTCCAATGCCCAGGTGGTTGATCAGGTTCAGTCCTGACACTTCGCCCTTTCGCGGTGCGGCCATAACGGCCGCACCTTTTTTTATGCTCACAGCCGTTGTCCTTTTTTCTTCAAAGGCGGTTACCTTATTTCGTCCGAGATTTTACACCAGGGGGATGATCCACATTTCAAAGCTCCATATACTTCTTTTCCGTAAGGATAACCGTGGCCGTGGGCAGGAGTTCTCCCTGTCATTCATTAAATCCAATGGCCACATCGTGAAGGTTGAAAGAGCCATCTGTACCTCCTTTTATTCCAGGGGCCAGCGGTTCAATATCAGGATCCTGCCATCGGGTGAGATACGCCAGGTAAAGCTTTACAGCATCATAGAATTCAATCATGCCAGGGTCTATGTATGAGGACATCGTCATATTGCCCAATTTCACCGGGTACCTTCCGGGAGCCAGGGCCATCATCACCTTTACCGACAATGTCAGTTTGTATTCCATAGAGAGCCAGCCTATGCCATTTTCCAAGAATGGTAGGCAGTACCGCGGCATTGTTCCCTGGGGCCAGAATAACCTGTTGCCTGAAGAAGTCCTGGAGATCGTATATCGCAATCCGGTGATGACCACCGGTTTGCTGTTCAATATCCAGGTGAGTTATGGACAGGGCATCCAGCCTTTCCGGTATGTTGTGGAAAACAACATCCGAAAGGTTCAGCCCGTCTATGAGTGTAAAGAGATCAACACCTTTTTTGAAGAGAACAACATCAACGGTTACCTGCTGGAGCAGATGACCGATCTGAACTTTTTCTACAATGTTTTTCCTGAGATCATCCTAAACCGTGATGTTCCGGAAAAACGCAAGATCATCAGCTTAAACCACAAGGAAGCCTGCTTCTCCCGCTGGGACTCGATGAATCCGTCGACGGGTGAGATCGAATATCACTTTTACTCTGCCGAGTGGAGCAAAGGTCATCGTGAAGATACCGTTGCTGTCACACCGGTACTCTCGGCATCCCATCCCATCCAGGATCTCAAGAACCGCATTGCCCGCGGGGAAAAACGCTTCCGCTACATCATCCCGGTGAATTTCCCCACACCGGGCAAGACCTATTACCAGAAACCCTACTGGTACTCGATCATCGAATCCGGCTGGGCGGACTTCGCCTCTCAGATACTCACCTTTAAAAAGGCATTGCTTGCCAACCAGATGTCCATCAAGTACCATGTGCAGCTGGCCGATAATTACTTTGAGGAAATCTTCGCCAGGGAAGGCATCACCGATGATAAGCGACGCAAGGAACGGGTGCGCAAGGAGTATAAATCCATCAATGATTTTCTATCGGGTGAAGCCAAAGCAGGCAAGAGTGTCATTTCTTATGTCAAGCAGACCATGGATGGCAAAGAGTTTCCCAGGATGAAGATCACCGCCCTGGAAAATCATTTCAAGGGTGGGGAATATATCGAAGATACCGAAGAGGTGAGCAACATCATGAGCTATGGCCTGGGCGTGCACCCCTCGTTGATCGGTGCTTCGCCAGGCAAGAACAAAGGTTCGTTTTCCGGTACTGACAAGCGCGAGCTTTTTATCATCAAGCAGGCTCTGCTCAAGCCTGTCCGGGATATGATCCTCCGTCCCTTTTACCTGATCAAGGCCATCAACCGCTGGCCCGAGGACATCCAGTTCGGGATCCCCGACCTGGTGTTGACCACCCTGGACGAGAACACAGGAAGTGAACGCAAAATAAGCTAACTAATGGAAGATACCCTTTTCACCGGCATGGAGGATATCCAAAAGTACGTGGCCGTGAGCCTGACATCGTCCGAGGATGTGATCCATCCCTATCTGAAGCAGGCCACCTCCAAGTACCTGGTTCCCATCTTAGGTCAGGACACCATTGAAGTGTTCCAACAGGTGGTCCATGGATCCTCATCGGGTGAGGAGCCGGAGCTCATGGATGCCATCTACCTGACCAAGCTGGCTATTGCCCGCTTTGCCTATTATCTGGCTATCTCCATGCTGAATGTACATATCGGTGATGCAGGGATCATGGTGGCATCCACCTCGAACCTGGCACCGGCCTCCAAGCACCGTACCGACGAACTGAAGGCCGATCTGCTGGCAAGCGGCTGGGATGCGGTCAATCTGTTGTTAAAGCACCTGGACCGTTACAAGGATGAGCTTGCTGATCTTTTCACCGAGGAGCTCTCGGCGATGTACTCGCTGTTTGTTACCAATGCCGATGAGTACAACCGGTTTGTGAACATCGAGCACTCTTTTTTGAGGTTCTACAACCTTCGCCAAGCGATTGAGCGGGCCGAGTTGCTGCATTTGATGCCAGTGTTGTCCCAGGAGCTCTATGACGAGCTCAAAGCCCAGGTGCGCCAGGGCGAGGTCTCCGGGGTCAACCAGCAGCTGTTGCTTCCCATAAAGGCTTTTGTGTGCTATAAAAGCGCCCAGCAGGAGATCGATCCCAGTTACGGCGCCTATGCCGATCATGCCCTGGCATACCTGAAGCGCTATCTGGATGATCACCTTGGAGATTATCCGCTGTATGCCAATAGCTCGGTGTATGATCCCAGCAAGACATCCTACTGTGTTTTTGAAAACGATGATGAGCATGGCTTTTTTGTTTTTCAGTGATCCCAACATGCAGTACCTCTCTGAGATCCTTTTGTCCGCCATCGTATTCACGATGGTGGCCAATGCCGGGGTGCTGGTGGCTTTTTATTTCAACACCAAGTACCAGCTGCGCAAACACGATAAGGACATTGAATGCCTGATGCAGGAACTCAAGCAAAAAGCCGATACCGTCTCCCTGGATGACCTGAAACGTGACCTGAACCAGAAGTTTGCCTGTATTGACGACAAACTCAACAACATATACGACCATTTAATTAACCATAAATACTAATACCATGGAAGCAATCTGGCAATTCATTACCGGCCATTTAGCCGAGCTGATTTTTGGCCTTCTGGCATTTGCTGAAATCATCGTTCGTCTTACCCCGACTAAAAAGGACGATTCGATCCTGAATTTCATCATAACCATCATTGACGCTCTTTTCCCAAATAGGAAAAAGAACGGTGGTAAATTTAAGCTCACCAGCCAGGTAAAAGAAACGAATCAGCCTAAAGACATGTTCTAGCCGATGACCATTCGTATTGAGGGAGAGTCTTACCGGATTCCTGACTCCTGGAACTCTTTGTCCGGGGATCAGTACGCTGTGCTTTGCTCTCTGATAGGAACCTACAAGGATCCCCAGGCCATCAGGGTCAATTTCCTTTTCTATCTGCTGGGATTAAAGGTGGATCCTTTCAATCCTTCAAATAAGGGGTGTTTTTTGCATCACAGGGGTAAGCTGATATTCCTGGATTCGGAAACAATCGCTGAGATGTGCCAGGGTCTGGATTTTCTCTTCACCCAGGATTCCGGTCAGCGGGTGCTGAATCCGGATCTATGCACCAACCATTTTAAAAGGATCACCGCTCATAGAAAAAAGCTCATCGGCCCTGAGGATCGGATGGTGAATGTCCGCCTGGGTGAGTTCATTCATGCCGATTCCCTGTATCACCACTTTATCTCCACCTGGGATCCAGCCGTGCTGAATAAATTCCTGGCATGTCTCTGGAGGGAGAAAGATCCTCAAATCACGGAAGATTCTCCTTTGTACAAAGGCGATCTCCGGATTGCGTTTAACCCTTACACTCTTGAAAGCCAAGGCGGCACTGTGTCTTTCTTGGGTGAGCAGGTTAAAATGGGATGCTTTCTGTTCTACGCAGGCTCAAGGAATTATATCTCCCGAAGGTTTCCCAATCTTTTTTCTTCGCATTCATCCTCGTATTCTCCGGATGCGTACATGTCGCTGTGCTATGATCTTTGCAACAGCGATGTTTCAAAGATCAACCTGATTCTGGACTCCTATGTCTATGACGTATTCATGTTCCTGGAAAACTCAATCAAAAACAAGAATAAATCCTGATTCAATCCATGTATGACCATGTAAACTATTTCCGGATGATAGCCGGTACGCTCAAGGAGTTTGTCCACACACCCCATGAAACCGTGTTTCACCGCATCCGCTCCATCGCCTCGATGGAAGAATTTTTGTTTTCTTCCAGGATTGTAAAAAAAATACCGCACCTGCTGGTCATGGATCGGGTGGACTGCCGCCTTCAGGATGCCCTGAGCGACAATCGGCTCATCAAGTCCTTTTACAGCTTTTATATCGTGGCTCACGCCCCGATGGATGATTTCGATACGATTGAAACGGCTAATCAATCGGTGAAATCCATCCTTCATAAAATCCTGTCAAAGTTAATCCATGACAAGCAGCATTACATCGGTGGCATGGAGCTGCTGGATGCGGATTCCATCGTGTATGGTTCCATTGGTCCCATCGGTGATAATTTCATCGGTGTGGAGTGCAGCTTCACCATCACTGAAAAAATACCCCTGATGTTTAATGTATCTGACTGGTGCATCTGATGGAAAACACCGATCTGAAATTAACCGCCCAAGCCTGGGCGGACATTGTGATCAAAAACTGGCTATCCAAGATAGAGCGGCTGAGAATCAATTATTCCTACCAGCTTTCCGATAGTTTTGTTCATCACGTCCTGGCTAATGCCGGTGGCGACATACAGCGCATTGAATTTGCATTTGCCTTCTATGGCCGAATGGTGGATATGGGAGTGGGCAAGGGAGTCAAAATTTCCCTGGTCAAAGAACGTCATTATGAAGGATTCCGCAGAAGGCCCAAGCCGTGGTACTCGGTGACGTTGTATGCGGAAGTGAAAAAACTGCGGGAAATCCTTCAAACCAAATATGCCATCAAGGCTGCCACAACCACCGTTGAGATCCTCTTAGGTGGATAGGCGATGTCCTTTCATTTACGACGGCTTTGGTGAAATTTTGGTCCCATGAGTGCAATCAATGAGACCGCACGGGTACGTGTGGAGCTGGACGGACAGCAGGCCGGTCAGGCCCTGGCAAAGCTTAAAGAAAAGGCAAACCAGCTTACCGTGGAGCTTCATGAGCTCCGCCAGGCCAACGATCTGGTCAACTATAACAAGAAACAAAAGGAGCTCCGGGGCATCGAGTCCCAGATGCGATCCTATCAGAAAGCAGTGATGGATACCACCCAGGTGCTGCGCAACTTAAATGGTGCCAGCCTGAAAGACCTTCAGATGGCCAAGCGGGAACTCACCGCACAGATACGGTCCCTGAACCGTGCTTCGGCTGATGAGCTGGTACTGTACAAGAAAAAGCAGGCCGATTTAAAGGCCGTCAATGCAGAGATCAACCGGGTGAACTCCTCGATGTATGCCCAGCAGGGTTTTCTCACGCGTACAGCCGAAGGCTTTAACCGGTATTTTGGCATGATCTCCACGGTCACGGCAGCCCTGGCAGGACTGTATATGTCCATGCGGAAGATGCTCACATTGTCCAGGGATTATGAAAAATCACTGGACGGGCTCTCTGCTGCCACGGGTCTGGCAGGGGAAGACCTGGAATGGCTTTCAGCGGAAGCGAAATCCATGTCCACCCAGACCGTGGAAGGTTCCATTCGCATCACTCGCAGCGCTGCCGATATCCTGGAAGCTTACAAACTGCTGGCCAGCGCCAAGCCTGAGCTGATGGAGGTCAAGGAGGACCTGGCCTCCGTCACCCGCGAAACGCTGATTTTGGCTGAAGCATCCGAGATGGACCTGGAAAAGGCCGTGCTGTCCATGACCACGATCATGAACCAGTATGGCGCCGGTGCTGACCAGGCGCGAAAGTATATCAATGCGTTGGCTGCAGGAAGCAAATACGGAGCCGCCTTCATCCCTCAGATCGCAGCCTCCCTCAAAGAGTTTGGCGTGAATGCCGCCACGGCCAACATCTCGGTGGAGCAATCCGTAGGATTGATCGAAACCCTGGCAGAGAAAGGATTGATGGAATCCCGTGCCGGGATCATGCTGCGTAATGTGCTGAGCAAACTCGAGCAGCAATCCGATGAGTTGCGCCCCTCGATCGTCGGATTGGAAAAAGCACTGGAGAACCTGGATGCCCGTCATCTGTCGGTTGCAGAAAGGGTTAAAATGTTCGGAGAGCGCAACCAGGTAGCAGCCGAGATTCTTACTCAGAACATCGATAAAGTAAAATATTTCAGCCAGGTGGTCACCGGCACCAATGCCGCTATAGAGCAGGCTACGATCAATACGGATAATGCTTCTTCTGCCATTGAACAGGCGCGCAACAGGCTCAGTCTGATGGCCATGGACCTGGGTCAGAAAATACAACCCTATGTAGCCAAATCCATTAATTCCTTTGCTAACCTGGTTAAAATCCTGGCTAACCTGCCGGAATTTTTCCAGAAGAATAAAACCGCCATCCTGTCGGTTTCAGCAGCCATGCTGGTACTATTGGGCAACAAGATCAAGACGGCAGCCGTCATCATCACTCAAAACCTCTTGCTCAAGGAAGGCATTGGCTTACGAATCAAGGATGCCGTTGCCCTGAAAGCTGCTATCCTTCAGGAAGAATACCTGGCCTTTGCCAAGGCAAAGGGAACCAAGGCAACCAACGTGGCTACCATGGCCACGTTTGCTTTTAATAAGGCGCTGGCAGCCAACCCAATCGGTGTGGTGGTCACAGCCATCGCGGCCCTGGTAGGTGCCATAAAGCTTTATGACACCTACAGTGCCCAGTCCGTGCGGCTGGAGAAAGAAAAGGCTCAAGCGCTTAACCGTGTTACAGATGCCAATGAAAAGCTATCGGAGTCTTATGATCGCCAGGCGGAAGCCATCGGAGAATTTACCAAGCTGTCCATTGAGCAGCGCAATGCGCTGGTGGATCAGGTCGGCAAAACCCTGGAACTGGCCGAGGCAGAGCTGATCTTAATGCAAACCAAACGCCAGGCGATTGCCCAGGATAATTTCCGGTTGAATACCTGGCAGAAGTTTGTCTCGCTTCTTTTAGGCAGCAATGCAGCCACGTATGAAGCAGTCAAATCCGTGGAGAATTCCACCCGGGCCACCCAGGAGCTGGATACAGGACTAGAGGCTCTGATGGGAAAGATATCCCAGCTGCGAGAGCAGAAATTATCACTGGATGATATTGTCCATGCGGAAGCCAATGCCGATGCTATTTTGGGTGAGACCCTGGCCAATATAGAGGAAAAAATACGCCTGTACCAGGTTGCCTTAAAGAATGCCGCTTATCAAAGCGAGGACTTTTACCGTATCCTTGCCAAGATCAAGGATGCGGAAAAGATACAGGCCTCCCTGCAGGTGGAGATCACCACCGATGCAGAAGGATCCACCGGTGAGAGGATTCAGCAGGTGACCGACCAGGTGCAGCAAGCCATTGATTCATTCCAGCAGGAAGCTTACCTTGGTACACTCTCGGCCAACGAGCGTGAGCTCGAGGCGATTCGCCAGAAGTATGACAAGTATATTGTCATGGCCCGGGATAACCAGGAGCAAATCAAAGCGCTGGAAGATTTGCGCGATGAGGAGCTGGATCAAAAGGCCAAAGAGCAGCTGGCTCAATCCCAGGTGAGGAACCAGAATTTACTGGATAAAAGGGATGAATTCCTGACCTCGCTGCACCAGAAAACCATGGATGATCGCTCCCGTGAATTGCTGGAGAATCAAAACCACTGGAATGCAATCAAAAGCCAGCTGGAGATGTTCCACACCCAGGGTGTGATCAAGGATCAGCAGTACTGGGCTGCTCTTATGAACATCACCCGCCTGGGACGCGAGGATCAACAAAAGATCCATGAACAGTACAACCAGAAGGAAGTCCAGGCCAATCAGGCTAAAAACAAAGCCATCAACCAGGCCAACCATGAGGCCCTGATGGGTACCTTGTCGCTGCTGAGCAATGTGTTTGGAAACATTCAGTCGCTGCTGGATGAACAAAGCGAGGAGTTTCGTGCGCTGGCCGTGTTTCAGGCCACCATCGACACGTTCGCCGCTGCTGTAGCAGCTTACAAATCAACGGCAGAGATACCCATCGTAGGTTCGGTGCTCGCCCCGATAGCAGCTGCCGCTGCCGTGGCTTTCGGTGTGGCTAAAATCGCCAAAATCGAATCCCAGTCCTATCAGGTGGGTGGCTATACCGGTGAGGGTTCCCACCAGCAGGTTGCTGGTGTAGTTCATAAAAACGAATATGTGGTTCCCGCGCACCTCATGCAGCATCCCCTGGTAAAATCCTATGTTGAGCAGATAGAAGAGCTGCGCAATCAAAAAGGCTATCAAGACGGAGGGCATGTCCAGGATGGTTCCTACCAGATATCCGCCTCCATGATCAAGGATCCCCACGTAAATCGCGCCCGAAAGATCATTGATCTTGTGGGGCAAAATCCCGCCACAGGCGATGATGCCTTTGTTTTGGATGCTTTCCTTGGGATGCAGACCATGATTGGCAATCTTCAGCAAGGTTTCATCACTACCGATCAGCTGATCCGTAAGCGTAATGAACTACTGAAGGATGCCACAGGGGATACAGAGCAAATCTATGATGAATTCAGCGAAAAAATCGCTCGTTCAGAATCCGTCCAGGAGCATATCCAACAGGTTGTGCAACGGCGTGATGAGCAAGTTATCAATACTTTGACTTACCTGAAGGATTATACAGCTGTGGATGACTTCACCGATTCCACGTTGCCAGATAATACTTACACCTCGCAACGAGTGGAAGGGTCATCCTCAAGACAGCTGCAGCCCCTTTTACCTTACCAGGTCAACACCCGGGCAATGATGGGGATCAATGTGCCCATGGCAAAGAACGCTCTTGAGCCTTCCATCCCGCAGCCTGTGGTCGATATACCTGCATTCCCCCGGTATCCGGAACCAAAGACTCCCAAGGAGCTTACCGAAATGCTCGGCAAGCTGTTGAAAAAGCTGGATGATCCCATCCAGGCCAATGTTTCCTGGTGGGACATTAAAAAGAAAAACGATGAATATGATAAGATCCGCAAAGCCATAGGCGTGTAAGAGGTGTCCTTTTTATTCAATGCTTTTAGTTGAAGTTTTGCCCTATGATTGCCATCTACAAAACTCCACCCAAAGTATCCTTCTGCAACAATCCCATCGTATTTGGCGTGTCCACCAACAACATGTACGCCACCGACGGAGTGACCGCCAAACTCATATTGAGCCTCTCGGATCTGGATACCACCGTGGGGCATGGCTTTACGCTTACGTTCAATAATCTTTCCCTGGCATTCACCCTGGCATCCTTACCCGATGAATCAGGGCTCCAGCTGATCGTGGCCTCTGGTCAGATCACCCTGCAAGAGTGGGGTGCTCTATTGGTAGAAGGCCTTCGCAGCAATTTTCACCTGGTGTCCAACTTTCGCATTTCCGGTAGCTACCAGGGAAATTACCTGATCACCCTGGAGTCCATTGATCCTTCGGCGGATTACTCCCTGAGTGTTTCGGACATCACTATCTCCACCTTATCCATTGAATCCAACCGGCAGGGTGTGACACCGCAGATGCGGGAAAATTTCAAGATCATTGGACGCGTCTACCTGGTGACGACATCAGGTCAGCTGGAATTTTTGGCCCAGGATCAGATTACCCCGGATTCCACGGGAAAAGCCCTTTTTGATTTTGCCCAGTACCTGCTGGTGAAAGTTGTGGATACTGCCCGCTTTTTGTTTCCGCAGACGGTCACCGATTTCATCTTTGACCGCTCGGATCAGATCAAACGCTTTGTGGTGCAGTTCTGCGAGAGTTATACCGGCGTTTACCACCGGCTGCACATTACCTGGTCCACCGATACCTATGTCACGGTGGGAGGCATTGATTTTTCACAGATGGCCAAATTCATCCAGGAAGGATCCTCTTATTTTGATATGCTTCAATACAACAAGGATTTCCTCACCTGGAGGCCACAGAGCAAGAAAATATGGATACGCCAGCCGGAGATGCTGCATTTTTTGGTGTGGTACAACGATACTTCCTGGCTGGCCATGAAAATTAAAATCACCTATACGGATGGTTCAACGCATACTTTCACCAAGTATACGTATTCACCTGTCTACAAATACGATATAGTGGAAGTGGTATGCACCTACGCCAAGCTGGATCTGATCTCCTTGCCGCAGTCCCAGGGCAAAACCATCTACAAATATGAAATCTGGCTAGTGGATGATAATGTTCAGGTATCCCGGACCATGGAGTTTGTTCTGGATCGTACGCTGTATCCCAACCAGCGCTTTTTCATCTTCCGCAATTCATTGGGAGGGTACGATAGCGTCCGCTGTACGGGTGAAACCATCAAAGAGACCGAGGTGAACCGCCTTACAGTGGAGAGGATCACCCAGGATTTCTCGGTGATGGATCCTCCCCGCAGGCAGATTTTTGCAAAAGAGATGCAAAAATACTCGGCCACGACCGGGTTCATCACCAAGCTGGAATCAGAATACCTGAGGGATTTTTTCCTGTCCAATGAAATCTATGAGTTCATTGAAAACCGTCTGTATCCAGTACTGGTGCTATCCACATCCCTGAAGGTGCATAAGGACAATGATTATTTGTATTACCGTGAATTTGAATATGCCCGGGCGTATGAGGATGTAAACTATGCCCATGATGAAAACATTTACACCTCGAAAAATTTCAACCAGAGTTTTAACTCCAGTTACTTGTAAACCATGGCCGTGAAATCATGGAACGATCTTAAATCGTATGTGCAGCAGTATTTCCTTGAAAACTACGATGAGGAAATTACTGCTGAGCAGCTCAGAGTCATATTGATTGACCTGATCGATACGATTTCCATGTACCTGTCTTCCAATGAAGGACAGATCCGGAAAGGAGCGGCCAATGTGCTCACCAGCGGATCGCAGATTGTCTTTGATACACCGTTTTCTGATACCAGCTATGTTGTCATCGGCAACTGCTTTACCTTGAACAACCTGGTACTTCACTCGGAGTATGATTTCACCACCACGGGATTTAAAGTCAAACCAGCCATCAATGGGAGGTATAAATATGTCGCATTTCCGGTTTAAAATTTTTCTTCTCATCCTTTTGATTCCCCACCTGGTCATGGCTCAGTCATTGACCGGAGACCGGGTGAATGTGGATACGCTATCGGCAAAAATCCCATCAGGATTGGATACCATGCAACTGGTGTCCAATGCGGATTTCAGTAAGGCAGCCCGCTTCCGAACGGTTGTGCTACTGGATACCGTTGCCACGGATACCAGCCGCTATGTCCTGATGTGGGACAATGCCTCAGGAAAGATCATCAAATGCGATACAGCGTTCTTCCGCTCACTGGATATGGAATCCTTCCAGAAGCTCCCGGATACATCCTTCTGGGATGCCACCCGATTTTGGACACTGGGTCAGATATCCGATAGCATTGCAGGATTTTTAATCAGCGAGGTGGATGGATCCCTGACCAACGAAGGATGGCTGGATGTGGTGCAGGCAGGTGTCAATTCCAGTGCGATCACAAGTAATACCCAGGGATCCCCTCAGATTTACATCAAAGGGGGTGCAAATGTGACGGTCACCGAATCAGCCGATACGATCATACTTGCATCTGCCGGTGGAGAGAACTACTGGACATGGATAAATTCTACCACCGATACTGTGTATAATAACAAAACCGGAGTATTGTTCCTGGCTACTGACCTGATCACGGATAATACCCTCCGTACGGAAGGCAATACTGTACTTGGCAGAAATGCAGGTGGATCGTTCACCCACTCATCCGCTTTGCAGGGATGGTACAATACCTTGCTGGGCAATAATGCCGGAAGCGTGATCAGCAGCGGTTATGAAAATACAGCCATTGGATACAATGCCCTAGATGCCGCCACGACAGGTTATCAAAACGTGGCCATTGGTAACAATGTGATGACTGCAGGCAGCGGTGTTTATCGAAACGTAGGCATTGGGTACAATGCCCTCTCCGGAGCCTCGTATTCTTCGAATAACAACGTTGCCATCGGTTATGCGGCCATGGATGCCGCAACAACCTCTGATAACTCCGTTGCCATTGGCTCAAATGCCCTGGGAGCCAATCAATCGGCTGACTACTGTATTGCGATAGGCACCAATGCACTTTCCACGTTGACCTTGTCAACCAACGACAGTTATAATATTGCCATCGGGTACAACGCAGGGGCAAGTTTGGATTATCAGAACAATGTGCTGATCGGTCATGAAGCAGGCCGGTACCTGGGACAATGCCAGGAAAATGTTGCCCTGGGCAAGAATGCCCTGTTTGGAAATACCTCAGGAGTTTATAATTCTTCCATGAATGTCGCTGTTGGAAACAATGCAGGGTATTCCATTTCCGGAGGAGCCATGGGCAACACGATCCTTGGCACTGCTGCAGGGTCATATCTTACCACAGGAGACAATAATGTCGTCATCGGCAACTATACCGGATCCGGTGCAGGCTCTTTAGGACTGACAACACAAAACAGCCAGTTATGGATTGATGCTTCTTCGACTGCCACACCCTTGATCAAAGGTGATTTCTACATGGATACCGTGAGAATAAATGGTGCTCTGAGCATCCGCGATGTTACGGTAAGCATTGAGAAATATTTCCTTGTACTGGATTCGGCAACAAACCGAATCTGTAAAATGGATACCACCGGATGGAGAGGTTCTACCGGGGGGACAGGCGTGAATTATTGGACACTGGATAATGATACCCTGGAAAACAACACTGGCATTGTTTTGCATTTTAATGATGATGTATTTTCTGACCGCTGGCTTCACCAGCAGAACAATACCGCTTATGGCATAGGGGCTTTCGGTGATTCAGCTCTGGCCCACTCCTCTGGCATTGAAGGATATTACAATACGGCTGTTGGAAACAATTCCTTATATCTACTCACAACAGGAGCCCAGAATAGCGCATTGGGTTATCTGACCCTTTATTCCAATACCACAGGCATAGGAAATGCAGCTCTGGGTTATAGAACATTGTACTCAAATTCAGCGGGAAACTATAATACTGGATTCGGGAACAATGCCCTTTATGCAAATACAACAGGAAATAACAATGTGGCCCTCGGCACCGGGGCTTTGCGCCTGTTGACAGAAGGGGATGGAAATGTGGCTATAGGTAAAATGGCTGGATACTCTGTTTCAACAGGCGACTATAATGTTTTCATTGGCAACGACGCCGGTTGGAACGAAACAGGTTCAAACCAGCTTTATATTGAAAACAGCAGTTCATCGCAGCCTTTGATCAAAGGGGATTTCAGCGCAGATTCACTCCGGATCAACGGTTCTTTATCCATTCGGGACGTTACCGCATCCATTGAAAAATATTTTCTTGTAATGGATTCTGCCACACACCGAATTTATGCCATGGATACTGCAGGCTGGGGTGGCAGCGGTGGCGGTGTAACGGGTGACAATCTGGGCAATCATAATGCTACTGAAGACCTGATCCTGAAGAATTACGATATCAAAAACGTAGATTCGCTTTACGCCTCCAATATTTATTCGGTAAGTGGAGATTATGAATCTGCAATTGAAGCGGTATCCTCCTCATCAAGACCTACAGCCATTCTTAAAAAGACAGCCACGTACGGTTATGGAGTTTTGAATCCATTGCAGCTGCAAGCATACGGAACATCATCCACCGGTGATGGAATCGGTGCCAGTATCGAATTCCTGGCAAAGGATGATGCCCAGAATTATGTACTTATGGGCGATTATCAGGTTTTAATGCCGGAAAATGGAAATGAAAACGAAACTTCTAAAATGGTGTGGCAAACCATGAAAGCAGGTGGAAGCTTGACGGAAGAAATGATCTTAACCAGCGATAGTCTGACGGTTAATGGCGGATTAAGAGTCACTGGCTCAACACTCCGGTTTGCCGGCATCCCCAGCGCAGAATATCCGACCGTATTAATGTATAACCCTGCGACAAAACTTGTCAGCTATTATGACACAACAGGATTGGGAGGCAGCGGAGCCGGAGGGGATATGTTTAAATCAACCTATGATACGGATAGTGATGCTATCGTTGATAATTCCGAGAAAGTCAATAATTCCCTTTCAAACGGATTCGGGGTGACGGCCTTATCGTTCAATGGTTCTTCAGCTAAAGCAATCACCATTGACACCACTGCGCTTAAAACGGTTTTTGACAGTGGGGGGGATATGTTTAAAGCAACCTATGATACAGATAATGACAATACGGTTGACAATGCAGAAAAAGTCAGCGGTGCGCTGACCAATGGCTATGGCGTCATGACCCTTACCTATGACGGGTCATCCACCAGATCTATCGTCATTGATACAACAACATTGAAAAATGTTTTTGATGGGGGCAGCGGTGGAGATATGTATAAATCAACCTATGATACGGATAACGATGGCGTGGTGGATAATTCTGAAAAAGTTCAGAATATCCTTTCCAACGGCTATGGAGTGATGACGCTTTCCTATGATGGGTCTTCCGCCAAAGCTATTGTGATTGACACCGCTGCGCTGAAAAATGTTTTCGGAGGTACCGGTGGTGGAGATGTTTATAAGGTTGGAACACCTGTGAATAATCAGGTTGGGGTATGGACAGGCGACGGCACCCTGGAAGGGGACGGCGATTTGTTGTTTGATGGCACTAAGCTGACCACCGGAAAATTGAACATCAGCACAGCGGCAGCCGGTTCATCGGACTATGATAAGTTCCTGGTGCTGGATGTATCCGGCAGTGAAGTGAAAACCAGGACCGGCTCACAGGTATTGTCTGACATAGGGGCTGAAGCAGCCCTGACAAAAGGAACCCTGACAGAAAATGTCACCGGTCTGCAGTTTGACAATACCCGCCAGGTGATCGGCGGGGCCACAACACTGAGTCTGACATCCGGCTATGTCATACCAACCACCACCCAGGAATCCAACTGGAATCAAGCGTACAGCTGGGGCAATCATGCACTGGCCGGGTACCTGATCGCTGAGACAGATCCACAGGTTGGGATCATCACCACCAATTATCTTTCAAAATGGGATGGTTCCAGCCTTGTCTCCAGCAACATTCTGGATCACCCCAGCTATGTCCGTATTGAGGACTCTTTGAAAGTCACAAAACTCAGGGCTAATGAGACATCCAGGCTGGTCATGTGGAACGCATCCACAGGGGAATTCAGCTATGTGGATACTGCCGCTTACCGGGACGGTGGCGGTGGCAGCATCCAGGAAATCGATCCCATCTGGATCAGCGATTCCACAGACTATATGCATCATTCGGATACAACCACCAGGGTTGCATCCCGAAAATGGGTGCAAGACCAGGGATATCTGACAGAACTGGAAACCGAAAATGATCCCATCTGGATCAGCGATTCAACAGATTATTTGCATCATTCGGATACAACCACCAGGGTTGCATCCCGAAAATGGGTTCTGGACCAGGGATACCTGACAGAACTGGGAGCCGAAACTGATCCCATCTGGATCAGCGATTCCACAGACTATTTGCATCATTCAGATACTACCACCAAGGTTGCATCCCGAAAATGGGTGCAGGACCAGGGATACTTAACAGAGCTTGGGGCCGAAACTGATCCTGTTTGGATCAGTGATTCCACCGATTATTTACATCATTCAGATACAACCTCCAAGGTTGCATCCCGCAAATGGGTGCAGGACCAGGGATACCTGACAGAGCTTGGAGCCGAAATTGATCCTGTTTGGATCAGTGATTCCACAGACTATTTGCATCATTCAGATACAACCTCCAAGGTTGCATCCAGAAAATGGGTGCTTGATCAGGGATTTCTTCTGGAACCACCCCAAGAAAAAGATCCGGTCTGGGTGAATGATTCATCTGACTACCTTCATCATTCGGATACATTAACCAAGGTGGCTTCCAGAAAGTGGGTTGCAGACCAGGCATATATCAATAAGGAAGAAGATCCCCAGGTGGGATCGTCTAACACGACAAACTATCTTTCCAAGTGGGATGGATCGGCCTTGAATGCAAGTGAAGTTTACGATGACGGCAGCTATGTCAGGATCCCGGATGCTTTAAAAATTGGTGCAGGGGCACCCAGCACACAACTGGATGTGGATGGAAGTGCCGCAATTGATGGCACCCTTTCGGTGAATAACATCAAATTGACCAATGCCAGTGCCGGAACATCGCTGGTAGCACTGGTGCTGGATGGTGGCCAGAATGTCGATCTCAATACCTTATCCGATGATTTGGCAGCTATTGAAGATTCTTCCAAATGGAGCAAAAGCGGCAGTTATGTGTTCCAGAAGACCCTGACAGATTATGTGGGGATTGGCACCAATGCTCCATCAGGACTCTTTCACGTTTATGGCAACATGTACATTGGCAAAACAGCCGGCAATCCTATAAAACCCAGGATCATCAACAATGAGGTTCCAACAACATGGATTGAATTTGGTCCGGGAGAGGTTTCAATCAGTCCTTCATGCTATATCCATGGTGATCTGATCGTTACAAACGATTTCACCACGGATGAAATCAATACCGATGTCATTGTGGAAAATACCTCCGGTGATGGTGTTATTGTAAAAGACTGGGGAGGTAGTTCAATTGCATCCTTTACCTCAATGGGTACCGTGTTTAACAGACCTACACGAGTGCCTATACAGGTATTGTCCAATCAAACATCAGTAGTTACCCCGTATTGGGGTACATCGGTTTATGTGATTGACGCGGATGCAAACATTGATGTATGGTGCAATAATGCCATCATCGGAGCCGGTCAGCTGCTGACCATCATCAGCGACAATGCCGATGATCAGTCTTATACCATCACCCTGAAGGATTATGGAGCAGGTTCGGTGATAACCACCATTCCCATTGATCCTTCCTTTGATACAAAAGCGGTGACGCTATTGTATACAGGATCCAAATGGGTTGTTTACTCTACCGGAAATGATTAGTGATCATTCATAATCCTATCCACTCATGTTCTCTCTCTGGGTCAACGGTGAATTTCTGCAGCTTAAACATCAGTCATTGTCTGTTGTGTTGTCATCGCCCATTTTCATGGGACAGGAAACAATGAATCACAGCCTGCCGTTTGAAGTACCCAATACACCAGTCAATCAAAAGATACTGAGTTATCCCGCATCTTATTTTTACTATAAGCTTCCTGAGGATAACCGGTTTGATTTCCGATTGTATTATTCCGGCGCTTTGCTTTTTACCGGAATATTAAAGGTCATCGGTACTTCATTTTCTTCTCTGGAGCTGGTACTGATCCTATCCAATACAAGCCTGCTTAACCAGGTCAGAGAGAAATACCTATCTGAAATTGATCTGGGTGGCAACCGGGACATGGGTGCCTGGTATGTCACCCTGCTGGAAACGATCGAAAAATCGTTTCCGCAGGTGGACTTCAACGCCTTTCCTGTGGAAGATGAGAAATTCTTCGATGGAACCGAGTTTCAGACCTATTACCGTGAACATTTTAATTGCGTCAACTTCTATACAACTGCCTACGGATTTTATCACCTGAATTCACCCATTGTCCCGTTTCCATATCTTGGATATGTCTACTGCCAGATATTCAAATCCCATGGCTTTGAGTTTATTGACAATGTATTTCTGAAAGACACTGACTTGTCCAGGCTGGTCATTTTCAACACCCATTGCATAAATTCCTCTTTTGACAACAGCCAGTTACTGCTGGATCCTCCTTCAGTCTTTAATCTGTGCAATAATGTCCCTCATATCAAGGTCTCCGACTTTTTAAATGAAATGGCTAACCTGGGGATCATCTTTTTCATCGATCCCCAGACATCCAAAGTCACCACACGAACCATTGACCAGGTATTCAAGGATTCAACCTGTCTTGACTTCAATCTGATGATTGCCTCCGAAAGTATCTCCCTAGAGTTTGAGACTAAAAAAGGATTTGCGTTTTCCTTCTCCGGTGATGGTTCAGATGAGTATACATCTAGTAAAGTTCAGGATATTTCATCCTTTCATTACAGGGGAACGGTGCAGTCATATGAAGACTTGCCCATGGATGACAACCAGGTCAATGACTGTTATTTCTGTTATGAAGACAATACGTTTTATGTCTGGAGCTTTCGTGAAAATTTCAATGAAAACCGCTGGTGGAATTGTGGCAGCGGTCTGAGTCCACACTACCAGGGTAACAGGGAATTTGCCATTGATGCTGCCAATGGTTCCCTGGCCATGGAATGGGGTAGCACTTCCCCGGACAGGATAGCAACCTGGATGGTGCCTAAAACAGAACAGGCAGGAAACTGCCGAAGCTATCCTGACTTTCAATCCAATACCTTTTCGCTTAGGTTGCTTTTGTACCATGGCATGAAGAAAGATAACTGGATGGATGATTATCCGTTTGGATCATCCTCAAATTTTGATTACTATGGAAATCAATGTGGAAACCTGTCCATATCCTGGCATGGCCAGTGGGGTTTCTACGAAAAATACTGGAAAGAATTTCTCTTCTGGTACCTGGGCGGTGTCCGGATTTTCAAATTCAAAGCCTATGGACACATTGGGGATATAAAGTCGCTTGACCTGTCTCGGAAATACCGGTACAACAATCTGATTTTTTTCATTAAAACAGTGAAGATCAATTTTGATGAGTCCAGCCAGGTATCCTTTGAATTTGAAACCTTGCTGCTTTAGAAAGCCTTTGATTTATGTTTGATCTGCTCGATACCCTCGGGACGGGCATGCTTGGAATAAATGGTGGTCATGTCCAGCGAGGAGTGATCCGCCTGGTGACGGACATATTCTGCCGAGATGCCGTCCTCAAGCATCTGGATAATGCCGCTGTCACGAAGGGAATAAAACTTAATGTTCATGGGCAGGCTCAGATCCTTGCGGAGTTTTTCCCATCGTTTGGCAATCTTGCGGCTGTCAATCTTTACCTTGCCGGGCAAGAAACCTTCAGAGAAAAGATAATAATCCTTATCCAGATGTTCCAGGTTCATCTTGCGGATCATTTCCACCATATAGTCCGGCATGGTGCCGATACGGTCGGAATTATTTTTGGCCGATTGAGCCGGGATGAAGATTGTCTGTCTCTCCATGTCAATGTCCTTAATCTTGATTCCTGTCATTTCTTTGGGACGGATCAGCACATGAAAAGCCATCAGGCACATGATCAAATAGGGGTAATCATCCTTTTCAAGGTATTCTTTGATCCGCACCCGGGTCTCCTCATCAATGATGTCCCGGTTTTTCTGCTTCTCCTTTTTCTTGGTAAGATCCTTGAAAGGATTGTGGTTGGTGTAATTCCTTTCAATTAGCCAGTTCCAGAACAGCCGGTAAAAGATCAGGTAGTTGTTGTAGGTTTTTTCGCTGACGTTGTCCCGGTTGTAAATGCTTTCTAAAAGTTCAACCGCGTAATATTTATTAAACGCCAGTATGTTAATATCTTTTTGGTTGGTGGTGTCCAACCAATCCTGCAAACTACCAATAAAAGACTTGTAGGACCGGAAACCATCCGGGCGCATCTCCTTTTTTTTCTCTGCCAAAAAAGTTTCTGAAGCCTGTGAGAGCTTGTAAAATGCTTTGGGTGCATGCTCTTCCAAGAAGGGATTCCATCCCTCGGCCAGTTTCCGGTTGATCTTAACCACCAGTTGCTGGGCAATGCGGCGGCGTTCAAGCTTGTTTTTGATCCGGTTGAACTTCACCCGCTTGCGGCGGAGCCTCTGAGAGTAAGGATCCAGAGCATAAAAGAATACATACCATTCTTTGCCTTCCACCAGTCGGGCAGGAATATAATCCGGCAGAGTTACTGGACTTTTTCTAAGTTTTTTATTCTCTATACTCATGTCCCGATCTTGTCCCGTTTTTTCTGCTAAAAAATCCCGGAAGCTTGGTAATTCAGCGCCTCCGGGGTATCTCGCGGAGAAAGAGGGATTCGAACCCCCGGTCCCGTCGCCAGGACAACGGTTTTCAAGACCGCCGCATTAGACCGCTCTGCCATTTCTCCGGTGCAAAGATAGCGATTTACCGACATTGCACCGCTATGCGACGCTCAACGGTCCAATATTTTCACTGCCAAATGGTGATACAGCCCGCAGCAGTCTGCACAGAGGAAAAGGACAGACCGTATACTTCAAAGGATATGCCTTTAACTTGTTCATGGTTGACTGCTCATCCTTTTAAGACTATCTTTGTTCAACTTTATTCCTTTACTCCGATGAAAACGCTGAATCGCTATTTCGTTACCGGCCTTCTTCTGGCCGTGATGGCACCGGCCCTCTCCCAGAACATAAAAGCCTATCTGTACTACAACTCCTTCTATTCTCCGGAGACCGGCCCCTACCTGGAAACTTATCTGTCGGTGGCTGCACAAAGCATCCGCTTTTTGCCAATCGACAATGGCTACTACCAGGGAGCTGTGAACATTACGATGCTGTTCAAGCTAAATGACCAGGTGGTCGAATTTAAGAAATACGACCTGCTTAGCCCTGAAATTACGGATACAACAAAATCTCAGTTCAATTTCATCGACCAGCAGCGGTTCGCCCTGCCAGATGGCACTTACGACTTCGAGCTGATGATCGCCGATAAAAACAAGGATTTACCCCCCGTTGTCATCTCACGCCCTGTCATTATTCACTATCCCCCCGACACGGTTACCATTTCCGGCATTGAACTCGTCGAGTCGTTTTCCACCTCCAACAGTCCGAATGTCCTTGCGAAAAGCGGTTACGACCTGGTACCGTACGTTAGCAATTACTTCCCGGAAACGATGAATCGCCTGACCTTTTACGCTGAGGCCTATCATACCGAAAAAGTGCTCGGAACAGCCGATAAATTTATGGTTACCTGTTCGATTGAATCCTTTGAAACGGAAACACCCATCGCTGAATTTACCAGGATCAAAAGAGAAGATACCCGACCTGTCAATGTCATTTTTAATGAATTTGACATCTCCCGCCTTCCGACGGGTAACTATAATCTTGTCATTGAACTCAGGAACAAACAAAACGAACTGCTGGCTTCGAACCAGCTGTTTTTCCAGCGCAGCAACCCGAATATGCAAATCAATGTAGCTGACATTGCCGGCATTAACCTGGAAAATACTTTCGTTAAGAATATCGCCCGGCGCGATACACTGGCTGAATATGTCCGCATGCTTTCGCCCATATCCACCCAGGTCGAGAAAAGCTTCGCCCAGTCGCTGGTAAAAACAGCCGACCTGGAAACACTTCAGAAATATTTTCTGAACTTCTGGATGATCCGTGACAACTTCAATCCGGAACTGGCCTGGAAAATTTACAGGGAAGAAGTTGATAAGGCTGACGCTTCCTTTAGGACAAGGACAAAGAAGGGATACGAAACTGACCGGGGAAGAGTGTATCTGCAGTATGGCTCTCCTAATGCGATTTCCGAAAGTTATTATGAGCCCAATGCGTATCCCTACGAAATCTGGCACTACTACCAGCTTAAAAATCAACGTAATAAAAAATTCGTTTTCTACTCCCGCGAAATTTCGACCAATGATTTTGAATTGATCCATTCAGACGCCATTGGTGAACTGGCGAACTATCAATGGCAATTCCTGATCCACGAGCGTGGTAATGCTCCCCACGGCCTCGACCAGGACCAGATGGAAGATCACTGGGGGAGCAAAATAGACGATTATTTTGACAATCCCCGCTGATCACTTTGCACGGCGTCTCTTTTTCGCGTATTTTTGACCTCTGAAACCTATGATTAGGTATGGCCATCCTTTATTTCATTTTCAGGATCATTGCCCGATTCGTTTCCTGGCTGCCGTTTCCGCTATTGTATATGTTTTCGGATGTTCTCTACCTGAAATTATATTACGTTTTCCGCTATAGGAAAAAAGTCGTATTCTCCAACCTCAGAAATGCCTTCCCTGAAAAATCAGAATCGGAGATCAGGCAGATTGCACGAAAATTTTACAGGCACCTGGCTGATGTTGTACTGGAGGTCATGAAACTTGGTTCCATGAGCGGCGATCAACTGGTCAGCAGGCTGCATTTCAAAAATCCAGCCATCATCGATGAGATCCTGGATTCGGGACAGAGCATGATCATGGCCATCGGCCATATAGGTAACTGGGAATGGATGCCGATCGGTTTTCAGCGCATTTATCCCTTACACGGCTTTGCCGTGGTCAAACCCTTATCTGATAAATTTTTCGACGACTACTACCACAAAATACGGAGTCGCTTGATGATTCATTCTAAGGTCATATCCTTCAAACATATTTATCGTGCCCTTGTCAGGAACCGCAATGAACAGACCCTTACCATGCTGGCTTCCGATCAGACACCCCATAAAGATGAGATCCACTACTGGACCAATTTTTTGAATCAGGAAACGGCCTTTTTTCTGGGTCTGGAAAAAATGGCCGTCAGCCTGAACCTGGCTGTTATCTTTATGGATGTTCAGCAAACCAGGAGAGGATTTTATGAGATGGAAGTGACCAAAATAACAGATACCCCGGCGGAAACACAGCCGAATGAGATCATTGAACGCTATGTTCAGCTCCTGGAAGGATCCATCCGAAGTAACCCCTATAACTGGCTCTGGTCACACAGGAGATGGAAGTATAAGCGAGAGGAGAGAGGAGAGAGGAGAGAGGAGATATAAAAAATTAAGGATTAAAGAATGAGACCAAAGATTTGAATAACTGAAGTTGGCTGATGAATTATGGAAAATGGATGAGGTGTTGGAGGATTGAGGGAAACTGTGTATTTTTAACTCTGCAAATAATTCATTGATCTTTTGATACGGATTGCGGTCGTCATATTGAATTGGAATGGGGAAAAGTTCCTGAGAGAGTTTTTTCCCCAGGTCGTCAGCTGCTCCCCGCCTGATACGGAAATCATCGTTGCAGACAATGGATCAACCGATGGATCATTAGGGTATATCCGTAAAATGTTCCCAGGGGTAAGAATAATTGACAACGAACGAAATACCGGATTTGCTTCCGGCTATAACCTGGCATTGAAACACGTGGATTCCGATTATTATATCTTACTGAACAACGACATACTGGTAACGCCAAACTGGATACCACCGGTAATACGCCTGATGGAGAGTGATCCCACTATCGCTGCCTGCCAGCCTAAAATACGATCGTTCAGTGAACGGAATAAATTCGAGTATGCCGGAGCAGCAGGAGGATTCATTGACCGCCTCGGGTATCCGTTTTGCCAGGGCAGAATCTTCCAATCCCTCGAGGAAGATCACGGCCAGTATGATGATCAAAAAGAGATCTTCTGGGCCACTGGAGCCTGCATGTTCATCAAGGCCGAACTTTTTCACAGGTTTGGCGGCTTTGATGATGATTTTTTTGCCCATATGGAAGAGATTGACCTTTGCTGGCGGTTAAAAAATTTGAATTACAGGATCATGTACTGCCCCGAATCCACGGTTTACCACGTGGGTGGGGGAAGTCTTCCCAAGAGATCATCCTTCAAGACCTACCTGAACATCCGAAATAACATCATCATGCTCTATAAAAACCTGCCGGATCCCAGGAGAAGGCGGGTTTTGGCCATCCGGTTCTTCATGGATATCCTGGCTTCCTTTAAATTTCTGATCGATGGGGGATTTAAGGATTTCTGGGCTGTTTTCAAAGCCTATGCAGCGTTCTATTCAACCATGAAGCAATCCAGAAAGAAACGATCAGCCCTGATCCAGTCGCGAAGCTCTCAGATATACAAAGGCTATGTTGTCTTTGATCATTACCTCAGGCGGAAGAAAAAGTTTTCGCAGCTTGACAGGGGCTTCACCTGATCAACATAAGAAACGGCAATGAACAACTCACCTGCCCATCTTTTTACCGGTGATTTCCTGAAGGCAGTGAAGGATTACCGCTGGCTGGTGAAAAATTTTCATCCGTATTTTCCACATCTGCGTCTCCTGATTGCATAAAAAGATCGTATCTTTGCATTGTTATCCAGTTGGATAGCAGGGGTGCCCAAAAGTACGGGCTGAGATCATACTCTTTGAACCTGATCCGGGTAGTTCCGGCGTAGGGATGTTACTGACAATAATTGGTTTTACGGCTCCCCTCAATAAATCAGCGTCAACTGTTTGATGCCGCTATTTGATTCAACAGGCCATGAAAAAATTGAATTTTCTGATCGCATTGCTTTTAATCTGCACAGGCTACACCAGCGCACAATGGTCTGTCATCGGCCGTGTCACCGACGCCCAAACGGGCACAGCCCTCACCGGCGCCAATATCCTCATCAGGAATACTTTCCTGGGAACCACCTCCGGTCCTGACGGAACCTTTCATCTGAGTAATCTTCAACAGGGAATTTATGAAGTGGAAGTTTCCTTTGTCGGTTTTGAAAATTACACACGGGAACTGTCGCTGACCTCGGATATTGAAATCGATATTCGTATGGTAAGAACATCGCTCATGCAGGAGGAAGTCCAGATCCAGTCGACAAGGATTGCCCAGGGCGTACCCGGGACGTACAGGAACGTTACGCAGGAGATGATCGGGCGAATGAATATCGGGAAGGATATCCCGTTCCTGTTAAGTTCAACTCCTTCGCTGACAACAACCTCCGACGCGGGTAATGATATCGGCTATTCGGGCCTGAGGATCCGCGGGACGGATATTACGCGCATCAACGTGACCATCAATGGAGTCCCCTATAATGATCCGGAATCCCATAATGTATACTGGGTCGACATTCCCGATCTTGCATCTTCGCTGGACAATGTGCAGATTCAGCGTGGCGTAGGTACATCCACCAATGGAGCGGCCACTTTTGGAGCCAGCATCAATTTCAAAACGCAATCCATCGAAACCGAACCCTATGCCAGGATCGAATCTTCCTATGGCAGCTTCAACAGCTTGAAAAATAAAATCTCCCTCGGTTCAGGCCTGATCAACGACAGGTGGACGTTTGATGGACGACTGTCAAGGATCTCATCCGATGGTTATATTGACCGGGCATCATCAGAATTGTATTCCTACTACCTTTCAGGTGCCTATTTTGATGCAAAAAGCATCCTCAAACTGGCTGTTTTTTCAGGCAATGAACAAACCTATCACGCCTGGGAGGGCGTTCCCTATGATTCGCTGACGACCAACCGCACCTATAATCCCGCCGGCGAATATGTGGGCGATGACGGCACGGTTCACTATTATGATAACCAGATCGATAAATACCGTCAGGATCATTATCAGCTGTTGTTTACCCGCGAATTCGGGAAATCTACCATTTTTAACGCCGCTTTGTTCTATGTCAGGGGTAAGGGCTATTATGAGAACTATAAGACGGACCAGAAGCTGGAAGACTACGGGGACGGGATTTTCAAGCCGGATACGGCCGTTCTTCGCTCTGATCTGATTCGTCAGAAATGGCTCGATAATCACTTTGCAGGCATTACGTTCAGCACACTTTACCACCCTTCAGGCAAGCTCCAGCTGACCGGCGGGGGTGCCTACAACCGCTACCGGGGTGATCACTATGGCTATGTACTCTGGGCAAGGGATGCCGTTGTGGTGGATAAGGACAGGCCGTGGTATGAAAACACCGGAGAAAAATCCGATTTTAACCTCTATGTCAAGGGCGATTATTTTCTCCATAAATCCCTGCGACTGTTTGCTGATGTTCAATACAGGGAAATCCATTACAAAATTGAAGGAACACACGATAACCTGCAGGAGGTTGATCTTGGGCCTGTTTTCCATTTCGTTAATCCAAAGCTGGGAATTCACTATGCGATCACCGATCAGCACAGCCTGTATGGATTCTGGGGAATGGCCAACAGGGAACCCAGCCGGAGAAATTACCTGGATGCCGATGAAGGGTATCAGCCACGTCACGAAACCCTTCACGATTATGAACTGGGCTATGCTTTTCATTCAGGGAATGTTGAACTGAATGTCAACGCTTATTACATGGATTACAACGACCAGCTTGTTCTGACGGGTGAGATCAATAACGTCGGAGATCCCATCATGGTGAACGTACCGCGAAGTTACCGGACAGGTCTTGAAACCGGCATCGTAATCAAGATCCTGAAGAACCTGACGCTGGATGCCAATCTCGGCCTCAGCCGTAACAAAATACTGGATTTTACGGAGTATGTGGATAACTGGGATACGTGGACCCAGGAAGCGAATTACCTGGGTCTGGCCGATCTCTCCTTCTCCCCTGCCCTGATCTTCAACAACCTGATCACCTATAAACCGGTGAAGGGCCTGACGGTAAACCTGATATCGAAATATGTTAGCAGGCAATATATTGACAATACTGAAAGTGATTCCCGCAAGCTGGATCCGTATTTTGTGAATCATCTGTTGATCGATTACTCCATTCAGACCAAAATCATTGATGAGATCGGGATCAACCTTATGATCAACAATCTTTTCAATGCCAGGTATGAAACCGACGCCTGGGTGTACCGTTATGTCTATGAAGATCAGGATCTTATGATGAACGGTTATTTCCCGCAGGCAACCCTGAATTTCATGGCCGGTGTTCGTTTCAATTTTTAATCGTTTTACCGGTATGGGCAAATTCCCCGGGGCTTGCCCTGGGATTTGCACCTTTGATTATCTTTGTGCATCATTATTTGCAGAACGAACGCATTGAAATTTTACTTCATCTTATCCCCATGATCTATCCCATTCCCCTTGCAGAAAACATTTTCTGGATCGGCGTCAACGACCGCAGAACGCACCTGTTTGAGAACCTCTGGCCCCTGGAAAAGGGAGTGGCCTATAACTCCTACCTGATCAAAGGGCATACGAACGTTTTGATCGACACGGTGGAAGCCTCCAAATGCGATGAGTTCCTGGAGAAAATATCGCGGGTGCTTGGACCTGACGGAAAAGTGGATTACCTGATCATCAATCACCTGGAACCCGATCATTCCGGGGCCATTCGGTCGGTGATAACGAAGTACCCTGAGCTGAAGCTTGTTGGAAACAGCAAAACCTTCAAAATCCTGGAGCAGTTTTACCAGGTACGTGACAACCTTGTGGCCATCGACGACACGCTTACCCTTGAGACGGGAGACTGGCATCTGAAGTTCTTTCTGACGCCGATGCTTCACTGGCCCGAGACGATGATGACCTATGATCCGGCATCAAAGATCCTTTTTTCAGGAGATGGATTCGGCTCCTTCGGCACACTGGACGGCGGCATTTTTGATGATGAATTGAATCTTTCCCTTTATGAAAGTGAGATACGCCGTTATTATGCCAACATCGTCGGCAAGTACTGGAACCCGGTCCAAAGGGCAGCAAAAAGCCTTGAAAATACTGATATCAGGATCATAGCCCCAACCCACGGGCCGGTCTGGAGAAAGAATCCCGGCTGGATCCAGGAGCAGTACCTGAAATGGAGCCGGTTCGAAGCTGAAAACGGTGTCGTCATCGCATTTGGTTCCATGTACGGACATACGGAAAAAATGGCGGATTACCTTGGCCGTATCCTTTCCGAAGAAGGGATCCGTGATCTCCGCATTTACGATACTTCACGCACACATCTGTCCTATATCCTGAGCGATCTGTTCCTTTACAGGGGTGTGATGATGGGAAGCCCTGCTTACAACGGGGGGCTCTACCCGTCGGTTGAAGCCCTGATCAGCAAGATCCTGAACACGGGCATCAGGGACCGGTTTCTCGGAGTTTTCGGATCTGCAGCCTGGGGAGGCGGCGGAGTGAAAGCCATCGGGCAGTTTGCTGAAGACATCGGATGGGAAGTTGTCGGTGAGCCGGTCCAGGCTAAAGGTGCTGCAACGGATGAAGACTATGGCCGGTGTGCAATGATCGCACGTGGGATGGCGAAAAAGCTGCTGGAAAAACAGGATCGCGTTGGTTAGTTCGGTGGATTTTCATTTTTAATCCGTTCCGACTGCTTTTCATTGATCACGTATACCATCCGGAAGGACCAGAAATTGTTGAATTGATCACGTTTCCAGGGATCTACATTGGGCGGAGAATATTCACGCGTTCGGATCTTTTTCAACGAATAGGCATACCTGACATTGAATTTCAATCCTTTGTAAATCCTGAACCGGATATCGGCGATGGCATTGATGTCATCCCTCGCGTAAGGCCCATCAAGGGTGGTCGTTTCAATCCTCCTACCGTGTTCATATTCTTCAACGCTGGTGAGCCTTCCGTAGGAAAATCCCAGACCAAACATCAACCGGTCTTTATCGTTGTAATGAACAACCAAGGGGATATCCAGGTAATTCAGTTTCAGTTTGTATTCCCCGCTGATCGAATCATCCCGTTGGGGTCCCTGGCGCGAACCTTTCTGGCTGAAAAGGGTTTCGAGCGATACCTCCCAGTGGTCAGCCAGGGGAATGATGGCCGATGCACCTACATTTGCGCCGAATTTCTTAAAACCATAGATCTCGTCGCCGTCCACCTGCGAAAGGTTGAATCCGGCAATGATGGCTCCTTTAATGACCTGTGCCTTGATTCCCGCAGCGCAGGCAAGCAGGATGACAATCATCCATCCGGTGCCGATCCCTATTTTCAGTTGCCGCGACATACGGGTCAAGGGGTGTTGGTGTTCTTCATCGAAAGCTGGATCCTTTTACGGTCGATATCCACCTCAAGAATCCTCACCTTCACTTTCTGATTGAGTTTGACCACCTGGTTCGGGTCGTTGATGAATTTATCGGCCATCTGACTGATGTGTACCAGCCCGTCCTGATGTACACCAATGTCAATAAAGGCGCCAAATGCGGTGATATTGGTCACGATCCCGGGGAGTATCGTACCAGGCTGGAGATCGTTGATGGAATGCACGGATTTATCGAATTCAAAGAATTCAAATTTTTTCCTGGGATCGCGGCCGGGTTTGGCCAGTTCCTGCAGAATATCCTGTAGTGTCGGGAGGCCAGCTGTTTCAGAGATGAAATCCTCAATCCTGATCTGATTTCTCAGCGTTTCGTTTTTCATGATTTCTTCTACACCTGCTCCCACACTTTTCCCCATCGCTTCAACGATGTGATAACTTTCCGGGTGCACTGCTGAGCGGTCGAGTGGATTCACTGCCTGATGGATCCTGAGAAATCCGGCGGCCTGCTCAAAGGCTTTCGCCCCGAAACGGGGGATCTTTTTCAGTTCTTCCCGTGAGCTGAACGGACCCTTTTCCTTTCTGAAATCAACGATTTTCTGAGCAAGTGAAGGTCCGACACCCGATACATAGGTCAGCAACTCCTTGCTGGCTGTATTCACTTCCACACCCACTGCGTTAACACAGCTCACCACAACATCTGCCAGGCTTTCTTTCAATTCATTCTGATCAACGTCGTGCTGGTACTGCCCCACCCCGATAGATTTTGGCTCGATCTTGACCAGTTCGGCGAGGGGATCCATCAGCCGTCGGCCAATCGATACGGCTCCTCTCACAGTTACATCGTAATCGGGAAACTCTTCCCTGGCCACAGGCGAGGCGGAATAGACCGATGCCCCGCTTTCATTGACCATCACCGCCATGATCTCCTTATCGAAAGGTATTCTCCGGATGAAATACTCCGTTTCCCTGCCGGCAGTACCGTTACCAATGGCAATCGCTTCAATCTTATAGGCATCCACCAGGTTGAGGATCTTCGGTATCGACTGTCTAACCTCATTATGGGGCGGATTTGGATAAATGGTTTCATTGTGCAGCAGGTTTCCTTGCTTGTCGAGGCAAACGATTTTACATCCGGTTCTGAAACCCGGATCAAGGGCCATCACGGTCTTCTGTCCCAGAGGCGGGGCCATCAGTAACTGGCTGAGATTTTCGGCAAAAACCCGGATTGCCTCTTTATCAGCCTTTTGTTTCACCCACTGCCGCATTTCAGTTTCCATTGAAGGCTGCAGAAGCCGTTTGTAAGAATCCTGCAATGCCAGGCGAACCTGTTCTGCCGACAATGAACTGTTCTTGATGAAAATCCTTTCCAGCAACTGCAGGGCAAGGTGTTCTTCCGGTGCAATGGTCACCTTCAGGAATCCTTCATTCTCTCCCCTGAACATGGCCAGCACACGGTGCGAAGGTGCTTTTGCCATCAGCTCGCCATACGTGAAATAATCCCTGTATTTAATCCCCTCTTCTTCCTTTTCCTTTAGGATCTTTGAATGAAGCAGGGCCTTCTTTAAAAACAAAAAGCGCATTTCCTGCCTGCCATGCTTGTTTTCGTTGATCCACTCAGCAATGATATCCCTGGCACCTGAAAGTGCTTCATCTGCCGAAGCAACACCAAGCTCAGGATTGACAAATTTCAGAGCTGCCTCAGAAGGATCGATGAATTGCTGGGAATAAATGATTTCCGCCAGCGGTTCCAGTCCTTTGGCCTTTGCAACGGAGGCCCTGGTCTTCTTTTTGGGTTTATAGGGAAGGTAGATATCTTCCAGCTCGGAGAGCGTGGCAGCTTCCTGAATTTGTTTCTCCAGCTCAGGGGTCAGCTTTCCCTGTTCCTGGATGGAGGAAAGGATCGTTTCGCGACGTTTGTCGAGTTCGGTAAGTTGTTTCAGACGGTCGCGGATCCTGATCAGCATGACCTCATCGAGGCTGCCTGTCATCTCTTTTCGGTACCGTGCTATGAAAGGGATCGTTGCGCCTTCGTTGAGCAGCTTCAGTGTATTTTCCACCTGATGGGCCGAAAGGCTCAGTTCCCTGGCGATGATAGGAGTGTAGGGGTGGGAAGGGGCAGACATTTTTTATCGAAGGAGCGTTACATGCTTCTTTTGAGTCTCGGATTTATATTCACCTATCCCAACCGGCACCCTGTAGCTGATCATATAAATATACACTCCGGTAGGTGAGGGATTGTTGTTGGAATTACCATTCCATCCGGTCATGTAATCGTTGGTTTCAAAGATGAGCTGTCCCCAGCGGTTATAGATCGCCATGGAAAAATCCTTTACCCCTTCGGTCAATATCAAAGGTTTGAAAAAATCGTTTACGCCATCTCCGTTTGGGGTGAAGGCATTCGGGATTATGATCTTCGAATCGTAAATCCATACCCTGTCAACATTATAACAACAATTCGAATCGATGACCATTACCTGGTAAAGCCCTGTGTCATAAGCAATATACGTAGGACCACCGGGTTGATCGTTCCAGTAATAAAAATCAAAGCCTTCACCCGCATTCAGCTCAAAAGGTGCACCGGGATATTTGTAGATCGTATCCTCCCCGCTCCCGACATCAATGACCGGGAGAGGGTAAATAACCACAGGTTCGGAATTTGTAAAAGGCTTATTGTTCAAATATTCAGTCACTGCGACCTGGAAGGTCCCGGGGGAAGGAAAGATGTTGAAAGGATTCTCAGCGATGGTGTCCATCACATCATCGCCATCAAAGTCCCATTCCCACCTGTCCGTATTGGCATCGTTCGATATGGTGAACGTGGTCGAATCACCAAAGCAGTGATTCAGATAGGTAAAATGCGGGATGTCCACAAAGCTCTGGTTCACGTTGACCAGTCCCCTGTAAGAAGCTGCACCGCTACCCTGTAAGGTAATTCCTTCCGCAACAAAGTTACAATCAGTCCCTGGTCTGTTCGGATTCTCAATGACACTCAGGGATTTGTAACGTGTTGACCCATCCCTGCTGATGGCGCTGATATAAATTTTCCCGTCGGGCGCGAGCTGCATTCCGGCGTAAACACTGTCAATGGAAGATGTGATGATCTCTTTCTGCTGGAGAGGATTTGCAGGCAATATTGCAAGATCGTACTGATAGATATACGATCTGAGGTGTCCTTCCTGGGGCACGTAGGTCGATACGTACAATTTGGATCCATCGGGCGAGAACTCCAGGCAAAATGCATCATCGACCTTATCAGATGTGAACCGGAAATCCTCCCCCACCCTGCCAGTTTGGTTATCGAAATCGAACAGTTCGACCACATCCTTTCCAAAAATGGCCACTGCCAGTTTTGAACCATCCGGTGCGGCCTTCATATAACCAACTGAATTCTGATCTCCGGGAATGCCATCGTGAGCAAGTCCCTCTTTGGATGTAACGGGATTTTCTGTCACTCCTTCCTCTGTGATCAGGTAGGAATAAAAAACATCCGATTCTCCCCCGCTGACATCATAGCCGTGTGCAATCGCCCAGTAATCCATACCGTTGCCATGACGAACCCCTGTCAGCTTTTCGGCAGCTTTTGGTTTCAGTTGAATGTTCGGAAATTGAGCATGACCGGTTTGGATGTTGATAATGGAATAGCGCAATCCGTCTGAAGCCCAGGGCTGTGGAAATGGATCCAGGACGTCAACCGTAAAAAGATAACAATAAGGATTGGTGGGATCCGGATTGGGGATGAAGAGGGATGACTGGCTGCAATCGTTGCTCCCGGAAAGTTTGGAAACATAACTGTAGGTTAGTTCCTGGAAATTTGAATTCCAGACCCTCTCACCATCGGAGAATAACAAAAGGTCTCCGCTCTCATCACACAGGACCGATACGGCTGTTTTCGTAAAACCATCGGATAACAGGGTGTTATTGCCTAACGGAACAGGAGTCGTATTGAATTCAATACCTGCATTCAGATAAAAATACCAGGTATTGGCCTGCCTGGGAGGGATGTAATCACAATCATCCTGGGCGCTGACCGTCAGCGAAAAAAACAACAAAATGGCAAATGCGGTAATTCTCATTCCGATCATAAATCTTTACCTGCAATGAAAACTCAAATCACGAGAATATATTACAGGAGAACCAGTAAAACATTGCTGCGGAAAATATAAACGCGAAATTAATGAAAAATTTTATCTTAGTAAGGAAACATAACCCCGTTTTGTTATGTTTTGCCCGAGAGATTTTTCCTCGACAGAGATAACCCAGAGGTAAGTTCCTGTTTCACAAAGGATTCCCTGATAGGTGCCATCCCAGGGTTGGGAGGGATCGGTAGTCTCATAGATTTTTGCTCCCCAGCGGTTGAAGATCTGCATATTGAACCGCGTTATTTCTTCCAGGGATCCGGCCAGGCCAAAGTGATCATTGGATCCGTCACCATTAGGAGTAAAGGCGTTTGGTATCGGTATAAGTCCTGCCGGCATTTTGATCCGGATGGAATCCTGGGCCTCACAGTTTTTCAGTCCCACACGCACTTCATATAAACCCGCAGAATTCACCGAAAGGGTCTGTCCAATGTCTCCCGTACTCCACAGGTACTCATCAAATCCTTCACCGGCATCCAGTGTAATGGTTTCACCGGGAGAAAGGTATTGATCAACGCCCAGGTCAATGATGGGATTCGGCCTGATTTCAACTTCCAGTGCAAGTGGGTTGGAAAAGCACCCGGTGAGGATATCCTCTCCGATGACGATATAATTCATTGTCTGGCCAGGGCTTGCCCACCAAGTGGAGTCGTCTATCCAGCTCATGTCCTGGTAGGGTTGCCAGTGGTAAAGGTCTCCTCCCGATAATTCGATCAGAACCGAATCGCCCTGGCAAACGCTATGGGATTCCGAAAGCAGTTCAAGTTTGGGTAGGGCATGGATGGTCGTGGTGAAAGGCAGAGACTCGGCTGTGCATTGCGTGTCGTCGATGGTTTCAGTGACAGTCATCAACGCGGTTCCGGCCTGCTTCCAACTGACCTTTATCTCATTTGTAGTGAAGTCCGATAGAACATCTCCCGGAAATGGCGGGATCGTTTCCCAAAAATAAGAATGGCCGGAATGGCTCTGAGTCAGATGGATGGATGTATCTTTTTCACAGATCGCCTCGGGTCCCATGATGACAGGTGTGGGTGCCGGATGAATGATGATGTCTTTCGTAACGGTTTTGACGCAGCCATAATCAGATGTCTGGGTCAAAACAAGAAGCTCCTGGCCTGAAGAATGCCAGTCAATTTTGATCTGATGTTGTGTCGAATCAGCGTCAACAAAGGTTCCGTAGTTTCGAACCATATCCCATTGATAGGAATGGCCAGCCACAAAATCAGCAGAATAAATCACTCCGCTGGCATACTGGCATACCGGATTCCCTCCCTGATCCATAATGACCGGACCGGGATTGGGATGTATTGTAACAACGATTGAATCGGAAGCCTTGCATTTATACAGATCATTCGTCGTTTCAATCACGATGATGGTATCCAGTCCGTACCCTTCACCAAAATCAACGGTCAGCTCATTATTGCTGGATGACAGTTCTCCGGGTACGTCACCGGTCAGGTCCCAGGAAAACAGGTTGCCTGTAGGCGGAGTTGAAAATACAATCCCCTGCGAAAGTTCACAGAAATCCTGCAGGCCTGAAAGCTCAGGTTGAACGGTAACAACAGTGACCGTAATGCTGTCAGTGTAGGTTGAACTATTGTCGTCAGTGACCGTCACTAGAAAAGTAGTAGTTTCTATGGGATTAACGGTTTGCAAAGGTTCGTTATCGGGATTCCATCCGGTTAACTGAGGTTTTGCTTCCCAGCTGCACTGATAGGGTGGATAACCGCCATAGATCTTGGCAGTCAACAGCACCTCATCACCTTTGCAAACGGTCAGGGGATCTGCGCTGACTGTCATAAACAACGGACTGTTCATCACCTCAACGATCACGTTATCCTTCAAAGATATGCACCCGTTGGCGTCAATCACCCAGAAGAGATATTCTGACGTATTTACCGGGGACACCTGTGGATTTTGTTCTTCTGATGACCACGAACCATCTGCTGATTCCCAGAAGTATTGAAAAAGTGGGGTTCCGACGGTCACGGTTCCATTTAAGGTCACCGTTTCTCCACTCGTAATGGTCTTATCTTCTCCTGCGTCTACCTCAGGTATCTGATTGACCTTGATCTCAACCGTGTCTGAGTAAGGAACGGTTCCATTGACAAGGATCTGGGCAATGTATTGAGTAGTTTCAGTCGGAGTGGTAAAAAGTGTATTCCCCGTTGAAAGGTAGTGATCCAGGTCAACCGTATTTTCGTACCATTTTACCGGGCCGATCTCCCCGATGATTTCAGGTTCGAAATCAATGGAAACAACTGCATAGGCATTGGCAGGATTTCCGGTCCGGAAAAATTGCCAGGCCTCATTTTCCGTGGTCCAGGAAGTTCCATTTCGGTCAGGTACGGTTGGATAAAAACATCGAACGCCCTGTTCATCATTCACGCCAATGGTGGCAATGTTATTAAGATAAGAACCTGACGAGGGTTTCTTCGTGATATGAACCTCGATCGTATTTGAGGTTTCAAATAATTTCAGCTGGAATGTCCCTCGTTCATTGGAACTTTCATTTCCTGCCAGCTTGACATTGAAGAAATTGACGACCAGCCTTCGCATGGGTGCATAACCCAAAACCGCCCACCCCACATACGATCCGTCATCCACATAGGGATACCAGTCCTGCCACGGGAACAGGATTGCATTTTTGGGTGCCGTTTCACTGGGTAGTTTCGTAGCGTGCCAGTCGTCAAATGTCCCGGCCAGCGTCGTATTGAAGCTTATCCAGCCATTGGGTGCGATCACGAACTTCTTATAGACCGTCTCGTAAAATTTGAAATCAAATCCAATATCAAATACATCGTCTAAAACAGTGTCATTATGAATGAAGTAAACGGGATTATATTCCTCAACAGGCAGTTCAATGACCGAATTCATTTCCGCCTGCTCTCCGAGGCATATCTCCGGAGTATTTGTCCATGCATCGATCTGGGCATGAAGAACGGTATTGCTCAGAAAGAAAAAAGTAAAAAACAATCCTATTTTCAGATGTAAATGACGAAACATCAAGCGGATTTTAGCAGAATGCCACAAAGATAACGATGTCTTGCACTAAATGCAACAACATCTTTTGTCAATGAATGAACAGCTCACTGTTCACAAAAGAGGGGATCGGAAATGCCGTAATTACCTCTGTATGACCAGTTTCCTGGTCACAACGGCATTTGCCTGATGCAGCCTGAACAGATAGATTCCCGCCTGCAGATCGCGCAGATCCAACACCCGCTTGTTCAATCCCTGTGTCAGGTTCCACTCCAGGCTTTGAATGCTTTGTCCAACAAGATCCATTACAGAAACGCTGAGCAAAGCAGGTGAAGCTGATGAAATCGTTAACGTAAACAGGCCACTGCCCGGGTTGGGTGCGATCTCAACGGACGCTGCATTCAATGACGGGTCTTCAAGACCGGTGGCTATCACCGTGAATGACCTAGCCTGCCCCCAGCCACTGCTGTCGTACTCGTGAAGGGCACATACCCGCCAGTAATACGTGGTGGCACTGTCCAGCGCCGGTCCGGGCAATGAATAGGTCACTTTGCTGGTTGTTACTGCCGCGACACTTTTGTGGATAGGATCGCTACTGAAATCAGGAGAATCATCAATTTCGAGGCAATACGAAGTGATACCCGTAATGGATTCCCAGGTAAACGTCGGGAAAACGCTCAGTCCGCCCTGTCCGTCTTCCGGCTGAAGCAGGTTGACGTGATCAATGGTGGTGAACTGAAAAGGATCCGTCCATTCAGTGCTGTCGAGCTCGTGATAGGCCAGGACCCGCCAGTGATACACTTGGCCAAAATGCAATTTTTCAGCATTCGCCCTGTCATTGATGGTTTCATAGGTCTTGGCCGTGGCGAAATTAGGATCAAGATCGATCTGAAAAAGATAGGCATTCACACCGCTGATTTTGTCCCAGATGAGCTCCTGATCCGGATTCTGATCAACCGCGTTGTCCTTTGGACGTTTCAGCTCAAATGTCTCCAGGGTGGTGAATTTCCAGGTCTGTGACCATTCACTGGTATCCTTGGAATGGATGGCTCTGACCCTCCAGAAATAATCGACATTAAAATACAGGTCTTCCATCTGGTATTTATTGATTCCATCAACAAATGGAAGAAGGAAGCGGTGATAGTTTGGACTGTCGAATGTATTTACCTGATCGAGTTCGACATCGAAGTGGGTGATTCCGGTAATCTCACTGTTTTTATCCCATTCCAGGAATATGTTTGGAATGATGTCGGTGCCGTTCTTTTTGGGCTTCGACAGTTCGACCACATCGGCTGTTTTAAAGGAGCGTGCCGGCGACCAGTTGGAAGAACCGCTCTGATCAGCTGCTCTTACTCTCCAGAAGTATTGGGTATCAAATAAAAGTTCACTGGTGTTTATGCTGCTCATGGTGGTGGTAAGCAGAATCGGATCTGTAAAGTCTGAACTTATGCTGACCTGAACATCATAATGAAGGTCAATCCCTCCTGCAACCGGTTCCCAGTCAAGCAGCACATTCGGCGGCTGATAATCAGCACCGTCCTTGGGAGCAACCTGTGCAGGTGTGTAGACTGTGATGTCAGCTAACAGGGTCAGAGAAGCAAAAAGACAGATTAAAAATATAGCGCTCTTTTTCATATCGTTCATTTTTATATTTATCAAAAACATAAGAATTACCTCATGATGATGACCTTGGATGTTTTCACCTGGCCCTCTGATTTAAGGATGAGGATATAGGTTCCTGGTTGAAGGCTGTTGACGGAAGCAGGGAGTAAATGGGTACCCGCTGACACCTGTTTCGATGGTTGGACAGTCATTACTTTATGACCATTCAGATCATAGATCTCCAGGGTGACAGCAGCCGGTTTTATGAGAACATAGGATATCCTGATTTCATTGCTTGCCGGGTTTGGATAGACCGTAAGCGATCCGGAAATGACAGGTTCAGCATCGTCAAACTCGTCGATGCCCACAAAATCGACCGATTGAAATAATCCCCGACCGTGAGTGGCTGCGTAAATGACTCCAAAGTTGGCGATGGGGTATTGACCTATACATTGCTGTCTGAGCATAAAAACAGGCACGTTCCCCATTCCTTCGTTTTCATTGCTCCATTGTGTATTTGCATTGGCGTTATCGGTTGACCAGATACCAAATTCAGTTCCCAGAATGATCCGCTCAGAGCTGTTCAGTTCGATCAAGGAGGCATAAACGGGCATTCTGGGCAGATTACCCTGTATGGACGCAAATGATGGAAGAGAGTCCAGGGCATTGGTCGTGCGGAACACATAATCTGTATTGCCATAATTACCGAGCGTGATAACCACATGTTCGGCATTATTTGGATCAACTGCGACGGAGGTGACCGACCGGTTTGTGAAACTGGCAACGACTGTGGTGGAAACGATACAGGAACTGCTTGATATGTCAGCTGTTTGCGTATTGTAGGCCAGGGCCAGGTTGGCAATCCTGTATACTTTTCCTCCATCGGTCCCCACGTACACATAATTGGCATCGGTTGAGTAGGCCATGCAAAGTGGAATGCCCTCGATCGTTGCTATCTTGAAATAGGCAGGTTCTTTGGTGAAATCGAGCACATCCGTTGACATGTGAACCGCACCCTGGACCGGAAGGAAGAAACGTGCCGATACGATATCCTTCACCATAAGTTCCTGTCCTGTTGATAGCGGGTCCGGGGTGACATAGGAGAAGGGAACATCGTTGTTTGCGCTGGTTACAATCAGTGTGTCACCCGCGTTGTAATTTTTATCCGCAATGAACGATACCGAATCCCTGCTGTTTTGATTGTTGAAGCTCTCCCACAGGGCAAAGGGCGTCAGGTATGCGTTTGGATTGGTGATGCCGGCAGGTATGAATACAGGGGAAAAGTTCCTTCCATAATCGTCGGAACGGTAAAGGTTAAGCGCTTCTCCTGAAAGGATGAAACAGTTGGGCATGATCATCGAGATCTCCTGGTGGCCACCGTTCATGGCAAGACCGGACCAACCCATCTGTGCACCGGTTTCAGGAGTGTTTCCTTCCTGGTTCAGGTAAACGATCCCGTTTCCCTGTGTGCCCCCGATGGGATAACCTTTACGATCGAATGCAACCGAGTAAAACTCGCAGGTATTGTATTGGCGGTTGACGTTACGGAACGATGAAAAACCATCATCGGTAAGGAATATTCCGCCATCGGAACCAATGTAACATATATTGGGATTGGTAGCATTGTAAACATAAATATGATGGCTGGAATGGATGTACGTAAAGGCTCCCTGAGCGCTCGAAGAAAGCTTAATCCAGTTATAATATCCTGCTTCATTCACTTTTTCACCTCTCCACATATCAATGCCACCAGCCAGGACAACAAAGGGATCGGTGGGATGAACCGCCAGGGTGTTATTATAGAATCCGTAGTAATCCGAACCGTCTCCAAACACATTGAATGAATTACTTCCACCGGGGCCGATGGTCATCCAGCTTTCACCCTTGTCTTCTGAAAGGTAGATCCCCTCAAGTTCTCCAAATTCCAGCTGGTTGACGGCATCTGTTGATGAAGCTGTCATTGCATAGATGACATCGCTGTTGGAAGGTGCAATGGTCAGTTCAAGGCGTGCAATCTTATCCCTGGGCAGTTTGTTTTCGTTGACGATCGTATCAGGTGTCTTATAGTACCGTGTTGACTGGTCAACGAAACCGGAAGGGCTCCCGGACGCTGAAACGTAGCAATGAGAGGCCACAGAGGCAACGATCAGTCCATTGGCGGCAACATCCACATCCGTGGCAATGGTGTCGATGACGTCTCCCCCGCTGGTTTGAGCGAAGGTAAAGGTCGAAAATCCATTATCCGTATACACCAGTCCACCGTTCGTCGCAGCATAGATCCTTCCTGAGCCGGGATCAATGGCCAGCCGGTTGACATAGGCCCACAGGGAGGATGTTCCTTCAGAAAGAACGGGAACGGTTGAGGGGATAACGGTAAAGTTGTCTCCATCCGTGCAATGAAAAATTCCACGGCCTATGAATCCACTGTATCTGGCAATTTTGTCGTCAGGAGCAATGAAAAATTCACCGGTTCCGGCATAGACATCGCCGTTGGAGGCCTGCACCATACAAACCACATTTGGATTTTCCTCAAAACCATTTACCCTGGCCCAGGTTTGCCCGCCGTTGACTGTTTTCCAGATACCGCCGCTGACACTGGCCGCGTAAACCGTTTTACCCGTGGCATCCCGGTTATCGATCAGCAAAGCACGGGTCCTGCCACCATAGTTGTCCGGTCCCAGCTCGGACCATTGCATGTTCAACCCCCGCGCTGGATTTCCTGTCCGTTCTGCCACCTGCTCCCGGGCCTGTAAAACATCTTTCATTTCAACGGTCCCGGTCACCTGATTACCTCTGAGCGATAAAAGATAAGCCGATGCAGAATGAACACTCCCTCCATCCTTTTCATCACCTTCTCCCCAGTCATGTAAACCTGCAATCCACGAAGTTGTCCCCAAAATGAGTCCAACACCGCCAGCGATGGCAACCAGATGAAAAAGTAAATTTCTAATTTTCATACGTTTGAATTATAATGAATAATTGATTGCTTTGTGTTTTAAAAGGGCTCAAGTTACACTTTTTTTTAAAACCAGCAATACGCAAAAGTTCAAAAATGTTAACAAAGATATGTTTAATTCTGACTGCTCTGCCGACACCAAAGATAAATGCTATCGCATCCGGGAAAAAAACGGGCCAGTTTGCGGCGGTTTCTGAAAAGAAACCGGTCCATCACCTATCTATTGGGTTGAATCAAGCGCATATTTAAGATAGTCAAGCATCAGAGGCAGGTCACCGGGATTGATTCCGTTCTTCAAAAGATATGGCTGGTCAGCATTGAATCCGGCAAGAAACTGTTCCAGATTATTGTCTTTCTGGTGGATGCTTTGCTTGTAATAATCGATGGCAGCAAGCTTGTTGCCCTGGCACCACTCCACATGGCCAAGGTTCATGAAGTCATACTTATTGGGCTCTTTGCGGATGATCCGGTGATAGTATTCCGAGGCAGCTTCAAAATCACCTTTTATGAAAAAGATCCACGCGATAGGCCGCAGGGCACTGATGTCATCTGAATTTTGAAACTCAATCCTGTAGAAATAATTCAACGCCTGATCCATTTCATTTTTATCAAGATAGCAATGACCTATGGATGCAAGAATGCCTGCATTGTCGGGCGTCATCTTCAGTAATTCCTGATAATAGCGCAATGCCTCGTCGTAGTTCTTCAAATTACGGTAACAGAGTGCGATCTTTTTGTTCAGCCAGATCTTGTTGGTGTCGAAAAGTTCGGCTTTCAGGTAGAATTCCAGGGCCTCCTCATACCGGTTTGTACGCTGGAAGCAGTATCCTGTCTTTTCAAAAATTTCATAACTGTTGTCTCCTTTGCTGTTGAGCTCCTGGTAAATTTCACGGGCCTGGTCAAACTGATCCCGCTCAAAGTAAAACTCTGCAATGTTCCTGAGGGTGGAACTGCTTTCGTCCATTATGGACAGAAACCACGCCCTGTGCAAATCAAATGGAATGGTGAAAATGTCAGTCAATTCGTTTTTAAGGGAATGTAATTTATGAAATCTGTAAAGGTCCTGGATGTATTGTGTAAAGATGAATTTATCCTTTGTCGATTTGTTCAGCAACGCATCCTCATCTGTTATCTCGTTCAGATTATTGAGTTCCTCCATGAAATAATTCAAAAGCAGAGTCTTCTGGGTTTCCGGAAGAAAACGGATGTTCAAACAAAATGAATACTTATCTGAGTTGCACAGATAAGCGGTCCGGGCAATGCCATCGAAAAACCGATCAGGATCCTTGCCTCCGATGCCTTCATCCAAAAGAGTCCGGATGGCTGGATCGCCGGTATGGAAGGGGAGAAACCAATTATGCACCTGCCGGAAAAAATCAAAATGCTTCAACATGGCAAAGGCGCTCCAGAACACATCGGAGCCTTCCATCTGAAGATGGGTGAATTCCTCCATCTTATGATACAGGTCAGGTGTATCTTTAAAAAAGTCTTCCCAGTCCGGATTTTTCTCATCCGTCGGATCCCTGTTGATCAGATTATCAAGATCCAGTTTGTCTTCCAGTTTGGGTGCCAGCCTGGCTACGTCAGGCAAGATCTCTTCCTGCAACTTTCGGGTGATGCGTTCCGTTTCCCTGGAGCGCAGGATCTGGATGATCACCATCTGCATATCAGCTGAGAATCCTTCCCTGTCCTTTAGAAAGGAAATGCGGTTACGCAATGACGGATAAAATCTCAGCCTGTTATCGTACGCCACAAGTCCGAACAACAATCCCACCAGTGCCCTTTGTGCAATCTGATCGGCACCGTCCTCATAGAATGCAATCAGCGACTCCAGTTTGTTCTGGTCGAAACACCGGATCAGGCTTAAGGTCAGTGCACTGACAACCAGGCATTTTTCGTACCACGCAACCTGGCTTGAATTCCGGACCGCCAGGATAAGATTGATCTCGTTTTCGTCAAAACGATCGGTAAGCCAGACCAGTTCAAAGATCCTGGCCAGGATCCTGCTTCTTTCTTCCTGTCGTTGAGCAGGATCAGCCTGCGTCAGGTTGATGTCCCTTAAAAGCTCGTCCAGATCCGTTTCAAAATTGAGGTTCGTCAGAGAAGCTGTTGCCTGATCGATCATCCAGTCCATTTTATTCTCCAGTCCCTTTTTGATCTGATAAATCTGCATCCCTGACCTGTGGGTAAGCAAATGCTGGTAAACCAGATCCGTAAGCTCAAAGACCGAAGAAAGCATTTTGTCGAAAATCCTGGACCGGTCCGGATCGTCGATGCCCTCTGCCGTGTATTTAAGAATGTTCTTGTAGATGTCCAGATTTTTTTCATATTGGATCCGGAACTCTGACTGCTGAGTCAAAACAATCATTCGCAGCAAATCATCCAGGGCATCTTTTACAGAGCCTTGCGACAGGCCCCGGATGATTTCCTTATAAAGATTTTCCACTTCCCGGAGTGTCATAATGAACAGATTTTAATGAAGGCAGGATCAATGAGTGTTGCCGGTGACCTGCTGGCGTTTTCCTCTCAATTCCTGTACCAGTAACCTGAAATCGTCCTTTTGGATGATAAAATCCCTGATCGAAGGCCTTGTCCTGACAATAAAGACGGCCATCAAGTAGGCCAGATTAGCCAGGTAAGATACGGATGCTGTAATACCTGCCGCAATGATTCCGTGTTTTGGGATGAATAACAAACCCAGTACCAAAGTCAGGATCAGACCGATGGCTGATCCGATCATGTTGTGGACAGGAAGGCCGATTCCCGAAAAGTAATGGCTGAACATCAATGCCACAGCCGTGGCAAGAATTCCTGCCGCGAGTGACAAAATGACCACTCTTACCTCGGTGAAATCGTCGCCGAAGAACCAACCGTAAACGGATTCAGGAAGGATGGCAAGGACTGCCGTGATCAGCAGGGAAACAACAAAGGTAAGCTTGAACAACAGCAGCGTGATGCGTTTTGAATACTCCTGGTCCGATGTGTTGGAAATTCGTGCATACTGAACCGTTGCCACGCTTTTGCCCACCAGCCAAACCCCTTCCGAAAGCTGCACACCGACGTTGAATATTCCAAGTGCTGCCCTGCCCGTAAAAAACTCGATCAGATAGAAGCTCAACCGGTAGTTCAGCAACTGGAGCACATTGGCGGTCTGAATGAATTTTCCGTAACGTATGATTTGAGGGATCACCGGCTGACGATCCTGCTGACATGTAGTGCGGATCATCGGCATCACGGCGATCAGACTGAGGAGCCATCCTGTCAGGTAGCCGGCATACAGGGCATACACAAAGGCCCTTACATCATACAGCTTCACCGAATAGATCATGATCACCAGGACAATGGTGGTGGCCAGCATCTGCAGGACGGAAATTCCGTTGAAAAAACTGATTTTTTCTTTTCCAACCAGCAGGTTGAGGTTGATGGTCATGAACGACTGCACTAACGAAAGCAGGAGTATGTCGCGGGTGAACTCAACGGGGATCAGGTGGAAGGTTTTCAGCAAGAATGCACCTGCCACCGCAACGATGCAGGCCCAGAGATAAGAGGGTATCATCAGCCGGCGCCAATCGTGACGCGATGACAGGAAAACCAGGGCACCACCTCCAATGTAATTACTGATCAACAAAATCAGGGTGATCCCCAGGACGATCAGCCCGATCGTTCCGAGTCCCTCTTTGCCCAGGTTCTGTGTGTTGATCCACAACATCGCCAGAGCCATCAATGCGTTGAAGAGCCTGGTGAACGTTGTGCCTATGATGTGCCGGAGCATACTGGTCAGTGATTATTAGGTTTCGGCGGGATCCTGCCTTGTACGCTCCTGTTGAGTTCATGGACAAAATTCCATCCATCGAAAACATATCTCTTTGCATCAATCACGGTATGATCACCAGCATCTATCAGCGTATGCGCACCCATCGGGAATGAAGTACCCTTAAACGGCCCGATCCACCCTGCGGACGTTTCCACGAATTCATCAGGTGTCAACCGGATGATCTTCTGCATCGTGATCCTGTAACCATACCTCACTGAGCAATCCTGGGCAGGCCGCAGCAGCAAACCGTCAAGGATGAGCAGTGGCCCGGCAGGCCTTGCTGACCGGACATCTGTCTTGATGGGATTGTTGTGATGCGGTTGATAGGGTCCTGTAAATTCCCTGGAATAATATGCATATAAGTGCGTGTCCGACAGCGACTTCCTTGTACAGAACAACCACCAGTACTGATCATGTTGAAAGACCGTTGAATCCACGGCGTCAACATCGTACAGGAGTGTCCTGTCGAAAACCAGCCTGCCTGCATCTTCATCCCAGCAGTACAGGTCAACGGTCCGGTTAAGTGCGGTTTCAGGAATGCAGTGCCATTTGCCGTCAACAGCGAAAATATAGGGATAGGCCAGATGATAGTCTTTCTCCAAAACCGTGGAGGGCGGGCTCACCCTCCCTGAATTCAGATCGACCTGAATGGACGCAATCGTTCCCCTGGCTGCGTGATAGTCATAGGACTCATAGAAAATTCTCAAACGGTCAGGAGCAGTTATCGCAAATGGGTCCGCTGCATAGCGATGAGGTTGGATTGGAAGCAGCCATTCAGGTTGAATACGGGTGTGACCGGTCAAAATGTCCTTCACCGGAGCCCTTATGATTCCGATATTCCACTTCTCGGCCCTGAACAGACGATCAAAGTGAAACCGGACCCTTGAAATCATAAGTGAAAGCACAAACCGCATCATCTGCGCGTTGCCCGGGACTTTGAAAACAGGCGCTTCCGTTCTGACTGGCTGTTGATTCCATGACAAACTGACATCATTCATGATGTCAGTCGCCACCTGTGCCGGCCAGTGAGCTGTTTCCATAAACAGCTGGTCAATGCTTCCCGACCAGCAGTGGTGCACGGTTCTGAAATGACCTTTGCGCAGGACGACACCTGCATCCAGCCTGTCGGTAAGCCTTTGCAGCATCGCCCCCGTTACCGGGTTTCCGTGATAGATCTCCCAGAATCCCGGAGGGCCGCCCCGGTAGTGCTGCTCATCCCCGTGATGGAACGACCAGACCCCGTAACGGGCAGCGGTGAGGATCTCTCCACGGATAATATTAAACCCAAAACGAAGGATAAAGTCAAGTTTTATCTCTTTTATCTGAATGACATCGGTTTCCCGGAAAACTTCTGAATGACCTATTCGGTCAGGCCGGCAGTGAACAGCTTCGGTCGTATTAAAAAAATCTTTTATATTGATCGGTTTTTTGGAGGCAGGATGGTGAGCGAACCGGAGGTATAAACGATAAAAGAGCTTATTGTAAGGGTAATGGATCAGTTTCTTCCATCCTGCAGGAGGCTTATCCTGGTTATCGTTAAAAATGAGCAATTCCGGCCGGCATCCTTTTTCTTCGAGCAGTCGGATTGCTTTTATCTGCCAGGCCTGAAGCACCCATCCATTGCACATAATGCCGAACCGGAGGGGTTCAGCGTGTGTGTGTGTATCGGGTGATGCTGTTTTACCTGATTCAGCCATATAAAACATTTATATAGAGTGACTTCATTGCCTGGGCAACCGCTTCCCCGCTGAAGAGACGCCTGGCCTGATCCCGTATGACCCTGCTATCAAAATCGGGAAAATGGTCAAGCATATACTCAATGCCTTCTGAAAGGCTTTGATCGTCACGTGCCTTGACGAGGTAACCGTTTTCATTCGTAATGATCTCTGAAATTCCACCGACATCGGTCGATAAAACGGGGATGCCGCAGGAAAATGCTTCCCCGATCACGACCGGGAGGTTTTCGTAGTGGCTTGAAATAACCATGAAATCCGCTGTGTTGATCGCCTTTACCAGGCGATCTCCCTCCAGCAAGCCTGTGAAAACAACATGGCTGTTGAGGAATCCGCATTGCTGGGCCTGTTCCCGGAGCATTTCAAAGTCCTCCCCCACTCCAACCAGCCGGCACTGAAAATCGTTTCTTTTTTTTGATAATGAAAATATTACACGCAGCAGACCCAATATGTTTTTTGATCTGTCTTCAAAGCAGGATACGTGCACGAACTGTTTTTTCCGGTCCGTGTTTGTCATTTTATACGGAGCCGGAATAAATCTGTCGGTATCAACAAGGTTCGGCAACACGGAATAATTGGAATTGAACAGACGGAAGCTTTGCATTGCGTTCTGAAGGTTCAGGGTCGGGGTTGTAACAGCGGCCGCTCTTTTGACGACAAAACGGGTCACCCATTGCCGGAGCGTTCCCCTGAAGGTGTTTACGGATGGCAGATAGCGCGACCAGTGCTCGGTGATGACAAACGGGATGTGGTACCTCCAGTGCAATAAGAGAGCGATGACGCCCGCACGGGTGAGCACGTGTGCGTGCAAAAGGGATGGCTTACCCGCAGACTGTAACGCACTACGGATGCCTTGAAGGTTTGCACGCAGATACAACAAGCCTTTCCACAGACTGTCGAGACCGGGTAACTGAACGGCAGATGCAGGATAATAGACGCAGCAGGTGTTGATGCCCTGGTCGTCAAAATGTTCAATGACCGTTTTTTGAAGTTCTCCCGATACCGGTTGCACATAAACGACGCTGACACTGGCGAAAGAGGAAGCTATCCGTGCATGATTGCGGACAAACAAACCCAGCATGGGATCATACCGGTTGGGGTACCATCGGGCCAGAAACAGGATGTGGGGAGGATGTGAATGCAACAATGCTTCCTGAGGATTGGCTGTATTTGTACCCCTTGGTAGATCTTTCACGATAACGGTTTATTTTTGCCCTGATAATACGAACGAACAAAAGTCGGGATTATTGATGCAAAGGTATTCATTGTTATTCGTAGTTATTCGTGGTTATTTGTGGTTATTTGTGGTTATTTGCAGTCATTCGAAGTTATTCATAGTTATTCATAGATATAATGAGGTTTATGATTATTTGCAGATGTTTTGATTGGGCAGTGATTTTACTGGCGTTGGTTCTGTGTTGGGGGCTGACGGGTTATCAGAGCCATACAAAACACACGGCTTCGCAGGAATGCTCTTTCACGGATGAAGCCGGGCGGACACCGTATGATTACGTTGATCCTTTCATCGGAACAGGCGGCGAAGGGCACACTTATCCCGGTGCGACGGTCCCGTTCGGTGCAGTGCAGGTCAGTCCGGATACGGAAATCAAGCATTTCAGGCAGAGTTTCCCATGGTGCGCAGGATACCAGTATGGCGACAGTACGATATTGGGATTCAGTCATACACATTTTTCCGGTACGGGCCATTCCGACCTGGGAGACGTTCTTCTGATGCCCACCGTTGGTGACCTCCATTTGAACGCCGGCTCCTCCTCCGCTCCTGACTCAGGCTACAGGTCGCGGTTTTCGCACGATCAGGAAATGGCCGAGCCTGGTTATTATCGCGTAAAATTGCTGGACGATGATATCCTGGCTGAGCTGACAGCCACCGAACGAGTTGGGTTTCATCAATACACGTTTACAGAAGCTGACACCGCCAGGATCATACTGGATCTTACGCAAAGCATCTATAACTATGACGGCAAGGTCAGGTGGACTTCTATCCGAATTGAAAACGACTCCCTGGTGACGGGTTACCGGCAGACCAGCGGCTGGGCACCCGACCGCTATGTTTTTTTTGCGATCTCTTTTTCAAGGCCGTTTGAAACGTATGGAATCGTCAGGGACGATCAGATGGAGTATTACGGCTTCGGGCCTCGTCAGGCGCATCTCACGAATTACCCTGAACGAGGTGGCCGAAAGATAAAGGCATATTTCAATTTTCCGGATCCCGCCCGTGAACAGATCCGGGTGAAAGTGAGCCTTTCAGCCGTGGATATCCAGGGCGCCCTGAACAATATGGATGCAGAATGCCCGGGGTGGGATTTTGAACGGGTCCGACAGTCGGCCAGGGAAAAATGGGACAAAGAGCTGAACAGGATCATCATTGACGGATCACAGGAGAACAAAACGATCTTTTACACATCGGTCTACCATACCATGCTGGCTCCTGTGCTCTATATGGACGCCGACAGGCGGTACAGAGGGCTGGACCAGCAGGTTCACCATGCGGATGATTTCACGAATTACACGATCTATTCGCTATGGGATACCTACCGGGCCGCTCATCCGTTGTTCACCATCATCCAGCCTGACCGTGTCGCCGACATGATCCGTTCAATGCTGACACATTATGACCAGAGTGTTCACCATCTGCTGCCGGTGTGGTCCTTCCACGGCAATGAAACCTGGTGCATGATCGGTTATCATGCCGTTTCGGTCATTGCTGACGCCTATCAGAAAAACATCCGGGGATTTGATGCGGAACGTGCTTTTGAAGCGATGAAAGCAAGTGCAACCTACGGGCCCTATGACGGACTGGAACATTATATGAACTACGGATTTGTTCCGATTGACAAAGAGAACGAAGGAGCATCCAAAACGCTTGAATATGCTTACGATGACTGGGCCATCGCGCAGATGGCCCAGATGATGGGAAAGGAGAAGGACCATTTACTTTTCATGAACAGGGCAACGGCGTACAGGAATGTCTGGGACAGCAACAGCGGGTTTATGAGAGCAAGACGATCCGACGGCCCCTTCAGGGAACCTTTTGATCCGTACTATGCGCAATACGGGGGTGATTATACGGAAGGAAACGCCTGGCAATACACCTGGTATGTTCCTCACGATCCGGAAGGGCTGATCAGGTTGATGGGTGGAAATGAACTTTTTGTCAGAAAACTGGATTCACTGTTCGTTCTGGAGGTGGGCAGGGAGAAGTACGGGCAGGTTGAAGACATAGCAGGGCTGATCGGGCAGTATGCCCACGGGAACGAACCCAGTCAGCATATTGCCTACCTGTATGTGTATGCCGGAATGCCCTGGAAAACGCAGGAGCGTATCCATCAAGTAATGCAGAATCTGTTTGACGATACCCCCTACGGCGTCTGCGGAAATGAGGATTGCGGGCAAATGTCGGCCTGGTACGTTTTCAGCAGCCTGGGTTTCTATCCGGTCTGTCCGGGAAGCGGTCAGTACGTCATCGGAGCCCCGTCAGTGAACAGGGCTGACATCCATCTGGAAAACGGAAAAATATTCACGGTGAAAGCAATCAACCGAACGGAGAAAAATAGCTATATTCAGTCCATATCGCTGAATGGCAAACCGTATCACCGGTACTACCTGGAGCATTCCACTTTGATGAATGGCGGTGAGCTGGAATTCACGATGGGACCGGAACCCGTCAGGCAAATGATCAGCGCTGAAGAAATTCCTTATTCCATGACTCAGGATTGACTCGCACGGAAAATGGTGAGGAATCCTTGCCGTGGAAGGCAGAGCGGCAGGCTGACAATAAAAATGTCAGGATTTGCTTACCTCGGTGAAGGTTTTTGGGATTGTTCCCGCAAGATCGTCTTTACGACTTCATTGAAATATCCCGGATTTTCCAGCTGGGGAAAATGGCCAACCCGGGGCAACGAGTACATTTTATAGCTTTTCAGCATCTTTTGATTGCCCAGGGCATTTGCCGGAAATTTGCTTGCATTCAGTGCAAAGACCGGAACAGTCAGATTTTTCGTCCATTCCGAAGGTTTAAAGCGCAAATATTCAGTCATCACCGCAATGGCCATATCCGGATCAGCAGAAGCCCAGTCGTTGATCACCCGTTGTACCAGCAGCGTATCGGGATGATCTCCAAACAACAGACTGGCGTGTTTTTTCACCGTCGTTTGAAAATCCGACCGGTAAGGCTTAAACTTATTTTCAATCTCGTTTTCCGGGTAATCCTGGGTGAGGTTTTGAAACGCATCCACCGCCAGGATGCCCAACACCCTGTCGGGTACCTTCAGGGCGACTTTCACAGCAACAGAGGCGCCAAAGGAATGACCGATCAGATAAACTTTTCTGGCTTTGATATCCTTCATCACAGCAATGACATCATCGGCAAACAGGTCCATTGAATAATCGTTCCGGTCGTTCCCGGATCTTCCGTGGCCTGCAAGGTCCAGGGTGACCACACGGTAATTGCCACTGAAGTAAGAGATCTGGTTCTGCCAATAGGTCTGGTTACAAAGCCATTGGTGGATGAAGATCAGGGTCGTATCCTTTTTATCTCCGTTGACGCGATAATCGATTTTTACCTTATCACTTGACAGGGCCTCTCCCATAATGGAATCATTCTCATCCCTCCTGACATCCCCTTGTTCGCAGGAGGATGTCAGAAGGAATAAAAAGATGGAGATCAGAAAAACATAGCTGACCTTACATCCAGGAAATCGGATTTTCATGAAAAGATTTTCAGATCCGTTATTCGATGATCTTTGCCTCGCCGGCGTTTTTCATGACCGACTGGATTCCATTATCACGGCCGCTTTCGGATTTATAATTCTGACTTGTGCCGATGACCTGTCCATTCGGTGCTTTCAGGTTGAAGCGGAATGCTCCGTTGGGGGTGACCGATTTTTCAAAAGCCTTTGTATTCGATGCATTTTTTCTTACGGAGTCGATTCCGTTCATGCATCCTGCTTTCGAGCTGTATCCTTCACTGCTGAGGATATTTTGTCCATTGGAAGCTACCAGCCTGAACCGGTATTCATTCTTAGCGCCGCTTTGATAAATTTCAAATTTTGCCATTTTTACTGTATTTTAAATGAAACATTTTTCCCGCTCTGCAAAGATACATAAAATGTTATATTCATTATTTAGTTATGCATTCGAAGCGCAAAACGATAAATATTTCATACTTTTGCGTTCCAAAAACAAGTGAATAAGATGAAAAGTAATGCATTTCCCGTACGAATTCTAATCGTGGTGTCGCTGATTACCCTTGCACTTTGCTCTGCAGCCATCACGAAAAAGGACAGCCTGTTACTGACCTATAACCTCCGTGCCGGCCAGGAATACAAGTTGGCATATCTCATGAAAAATCTGATCCAGACCGAGACCGTAGGGTATAATATCAGTCTTGACCAAAACATGGACACCTATTATACGACCACGGTGGAAGAGGATTCATTGTCGCGTTACACACTGGCTACCCGGATCGACCGGATAAAAGGCACCCAGAAAATGATGGGTTCGGAATCCACCTTCGACAGCGAGAGCACTGACGAACCCGCGGATCCGATGGGAAAAGAGGTCAAGAAAGCAATGGATGGCCTGATCGGTAAAGTGATACTAATGAGCATTGATAGACGAGGTCAGGTGCTTCAATCCAATTATGTTGAAACGCTCAGCCAGGGTTCTTCAGGGGGAATGTTCATGTTCGATAACAGCCAGACCTGGTATCCGGTGTTCAGCTCAAAGAGCGTTTTGCCGGGAAGTTCCTGGGAAGAGCGGATGACCATCGGAAGTCAGGGATTTACCTTTGATTGCATCACGACCTATACGCTGGAGTCTGTCAATAAAAAAAGAGCTTTTTTGAAAGTTACCTCCATATATGAACCTGTCGAAGGCGCCAAGCTCAGCTCGATGAAAGGGACCGCCGCCGGTACCGTGCAAATTGACCGGAAAACGGGTTACCCCCTGGAATCAGTGACCAAGCAGCACATTGAAATGGTTCTTGAAGAACAGGGAATGCGGGTTTCAATCAAGATTGATTCGGATGTGACCATGAAAACCCTCTACTGATCCGTCGGCATCTGACCTGGTACGGTTGGCAGGAAATTTAAGCGTTACTGGCAACCGGAAGCCCACTGCATCCATTAGGATTTTTCCTGTAAGATTTTTGTCACCCGTTCAGCAGCTTCCTGAAGATGTATGGCTGAATAGACCTTCAAGCCTGACCGGTCGATGATCTCTTTTCCTTCCGTGGCGTTGGTGCCCTGCAGCCTGACGATGATCGGCACCTTGATCTCTCCAATGTTTTTACAAGCATCCACGATACCCTGAGCAACGATATCGCACCTGACAATGCCACCAAAAATATTCACCAGGATTCCCTCGACGTTGGGATCCTGGAGGATAAGCCGGAAGGCCTCCTCCACCCTTCGGGCGCTGGCTGAGCCTCCCACATCCAGAAAGTTAGCCGGTTCACCACCCGAAAGCTTAATGATATCCATGGTGGCCATCGCAAGCCCTGCGCCATTGACCATACATCCGATATTGCCATTGAGCTTGATGTAGTTCAGATCGAATTTGCTGGCCTCCACCTCGGTGGGATCCTCTTCTTCCAGATCCCGCATGGTATGGATGTCTGGGTGGCGGTAAACTGCATTGTCGTCAATGACTACCTTGGCATCGGCGGCGAAGATGCGGTTATCGGATGTCTTGAAAACAGGATTGATCTCGAACAGGGATGCATCTGAATCAAGAAAGGCTTTGTACAATGCTTTTACGAAAGCCGTCATCTCCTTGAACGCTTTCCCGCTGAGCCCGAAGTTGAAAGCGATCTTACGGCATTGGAAATCCGTGATGCCCACCCCGGTCTCAATCTCTTCCCTGAAAATCTGATCAGGTGTTTCCTCAGCCACCTGTTCGATGTTCATTCCACCGCGGGGTGAGTAAACGATCATATACTTTGCCGAATTCCTGTTCAGCAGCATGCTCATGTAAAATTCCTGAACGGGGGATTCGCCTTCATAGTAGATGTTCTGCTCCACCAGCACCTTGCCAACCTTTTTCCCCTCCGGGCCTGTCTGAGGGGTGATCAGCATCATGCCGATCATATTTTTGGCGTGTTCTTTCACTTCATCGAACGATTTGGCAATCCGCACCCCTCCGCCTTTTCCGCGTCCGCCTGCATGGATCTGGGCCTTGACAGCCCATTTGTCCACACCGCTCTTTTCACGGATCAACCACGCCGCGTCCACCGCCTCATCCGGCGAAAATGCCACTGTGCCCTCCGGTACCTGTACACCGTATTTTCTCAGAATTGACTTGCCCTGGTATTCGTGAAGATTCATACAAATGAATGATGTTAAAAAATTAATGGTTAGAAGGTCTCAAAAATACGTATTTGATAATATTTTACCACGATTGCTTGGTAAATTTTTATTTTCAGCTGACCTTTGCCCCTGTTTTTGTTGTCATGATGATCACCGCAAGAGATATTCACAAGTCGTACGGACAGCTAGCTGTGCTGAAAGGCATTCATCTGGACATCCGCAAGGGAGAAATCGTAACGATCGTGGGTGCATCAGGAGCAGGGAAAACGACGCTTCTTCAGATCATCGGCACGCTGGAGCGGGCCGACCGGGGCAGCATACTCATCGATGGAACACCGGTCCATTTGCTGGCCGATAAAAAACTTGCTCAATTCCGCAACCGCCAGATTGGTTTTGTTTTCCAGTTTCATCATTTGCTGCCCGAGTTCACAGCGCTGGAAAACACGTGCATTCCGGCTTACATAAGCGGATCCGGTAAAAAAGAAGCCGAAAGCAAAGCAGCGGAAATACTCGGGTACCTTGGGCTCACCGAACGGTTGCACCACAAACCCGCCGCTCTCTCAGGAGGTGAACTGCAGCGCGTGGCCGTGGCCAGGGCACTGATCAACCACCCCTCCGTCATTCTGGCTGATGAACCTTCCGGGAACCTCGATTCACAAAATGCCAAAGAATTGCATAAACTCTTTTTTGACCTTCGCCACCAGTTCAATCAAACATTCATCATTGTCACCCACAACACGGAACTGGCAGGAATGTCGGACCGTCAGCTTCTGATACGCGATGGGATCATCATTGAAGCCTGACAGGAATTTACACTGCGTCAAACATTTCGTGAAAATTTGCGTTATCCTCACAACGGTATTCGGCTTAGTCGTACTTTTGCGACTTATTTTCATTCATTTTTTTTATCGAACAAGTATTTGATTTATAACTATTTGTAACTCCCATGCATCATCGGATACGAACGCAGTGGTTACTTCATTCCGGAAACAGGCGTGCACTACCCCTGCTCATCATCATCGTTTTACTGACAACAACCCATCCTGTAACATCCTTCGCACAGACAGCAGACCCTGTACAAACCGAACAGGACTACACTGTGGCCATCAAAAAGGCAGACCAGTATTTTGAAGAAGGAAAATATGACCGTGCCCTTTACGAATTTGAAACTGCCCGCAAACTGAAGCCCGGGGAAAAATATCCTCAGGAAAGGATAAAAGGGATCAAGGAAATACTGGATGATCAGAAAACAAAAAATATCCTTTTTGAAGTTGCTGTCACATCGGCTGAGAAATGGTTTAAAGCTGCTGACTACCGCAGGGCAAAGGCTGAGTTCGAGAATGCGCTTCGAATAGATCCCACCGCTCAATACCCCAAAGACCGGCTTGCCCAGATCAACAAAATCTGGTCCGACCCGGAAGTGGATGCGAAATATGCTGCTGCCATACTCCACGCGGATGATTTGTTTGCGCAAAAACGTTACCTGGAGGCAAAAGGTGAATACCTGGTTGCCAGCGACCTGAAACCGTACGAACAATATCCCATTGACCGGATCATAGCGATCAATGAAATTCTTGCCAAGCTGCAGCTGCTGCAGGATCAGTACAACAGCATTATCGCCAAGGCAGATGGCCAGTATGATAACAAGGAATACGCCTCATCACGATCCACCTACCAGGATGCGAGTAACATCAAACCAGAGGAAGCGTATCCCAAAAACCGCATCAAGGAGATTGACGACATCCTGGCAAGACTCAAGGCTGAAAGAGATGCTTATGACCGGATCGTTGCCCTGGCCGATGAGTATTACTTGAACAAGGATTTCGAAAATGCCAGGATCGAGTATGAAAAGGCGCTGGCCATGAAGCCTTCGGAAACCTACGCCCGGAACATGATCGCCCGGATCGATCCGCAGCTCGCCGAGATGCAGCGTGTCCAGTCGGCGTATGACCTCACGGTAACCAACGCAACGACATTGCTGCAGAAAAACGATTATGCAGCAGCAAGGGCTATGTTTGAAAAAGCCAGTGTTTTAAAACCCGCCGAAGCCTTACCAAAGGATAAAATTGCGGAAATTGACCGCATCCTCAACAACATTGCCCTCCAGAGTGAAAAGGAACAGCAGTACGTGGTCTCCATTGCAAGGGCTGACAGTCTTTTTGCCGCCAGCAACCTCCCGTCTGCAAAATCCTACTACGAGAAGGCACTTACGTACAAACCGGAGGAAACGTATCCCCGGCAAAAGATTGAGGAGATCGACCGGCATTTCGCTGATGTGAAAGCCCAGGAGGACACTTATGCCCAGGCCATCGCCGAGGGCGACAGCCAGTTTGCCCTGAAGGTCTATGAAGATGCACGCTCCGCCTACCAGAAAGCCTTCGGTATCAAGCCTGCCGAGTCCTATCCGAAGGAAAAGATTGCAGAGATCGACAGGATCCTGTCGGAAATGACACGGATCCAGAAAGAGTATGATCTGGTCATCGCAAGGGCGGATCAGTATTTCACAGACAATGAATACAGCAAGGCGCTGACGGATTATCAGAAAGCCCACGACCTGAAACCCGAAGAAACGTATCCTCAGGAGCAACTATCCAAAATCAACCAGATCCTGGAGGAGATCAGGAACCTGGAGGCATCATATGCATCCCACATTGCTTCCGGCGACGAACTGCTGGCAAAAAAAGATTATCCCGGTGCACTTTCCGAATACCAGCAGGCCCTCACGCTGAAACCTGATGAGATCTATCCCGGGAGCAAAATTTCAGACATTGAAGGTATTCTGGCTAACATCGCCGCCAGTGACAGAGCCTACCAGCAGGCTGTCGGAACAGGCGACAGTTTGCTGTCGGTCCAAAGCTATGCAGAAGCGATAACCGCTTTCCAGAATGCATTGAAGATCAAACCAGAGGAAGATTACCCACAGCAAAAGATCGAAGAGATCGTCAGGATTCAGACGGATATCAAAGCAACGGAAGAAGCCTATCAAAAAGCCATTGCCCAGGGGGATAAGCTTTTAGCACAGCAAAGTTACGCTGAGGCCAGGATTGCTTTTGTGCAGGCCCGGGAGATCAAGTCAGCGGAGAGCTACCCCCGGCAGAAGATCGATGAGATCGACCTGCTGCTTTCCGATCTGAAGGCAAAAGAGGACGCCTATGCCCAGGCCATCGCGGAAGGTGACAGCCAGTTTGCCCTGAAGGTCTATGAAGATGCACGCTCCGCCTACCAGAAAGCATCCGGTATCAAGCCTGCCGAGTCCTATCCGAAGGAAAAGATTGCAGAGATCGACAGGATCCTGTCGGAAATGACACGGATCCAGAAAGAGTATGATCTGGTCATCGCACGGGCGGATCAGTATTTCACGGACAATGAATACAGCAAGGCGCTGACGGATTATCAGAAAGCCCACGACCTGAAACCCGAAGAAACGTATCCTCAGGAGCAACTATCCAAAATCAACCAGATCCTGGAGGAGATCAGGAACCTGGAAGCATCATATGCATCCCACATTGCTTCAGGCGACGAACTGCTGGCAAAAAAAGATTATCCCGGTGCACTTTCCGAATACCAGCAGGCCCTCACGCTGAAACCTGATGAGATCTATCCCAAAAGCAAAATTTCAGACATTGAAGGCATTCTGGCTAACATCGCCGCCAGTGACAGAGCCTACCAGCAGGCTGTCGGAACAGGCGACAGTTTGCTGTCGGTCCAAAGTTATGCAGAAGCGATGACCGCTTTCCAGAATGCATTGAAGATCAAACCAGAGGAAGATTACCCACAGCAAAAGATCGAAGAGATCGTCAGGATTCAGACGGATATCAAAGCAACGGAAGAAACCTATCAAAAAGCCATTGCCCAGGGGGATAAGCTTTTAGCACAGCAAAGTTACGCTGAGGCCAGGAGTGCTTTTGTGCAGGCCCGGGAGATCAAGCCAGCGGAGAGCTACCCCCGGCAGAAGATCGATGAGATCGACCTGCTGCTTTCCGATCTGAAGGCAAAAGAGGACGCCTATGCCCAGGCCATCGCCGAAGGCGACAGCCAATTTACCCTGAAGGTCTATGAAGATGCACGCTCCGCCTACCAGAAAGCATCCGGTATCAAGCCTGCCGAGTCCTATCCGAAGGAAAAGATTGCAGAGATCGACAGGATACTGTCGGAAATGGCACGGATCCAGAAAGAGTATGAGACAGCCCTTGGAGTGGCTGATGAGTATTTCAATTCGAAGGATTATACGAAAGCCCTGACTGACTATCAAAAAGCGCAAAGCCTGAAGCCAGCGGAAACTTATCCTCCGGAACAAATTGCTAAAATCAACCAGATCCTGGAAGAGATCAGGAACCTGGAGGCATCGTATGCATCCCACATTGATTCTGGCGACGAACTCCTGGCAAAAAAGGAGTATCAGGATGCCCTGAATGAATACCGGGCAGCCCTGGCCCTGAAACCTGCCGAAGCCTATCCTGAAGGTAAGGTCAGCGAGATAGAAGAGATCCTGGCTGCCATCAGTGCCCGGCAAAAGGCTTACGACGATGCCATTGCAAAAGCAGATGGACTTTTCAACGGCAAGGAATATGAAAGGGCGAAACAGGCATACCAGGATGCCCTGGTCCACGACCCTGGCCAGTCATACCCTCAGGAACAGATTGAGCGTATTAGTTCCGTATTAAGGGATCTGGAGGTTCAGAAATCGTTTGATGCAGCCATCGCCGAAGCGGATCAGTTTTTCGGTGCAAAAAATTATGACAAGGCGAGGACTGAATACCAGAAGGCAATCAACATCAAGCCGGGTGAGAACTACCCCAAAAGCAAAATCGACGAGATCAATTCGATCTTGGCGGCCAATGAACAGGCACGTCTGGAATCCTACAACAAGGCCATTGAGGCAGGTGATTCCTTTTTTGCACTTCAGGACCATAAAAGCGCAAAGGTGCAGTACCAGAACGCCATCAGCATTGATCCCGGACAACAGTACCCAAAGGATAAGCTGAAACAGGTGGAACAGATCCTGCTCGACAAAGAAATGGAGCTGAAAAAGGCCTACCAGGATGCGGTTGCAAAGGCGGATAACCTCTACACACAAAAGATCCTCGATGAAGCCATTGATGCCTATATGACGGCCCACGAAATCAAGAATGATGAGGTATATCCTCTGAACATGATCAACCAGATCAAGAAATACATAGCAGACCATGCCATTGTGGACATTCTGAACTCCTCGGTGATCATCAGCAACAACACCGAACGGAAATTTGATTTCATCCCGGTGGATATTCGCCAGCGCAAGAATAACTACATCGTGATGAAAGCTCGCGTGCTGAGTGAGACCAAGCCCAAAGTGTACCTCAATTATGGCCGTGAAGCCACGCGCAGCGGCGGGATCGTCCTAAAAAGCATAAAGGATAATGAGCTGAACGACTATATCATCCGTGTCAGCGCACAGGATCCCTGGTACCGGATCGACAACAGCTGGCTGAAGCTATACTCCGAAGGCGGTGACATTGAAGTGACCTATATCCAGATCTCAACGGCTGACTAAGGAAGCTGTTTTTCTCTGTTCATGAAAAGCCGGTCATCGAAACAACAGCTGTTTATTCTCCTGACCCTCATCATTGCGTTTTTTATTGTCAATTTCGGATTCTATTCCTCCAGGAAGGTCTTCATCGATGGTGACGGGAATGGGTATTATGCCTGGTTACCATCAATTTTTATTTACCATACTATTGATTTTGAAGAGTTCATAAAAAGATCATCGGCAGCAGACGAAAGGTATCACCAGCCTCATTATTTCATCAGGGGTGGCGAGGTTCTGATCAACAAGTATACCTGCGGTACTGCCTTGCTTCAGACGCCCCTGTTTCTGGCGGCACTGGGTGCGTCGCACCTGACAGGCCTGGGAGCGGATGGGCACGAAATCCTGTTTCAGTACGGCGTGGCACTGTCAGCTTTGCTCTATCTGTTCCTGGGATTGCTTTTTCTAAAGAGGCTGCTCAGGACGTATCCGCTATCCGATAATGTCTTACTGATGCTGTTAATAGCTGTTGTGTTTGCCACGAATTTGTTCTTCTATGCTTTCATTCAACCATCGTTATCCCACGTATATTCCTTTTTTGCGGTCACGCTGTTTGCTTTCTCAGTCAGGAGATACTTCACAGAAGGGCAATCCAATATGCTGCTGCTTGCGGCCTTTGCGTTGGGTCTGGTGGTGTTGATCCGGCCGGTGAACATCATCGTGCTCCTTGCAGTTCCTTTTCTGGCAGGTAAGGCAAGTACCCTATTGTCCGGCATCAAATCTTTTTTTACCGCAGAGGCGCGCGGAGGAAGTCACGGAGGCGCACAGAGATACCCTGCCCCCACTATCCTGAAAGCAGCAGCTATATTTTTACTAACCGTTTCACCGCAGTTGATCCTGCTTATCCTTCAGACCGGCAGTCCGTTTCACTGGTTGTATCCGGGAGAAGGATTTAACCTGACTCATCCGCATATCATCGATTTTCTGTTCAGTTATAAGAAAGGCTGGTTTGTGTACACCCCTTTCATGTTATTATTGATTCCCGGCTATTTCATTCTCTGGAATAAATCTAGATATGAATTCATTTTTCATCTCTCCTTTCTCCTATCTGCTCTCTACTTTTTTTCCGCCTGGTGGAACTGGTTTTACGGGGATGGTTTCGGCATGAGGCCAATGGTTGATCACTACGGAATATTCCTGATCCCGGTCGGTATTTTTTATGACCGGTTGGCCAGAACAGGAAAAACGATCATCTGCGGACTCATTGTATTAGCAATCGGATTGAACCTTATCCAGAGCTACCAGTACTCCAGGGGCATCATTCACGCGGATTCGATGGACAAGTCTGCTTACTGGTACACCTTTCTAAAAACTTCCACCCGGTTTGAAGACCAGACAGGAACGGATAAGGAAACAATCTACGGCAGGCTGGCAGAGACACCCGTCGTCTCCGTATTTCAAGACTTCGAACGGGAATATCCGGGCTGGATCAAGCTGCAGGAGGCCGATACCGGAAAGGCCTTCTCGGGGAACCATCATCTGAGAATGGACAGCATCCATCCTTACAGTTTTGGCTATCCGTTGGCAACCAGAGAAGACCTTACAGGGAGGGGCGACCTTTATGTCAGTTTCTCCGTGAGGTATTTTGAAGAGGATACAAATGCAGCAAAAGGTGCAGTATTCATAACTGACATACTGGATGACCGATACAGGTCATTGTATTACAGGAATTTTAAGTTAAAAAAGGTTCCTGATGCTCTTACGGGACAATGGCGACTGGCGGAAACAGGATTCAGGTTACCACACCTTTACGATGACGCTGATCAGATACGCTTTTACATCTGGAATAAAGATCAGGGAAGTTTTTATCTGGATGACATGGAAATAAAGATTTTTAGAATAATTCAGGATTAATTATCATTCATTTTCTCCGTATGCTTCTGAGTTATCTCCTTCACCTCTGTAGTAAAAATACCTTTAACCACAGAGGCGCTCAGAGGGTTTCACTGAGGAGCACGGAGGAATAGAATCGAAATAATTCGTTACTTTTACCGGCAGAAATCCCCCCAATGGACAGGCAAAAAGAGCTCGAGGAATATTTCCAGCAATTCAGACAAAACATCATCGGCCAGGACCTGGTGATAACCACTCCATTTGGAAAAAAATTGATCCTCTACGCCGACTGGATTGCAAGCGGAAGGCTTTACAGGCCGATAGAAGAAAGACTGGTGAATGTGATCGGACCTTATGTTGGCAATACCCACACCGAAACCACCGAAACGGGAACGCTGATGACCAAGGCCTATCACCTGGCACAAAAGAAGATCAAGGACCACGTGCACGCCAGCCCGTCGGATGTGGTCATCACTTCAGGATTTGGGATGACGGGTGTTGTCAATAAGTTTCAGCGTATCCTGGGACTGAGGGGTTGTGGGCGACTGGCCAGAAGGGATTGCCTTGAGGAAAAGCTACGTCCTGTGGTGTTCCTCACCCATATGGAACATCATTCCAATCATACTTCCTGGTTTGAGACAGCGACCGACATCGTACAGTTGCAGCCCGACAAAGATTTGCTGGTCGATCCGGACGAGCTGCGTCGCAGCCTTGAAAAGTACAGCGACAGGCCGGTGAAGATCGCATCGGTGACTGCCTGCTCCAACGTCACGGGGATTCAGACACCTTATCACGAGATCGCCAGGATCATGCATGAGAACGGCGGAGTCATATTTGTTGATTTTGCTGCTTCAGCGCCCTATGTCGATATCAACATGCATCCCGAAGATCCAATGAAAAGGCTGGACGCCATTTTCTTTTCTCCCCATAAGTTCCTGGGCGGGCCCGGCAGTTCAGGCGTGCTGGTTTTCTCTTCCTCACTTTACGATAATCCCGTACCCGATCAACCGGGAGGTGGCACAGTGGATTGGACCAACCCGTGGGGAGAATATAAATACATTGATGACATTGAGGCACGCGAAGACGGGGGTACTCCTGGATTTTTACAGGCAATCAAAACTGCGCTCGCCATAGAGTTAAAAAACCAGATGGGAACACAAATGATACAGGAGCGGGAAGCCTTTCTGGTCAGAAAGGCATTCGAAGGACTGGATCAGATCCCGGGGATCCATATCCTGGCCAACAACATAAGGGAACGGCTGGGAGTGATCTCTTTCTATCTGGACGGATTGCATTACAACCTGGTTGTCAAATTGCTCAATGATCTTTTTGGCATCCAAGTCAGGGGCGGCTGCGCCTGCGCAGGAACTTACGGTCATTTCCTGCTGGACGTGAGCCACGAGCATTCGCGTGAGATCACGCAGCGGATCAGTCACGGTGATCTTTCGGTGAAACCAGGCTGGGTGAGGCTTTCACTTCATCCCACCGTAACCGGCGATGACCTTGACCGTATTTTGGAAGGCATAGAATTTATTGCCCTGAATGGTCATCGTTATTCAGGGCAGTATGAATATAACAAAAGGACCAATGAGTTCAGGCACATAAGCGAGCCTGAGGACAAGACTGTACTTGTGAAAGACTGGTTTGATCTGACGTAGAGGTTTAGAATGATTGTCAATTGTCAATTGTCGATTGTCAATTAAAAATATTCAGTTGGAAATTGTTCATTGGTAACTGAATTATTGTTATTAATTTCACAGATCAAAATAAGCATAGGGATGGGAGAATTGATTTACCTTGACAATGCGGCGACAACCTACCCGAAGCCGGTAGTGGTTTACGATTTCATGGATGAATTTTACCGGAAGAACGGTGTCAATCCAGGCCGGTCAGGGTATGACAAGACACTGGAATGTGAAGAACTGGTTTTTTCAACACGAAAAATGCTGACTGATTTTTTCAATGGTACGAATCCCTACTATCTTACGTTCAGTTACAATGCGAGTGACTCGCTGAACATGATCATTCAGGGCATGTTAAGCAAGGGGGATCACGTGATCACCAGCAATTTGGAGCATAATTCGGTTCTCAGGCCCCTGTATCATAAAAAACACGATGGTGATATTGACGTCACCTATATTCCATTTAATGATCGTGGTTACCTTGATCCTGATGATGTAAAGAAAGCTTTCCGGAAGAACACGCGGCTGGTGATCATCAACCACGGATCGAATGTGATTGGCACCATTCAGCCAATTGCTGAAATTGGGCGTTGCTGCCGGGAAGCAGGGATCTATTTTGCCGTTGACGCAAGCCAGACAGCCGGTCACATTCCGATTGACGTACAATCCATGTGCATCGACCTGCTTGCCTTCACCGGGCACAAATGCCTGTTCGGGCCCACGGGCATCGGCGGCTCCTATGTTGGAGAAAATGTTCCCATCAGGGGTACACGCTTTGGAGGGACAGGTGTGCGTTCAGCCTATCCGTTCCATCTGGAGGAGTTTCCCTACAGGATGGAAGTCGGCACGTTGAATATTGTCGGCGTGGCAGGGCTTTGTGCGGGGAACCGCTGGATCAGGGAACAGGGCGTTGAGAACCTGCACAGGAAAGATATGGTGCTCTGGCAAAAATTACGGGATGGACTCCGGCAAATTGACGGTGTCATTCTCTATTGTGCTGAGAGTTCAGATCACCACAACGGCGTTTTAAGCTTTAACATCCAGGGCTGGGAGGCAGGAGATGTCGGGACCATGCTGGATGTTGACCACAACATCGCCTGCCGTACGGGATTGCATTGCGCACCGTTGGTGCATGTGCAGCTTGGAACAGATAAAATCCACGGCTCAGTCAGGTTCAGCATTGGACCGTTCAACACGGAAGAGCACATTGATAGGGCTATTGAGGCTGTGAAGGAAATAGCCCTCATGAGAAGATCAAAAAGCAAAGAGTAAATATCAAAGATCAAAAGTATTTTTAAGTTTTGCTTTTTGACCTTTGATTTTATGGATTGAGCACCAGCGCATCTGCTACGATCTCGCCCAGTGTTTTAACCTCCACGCCCAGTCCGTAATGCTGGTTAAGTCCCATGATCTGGTCTATGCAGTTATGGCAGGGCGTGGCGACGATCTTTGCACCGGTTCTTTGTATCTGGTCAGCTTTCAGCTTGCCGATCTTCAGCCTTCTGTCGTTGTATTCACTCATCGAAAGCTGGCCGCCACCGCCACCGCAGCAGTAATTGTCGGTGCGGTTGGGTGTCATCTCAATGAAGTTGCTGACCGTATGCTTCAGAATGTAGCGCTGCTCTTCAATCACTCCGCCCAGCCTGACAAGGTTGCAGGGATCGTGAAGGGTTACCGGAAGTTTGTTTTTGGCGGGATCTACCTTTATTCTGCCAGAGCGGATGTAATCTGCCAGTAATTCAACGGCCGTGATCACCTCAAATGGATAGGACCTTTCGATCCATTCGGGTCCTTCCCAGCGGATGGAGCGGGAACCGTGTCCACACTCTGCCAGAACCATTATCTCCGAGCCGAGGGTTTGCATTTCACTGACCAGCCGGTCGGTGAGTTCAGCAGCCAGCCGATCCTCGCCTGAATAATAGGCATAATTGGTGACATCGTAGACCTTGCTCGACAAAGTCCAGCTCTCACCTGCTGCATAGAAGACCTTGGCCATGGCACTGATCGAAAGCGGAAAGAATTTTGGCTCCCTGGGATTCAGCGTATACATGATCTTTTTGCCTGGCTGGTCAAGGGGGATCGAGGCAGATTCATCATTTACCTCCATTTTCAGATCTTCTTCCAGCCAGAGGATCGTATCCACAAATTCGTTGTGCGGTATGGCCATGTTATTACCCGACTGGATGGCGGCATCGACCGTTGACCTTAAACCTTTTGGCACCAGGTCCATTTCAGAGAGCAAGGTCCGGGCTGATCTGACCAAAAACGGAATATCAATCCCGATGGAACAGTGTGCCGTACATCTTCCGCACATCGTACACGCACCGAAGAGCACATCCACCATTTCCCGGGCCGCATCTTCGTCCAGATCCCGGGCGCCAACCAGCCTGGGGATGAATCTGCCGGCTACGGTGTGGTATCTTCTGTAAATGCCCGAAATCAAATCCACCTTGCGGCCAGGGATGAACCGGGGATCCCGTGTTGTCAGAAAATACTGGCAGGATTCACCGCACAATCCGCAATGAACACAACTGTTCAGGTTTGAAAGTAGGCGCCCGTCGAGGTTATCCTTCAATGCCTTCAGTGCTTTTTCCCGGGATGTCATCAGGTCATCGCTCATGATCGCTCTTCTTTTACGGGCCATGCACCCCGTCTTCCAAAAAAAATGGCCAGGTAAACCCTGGAAGTGAAAAAATAAACGACATGCTTCAATTTTCCAATGGGAATATAGAGCATCAGCACGGAAGCGCAGATGAGCAAAGCCGGAGTGAGGGAATTTATCAGCAGTGTCAGGACAACGAACCCCTGAAAGGCCGTGACCAGTGCATTGCTGATAAAATCATCAGGATTGGAGAGCTGCCGTAACTCCTTTTTGATGATCCGTTTGATAAGGATAAACCAGCCAGCAAGAAAAGAAATGGACAGTGCACCGGCAAAAATTGCAGACCAGGGTAAGGTAGGGTAAACATTGAAAAAGAAAAGAAAGACCAGGAACAGGCTTAAAAATGTTCCAAGGTGATAGACCAGGCCACTGACGTAGGTTGGCAGGTGAAGGTAGGCTGATTCCTTACGTGAAGGGGACATCGCCTTGGTAAAGGAGTAGGCAACGGCCGGGAACACCTTCCCCCTGGCTTTGGCATATTCCCTGGGCCTTGTCAGGAACAGGGAGCGTACGAAATGATACAGGCAAACCAGGAAGCAAACACCTGTGCAGGTCAGAAAAACCCAATGGAATGTGGTCATAATGGACTATTTAAACACATCCATCCGGTTTGGGTAAGCCGGCGATCTTACAGGCGCCCCGCGCAGGCCCCATCGGGAACAATTCGTAGATTTCCCGGAGCCGAAGTCCGGTATGTTCACAGATTTTGCGAACCATCGGAGCCATATCCGTTTCTTTCCAGTGGTCACGGATAAAGTGGATCACGGCCCAGTGTTTTTCATTCAATTCCCCAGTACCATCGTGTTTGGCAAAGAGTACGGCCACTTCTTCGTTCCAGAGCTCAGGCTGCTGTAAAAAACCATCGCCGTCAACATCAAACGCGGTTCCCTGTATATCAAGTTTTGGCATAAATGGAAGATTATTCGTGGTTATTCGTAGTCATTCGTTGTCATTCGTGGCCATTTGTTCGGCGCTGCGCGCCTCGCGTTATTCGTGGTTATTTGTCGATATTATTGGGTGCAAAGTTATCAAAATCTTCACTACGGATAAAGATTCCTGCAGCTTGCAGCTTGTAGCTTGTAACTTGCAGCTACCAATCACTCAAGCACCAATAGCGTTATCTCCGGCTTAATCCCTACACGCCCCGGATACCCGATAGCTCCCAACCCGCGATTGACATAAAGGTATTGTTTTCGCCCGTCTGCATGAACAAATTCATATATTCCGGCCCATTTGCCGTACAGCCATTGGACAGGACTCCACTGAAAGCGGTTGGTCTCAATGCCAAACTGAAAACCGTGGGTATGACCGGACAGTGTAAGATCAATCTGCGGGAAATCCCGGATGACTTCCTCTTCCCAATGGGTTGGATCATGCGTCAGGAGGATGATCATCCGGGTATCATCCAATCCCGTCGTCGCTTGCCGGAGATCTCCCCTTGTTTCAAAACGGTCGTAGACACTCCAGTTATCAACCCCGGCAATTGCCAGGCTATCGCCGTTCAAGTGAACGATTTCGTGACGGTTGCATAACAGCCTCCAGCCAATCCTGTCAAAGTAACTGTACAGTTCCGTCATATTCTTCTCCTTTGCTTCAGGGGTATCCCACGATGCATAATCACCATAATCGTGATTGCCAAGTACTGCAAAAATTCCAAGTGGCGCACTGAACTGGCTTAAGGTACCTTCATAGGGAATCGCCTCACCGGTCACCGAATTGACAAGGTCTCCTGTAAACAGGATCAGATCAGGGTCAAGGGAGTTCACCGTGTTTACAACCTGTTCCAGTTTCTTCACGGAGGGCCAGGTACCCAAATGGAGATCAGAGATCTGGACAATGCGCAATCCCTGGAAACCTTCAGGAAGGTCGGAGAGCTCAAGCTTTTGTTCAATGACCTGGTAATTATATCCCCATACAACCATGCCGAGAACCAAAAAGACCAGCAGGATCATCCCGAAGCCATAGCCAGCGTACTGCACCATACGGAGGCTTTTCAATCCTCTGGCCGATGAGTCGCTCTTCCTGCTGAAGAGCCGTCTGCCTGTGATTAAAAGATGGCGTAAAATCACCGTCAGAAGCAGGATGAGTGCAGGAATGAGTTTGCAGGCATACATTACGAATACAAAGCCCATCAGGTAGATCAGGAAAGGCGATGATGTGTCACCAGCTTCAAGGAACAGCGCTGATAACTGGCTCAGGATGAGGATCAGGAAGGGTGACCAGTAAAGTATGGTAAAAGGTATCCGGAAGTAAACTGCCGTTTTTCTTAAGAGCGGATGGATTGATTTCCAAAGGAAAAGGTCAAGCCCAATGAGCAGAAGCAGGAAAGGGAAGTAACTGGCATTTTTCGGAGCGGTCTTCAGAGTGATGACATAGAAGGCAGCCAGGAGAAGGAGGGCTGCTGCCGATAGCAATATCTTTGTTTTTTTACTCATTATGAACATTATCCGGTGAGGCCTACCAATTACCCCTCCCCCATGTTTCCGGTACAAGCACCAGGGAAACTACCAAGTACCCCTCCCCCGTCCCCTCCCCTGCAAGCAGGGGAGGGGTGCAGGGGTAGGGTACATTGACTACAACGTGGCTTAAGGTGAATATCGCGGACAAATTATCCCGTGATATTCCTTTTCGTCCGCGTTATCCGTGTTCTATTCCATCAATTTTTACGCGTTCCGGATATAATTGACAAGGCCTTTAGCCTGAAAGATGGCCATCAGCTTATCGGGCAAAGGTTCAAAAGCGAACGACTTCTCCCCTATTTTAACGATCCCTTTCTCGAATTCGATCTCAATCTTATCACCAGCTTTATAGTCATTCACAGCCTCTGGAAGGATAATGATCGGAAGCCCTTGGTTGACGGATGAGCGGTAGAATATACGGTTGACGGATTTGCAGATGACGGCTTTGATCCCGGCATAGGCAAGCCCCACAGACGGATGTTCGCGTGAGCTGCCGCAGCCGAAATTGGCACCGGCAATGATAATGTCCCCTGATTTGACCCTTTCGGCAAAGCTGTCGTCGAAACCCTTGAACAAATGGGGCATTATCTTATCCGGCTCAGAGCTGAGGACGTTATACGTCAGGTTTCCGGCGAACATCTGGTCCGTGTTCAGGTTGTTGACATCCGCGTAGTTCCACGTTCCTTTCAGGAAGCGGTCTTCGCCATCGGGGATAGTGACCGTAGGACTTTGAGCCGAAGCGTAAGGGAACTTATCCGAAGCCTTTATTCCGCGGGGATCCGTTATTTCACCGTGAAGGGCCGACACCGCCACTGTTGCCGGCGATGCAAGGTAGATGCCGGATTCCTTATTCCCCATCCTTCCCTTGAAGTTCCTGTTGGCCGTGGATATGACCGTATGACCGTCGGCAGGAATTCCCTGGCCGGTACCCAGGCAGGGGCCGCAGGAAGACGACAGGACGTTGGCCCCGGATTCGATGAATATGCGGATAAGACCTTCCTCCATTGCCTGAAGATAGATCTCCTTAGATGCAGGGATCACCAGGAACTGGAATCCGGGAGGTATTTTTTTGCCTTTGAGTACGCGGGCTGCTTCGCGCAGGTCTTCCAGGCGGCCATTGGTGCAGGTTCCCACCAGGGCCTGATGCAACCTGGTACCCTGTACTTCCGAAACCGCTTTCACATTATCCACATGGTGCGGTGCCGCCACCACGGGGAAGATTTCATCCAGGTTGATGGTAATTTCCCTGACATACTGTGCATCTTCATCCGCCCATACACCCGGAATTTTTTTACCAAAATGTTCTTCCAGAATAGGATCAGCCGGAAAAACTGCATTCTTGGCACCCATTTCAGAGGCCAGGTTAGCGAGCGTCATACGGTCAGAGATCGAAAGGGTGGCTACACCATCCCCGTGAAATTCAATGGAACGGTAATCGGCCCCGCTGGAACCGATCATGCCAATGATCCAGAGAGATAAGTCCTTAGCATACACTCCTTTATTAAATTTCTTATGAAGTATTACTTTAATGCTTTCTGGTACCAGGAACCAGGTTTCCCCCTGTTTCCAAAGCCCGGCAGTTTCAGTGCGGTCGATACCGGCGGCGAATGCGTTGAAGGCGCCGGCGGTGCAGGTATGGCTGTCGCTGCCGACAATGAGCATACCCGGGCGGGCATAGAGGGCCATTAGCTGGTGGCAGATACCATCACCGACATCGTGGAATTTGGTCACACCCTGATCTGCAGCGATTTCCCGTATCCGCTGGTAGTCGTTGGATAATTTTGAACTGGTTGGTGGGGCGTTATGATCGAGCACAATGAACAGCTGATCCGGGTCGCTGACCTTTGTTCCTCCCATTTTCCGGAAAGTTTTCTCGATGCTGGCCGTATTATCGTGCGACATGACGATGTCGGGCTTTTTAAATACAATGGCGCCTGCGTTGGCGTTGAAGATTTTTTCTGCGAATGTTCGTCCCATAGGATTCTGATTTGGTGGTTTGTGGTTATTTGCTCGGCGCTGCGCGCCTCGCGTTATTCGCGGTCATTCGTTGTCATTTGCGAAGCGCTGAGTGCCTCGCGTCATTTGTGGTCATTCGTGGATATTTTTGAGCGGCAAAGTTATCGAAATCTTAGGTATGATCAAATAGTCTATGAAGCATGAAGCATGAAGGATATAAAATGAAAAATTTAAAAGATAATACTTGCAGCTTGTAGCTTGTAGCTTTATTTATTTTCCACATTCCTCGCCGATTTGCCAAAAATTCCTATTTTTGCACCTCTGAATGAAAGCGGGGTAGTTTGACAAACGGAGAGGTGGGTGAGCGGCTGAAACCAACAGTTTGCTAAACTGTCGTACTCGAAAGGGTACCGGGGGTTCGAATCCCCCTCTCTCCGCAAAAAATTCCGAAAGTATTGATAAATCCAGCTTTCGGAATTTTTTAGAGGACATAACGGGACAGAATCAGGACAATAATAACGAAATGTCGAAATCCAGACAAAAAAGAAAAAGTTCGGTGGTCTGCCCCGACTATATTCCTGCCCGACTGGTGGAAGGCAAAGATTGGTACATTTATTTTTATGCCCTTGATCCCTATTCCAATCTATTACGCAGGAAAAGAATAAAGTTCAATCGGATCAAGAGTAGATTGGATCGCAGAAGAATTGCCCAGCAATTGATCGTAAAAATAAACCGGAAACTTGCAGAGGGTTGGAATCCTTATGTTGAAGAAGAAGCACCAAAGGCATTTAACAGATTGTACGAGGTTATTGATACATTCTTGGCGGAGAAAAAAAGAGAAATGCGTCCTGATGGATTCAGATCCTATAATTCATTCGGGAAAAAACTAAAAGAATGGATGGAGAAAGAAAAACAAACTGAAATGAACATTTTCAGTTTCAACAAGTATTTCGCCGTAGAGTTCATGAACAATGTTTACAGAAAGAATAAAGTCAGTGAAAAAACCTACAACAACTACCTGATATTCTTTAGGATATTTTGGAATTGGATGATAGAAAAAAATTATACAGCAACCAATCCCTTCAGTGAAATTTCGAAGAAAAAAGAGAAGAAAAAGAACAGAGAAATTATTGACGAACCAACGAGAATAAGGATCAAAGAATATCTTGAGAAAAATGACTACTCCTATTTGGTAATGTGTTTACTGGCCTTTCATGTATTGATTCGTCCAAAAGAAATCATGGGGATCAAAATCAAGGATATTGATACTAAAAAGCAGACAATTTTCATCCCGGCACAAACGGCTAAAAATGGATCCGATCGAATCGGAACCATACCAAACTATATGATAGAGATGTTTAAAAAAATGGATATAGAAAAAATAGATCCTAGTTGGTACCTATTTTCCGAGGGATTCAAACCTGGTAAAATAAAAGTTGATAGTCGTAAAATTGCCAAAAGATGGGAAAAACTGAGGACGGATCTCAAATTGCCCATATCCATTAAATTTTATTCCCTGCGTGATAGTGGCATCATCCAAATGCTGGAGGACGGTATTTCTGCAGAATATGTGAGGCAGCAGGCTGATCATTCATCCCTGGACATGACCACCATATACTCCAAGCATGCCCGTCCGGATGGCATAGAACAAATCAAAAACAAATCCAGGGCGTTTTAAAGCAGGGCCGTTTCAAATTCAAACGACACCTGACCGGATTCATCAAAATTGATCTTCACTGATTTAATAAAGAAAAGCAGGTTGTTGTAGCGGTATTTCCGCGAAAGATCAATTGACTTGATATCCCCTATGTGGCCATAGGCTTTGAATTTGAGGATCCTCACTCCCCCCAGGTACCAATCAAGAAATGATTTCCAGTATTTTTGATAAAAGCCGTACTGACCATGCCAGGTTATGGCAAGATCGCCACATTTGTTGTTGAAATAATCAAAGTTGTGCGAGGAACCAAACGGATACTCTTCATACCCGCCATTCTGTTTCATTCCATGGTACAGCAGCAGCCTCAGGGAAAACGAATTGGACTGGAAGTTGGGAAATCCCCTGCAGTTGCCTATCTGTTCGGTTTTAGGGACAAGCCAGGTATGCTGCCCGTAGACCGAAGTGCCCCGATCCGGTACAAGGGATCCATTGGCAGCATCGATTGAAAATTCACGATCTCCCTGGTAAAATGGATTTAGCTGATCCGAGGATCGGATCCAGCGGTACGTGCTGTCATAAGCCTCCCAGCTCCAGACATAAAAAGCATGCTCACTGTGCACCAGCATGCAGTCATTCACCTGGTTGTCATCCGCAGGCAAATCTTCGATTGACTGAACTTCACCCACATAATGAAGTGAGGATGTATCGAAGGTTTGGGATTTGAGGTAATCATCCGAGGAATCCCCGGCAAAGGATAGTGAAAATCCTTTGGCAGGTTCAAATTCCATGCTGATGGAATTTGCATCCACCAGCAATTTGACATCCAGGTATGAGGGATCATTGTAAAGCTGGTCGATGGTTCGGGTGATTACCCTTGCATTCTGGGGACTGACAAACGTCAAAATTCCAAGGTTTGCCATTTCCCAAAGGAAATCTGCCACTTTAATGAAGGGCACATGGTTTTGCAAATTGATCGTCCGGGGCGGATCCAAAAGGTATGCACTATCCTTTTCAAAGGTACTTGAGCAGTATGTATTGAAGATGACCAGGCGGGCCAGGTCAGGATCTTTTCTAAACACATTGTCCACCAGTTCAAAGCCAGCGGTTTTGAATATTTGTCCGAACACATAACCCAGGTATGGGAACGGGACAATGGGTGCATTGATGAAATAAAATCCATAAGCCTGCAGGTAGAAATTGACCGAGTTGAAATGCTCTTTATAATACGCTTCAAACGGGGTTCCGTCAAAGAATTTGGTGTCTTCTACAGGAAAAACATTGTAATCCACCTGGGGATAGCCTTTCTCCTTAACAGTCTCAAAGGTCACATAATAGGGATCAATGTCCCGGTTACCTCCAAGGTCAATTTCCGTCAAGTATTTTTCTCTGACCTGGTTAAGCAGACTGGCATTGGCAACGATCAACAGCAGTTCCATGGATTCTCTGGAGGCATTAACTATTTTCAGGATCCCTGAAAATAGTAATGCACCGCAGTAATACAGCCGGAAATCAAAACGGTTATCCTCAGGAAGCTTATAATAAAAATAAGCACCGGGATAACCCAATATCTTTTGATTGGAGGGTGTATTAGGAACCTCAAACGGCAGGCTGAAATTCATTGTTTCCTGTCCCAGGAACAAGGGCGAGGACAGCACAACCGACAGGGATTGCTTTTTCAGTTGCAGGAATTCACCATTGACCCAGAGAGAAAACACGATCGGTTAATTTATGGTTTCAGCAATTATTCTCAATCATTTCCGGTGGAATAGACAACCCATTTAGTTCCTGTGTACAGGAGTGTCACTGCCTTGGTATCGAATGAGGGATCAATCGGAATGGTTGTGATCACCGAGCCTGCGCCATAATCCTTCAGGGTGATCGTGTAGGACTGATCATCTGCATTGTCACTGATCACCGTAAAGAGCTGACCTGCCCCGATAATGGCATTATCGCACCATACTTCAATGTTGGCATCTGCATCTATGATATATACCGATATCCACTTGCTGGGTGATACCACGGAAGTTTGATTCGAAAGAGTTTCTACAGGGATTCGTGCAGGACGGTTTAACAGAGTACCATTGGATGAAAAAGATGCGATCGAGGTTCCACCCCAGTCTTTCACGGTGATACCATTACCGGATGTCATTTCCACGATGGCCTCGGTATTTATCTCATCCGTATGAAAATCGTTTGAAACCAGCAGATCACCCTGAATGTAACAGTCTGGATTGATGACGATTGCACCAGGATCAAATTGTATATATGTGGAAGGTACTTCGTTGTTGATGATTCTTGGTTTTATTGGATTGCCGGCAGTCTTGCCAATATACATGTTGCCAAACACATGAAAGAGTCCTGATGGAGTATTGGTGCCTATTCCCACATAATCCGTCAGGGTTTTCTGGAATACATAACTGCCGCTTTTGCTCCATTTGGAAGAATCCTCGATGGCCGCAAAATCATCCGACAAGGTATTCAGATCCACATTTTGCCCTCCGTCCAGCACAAGGGCAATCAAAGATGCACCGGCACTGGCACCGGTTATTCTCAAATCATTAGTCGATAAAGTGCCATCAATGATAGCACTACCATCCACATCAAGACTTGAACTGGGAGAACCTGAACCAATTTTCAAGGCATTCGGTATTCGAACATAAGTGCCATCATTATACACCTGGCTGGCATTCAGGGCCAGACCATCCCATTTGGAAAGGTAGTTCGTGGTGTTGGATGATCCCACCTGGGGATCTTCTTCCTTACTGATATATGCCTGGTCAGTCACCCATTTTCTGGATGCAACCTTTGTCAGCGTATCGCTGCGATGCAGATACGCTGCAGAATCATGGATCCACTGCGGATCTTTTTCCTCAGGGATTTCCAGTAAAAAGCCCTGATCAAGCACCCAATGTCGGGATGCGACTTTGGTTGTAGTATCCGAGTGATGCAGGTACTCTGTGGAATCACTGATCCACACAGGATCGGTTTCAGCTTCGGTTTCGGTTATGTAACCCTGATCAAGCACCCAGTGTCGGGATGCGACTTTGGTGGTTGTATCCGAATGGTGCAGGTAATCTATAGAATCGCTGATCCATACCGGATCGGTTTCAGAACCGGTTTCGGTTATATACCCCTGATTGAGCACCCAATGGCGGGAGGCAACTTTGGTGGTTGTATCCGAATGGTGCAGGTACTCTGTGGAATCGCTGATCCACACAGGATCGGTTTCAGCACCGGTTTCGGTTATGTACCCCTGATCAAGCACCCAATGGCGGGATGCAACCTTGGTTGTCGTATCCGAATGGTGCAGGTAATCTGTGGAATCACTGATCCATACAGGATCGGTTTCAGCACCGATTTCGGTTATGTATCCCTGGTCAAGCACCCAGTGCCGGGATGCAACTTTGGTGGTCGTATCCGAGTGGTGCAGGTAATCTATAGAATCACTGATCCAGACAGGATCCATTTCCTGGATCACTCCGCCACCACCATCCCGGTAAGCAGCCGTATCCACATAGCTGAATTCCCCGGTGGTCATATTCCACATGACCAGCCTGGATGTTTCATTGGCGCGGAGCTTGGTGACTTTCAGGGAGTCCTCAATCCTGACATAATTGGGATGATCCAGGATGTTGCTGGTGCTTAGAGTAGAGCCATCCCATTTGGAAAGGTAGTTCGCAGTGATGACACCCACCTGCGGATCGGCTTCAGTGGTCAGGTATCCTGCCAGGGCATGATTGCCCCAGCCATAAGCAGCATTCCAGTTTGCCTCCTGTGAAGTGGTGGGTATGACATATCCGCTAGTCAGACTTAAGGTGGAAGGTCCTCCGATCACCTGTCGGGCATTGTCAAACTGCAGACCAGGTACATTTTCTGTAAGATTGCCTTTGGTTAGTGCGGCTTCTGCACCGATATCCGATAGCACCTGGGAACCTGTCCTGGTTTTCACTTCACTGCCGGATGCATCCAAAACCAGGAATTTATCATAATCCGATGAACCCAAGGCTGGAGAAGAAATATAGAACTTACTGGCAGTGAGCTTTGATCCGTCAAACGCCAGGTCACTGTCCCCTTCAATGGTTCCATCGCCTGTCCATATTCCCACTTGATTATTCACAGGCATTCCGACCTTATAAACATCTCCGCCACCTGTACCACCAAATACGCTTTTCAATAAAGCGGTATCAATCACAATGGATTTTGTGGCAGATCCGTCATAAGAAAGGGTCAAAATGCCATATCCGTTGGACAGGGCATTGTTTACTTTTTCGGCATTATCCACGATACCGTCATTATCGTTATCGTATGTCAGCTTATACATATCTCCGCCACCACCCCCACCGTCAAAGACAGTTTTCAGAGTAGCCGTATCAATTACGATGGATTTAGGTGAAGAGCCGTCAAAGGAAAGCGACATGATGCCGTACCCATTGGACAGGGCATTATTGACTTTCTCAGAGTTATCAACGATATTATCGCTATCTGTATCATACGTGGATTTGAACATATCCCCTCCAGCTCCGCTGCCACCAAGACCGGTGGTGTCATAATAGCTTATGAGCTTAGTAGCTGGATTGTACATCAAAACAGTAGAATATTCTGCATTGGGAACGCTGGTAAATCTCAAGGTAGAGCCTGTTACCCTTATCCCGCCATTGACAGTCAGGCTATCGCTACTGAGGATCATTTCATCCGTTGGGGAACCACCTTGTTTTATGGTCTGCCAAACCATTTTTGATGTTTCATTTCCGTTTCCGTTCTCCGGCATCATGACCTGATAATTACCCATCAGAGTATAATTCTGGGCATCATCTTTCCCTAAAAATTCAATGCCTGCACCTATCCCGTCACCGGTGGTGGATGTACCGTATGATTGTAGCTGCAAGGGATTTTGCACGCCATAGGCATACGCTGTGGTCTTTTTAAGAACAGCAGTAGGCCTGGATGAGGCGGAGATGGCTTCAATGGCGGATTCAAATTCTCCACTTACCGAATAAATGTTTGAAGCGTAAAGGGAATCCACTTCTTTGATGTCAAAACCATTGAGCATTAAATTTTCTGTGGCATTGTGATCACCCAGGTTATCACCTGAGGCACCGCCACTACCTGCTATAAATATGGTATCACCAGATTCAGTGATCGTAATGTTAGCTCCGCCCTTAATATAGATGTCCGGACTACCGGAGGTATTACTTGATATGGCCGAGGAATTTGCTCCTGCAGTTTTGACATCAAGCACGCCTTCATTATTGCTATAATGATCCAATCCAGCAATACTGTCATGGATCTGAGAACGCACCCAGAATTTTGAAGCATCAAAGGCATTCGTATCGGCTTTTGCCTGATAACTGGTTTTTTCGCTTGTCCATACCGGATCTGATTCCACTCCCACACCACCACCGCCACCACCCCATCCGGTGGTATCCATTTTGCAGATGCGATGGGTTGCCGAATCCAGCACAAGAAAATATTTTTCAACGCTCGATGAGACATCGCGTATGCTCAGGGCACCATTGATTCTTAAAGTGTCCATATTGAAATCACCTTTGATTAATGGATTGGCAGTTGCAGAAGCGTCAATCCATAACTGGTTGTTCTGTGTTGTCAGCCCTGAGGAGCCCATGACGGATCCCGTATAATTTCCAATGACAACATTATAGTCTCCTGTGGTCAGATAGGCCCCAGCAGCTGTACCTATGATTGTATTGCCCATCGAACCACCGGAAATGTAGTATCCTGCATTATTTCCAATGGCGACATTCATGGAGGAATTGAATACGCCAGAGGTGTTTCCATATAAGGCATTCTTTCCCAGTGCCACATTTTCCTGGCATTGTCCCAGGTACCGGCCAGCCTCATGGCCTATCAGGACATTGTTCTGGTAATCCAGGCTGGCTCCCGCATTATGGCCAATGGCAATATTATAATTATCATCTGCAGAAGATGTCAGATAGGATAATGCATTTGAGCCAATGGCAATGCAATAATCTGCCGACTGGTTAGCTCCCAGGGCATTCGTACCAATGGCAACGGAGTTATCTGCGGTTGTGGCGGCATCCATGGCCGCATAACCGATGGCCACGTTGTTATTGCTGGAATAAGATGCTCCGGAAAGGGCATTGTAGCCTATCCCGACATTTCTGTATACTGTGCTTCCTGCAGTCATCACATTATTACCAATGGCCACATTCTGGTATCCTGTCGTGGCGGCATCCAGGGCATTGTATCCCATGGCCGTATTTTCATAACCGCTGCTGATGATGTTTCCTGCATTATTGCCCAGCAAGGTATTATACCACCCCTGCACACCGGATGAGTGGGTGAAAGATCCTCCAGCATTCCGGCCCAGTACTGTATTGTTTTCTGTACGTAACGTATTGTCTGTTATGACATCCGTGGCCAGGTACAATACCCCTGTTTTATTGTTATAGAGGGTATCCGTTGCCGAATCCACCCAGGTCCAAAAGCTTTCCACATTTATGCCTGCAATGCTGTCATGTATCTGACCCAGCACCCAATGTCGGGATGCTATTTTGGTAAGGCTGTCCGAATGATGCAAATAATAAGATGAATCCGACAACCATATAGGATCTGATTCTTCTTTGAGGTATCCAAGCTGCAGCACCCAGTGGCGGGATGCGACCTTGGTGGTTGTATCTGTGCGGTGAAGATAATTAGCAGAATCATTTACCCAGAGCAGATCCTGTTCCTGTATCAGATAGGATTGCTCTATGACCCACCACCGGGTTGCATCCCAGGTGGTATCGCTTAAGTACTGAATGAGGGAGGAAGTATCCGGCCAATCCATGATATCCTGCAGCCATATGGTATCGTTCTTATCCAGGCGGATCGTATCCTTGTTTAAAAACAGCGTGTCATCATCAAATCTGAGCAGATACAGACTGTCACCTGATTTGATGATCAAGGTATCCAGCAGTACGATATAATTGCCATTATTTCCAGCTACGGTATCCAGCATGATAAGGGATTCAAAACGAGCCGTCTTTAGAAAATCTGTATTGGAAATGAATTTCAAGGTATCCACTCCCTGGGGGATCTTTGAGGAGAGCGAATCCACATAGATGCGATCCCCGTACATGGACTGACTCCGGAGCACCCCGGGTACCAAAATCAAAAGCAGAAGTATTTTAGAAAGGAAATGCCACATATTTATATCTCCCGTTGATTGCAGATTTGACTTTAAAACCGGTTGTGGTAAAATCGTATTCCGAGTGAAGCACCAGGTTATTGGCAGCAAAGCAGTTTCCGATGACCACATAATTGGTATCGGAAAACGGCACCTCAAAGATCACCTGGGTGCCGGATGTCAGCACATTGACCGTGCCTTTGCGGATGGTTCCCTCGTTGGATTGGAAATACATCGCAACCGAGTCAATCAGGTCAATCAGAAACACCCGCAGCTGCTCGGCAGTGATCTCCTCGTCATAGTTTTCCAGGAAATACTGCTGCACATAGGACTTCAGTTCGTTCCATGATCTTACGGCCATTGTCTAGAGGTAGCTTGAGTTAAAACTCTGGTTGAAATTCTTCGATGTATAGATGTTCTCATCATGAGCATAATTCACGTCCTCATATGCCCTGGCATATTCAAATTCCCTGCAGTACAGATAGTCATTATCCTTATGCACCTTCAGGGATGTGGACAGCACCAGGACAGGATACAGGCGGTTTTCAATGAATTCATAGATTTCATTGGAAAGGAAAAAATCCCGGAGGTATTCGGATTCCAGCTTGGTGATGAACCCGGTGCTGGTCGTGTATTTTTGTGTTTCCCGGGCAAGGATCTGCCTTCGGGGAGGATCCATCACGGAGAAATCAGGGATGATCCGCTCCACGGTAAACCGTGCGACATCGGTTTCTTTGATGGTTTCCCCGGTGCACCGGAGGCTGTCATAACCACCCAGGGAATTGCGAAAGATAAAGAACCGCTGGTTGGGGTACACCGTGCGGTCCAGGATGAACTCCATGGTCCGGGAAACCTGCACGCCATCATCCACCAGAAAGACCTCATATTTTTGGATGGTTTTGCCCTGGGACTGCGGTAAAGAGATCAGATCCAGCTTGGCATAGGTGCACACCACCTCGACGATATCGTACTTGTGGATAGGCGAATAGGTATATTTGGTGAAAGTATAGGTTGAATTATCCGAGTAGGTGATTTTGATCAGCAGGGCCAGCCAGGAGGTATCATCATACCACACCAGAAAATGCAGCATTTCCGGCTGGCGGATCCAGATTTTTTTACTCTGGGGACGCCATGTGAGGAAATCCTTGTTATAGGGCAGCATGTCAAAAAACGAGGAACCTTCCTGGCTCAATTTAGCCATCTGGGCAAAATCAATGCCTCCCACCGTGACATAGGTATCGGTGGACCAGGTGATGTGCAAGCGGTGATACAGTCCTGTGTAGCTTTCACAGAACTGCACCACAAAGCGCTTGATCTGATCGGAGCGGTCAAAGATGAAATCCGAGACAACCTGGGGAAACAAAAACCGGCTACTGTCCACGATTTCCACCAGCAGGTACTGGGCAAAGTCAAACTGTGCGTTTCCCGAAGCATCGGGAGTGAGTTGTTCCTCTGCCAGAAAGGTCAGTTCACCGGGATTATTCACCAGGTAGACGCGGCCAAGGATCTTGAAATTCTCCCTCATCACCGGTGTGGCTCCTGCCCGGTTGGATTCCACCGAAAGTGTGGCAATGGTGTTATCGGACAAGGTCAGTGAATAATCCGCTTTTGGTTTGATGGATTCCAGGGTGATGCGGTAGTTGCCCATATACATACCCGATATATGGTAGTTGGATATCAGATGGTAGTTGCTGCGAAGTCCTTCAACCAGAAGGTCGCCCCACTCTGAAAGTGTGATCCCGCCTGAGGCAACGATCAGCTGGAGGCCGGATTCATCAGGAGAAGATGCCAGGGTAAATGCCAGGGTATGATCGTTGAACGACAGTGTAAATCCGTGTCCTACGGTCTCATCCGTGGCGGTAAGCTGCAACACAATTTTTGCAGTTACCCCATCGGAGGCATACATGTTATTGGTGGACACGCCAAAAACGATCGGATTATTGCAAAAAGAGACTTTTGAAGGAGTTTTGCTGATGGTAATCATGGGAGCAAAACTTCAACGAAAACCAAAGATTAAAAAGGACAGCACCTACACCCCGACCGCTTTGCGGATCCGGTCAAAGTCATCGTTTTTCTTTTTGATGTCCCACCAGGAGACACTGGCCTGGATGGGATCATCCAGCTTTTTGATCAGCTTGCCCAGCATCTCCAGCAGCTCTTCAGGAGTTTGCTGCTCTGTGTAGCGGGGAAACTCCGGAATGTTGACCACAGGAGCAACCGCTGAGGCCGTGAGGGAGTCTTTTGCCGAAGGCACATTGATCCCATGGATGTCACCGGTATTGATCTGATAGGCCATGGAGCGGTTAAGCGCTACCGAAGACAGCCCACTGGTGGATCTTTGGGAAAACCCCTCACCCTCAATGGGCAAAAGTGCAGCCTCCTGGTCAATGGGATGATCATCCAGATACCGGATCGACTGTATCAGGAGACGGTCACGTTTTTCAACAGCCTGCTGGATGCGCATCTGGGTGGCTTCTGCCCTGGAGATTTTCTCGCTGAACTCATCGTACAGCTGCTGCGGATTGGAATCAGAGCTCTTTAATTGCTCATCGCGTTGATGGATAAGCTCCTGAACCGTGAGAAAATTCTTTTGCATGTCCTCAATGATGGACTGCATGCCCAGGTATGCATCCATTGGTATTGGATCAGAGGCTAACTCCGGGTTTTGGGCCAGCAGCTCCATGATGCTGCGGGCACGTTTGACCTGGGGATCACCCATCATGGATTCACCCATACGGTACGAACCACCTTCCACATACCCACCATCCGCATAGTCTTTCATGCTTCTTAAGGATTCGATCTCCTGGATATAGGATTTTACCATGGGGTTTTCCATCAGGAAAGAAGGCACGACATACTCATTTTTATGCACCACGCCAGCCACCTCCTCTCGGGAACCTTCGCCGGTATATCCACCCGTTTGGTAGGAAGCCGTGGATATCTTTGCCACCTTGGCCATTCCAAATGCGATGGCAGCAGCCGCTGCAATTGGCGCCAGCACAGGACCGGCAATGGGTATTTCAACCGTGGATTTGTACGCTGCCACGGCAGCCGCCCATGTGTCAATGGTTGCCTGGAATATGGCCAGGGCACGAAACTCCTCACTTTGTTCATCAAAGAGCCCCTGCATCCCGGAAAGAACGTTGCTGAATACAGACAACGTTCCCATCAGAGCCTCCTGGTTAGCCTGGGTGATGGCTTTATTCTTTGCTTGGTTGGCCTGGATCTCCTTTTGGTTGAACTCATCATGGATCTTGCGCTGATCCTCCCGCCCCATGCGGGTAATATTCATCAGCGTTGAGAAATACTGCTCATCGGAGATCACACCCTGGCTGTGGAACATATCCAGCTGGGATTTGATCGCATTCCAGTGGTTCTGGTTCTCCAGCAGTTCACGGGAGCGATCATCCATGGATTTCTGATGCAGCGACGCCAGGAATTCATCCCTCTGGCTAAGCAAATCCTCATAACGCTGCCGGGACTGCGCAGCCTGCTCTACGGCTTTTTGCTCTAATTCCTGATCCCTTAAGGTTTCCAGCTCCGCAATCTGCCGGTGATTACCTGTAGCCATGACAAGGTACCTGTCGTACTTTTCACGGATAGCCTGTAGTTCCCGTTCATTGGCCGAAAGCGTATTGAGGTAGGCCTGCTGGTGAAACGAGTCAATAGCCTGCTGTACCTGGTCAACTGCCTGCTGGATCTTCTGTCCGCCGGAACCAGCTTCAGTTTCGGTTTGCACTTCGATCTGCAGGGAGGCCTGTATCTTTTCTGCATCCTTGATCTTGGCCAGGATGCGGTAAAAATCTTCACTCTGGTACGCAGCGTTCTTCAGGGCAATCTGGTACAGGCGGATTTTCTCCTCGATATTGGCCAGGGTTTCCGAGGCGATCAAATCGGCATCGGCTTCTGCATTGACAATATCATCCAGGGAGAATTTCTGCTCGCGCAGCTGGGATATCTTTCCCATCAGATCCTCAAGCCCTGTATCCAGCTCCTGGGTGGCACTGATTGAATTCTCAACGGATTTGACTGCTTCATACGTGGCTGCATTGCTGCCCAAAAGAAGCGAGACAAACTTCTGCCAGGTGTTCAACCGGAAATTATCCTGGGCAATCCCCTGGCGCCGTGCTTGCATCAGGATCAGTTCAGCTTCGGCCAGCTCCAGTGTCTTGTCCACCTGCTCGATCAGGGCACTGCGCTGGGCGATGGACAGTTTGGTAAATTCTCCGATGACTTCCCCCTGCTTATCATAGGACTGGGACAGCTTTTCATTGGCTTGCAACACCTGGGACAGAGCCTGCTGCTTTTCTTTTTCCAGCCGAATGGATTCTGCGCTGTAGGTATCATAAAGCTTTATGGCGCCCACCAGGGCCGTGATGGCTGTAACCACCACACCGATTGGGTTGGCTGCCAGCGCCTTGTTAAAAGCAAACGTGGCCAGTGTAGCCACGTTGGTTGCTTTGGTTCCCTTTGCCTTGGCAAAGGCCAGGTATTCTTCCTGAAGGATAGCTGCTTTCAGGGCAATGGTATCCTTCAGTCGCAAACCAATGCCTTCCTTGAGCAAGAGGTTTTGAGTGACGATGACGGTTGCCGTCTTGATCTTGTTGCCCAGCAACACCAGCATGGCTGCTGAAACCGACAGGATGGCGGTTTTATTCTTCTGGAAAAATTCCGGCAGGTTCGCCAGGATTTTAACCATGTTAGCAAAGGAATTAATGGATTTGGCTACATAGGGTTGTATTTTCTGACCCAGGTCCATGGCCATTAAGCTCAGCCTATTGCGCGCCTGTTCAATGGCAGAAGAAGCATTATCCGTATTGATCGTAGCCTGCTCTATAGCGGCGTTGGTGCCGGTGACCACCTGGCTGAAATATTTTACTTTATCGATGTTCTGAGTGAGGATCTCGGCAGCTACCTGGTTGCGCTCTCCGAACATTTTAACCCTTTCTGCAACCGACAGATGACGGGCATCCAGGTTTTCCAGTGCTTTTTCCAGTCCTACGATCGAAGGGCGCAGCTCATCGGATTGCTGCTCGAGTTTGCTCAGCACATTGCGCAGCATGATGCCGGCACGGGATTCCATCAATCCCTTTTCCGCCAGGGTTTCGATCAGGCCTACGGACTGCTCCACGGAGATGTTGGCCGTGGCGGCATTCACGCCAAACTCCTTCAGTGAGGCTGCAATCTGAGGGATGAAGGCAGCTCCGAATTTGCTGCCGGCAGCCAGGGCATTGATGTATTTGCGTGCCTGGTCCGCACCGGCACCGTATTGGTTCATGATCGTGGTCATGGACATGACGGCCTTCTCCAGGTCCATCTCGGAGGCCTCGGCCAGTATCAGGGTCTCCCGCGTGACAGAGGCAAGGTCTTCCTTGACCTCCATTAGCTCGGGTTTGGCGCTGGCCAGCAGCTTATATGCCTCCAGGATGTCGGCGGCGCTGCGGGTGATGCGGATGGAACCTTCCACAGTCTGAGTGGACATGAGTTTTGCTTCCGCAGACAGCCATTCCAGGTCTTCCCCTGCCAGCCCGGTGGCGGCAGACAATCCATCCAGGGATTTCTCATAGTCCCTGGACAGGGTGAGCATCTGGCGCATGGACATATACAGTCCTGCCAGGGCTGCCGTCACCGTGGAGATCATGCCAAAATAACGGTTGAAGCCTTCGGCCGTACGCGTGAGAAATCCCTGCTGGGCATACATCGAGGAGTTCACCCGGCTGATTTCCGCATTGACAGCCTTTAGGCTGGCCTGCTTCTGTTTGTACAGGGCCAGCTCATCGGCAGAGGCACGGTTTAAGGATCGTATCTGTGCGGTGAGCTCCCGCTTGGCCATCTGAAGGTCCTTCAAACTGGCACCGTTGAGGTTGCGCAGCACCTGGGTGGTGTCCACCACTGCCCTCTGATAGGAACGCATCTGGGCTTCCACATCCCGGAGCTCCTTTTGCTTCTGAGAATAACCTACCAGGTCATTGGCCTTGCGAAGCTCATGGAGCTCCTGGGAGAGCTGGTTTGCCTTTTCCTTGAGCTTTTCCAGGGCCTGGCCAGCCTGTTGCCCGTCGAGCTCCACACGAACACGGGCAGTTTCATTGATCGCACTCATGAGGTCAAAATTTCAGAAAAGGCACCTTAAATGAAAGGACACCACTGCAGTCACCGGGAAAGGATTTCCACGGTGGTTGTGGTGGTTTTCAGGGCATATTTTGCCTGGAGGATTTCCCTGAGCTTTTTGACTTCGGAGTACAGCGTAACCGAATACCAGGGCTTGGGCCTTCTTCGAATGCCTTCATAGCGGCGCTCCTTGACCAGTGCGATTGCAACACCCTTGCCCACTCCCATGTCCACCATGCGGCCATAGAAATTAAAGGCAAATTCAATGCGCTGAAGGTCACCACCGGCATTGGCCAGGACATGATGAATGAAACTGTCGGAGAGCTGGTAGGAATAATTGATCCTTAACTGATCAATCTTACTTAGCCAGTTCTTGATCACAATATCCGCCCAGGCCTCAGCGGTTAATTTCAGGTCGGTGTTTTTCATCAGATCAACCAGTCAGATAGGTCAAATGCCAGAGGTATGGTTTCAGTGATGGTAAAGCTGCACTCCACACCGATGAAATTATCCCCAATGGGGCCGATGGAGGAATACACGATGGAATCCGCATCCAGCAGCTCCATGCCGAATAGGTAGTTCTGCTTGTCGTGGATCATCTTTGAGAGGATTTTATGCAGGATGGATTTCACCGATTGATTCACTGTTTCAATCGTATCGAAATCATCCATCGGAGCGTGAGCTACGATATAAAAGCTGTAAAAAGATTTCACCAGGCGGTTGTCTGACAGGGCATCCTGCAGGCGGCTGTCCGCCCGGTCCATGACAAGCAGATGGGGTACCTTCTTGATGATTTTCTGGGAAAACAGAAATTCTTCCAGCGAAGCGATCGAGCGCACCCGGTGAAACACGGTTTCATGGGGCGTATGGATAAACTCCTTCAGGGTGGAAGCTACCGTGCGGAAATAGTTCAGATGGTCATACATGAATCAGGATTTATGCTTGTTCTTAATGGAATTTTCAAGGAACATGAACACATCATAGACGTAGGCGTCCAGGATCTGGTTGATTTTGGAGACATCGCTGTTGCACAGGTCGTAGCACAGCGACATGTAAGCATCCGGATGATTGGAGGATGCCTTCAGGGAAAAAAGATTGGGGAACCGTCGGACGATGAATTGCCGGCTGCCTGCATAGAAAAAAAAGCATCCCAATTTAACCTGCTCACTCAAGAAAGACATGGTGCCGCCCTGGCTTTCAAGAGTGTAAGGGTTAAACGCAATCCGGAGATCTCCCCTGTACAAGGGAGAATCTACAGTGATTTGAGGATCTTTTGTGCGCCAGAGGCACGCCAGCAGTTTATTTAAGGTGTGGGGATCTGAAGTCATGATAAACTTTTGGTACAGGCAGTCCGCATGAATGAATTCATTCAAACGGACATTCATCAATTTATCTGAGGGGCCAAAGAGCTTCTTTTTTCCAACAGCGATCCGGGGAAAATGATTGATGTGGATCTCAGGATTCAAAAGCAGCTGATCGTTATCTGTGGCAAATAAGAAATCCACACTTGCGCTCATCTCGGCAATCGTTTCTGCCGACAGAAAAATCAACCTGTACTTCTGCCAGACAAAACATCCATCATCGGATGGTTTATCTGCTGCCGGTGTCAGCCCCAGCAGATAGAAAAGGAAATTGACCTTGATCGCCTGGGGATGCTTCAAGGTCTGGATCATGCGGCAAAGCATAACGTACTGGTCCCTGGAAAAAGAATTCCAGCAGTCAGGAATCCGGTAGGATTCCTGCCCTATGGTCATGTCCATGGGTTAATGCAGGTCTTTGCCCGTATCTTTTTCTTTTGCCTGACTCATCAGGGTAAATTTACCCCCATTCTTTCTGCGGTTTGGGAAAAGGGCATCAATGATGGTGATGATAAAATTCAGGATCGAGTCGTCTTTCTTGGTCGGGGTAAGACGGACAATGATCTCTGCAAATGCCAACAGACCGAAGATCAGTTCGGCCAGATGGCCGGTAATAAATTGCCAGAATGCTTCCATGGTATTAGTATTTATGGTTAATTAAATGGTCGTATATGTTGTTGAGTTTGTCGTCAATACAGGCAAACTTCTGGTTCAGGTCACGTTTCAGGTCATCCAGAGAAACGATATCGGCTTTTTGTTTGAGTTCCTGCATCAGGCATTCAATGTCCTTATCGTGCTTGCGCAGCTGGTACTTGGTGTTGAAATAAAAAGCCACCAGCACCCCGGCATTGGCCACCATCGTGAATACGATGGCGGACAAAAGGATCTCAGAGAGGTACTGCATGTTGGGATCACTGAAAAACAAAAAAGCCATGCTCAGCATCGTTTTCAAAAACACAATAAGATGTTTTACTGCTGTCATACACCGAGCTATTGGCGTACAGCGGATAATCTCCAAGGTGATCATCCAGATAGCGCTTCAGGTAAGCCAGGGCATGATCGGCATAGGCGCCGTACCGGGGATCGATCTCCTGCTGGGCGCTTTTATAGCACACAAAAGCCTTTATGGGAAGCAACAGCTGCTGGTTGACCCCGGAGACCTCGCCCTGGCGCACCTGGGCTTTGAGCTCGCCATAGAGCTCCTGTGAAAGCACCGGCATCAGGTGCAGCAACTCGGTCCTTTCGATCCCCTGGCGAAGGTTGTAGAACCTCAGAAATGAGTGCTCGATGTTCACAAACCGGTTGTACTCATCGGCGTTGGTGACAAACAGTGAGTACATCGTCGTGAGCTCCTCGGTGAATAGATCCGCTAGTTCATCCTTATACCGGTCCAGGTGCTTTAACAGCAGGTTCACCGCATCCCAGCCGCTTGCCAGCAGATCGGCCTTCAGCTCATCGGTACGATGTTTGGAAGCCGGGGCCAGGTTCGAGGTAGATGCCACCATGATACCGGCATCACCGATATGGACGTTCAGGATGGAAGCAGCTAGAAAGTAGGCAAAGTTGGCCACGGCCAGCTTGGTCAGTGAGATAGCCTTCAGGCGTTCTTCCGTGACCTGGGGAACCGACCCGTGGATGATCTCAATAAACGAGGATATGGCATCGGATCCCAGAACAGGCACCAGGAATTTGCTGGTAGCCTGTTTCAAGTAAGGCGTGATGACATTTTCCGATGAGGTCAGGCTCACAGCAACATACTTTTGAATGTCTTCCACCGAAACAAACAGCGTATCGTCCATGTTCAGCTTATTTTTTTGATACTGCCGGTGTTCTCATCCAACGTGGTAAGCACCAGGTCAGGAATAGCAAATTGTATGTCTTCAGGCCAGCGGTTGATTGCCTTGATAAGGTAAAAGGGACGAAGGATCATATCACGCACCGGCTTTAACAGGGCTTGCTTGATGATGAACAGCTCACGCTTGTCCGTACCCGAGAAGGATCCCTTGTTCTTGCCTGGTGAGGCACCGATCAGCGAAGGGTGCACGCCCAGGCCGTAGCTCATGATGTTGCTCACCTCTTCGGTGTCTTCTATGTATTCACCACCTTTAAAATGATTTTCCAGCGCGGTGATCTTCATCCGGGGAAATTCTTTGCCGTCCATGGTCTGCTTGACATACGAAATGACGCTCTTGCCGGCTTTGGCTTCACCCGAAAGAAAATCATTGATGGATTTATACTCCTTGCGTACCCGTTCCTTGCGCTTCTTGTCGTCGGTAATGCCTTCCCTGGCAAAGATTTCCTCAAAGTAATTGTCTGCCAGCTGCACATGGTATTTGATGGACATCTGGTTGGCGAGCAGCGCCTTTTTGAAGGTTAAGATCTGGGATGCAAAATCCGCCCATCCGGATTCGATGATCGAGTACCAGTAGGGTTTCTGGTAATAGGTTTTACCCGGGGTGGGGAAATTCACCGGGATGATATAACGGAAGCGTTTTTCCCCTTTGGCAATGCGGTTTTTCAGATCCTGGATGGGATTGGATGCCGAAAGCACCGGGGTGACAGCCACGGTGTCTTCACGGTAACCTTTGCTCCACTCGGCGGAGTAAAAGTGATATTCAATATCACCGGTCACCGGATTCATCGAATCCCACCGGGAAAAACAGGCTTCCTTATGGTTCAAGCAGATGACCTTACGTTTCTCAGGGGCATCCCGATTCAGAATGATCTCAGGAAACACGTTGTAGAAGAAATTCAGGTCGGTCATCTGCTCCAGCAGGTAACCGCTGATGTTGTTCTCTTCAAAAAAGGTGTTGATCTCCTTACAGTCATAGATGGGCTGCACCTTGCGGATGTTGTTTTCCACAACATACCGGAATGGTTGGATGCCCTGGCCGTAGCTCACCTGGATGTTGAACAGCAAACCGGTGGTCATCACCGGATTGCGGTACACGATCTCCAGCACTTCATCCGGAAGCAGGTTATTTTCGCCCCAGGGAACGATGCCACGGTATTGTCTGCCATTTTTGGTGAAAGGCAACGGCTGGCTTTCCGAGGAGTAAAGGCTGACATGGTCGGTAAAGGTGACAATGGCCTTGGCTCCGGGAAGGTAGCCGGTGAAGTTGGGCATTATGACAATGTCTTCAAACATAGACCTTGGTATGGTTGAATTCTATGACGCTGTAAAGCTTTACCTGGCGGATTTCACCCGAGGATAAGATCCTGACATTGAACCGCTGGCCCTTGGAATAAAAGGAGGTACAGATGGCTCTTTCGATCTTCACGATGTGGCCGTTGGATTTAATGAATGACAGGGAGAACTCCTGCCCACGGCCACGGTTATCCTTACGGGAAAGAAGTATATGGAGCTTTGAAATGTGGATCATCCCCCGGTGTAAAATCTCGGACGAAATAAGACAACCGCCCTTGAAGAAAAAAGGACAACGGCTGTGAGCATAAAAAAAGGTGCGGCCGTTATGGCCGCACCGCGAAATGGCGATCTGTCAGGACTGGGCCTGATCGACCACCTGTGCATTGGAGTACAGGTAGCGTACCGGAAAGTAGGAATAGGTCTTTCCGTATTCGTCCGTTCTTTCGACCGGGCGACCCCAGATGAGGAAAGGTTTGGAGTTTTTCTTAACGACCTTTCCGGCCTTGGCCCAGCCTTCATAGGTGTTGAACGTGGCGTGCTTTGCTGTGGCATAGCTCGCCAGCAGGGCATCATTGATGGTTTTGAATTCACCAGCGGTGATTTTCGGTCTTAAGCTCTGGGTTAAGACTTTCAATGATGCTCTTTGAGCTGCGATGGCAGTAGTGTTTTCTGTTGCATTCATGGCATTTTGTTTTGTGCAGCCGTGTGAAGGCTACTGGTTATTAAAAAAAAATTACGCCAGTGAGCTCCACGAGCAGGATAACAATAGGTCAAGGAGATCGGTCAGCTTTCGAACCTACAGAGAAAATGACGAGACCCAACGGGTAACCAGGGCAACGTATTCCCGAAGGAGGGTTGCCCAATGAGTTATCCTTGACGGATTTTTAGACTGCGAAGTAACTTCGCGGAGTTTTTATTTGAATAAAAAGTAGCCCTTCCTGCGGTGAACAAGCAAATCGTGCGTAGGCAAAAGCTATATTGATTGTATTTATTTGAATTGGATTGTCTTTGAATGGATTGCCCAAAAGGATAGCCTTTTTTTTACAGGGGGGTGAAGCATGAGCAGAATAAAAGGGGCTGCCGGTTTCCCGGCAGCCCCTGGGAGTTATTCGGAGAGAAGGTCGATGAGCATCTGGCGTGTGAGACCGTAGCTCATTGCTTCTGAAGGGGTGCAGTCGGCAAGCTCGCAGAGCTTTTCGTACGGCTGAAATGACAGATAATACGGATTGTACAGTGTGGTGGCATCTGTCGTGCGATCTGATGTTAAGGCAATGTGTGTCATGGCTTTAAATTTTTGAAAGTGAAACAATTAAAAATTTTACGCTGTAAAACACACACGAGCCGGCCGAACAATAGGTCAAGGAGATCGGTCAGCTTTCGAAACCTTGTGAGAAAATGACGAGACCCAACGGGCGGGAAAGAAGAGGAACATCCATTAGCGATTAACGAAGTAGAGGTGGAACTTGAAGTTGAAGGCGAGGGTCGAAAGGAAATATGAGATCAGAATTATTTCGCAGATCCTTTCGCAAATCTCCTTCGCTTTCCACCTGGACTTCTACTTCAGCGATCGGTAATGGCTATTCGCCCCGTCCTTTACCGATTTTTCGACGGCGAAGTAACTTTGCGTAGAAATTTTGAATGATGAACAATAAATGCATTTAAAGAGAACATTGAGAAATTAGAATTCTTTTATAAGTGTTGATGTTGAACGATTACGTATATACCCTTAAAGAAATTATCCATTCATACATCATTAATTTATAAAAGTTATTGCATCTTAACGAAATATGTGCTATATTTGTGTTACCCAGTTTAATATGTTCTCACCCATTTGAATTGTACACGGTAATGCATGAGATTTTACTCATGTCTAAAAAGTAGACATGAGCATTTCCATAACAAATTATCAGATTTTGTCAAGATTTTGAAACATATTGTAATTTATATTTCAGGGTTTAAATAAATAAAAACGATACTTAAATGAAGAATCTAATAAGGCAATTTTGTGTTTGTTCTCTTATAAGTATTATTTTCATCAAAGTAGCAACAACTCAGGAATATTTCCCTTTTCCTCAAGATAGTGCTATTTGGTATTCATTGAAAATATGGCCATTCCCAGATCCCCCCCCTTTATATGAATATAATACCTATTTGGAATTTATTCTCGGTGATACACTAATTAATAATATGACATATAATAAATACTATTGGACATTATGTAATGATACAGTCTGGCAGGATAATTACTATGGAGCAATTCGTGTAGATATAGAAAATGATAAAGTATATTTTCTGCGTTCAGATTTAGATTATGAAGTGTTATTATATGATTTTACTCTTGTACCTGGCGATACAATATCAACATTGCAAGATGATTTGATAATTTGTCTTGATACTTTAACAGTTCTGATTAATGAAATTCCTCACAAAAAACTACTTATAGATATATATATTGAAGAGATTGAACTGCACTATTATATGACTTGGATAAAGGGAATAGGAAGTTTGAGACTTCCTCATGAACCATCAACATTAGAGGGCTATGGGTTTGAGCATAGTTTCGAATTAACATGTTTTTATTATAAGGGGGAGCAAATTTATAATTGGGAAGAGAATCCTTTTTTTGAAAGTTGCGAAGGCCACTACATTGTAAGTACAAATGAAAAAAATGAAAACTCTTCTATAAAAATTGTCCCCAATCCAATAACTAATAAATCACGCCTAATAATTCCAAGCAGAATAAATAAATTGTGTAATTATATGATTATGAACATGTCCGGAATTGTACTTTACGAAAAACAGAATATTCTACCATCAGAAATATTAATTGAAAAGAAGTATTATATGCCCGGTATTTATATATTAAAAATTTATTTAATTGAAAATAAAAAATATATTATAAAAAAGATCATTATCAACTGATTAAGATTATAATTATGAAAACATTTAAACCAACATTTTCAACACTTTTCACCCTAATAACATTCCTAATAGCTGCACAAGATGTTCCAAATTTTTATTCAATTAAGGCTGAATTAGATACTTATTATGATAGTCTAATACAGATTAGAGGTACTGATAGTATGGATGGTACGGGATATAAACCATTTAAGCGATGGGTGGGATATTGGGAACCGAAACTTTATCCACAAGGTGATTTTGCAATATATAGACAGGAATTAGATCAATATTGCAATGATTTTATTAGTGGTAATTTAAATATGGCTGACCCACTTGATTGGGACTTTATTGGTCCTGATAGTATGCCTCAGGGTTCGAATATTTCGGCCAAAGGTTTGGGTCAAATTCATTTTATTGCCTTTGATCCGAATGATAATACTAACCAAAAAATGTTTGCCTGTTCACCGGTAGGAGGATTATGGCGATCATTAGATGGTGGTAATTCTTGGTTTAATGCCGGAACAGACCATGAATTACCTTTATGTGGAGTTTCTAGTATTGCCATTGATCCTGAAAACAGTGATACACACTGGTTTATTTCAACAGGAAATGGTGAAGCCATGCCTGGAAGAATGTTGTGGCAGAATGCTATTGGTATTTGGCGAACGATCAATGGAGGGAATGATTGGGAAATGATAGGACTTGAAAATGTTACTCAAATGAGAAAAGTAATTTTACTTAGATACCAAAATCAAATTCATTTATTAGCGGCAACAACAAATGGATTGTATGAATGCGAAGATGCACTTGATTCTGAACCTCTATGGCTTAGACGAATTGAGGGAAATTTCTATGATGTAGAAGCCGACCCACAATATAATGGCATTGCTTATGCTTCCGGCACATCTAGCAATACTTCTATTTACAAGATCGACATTATTAATAATGACTATTCCGAGCTACCCAATCTTTCTATCATTCCAAATGAAGAAGGAAGAAGACTTATTATTGAAATATCTCCTGCGGCACCAGATTACTTATTTATTGTCGCCACATATTGGCAAGGATTAAATAAAGCATATTTGTATAGATATAACCTATTAACTTATCAAATAATTCCAAAGGGAATGATCCCTCAAGCTGATGTAGGTGAACCCGGTGTTGGGCCTGAAAGAGCGATGGGGTGGACTATTTCGCCTGTAATAGATATAAATAATGAATTAATAATGATTCATGGTAATACTGCACCAATCCGTCTTACATCCAACCTTCTTGACGATGAGCCATGTATTTGGACCAATGTTACATCTCATTATTCGTCATGCGAAATTCATGTAGATATGCATTATATGCTATTTGAGTCTAATGGGGAAACTTTATGGGTTGGATCTGATGGGGGTATTTATAATTCAAGCATGCCGGATTTAATAAACAATTGGGAAGAAAAATGTAATGGATTGGCTATAGCAAAAGTCTATCATCTTGCAATTAGTGAAGGCAGAGTCAATGTTGCCCTAAGTGGTGCATTTGATTGTGGTGCAAATTTTTATCAGAGAGGAAATAACAACCCTTGGACCGAACGACATGTCAAGGTAGGAGATGGATATAAGTGTTTTATTGATTGGAACGATCCTTATAGGATGATAGTTAGCGTGCAAAATGGTAAATTAGGAAGAAGTTTAAATGGCGGTGAGACATGGTCACATTTATCTGGAAATTTGATTTTTGAGACCTATTTAACACAAAATAATACCTATCCTGATATATTATATGGTGTTTCATATGATGGTGTAAGGAAATCAGATAATTTCGGAACATCGTGGTATGATATTTTTGATTTGGAAGGGATCGATAAAGAAACATGTTGGAGAGTTATAAATTCCCCAACTCATGAGAACATTATTTATACTAGTTGGTGTGGGAATGATAGATCGGAATTTCAGAAAATATTTAAAACCGAAACTGGTGGCATAATTCCAACAGATTGGGAAGATGTGGGTTCACCTTTAATTAATGAATGGATAAACTCAATCGCAGTGGATTATTTTAATCCACATCATATATGGGTTAGTGCTAAGCAACATGTGTATGATGTAAATACAATCACTAAACAGTGGATAGATATATCTGACGGTATACCAAATTATTGTATGGTAGAGCATTTGGAAATACTAAAAGGAATGGAAGGAGTATTATACGCGAGTACTACTTATGGTTTGTTTTACTATGATGCAAATTTGGGCTATTGGCAATTTTTACCCGATGATTTGCCTAATGCTCAAATGAAAGATGTGCAAATAGACAATGAAAATAATAGAATTGCTGTAGCACTATTTGGTAGAGGTATATGGGAAACCGACCTTCCTTGTATTGGAAGTAATCAGGTTATTTCAATTACTTCAAATGAAACCTGGGATTCATATAGAAGGATAGAGGGGATGGTTTATATTGAGCCAGGTGCAACATTGGAGATAGTAGATACTCAAATAAAATTGGGAAATGATACAAAAATTATCATTAAGCCTGGAGGTTACTTAATTCTTAACGGCTGCGAATTATCCAATGGATGTAAATTACCCTGGCAAGGAATCGAAGTGGAAGGCAATCCCAACCTGGAGCAAACACCCACGTCCACCCAGGGCATGATCAGCATTGTGAATGAAAGCACTATCGAAAATGCAAAATGCGGAATTCTCTTGATTGATGGTGGTATTGTTGTTGCTGAGTCAGCTAACTTTATCAATAACCATGTAGCCGTTGAGTTCCTACCTTACCAATACGAAAATTTCAGTTCTTTCACCTTTTGTGATTTTGAAACCAATGATGATTGCCTTGAAGAATGTCCTCCTGATAATTTTGTGGTCTTGACCGATGTAAATGGAATCAGTTTTTATGGTTGTACCTTTAATAACACTTCGGATCCTGAACCAAGCGAACTAGCGATAAGAGGGAATGGTATTTTCAGTACCCATTCCGGATTTTTGATGGATTATGAATGTATTGATAATTCGGTTCCCTGCGAGGAATACCAGTACAATCGGTTTGAGGGATTGCACTATGGCATTTATGCAGCTGGTTACGAGTTTGATAATACAGTGAGCATAAGGCATACAGAGTTTGTCGAAAATGTGAAGGGCCTTTATATGAGTGGTTTTCAAAGCGGCATAGAAGTCACTTCAAATGATTTTAATCTGTACAGCTCTGAATTGAATATTGACAGTTACGGAATGTACCTGGATATATGTTCAGGGTATCATGTGGAAGACAATTCTTTCCATAACGAATCAGTGGTCAGCGATATACCGGGGCTGTACATTAACAATTCCGGAACAGATGACAACATGGTTTACAATAACCGGTTTGAGAAGCTGGATTATGCGATCGTCACCCTGAATATCAACCGGGATGATTTGGGAAACGGAGGATTATGTCTCAAATGCAATGATTTTGAAGATAACGCCAATGATATTCTGGTACTTGTTGAAGGTCCAAATGTAACGCTTAATCATGGAATAGCCGAATTTCAAGGTACAATGGATCCATACCCTGATGCACCGGCTGGCAATACATTTACAAACAGTATTCCCCACAGATGGGATATCTATAACGAAGGGAATAACATTGAGTATATCCACCATCTAGTGAGTTCAACCCAAGAAAAAGTCCGACCGGATTCGGAGATGATCTCTGAGAACGTTACCCTACATGAGAACAGCCGTGCAAATTATTCAAAAGAGATAAGTTGTCCATCAATGCTGAATTTGGGGGAGGGAGGAGCCGAGAGTATGAAATCAATAATGGCACAGGCCGATACATGCATTAATAATACAATTTCTGAATTATCGATATTGGTGGATGGCGGAGATACGGAGGAAATGAATACCGATGTGCTGATGAGTCTACCTGATGAGGCCCTTGAGATACATGAACAAATGCTGGGTGAATCCCCTTATCTCTCGGATACAGTCATGAAATCAGCCATTTATAAGGAAGATGTGCTGCCCAATGCTATGATCCGGGATGTTTTGGTCGCCAATCCACAGTCAGCCAAGTCCGAAGAATTGTTGGAAGCTCTGAACGAGCGTGCGGAACCTATGCCGGATTACATGATGGCTGAAATTTTGGGAGGCCGGGATTCTATCGGCTCTAAAGAAGTGCTCAATGCCCGGCTTTCTGATTACCGACAAGAGAAATCAGCGGCATTTTACACCTTGGTTACGATTTATCAGCGTGACACAGTAAATGAATGGGCACAGGATAGCTTGATTGCCATGCTTGGAGATGATGGGACCCCTGAGGCTAAGTATGGTCAGGCCTTTCTGTTCCAGCAACAAAACGATGCAGCTATGGCAAATGCTATTCTTGAAAGTATTCCTGATGATTTTCAGTTGACAGACGAACAGTTGGAAACACATGCTGCCTATTTAACATTTATTGAGATATTACAGGATTTACAAGCTGGAAATTTGTCGATATTACAGCTTGATAGTTTGAAGGTCAATTCTTTACAAACCTTGAGTATGAATAATCCATTCTTACCTGGGATTTATGCCACAATGGTTTTAAAAGCAAATGGATTATCCGACTATGAAGAGCCTGTAATTCTGCGTGCTCCATATAAATCAGTCATGATAAAACCGGACTATTCGAAAATATCGAAAGGAATAATCCATAAGCCCTACTTGAAAATTTATCCAAATCCGGCAGGTGAATATTTTATCGCAGAGTACCATCTGGAGAAGGACTATAGAGATCTATATATCGAAATTCTTGACGGTACTTCGAGAACACTTGCAGAAATGAAATTAAAGGGAATGCAAAATCAGGTAATTATTCCTGTTAAGCAGTACCCAACGGGAATGTACTTGATTCGACTGATAGGGAATGGAGAATTTCTGGATAGTCAAAAAATAATGGTGGCAGGGAAATGAAATATCCAATAAATCCTCTTGATAACGCAATAAATTAAACAAAGATTGACTTATTGATTATTTCGGACAAAGTCGGCCACTTATTTCGGAGTAAACCAGGCCAGTGATTTCGGAGGAAAGTAGGCCACTATTTCAAAGGTCAAATGGGGTTATAAAAGTACTATTTTTTCTCAAGTGTTTTCTTTCTTAGCGATTCTCCTTTCAGTTCAAATCGGTGTGCAGAACCTGACAATCTGTCCATAATGGCATCGGCCAAGGTAGGTTCATTTATATACTGGTGCCATCGGTTGACCGGAAGCTGAGAGGTGATAATGGTAGAGCGTTTTCCATAACGGTCTTCCAGTACCTGTAACAGTGCTATTCTTGCTTGATTCTCCAGCGGAGTGAGTCCAAAGTCGTCAATGATCACCAGGGGGATCTTTTCGATATTGTTAAGAAGTTTAATGTAGGAACCTTCCAGCTTTGAAAGCGAAAGTTTTTCGGTAAAGCGGTTCATACCTTTTAACCCCGATCTAAACTGATACCGGCAAATAGCCGTAAATGATACCACTTTCACGGCGATACCACCATATCATGTTTTCATGAAAGATCATTGTGAATGACATCGGGGAAGTTTTCGATGTT